>Ga0129297_10000068_pt1 | contig 44617 bp, 40 predicted proteins | sample I18A1metaG_FD_94708 | JGI IMG/M metagenome (GOLD analysis project Ga0129297, IMG submission 94708) | Lake sediment bacterial and archeal communities from Gulf of Boni, Indonesia to study Microbial Dark Matter (Phase II) - ​I18A1 metaG | ecosystem: Environmental > Aquatic > Freshwater > Lake >... | reverse complement strand
CGGTAGCCAAGGCAACTCTACGTCGAAAATGCACTCAGGATCATCCTCCGGTAGTTTCTTCCCATCCTCGTCGGAAGAGATTTCGGTGAAACCCATCTGAACCTTGCAAGCTCGGCATTGGCTCTCGGTTCTCCGCTTCTCCACCGCGCTTTGTAGCATAGCGTGATATCATATCTCCTTTGAGGGTGGTTCGGGAATCTGACAGGGAAGACGCCCACGAATCGTTCCAGCTCGCCGCGTATTCCGATTTCCTTGAGGTTGCGTTCTACCGCGCCTTCAGGATGTTCATTCTTCAGGATTCTTCCGCCGGGGAGCGCCCACACATTCATGTAGGGTTCAATCACGCGTAGTCCTAGCAGGATCTGACTATTTCTTTCGACGATCACGTCTGTGCAGGCAATCGGCACCGACTCGAGCACCATCGACCACACGGCTCGCGGGAGTCTCTTCTCTGTCATTCTCCATCAGCCTGTGATAGCATGTTCAGCGGGGACTCGGCCAAGCAAACTGCTTGAATTGAAAGATCACTGCATTGCTGCAAATCCGACTCTCGAAGACGCGCTTCAAGAGACCTGAATGCTCCGAACCCAACAGTGGTCGAGCGTCTTGACCACTAGGCTTTCGGCATTCTTAGCGCGTTCTTAAGCGCTGATGCGACGTACTGGATCTCGTCGTCCGATATCTTAGGGCCGCTAGGCAAGTTCAGCCCTCTCGTAGACAGCTCTTCCGCTACTGGCAACTTGAGACCGTGCCGATACGGAGGTAGCGTGTGGATCGGATAGAAGAAAGGCCTAGTCTCAATACCCTCTTGATCCAAGTGGGTCATGACACTATCTCGTACCTTTGGGTTGAGGAGTACTGAGTAGAACCAGTAGACGTTTTTTGCCCAGTGCATTTCCGGAGGCTGAACGATGTCTGCTGCCTGCGCTAGTAGTTCCCTGTAGTTCTTGGCGATCTCTCTTTTCCTCTCAACAAGTCGCTCAATCTTCTTGAGCTGTGCTACGCCCAAGGCCGCTTGGAGGTTGGTCATGCGATAGTTGAACCCTATGACATCATGCCAGTACCGTCTTGTCGGGTTCATTCCGTGATCCCTAAGAATCCTCATCTTCTCAGCAAGCCCTCTGCTGTTGGTCAAGCACATCCCGCCCTCCCCGGTTGTGATTATCTTGTTTCCATAGAAAGAGAAACACGAGACATCCGCAAAGGAGCCGACTCTCTTTCCGTTGTATTCTGCTCCATGAGCTTCTGCGCAGTCTTCAATGATCAACAATCTTCTCCCACGGGCAACTTCCAGGATAGGGTCAAGGTCACATGGGTGCCCATACAGGTGGACGAGTAAGACGGCCTTGGTCTTGTCTGTGATACTCTTCTTGACCGCCTCCGGATCCATGCACCAATACTCAGGGTGAGACTCCACGAAGACCGGGCGGGCGCCCGTGTACGTGACAGCATTCGCGGCGGCTATGAATGTGAGCGAGGGAACTAGTACCTCATGACCTGGCCCGATGCCAAGAGCTGTCAAGGCTAGGTGAAGCGCGACTGTCCCATTAGATGCCGCTATCCCATGTTCTGCGCCGATGTACTTGGAGAATTCTATTTCAAACTCCTCTATGAATGGTCCTTTTGAACTCACCCAACCGCTGGCTACCGCATCCTTCACGTTTTCCAGTTCTGTCTCATCGAGATCAGGTCTCGCTGCCGGGATCTTGTACTTCAACTCGTCAAACCCTCAAGGGAGGCTGTATCCCTCGCTTCGTTAGGTCTACACTGGGGTCGGACATTTGACGAACCACTGACCCCAGCTTGTCAGACGAGACTGAGCAGCTAGTCAACTTTCGACGATCTCACAAGTAACCCAATGAGCGCAATCGTCGCGCAAGTCGTGCTTCGTCACGGTCCGTAATGTCCGTTCGCTTGTTCTCTTCTGATAAGTGCGTCGCGATGAGATACTCATCACCGTACGTCTTCTGTATGCATTCCTTTGCTACGCTGACTTCATCAGGATACTTGCTAGATATATCCACAGTCTCCTTGGGATCATTCACAAGATCGTACAATTGCTCGTGAGCGACCTCTTTACCTGCGTGCAGAGCTTCCTCCGAGATGAACTTGAACCTTGGAGTCCTTACTCCAATGAACCTGCGCCCACTCGGCGGATCCAAGCTAGTACTGACGAACTTCTCTTCACCTATAGGCGCGGCATCTCCGGGCTGAACTAGGCTCCAAGCCGTACCAGTGTCTACAACATGTCCGACGAGTCCCGCAATGGTCGGAAGGATCCCTGTCAGGCTTACAGGCCGCCTGATGATCTTACCTTTCGGCAAATCGTCTCCATACAAAACGAGGGGAACCTTGATCACCTCATCGTGTACTCCGGTATGGCCAAAGTATCCATGCTCCCAAAAGGCCTCGCCATGATCAGCAGTGAGCACGAGCAGCCTGTTATTGAAAGATCTGAAAAGCTCGCCCACAAGGACCGCAAGACATCGATCTAGCGCTCTGATGCAGGCGTCATAGGCATCTTCCAGAACACTCTTTGTTGATGCTTGAACTTGTGTTCGCTTCTGCTGTAGTTTCCTCGAAAGAATTGGTAACCAGAGAGCCCGATTCTTCATTGACATCACAAGACCTGTTTCCGTTGTTGGTGGAACAAAGGGAAAATGCGTATCCATGAAATGTACCCACAAGAAGACAGGCCTAGGGGTCGTCTTTAGCCACCTTATTGTCTTTCTTGCTAAGCTCCAACAATCAACGAACGGACCTCGATTGAGGAAGACTAGGTTGGCAGCTCTTTGAATGTCTTCTAGAGATGCGGGAAGCCAAGGCGACGCGGCACTTGAATCATCGAAATTGTCGAAACCTTCACCATATCCTCGAGTCGCGGAAAGAAAGGGATTGGAATGAAATGCAGCTGTAGAGAAACCACATTCCCTGAGTAGATTCGCGATCGTCTTCCTGCCGGATATGTCTCTGTCCTTAAGATGAAGCGGTGGAGGACACGCGCACATGATGCTTGGAAATGCGTCTGGCGTTCCCCCGCCTGGACTAAATGCGTTGTTGAACTGAATCCCATTCGATGAGAAATGATCCAAGAAAGTGGTAGCACTTCTTCCGTAACCGTAGCAGCCCAAGTGATCCGGCCGGACACTGTCCATAGTGATTAACGCGACTATCGTGTTGTTCGAGATGCGCTGTGTCATTCCAAGACTTGCCTTCACGTGAAGATTCGGATCTCAGCACAGCGGAGATGGCAAACATGTGTCTCCAATTGGTTTCGCTGCGTCTCTTGATCCTTGGTCAGGCCTTTCGTTGAGTACGGGGAGCTGATACGCTTCGATATAGTTTCGAATATTCCATCGCAACATCGTCCCAACTTCTCACGTCTTCATTCACAGGATGCATCTTGCTTGTTGGACTCTGAAGCAGCTTAAAGATCGCATCCGCGAGCCTAGCTTCGTCCCCAGCTGGAACAATGATGCCGCGGACTCCATCATTGGGAACGGATTCAGCCGTACCACCTACATCTGTAACCACTACGGGGACACCTAGTGCCATCGCTTGGAGGACGGCGATCGGTGTAGATTCAAGTGCAGAGACAGAGGGTGCGACGAAGATGTCGGAGGCCCGTAGAAGGGTCGCTAGGCGGCTCTCGCTAACATAGCCAAGGAGACTCGCATTCCTCTCAAGTCCAAGTTCACGGATCTGTTGACGCAAGGGGTCCAGCATCGGACCTGCTCCGCCAATCAGCAATATCGTACGGCCGGCTTTGGGGTCAGAGACTATCCGACGAAACGCGCGTAGGAGAAAAGGCAACCCCTTGTAAGGCACCAATCGACCTACGAACGTGACTAGCTTGTCGAATCTGTCACCAACCAGCTGCTTTCGAAGCTTTCTCACGTCTTCCCGGGTTGCCTCGTGCAGTTGCTCAACAGCAATCCCTTGATGAACCACAACGATCTTCCTTGAGTATCTGCCCAAGAGCCGGGAATAGCGCACGAAGGCCGCCGAGCTAGTACAGACCAAAGATGCCATGACAAGGGCTGGAATCGCCGAGATCCGGTCATACAATCGCTCGACAAACGATGCCAGAAAATCCCAAACTCCTTCTCGTGACTCAAAGTCCACGAGCGCATCACATGCATAGGTGATGAGTACTGGTTTCCCGAGGACGTGGGCCAACAAGGACAGAGCGACCTCGATTCCAGGGAAAGGCATGAAAATGTGAACCACATCCGAGTTTCGCGTGAGAGCCGCCAGCTGAAGAAGACTAACCGGACTCATCACAAACGGACGCCTGAAAAGGAGCAAACTAGGCAACAAGAACAAGCGAGAACTGTGAGAATACGGTTTCTCTCGCAGCACAAGACCGCGGTAAGAGGAAGGCCGGGCTGTCACTACTGAGATCTCGTGTCCCATCCGCTCGAGGAGGCCCGAAATGGTGTGCGCATACTCTTCGATCCCTCCCAATATATGCGGCGGCAAAGGTGTTGCGAAGAGTACTCTCAAACGATTAGTTGGCTGCAAAGTCCGAAAACCCTGTCCGCCTTCTATGAGCGTTGGCAATGCAGTCATCATCATTTCCTCGAAGAGCAGCGTAGAGGAAGGTTCACCATGGCGAACGCGATGCTACGATTGAACTTCGTAGACTATGTAGCTAGGCGAGGAGCCTAGGTTTGACTCTAGGACTTTGGCTGTTCCAGGCGGAATTTCCGATAGATACTTCACTATGTACGGGTACTTTTCCAGGAAAGATACTCCGTAGACTTCACTTGTGAAGAACACAACGTACTGTACCGCCTTGTTCTTTATTAACTGCAGGAATGTCTCCTCACCAGGCGGCGGTATCATCACACTCCTGAAATCACAGTATACCGGAAGAGACAGAAAGGCGTTGGTGAGAATGATGGATTCGGGACTGGTGTTCTCGCGAAGCCATGCTCCGACTTCTCTGACGCCCGGATCACTCTCGACGCCCATGTCATTCGAGAAAGCATAAGTCACCGCTCCTACTGACGAGAGCACGACAAGCGATATCAGAGTCGTTCCTAGAAGAATCCTCTTGGGGATTCTGTATTCAAAGGCCTTCGTTAACGAAACGAAGACCGTAATGATCGAGGTGGCAGCCAAGAGTCCAAATGGAATGCCGCTAGAAAACCATGGAGCCTCGATCGAGAGAATGGGCACCACCGCCAGCGCCGATCCGAGAAGGATCAACAATGCACGTCGAGCCGCAGTCGTTCCTCCAACCGAGTTGAGGAGACCATATGTGGCGAGAACCGCCACAAGTGGGTAGATTGGAATGAAGAACCTCTGAGTTCGGTCGAGGCCGTTGACCATAAAGAACGCAAGGAACAGTATCACCGGAGACCCGAGTGCGAACGCCATCGTGCCCCTTCTTTCCACGAGTGCCGCCACACTGGCGACTGCTAGAAACAGAACCGGCATTGGATAGTCAGTTGGGAGGAGTGCTCTTCGCAACTGGCTGAGATTGTCGGTCATGAAGAAGCGATTCACCACGTCCAGCAAGAAGTGCGATCGAAACGGTTGGAGAAGCATGAACGCCACCACGCCCAAGATGACGGCAGAAACGATGGTCCATGCCCACCATCTGCGAGGGAAGCGCCGGAAGAACTGCTGAAGAGTTGGACGCCCTAACACAAGAAGAGAAGGGATAAACAAGATCGCTGACAGCTTGACGTTACAGGCCAAGACGAAAGCCAGGAAGGCATCAATGAGGCCGGACCTGCTCGTGTTTCGGGACTTGAGCGATCTGAACATGAAGAACATCGCCGTTGCCATTAGGCTGGCTTCTAGGATATCAGGGAAGAAGCGTCTAGAATAGAAGAAGACCAACGGGTTCAGGGCGATCAAACTCGTAGCGACTAGGCCTGCTTGCGATCCAAGAACTTCCACTGAGAGAGCAGCAGTGGCAAGCACTAGTGTGACGTAAATGGTTAGCGAAATGGCGTCATACGTCTCGGGAGAGAAGCTGGTTAACTGACCGTAGGCTGAGAGGATTAGCACAAACAAGTATCGATCGGGGGACAGGAAATCCAAGACAAAATTCCTCTCTTCTGGGGGCACTCCCCTCGCATAGGCGAAAGGTGGTTCAAACTCTGCTATGATCGGAGGGTCAATCGATGTGTTGAGCGGATCATTCGCTATGTTTCTGGCAACATACATGTACCGGCTTTCATCGGGAAACCTCAAAGGGTAGTCTAGCGCTAAGATGTTCACGAGAGACAAAGCGAGGACACAGACTAGAACCAAGGCAAGAGTCCGGTTGATGATTGTCTTCGGCCTGCTCCCAGGTGCCTCTCCATTGATATTCGGTTTTGTTAGTACTGCGCAGAGTCCTGCAAGGATCAAGACAGCAGCCGAGAAATAGATTGGGTAAGTTTCCGACCCCACAGTCGGTCGGCTGACAAACAGGAATGGTATCGATATCAAAACGTCAAACGCCAGAGAGTAGCAGAATGCGAAGGGGATGGTCCCTAGGCCGACCGGATTGCGAGATATACCTTTGGCTCGAGCGAATAGGAACCCAGGCCAGAAGAAGAACATGACCGAGCATAGGATGAACTGGATCGAAAGATTGTGAGCAAGATATCGGCTAGTGAAATAAAGCCCCACCATGATGGCTGTCATAAGCTGCAAGTTGAACTTGCCCATGATGCACTCTCCTCGCAGCTCAGATCAGACTCCTGAATTCCTCTTGCCCGCGTTAGGCTTCCCGACCCGCGGGATGCAACATCAGTGGGTCGCGGTAGAAATGATGTATCTGTTTTCCCTCTTGGATTTCAATTCGCTATCGAGAATGAGATGCATCAATAGACGACCTGTTGGTAGCCTCTTGAGCAACGTGAACCCCATCTTCTGATAGATGTTGATCACTTTGCGGTTCTGTGAGTGAACGGCTATTACGAGCTCTCTGAAGCCCAGGGAGTAACCCTCAGCTATCTCCATCCTGAGCAGAGACTTGCCTAGGTTTCGACCTTGGTAATCATCTGCTATGAACTCTCCAAGCTCCGCAACACGGACTTGCCGCCTTCGAACCTTGAGAAAGAAAAGACCGATGATCTTGCGGCTCGAGTTCTTTGCTGCGTACGCCGAAGCCACGCCCAGAGGAAGCAAATCAAGGAGGAATCTTCTGGCAGGCCCAACGGATGAAAGAGCAAGCAAGGGCAGCAGCATAGCCCAACGTATCAAGGCGTGGGATCCGCTGTATCGCCTACTCCTCGGAGAGAGGGAGCTATACAATGCGTAGCAGCTCAGAACATCGGTAGGCAAGACAGGTCTGACAATAACGTTCTCGCCGTCAATGAGCGAGACCAGTCTTCCTCTTGTCCCAAGTTCTGGGACCTGCATGCGCTTCAACGGAACTAGGAGACCTTTTGAAATGAACCTATTGTGGGACGAAGATTTCGTGCAGAATCCTTCCGTCAAGATGGTCCGGTGCCGTAATGCCAATGATATGGAGTATCGTTGGGCATACATCAAGCGAGTCAATCCTGTTGATTTGTGTGTTCTTTCTTATTCCGCGGCCAGAAGCAATGAAAACCGCTTCAGTGTTGTGGCATCCACACGGCTCGTCGATGACCCCGCCGAAGCGCCTACTTCCGAAGACTCGGTTCTTGTCATCAAACGCGGAATGTGCGGCAAATCCCATTGCAGGAATCAAAACCAAGTCAGGAGCAGAAGAGACGTGGGGACCGCTGTAGACCTCTTCCCTCGCTAGTACGCGATCTATCACACGTCCTCCAGTGCTCGGGTCCGTGAGCGCTTCTAGCTCCGATTTCAAGGACGCAATCAGCCGCGTTCTCTCCTCCGGAGAAGAGCTGCTTAGGTTCACGAAGTTTGGAGCAGGAGAATACGCTTTCGTTCTCACGTAGTCTATGTCGGAGAGATTGATGAACGAAAAGACTCTTTGAGTGCCAAGGCCTTCTCGCATGACACGTCTTGCCAGCCAAGTAAGCAATTTGCGGAATGGCGAGTTGGCGAGTAGGCTCACAATGCGTTGAGGGCTCGCATTGATTGAACTCAACGCCCGCTTCACGACCGCTTTCCTTCGAAGTCTGAGTAGACCCTCCTCAAGCAGCCAGTTGTTCACAAAGAAGGTGTTGTACTGTGGACCAAAGCCGTGATCTGATATGCAGAAGACCACCGTGTCGTCATTGCACGCGCTCTTGACTAGTCTCCCGACCGCACTGTCGACAAGCTCATGATGTCTCAAGAGCTCCTGAGCAAGCTCAAGCGCCTCCTCTTCATGGTAAAGTGGATGAGACTTGTCCAAGTATCGCCAAAAGTAGTGCTGAATCCTATCCGGACCCGAAAAGACGATGAAGAAAAGGTCCCAATGACAGTTCCCAAGTAGTGCCTCAGCCAGCTTGCTATGCTTTGCAGTGATCTCATTCACTTTGGTCGCGAAAGCAACCTTGGAGTTCCTATCGGTCATAAGCTCAACATGAAGCGGAGGTTCGATCTCATAGCCAATCCTACCCAGTTCCTCGCTCAGCCAGGAGGGGTACGCAAATTTGGAATCTGCTTGATCCGCAAGAGCCGAGGCTGGTACGGGAAGTCCTGGTATGAGCATGCCTTTGATGGGTTGTGGTGGATACGTGAGGGGAACATTGATGAACACTGAGAACCTACCGGCATCGCTCAGAATGCGCCAAAGTGAAGGCGCCTTCACATCAATAGATGAAAGCGGCCTTCCCTTCTGATTCACTAGATCAACGAAATGGAATATGCCGTGTTTGCCCGGATTGGTCCCAGTTACGATAGATGTCCATCCCGTGGCTGTCATGGGGGGCAGCGCGGATTTCATCGTGGATCGTACCCCTGATTTGATGAGAGCTGCAATGTTGGGCAACTTGCCCTGGTCGATCCATGGGTCTAGTAGCGTGAAGGTGACTCCATCGAGCCCGAGAACTAGGACCCTCCTCAACTTGACCTCAGACATCCCGCCGTGTGTGCACTTTGACTCCGCGGAGGGCGACGGCTACTCTGCCTTAGAGGCGACCTTGACTGCGAGGCAAATCGCGGCTACTGCAAAGAGCTGAAACGCCACGACTGCGAACCCCAGCTGAAGGCTCGTTAGCCTTTTCCCCAAGTCCAAGAAAAGCCGGATTAACACAGCTACAACCACGACGAAAACACTGACTACGGCTAGGAGCCTTAGACTGAACTTCCAGGGAAGAGAACTGCGATTGAGTTTGGCAGATTCCATAGCTCGACCCGACTACATAGGCGAGATGCTACGCGCGCGACTGTTAGTATCCCGGACGCTTGGAATTGGTCCTGCCAAGGCTCTCATAAGTCGTCGACCAAGACGTATCGGCTCATTTGTCTTGAGCGAGTCTCCTCTTGGAAAGGCGGCTCCGTAGTCAAGCGAGCCAGATAGGGCCCTAGGCCAATTCCGGCGAATGCAAGAAGAAGGAACAGTTGACGCAAGTCCAGTTCCCAGACTGCGTTGAGTGTTCTTGGTGCGTCGACTCTTGCGACCAAAACGGGGGAAACGAATTGGTTGCCACGTTCATCAATCCACCTATCGAACCTCAATAGCGGATAGTCCGCCTCGACGCGAACGGTGGCATCGCTACCCTCATTGTACCACCCACCGCCTTCGGGCGTACCTAGTTGAGAGGCTAGGCTCACCAAGTACTGCTTACACCACACTGCTTCCACGTTCTCAGGGCGTTCCATCGCTGCGGTGGCGTTCGAACGATAATCGAGAACGTCGCCGCCCCACCAGCAAAACACGTAGCGCGTATCATGCCCCAGTTCAACGAGGGGCTCCACCGAGTAGTTTGCGGAGGATCCTTTCTCGTACCATCCTCCTCCACTAGTTGAGCCGATTACGGACGTGACATTCAGAAGGTCCTCCCTGCTATACACTCCTCTCAAGTAGAGGGACTCGTTTGCAGGAACCCGTGCAACTATCTGGGGCGAGGAAGGTCCATTGAGCCAGCCGGAGAACACAGCTCTCTCCCCGCGAGTCAAGTTGACTAATGGTTCGACAGAAACTGCGTATGCTGAAGTGTGTGGGAGAACCTGAAACTGAAGCCAGCCAGATGAATCGGTCGTAAGCAGTGTACCATTCACCTTGACATCATGGCTTTTCAGCAGATTCAGCTCTAGTCTTGCCAGAGTGTAGTTGCCTACATAGTATAGATGTGTGGCAGCATTGTTCTGATAGTTCTCTTCGAACACTGAGAAATCGGGATTAAGAACTATTGTCACGTTGTGTTGTCCCCGTGACGATGGCCCGATCCTGAACGAGTAGTTGAGAAGCTTATCCCAGTTCGGTATCGCAGACAGAGTTTCGTTCACAATGGTTCCGTCGAGGATCACTCTGAATACGGACTTCACTGCTCCAGGTCCCGGGTTGGCTACCGAGACCCAAACGAAGTAGTCCTCCTCCCCGCTTGGTGTAACCAGGCTTCCGTTAGCGTCGCCTATCCAGACCCGCTGAATCTTAAGGTCATCCTGCAGAAGGCCCACGAGGGTCGCCCACGTCTGGGGCTTATCCAAGTTTGCGCCTGCAGGCCAAAGCATCTTCTCTCCCTGCGCAGTTGCCACTGCCAGATTCGGTAGCGTTCGTTGAAACAGTGAATCAAGGCGGATCTTCATTTCCACAGTGATTATGGACTTGTCTCCTTCAGTTGACAACGAGGAGTTCTGGACAGCAAACTCTGGACCTTCATACTTAAGCCAGGGTCCTCCTTTCGATTCCAGCGTCACGGTCTCCTCGCCGCCTGGCGTGATTTGAATCAAGTATGTCTGGCTGAATTGCAGTGCAATCTCCACGTCTTGGATTTGAGTTGCTACTGATCTCAGTTCAATGAGTAAGAATAGATCCTTGAGCTGCGTGAATAGCTGCTTCGCAGCGATAGTGAAGTTTCCCACCTCAGTAGTGGTCCTCAGAAAATTCGCATTCATCCACTCGGTGGCATCGATCTTGCCATCTACGATTGGGGCTTGCCCAAATTGGGTCACGCGTACTATGCGCTCACTTTGTTTCATCTTTCTGCATGTGCACACTTCTCCAACATAGTTCCGCGTACCGGAAGGCAGTGGCCAGTTGAGCATCGCGACCCCTGATAGCACTGTTCCTAACGAGAGGATCGCCAGAAGCACTGATGCCACACTCGGGCGGTTCAACTACTCACCTTTCGCGCCACGACCATCTTGATGCTGAACTCCCCCTTTCCTGCAGCCACAGTCTCTAGAGGATTCCGGATAGTAACCGGGAAAGGCAGTCCCAAAGCTCGATGTCAGCAAGCGTCTTGGAGCTGTATCTGTCAAATCCTGCGGCAGCGCCAGTCCGATAATCCATTCTTCGTTGAGAGACGGTGGACACGCCATCACGACTGCGTCGATCTCGTTAGCACGCGCATCTCGTCTGGATAGCTAGGAGCGTCCCAAGGGAACGTCTCTCCCTTGAGATGTCTCCGCCACCTAGAGATGTCTTCCTTCACCATGAGTCTGACTAGGTCAGGTAGACCTGTCCGCGGTCTCCACCCAAACTTCTTGGATGCCTTCGAGTAGTCTCCGCATAATGAGTCAACATCGAGAGGTCGAAAGAGCGCATTGTCGATCTTGACGTATTCTCTCCAATCCAGATCAGCCTCCTTGAAAGCCATCTCCACCACCTCAGAAACAGTGTGAGATTCGCCTGTAGCTATGATGTAGTCGTCTGGCTGGTCCTGCTGAAGCATCATCCACATGGATTCAACATATTCCGGAGCGTATCCCCAGTCTCTCCTGCTATTCAGGTTGCCAAGCCTCAGATCGTGTGAAAGACCGAGAGCAATCTTCGCCACTCCGTTTGAAATCTTTCTTGTAACGAACTCCAAGCCTCTAAGGGGAGATTCGTGATTGAAGAGGATCCCATTACACGCGAAAATGCCGTATGCTTCACGATAGATTCTAGTCACATAATGACCGTAGACCTTCGCAGCTGCGTAGGGGCTGACTGGTTTGAAATTCACGCTTTCCGCTATTGGCTCCTTGTCTTGGCCGAGATTCCCGAACATCTCACTGGTGGAGGCTTGGTACAATTTGACGTGTGGGCAAAGCTGTCTAATCGCATCAAGAATCCTAACCACTCCCACTCCTGAGATTTCTGCAGTTGCAACAGGTTCCTCGAAGGACGCTCCCACAAAGCTTTGTGCAGCCAAGTTGTAGATCTCATCCGGCTCGCTAAGACGAATGGCCTCAACCATTGATCCCGCATCAAGCAGATCTGCAGGGATCAGATTGACCGAGTTGCTTATGCCGAGGTGCTGAAGCCTCCAGAAGTTCGGAGTTGATAGTCTTCTGAACGTGCCGTAGACTTGGTATCCCTTGTCCAGAAGGAATTTTGCCAAGTAGGCTCCATCCTGACCGGTTATCCCAGTGATCAGGGCGTGATTCTTCAAGTCCCGAACAAACTCCGGCTAGAGAATGCCAATCGCGTGATATAGCTCTGGTCGCGATGTCACATACGGTTTCTCCTATGCTGCGGGCTCTCTGTTATCCCGGCAAACGGGATTGCAGACAAGAGGATCGGCACAGAACTCTTGGTGGCGGTTCCAGTTGGATCTCCAACAACACGGGACTTTCGCCCCTGCGTCATGACTCACTCTATTCAATCCTCTTGGACTCTCGACGCATGCCTCTTATCATGTCTGCAAGCAGCCCGAAAGCGAATAGCTGCAATCCGGCGACGAGTAACAGGACTGACAGAATCAGGCTGCCGAGCCTCGTAATGGCTCCGGTGCTTAGCCAGATCAGGACAATGTCCAACCCCAACACAATTCCGCCAAGAGTCGAGAGTAACCCTAGGCCCCCAAAGAAGATGAGAGGCTTGCTGTCACGCATCAACCTCAGCATCGTACCAAGTATTCGAAGACCGTCCTTCAGCGGGTGAAGTTTCGTGCGTCCCTCCCGGACGCGATAAGAGATTGGAACTTCGGTGATCGTTGCGCCGGCAAACTTGGCTTCAGAAAGCATCTCGATCGCGGTGGTCATGCCTTCTGTCTGAAGGGTCATAAAGCGAAGCAAATCAGCCTTGAACGCTCTCATCCCACATTGGGTATCACCGATTCTCAAATCAAGCGCAAATCTAGCAATACTCGAAAGCAGTTTGTTTCCAAAGAGATTGACCCGTGTCATGGCGCCCCGCTCCATTCGTTCGAACCTGTTTCCCACGACCATCTCCGCCCTGCCTTCCATAATCGGTCGGAGGAGTTCAAGGGCATCCTTGGGATCATATGTCAAGTCCGCATCTTGCATGACGATAACGTCAGCACCAGTTCTCTTTCGCGCGTATGCAAATCCAGTTCTCAAAGCATCACCATATCCTTTGCCAGGCTGGTAAATCACACGAGCGCCGCTAGCCACCGCAAGCTTGTCTGTGCCGTCCGAAGATTGCCCATCGACAATGATGATCTCGTGATCAATATCGCAAAGAGCGGTCTTCGTGTCAGCTATGACTCTGCTTATGCTGGTCGCCTCATTGAGAGCTGGAATGACAACCGCGAGTTTCCGAACCTTCACAGGATGAGGGTCACCCTGCAATGAATTGGCAGCTGAAAGTGCTGCTGCAGGGGCTGAATCATTCTTCGCCGACATAGGCGTAAGCGCCGATATTCCCAAATTGCATTAGGAGAGAGAACTGATTAGGCAATTCTGGAATCATATACCATCCCTTTCCATTCGCCCACCATATTGTGTAGACCTGATAGCCGTTCTCAGCCACGAGTGACGACTCATCCATCAGCATACCCAGAGCAGGCTCTCGGGTCACAGCTGAAAGAGGCTTGTTTTCACGTACCAGAATGATCGAGGTGGGCGAGTGCGTGTACAGAAGTGCCCATGCGTAGAATGCCTCATGCAATATCAGCACGGAATGCTCGTTCGTTCGATCTTCCAACCAAGAAAGTGCTGCAATTGTCGAATCCACATCTTCCAACGGAATCGTGTTCTGTAGCATGGAGGATTGGATGTACGTCTTGTAGGGGTTGAGATCGGAGAAGTAAGGATGTGAGTTCTCAGGGGCGGCTGCGATGTAGTAGCCTGACAATACGCTTAGCGATAGGATGAGCAATACGGCAGTTGCCTTGAGCGCAACAACCGAACGCCCTCCCGCCAACGAGAAGAGGTCGCACAAGCCACCTGTGAAATAGATCGCGAGTGGGTAGACCATGAACATCGCCCAACGAAACCAGAATGCGGGTGCCAAGGGAAACGCGACCGGCCAAATTGCAAGAGCCAGCGAGATGCCAAACCACGAATGGACCACGCCTGATCCTACTCGTCTCGCCCCGTAAGCTGCCAGCGGAACCAAAAATGCGAAACTGTAGATCAAGAAACCAAATACATGTGTGGCCATAGTGATCGCATCAACCTTGAAGACCTCTATCAACACGTTTGCGCCCAGCTCAGTAGGGCCGTATCGCTGACAGACGAAAAGTACGCCCGCAGGAACTAGAGCAAGCGCGACTTTGAGAACAGATATTGACTTGTATCTCTTTCTAAGAAAATTGAAAACGCCGTCGCCCATCACGGACAGCAGGAGAATGACGGCGACCAATTCATGGGACATCACTACAAGTACGGCACAGGAGGATAATGCAAGATATCGCGCCTTTCCATCGAATGACGTATAGGCTATGAGTGCAAGAAGGAGGAAGATTGTCCCGAGCATTTGACGATACAGCTCCCAAGATATGCAGAGCGAAACGAAGTATACTGACGCAACGTACACGAGAATCAGCGATTTTCTCTCACTCCAACGGAGCCCCCTAATGGAAAACTCGTAGATCGAAATCCCTAGTAGGCCGTAGAGCAGCGGCCCAAGAACCTTGATGACCAGTATCGGATCGCTTATGACCCATCGATTCAACAATGTAGCAACAGCCGGAAAGAGGCTCGTTTGCCTGAGCAAGTCGAGCAACGAGAAGTTGAAAGGATATCCTTGAAGCATCCATGGCACGTAGAAGAAGACGGTATCGAAGCCCAACGGGTAAGGCCATGCGATGACCTCTGGAATCGTGCGGATGACCAAAGGAACTAGAAAGGCCATCACAGCAGGCCGAAGATCATGACTCCGCTCTAGATTACCAGTCCTACCAGTGGAGGTGACAACGGGCCGGTGCACGTTGTTCTGGTTGCGTAGCGGAAACCGCAATTTCAGGATCGCTCACGCAGAAAGGTAGTGGACACAACGGCCACCGAGAGTGCGATCGCCAAGACGAAGACTGAGGAGAACTCCGAAACAGCCGTCACCGTTACAGGCTCGCTTTCCGAAGACAGGTAGTACTCGCTCTCCGCCGCTTGTGCTTTGATCATGTATGCTCCTGGTTCGAGTGGTGAGAACTCCGTGCGGAAAGTGCCGTTTTCGTGCGAGTTGACGGTTGTCAGTGGAGTCCACGTCGAGCCGTTGAAACTCACAAGAAACACTATTGTCGCCGTTCTCGGGGGCTGAGCACTGCCGAGGATTTCTACCGCCTCACTCACGTTTGCCGTATGTGTTGATAGCTGAATCGTTGTACTGGTCGTCGATCGAATCGTCAGGGTGGCTAGGGATTGCTTGGAGACAGAACTGCTAACTCCACTCACACCGATCTCATAGGTGCCGACTGACATTTCAATCGATGCCGTGACTTGGAGGGACACTGTCGCAGGCGGTGTTGCTTGCGATTGACCTAGTTGGCAGGAGACCCCAGATGGCACATCCATGACAGTTAGGGTGACAGGGTCGCCGAATCCCCCGATGGGTGTCAGCTGCACGAACAATGTTGAGTTGCCTCCCTTGATGACCGAGAGGCTTGACGGTTGAAAGCTTAGTTCGAATGTTGGTTGCGATTCGTGCGTTAGATAATAGCGGGCAGCTGCGAGGATCATTCCGTTCGTCTTATCGCTCAAGACTGAAAGCGTCGCGCCCTCTTCCGACTTGCCCTCATAGTAACCTCCAGAGGGGCTGCTCGACTGTAGAGGTGACAGCTGACTCACCAGAAGGTTGGTGTATTGGTTGTGGTAGATTGCGTGGAACGCGAAGGCAATCTTTGAGTAGACAAGTGGCACGGCATGTATCTTCTCGGACGCATAGACCGTCCAAGTTTCACCCAAAGCATTCACGACCCACTCGTAGACATAGTAGTACGGTCCCCAGTATGAACCCTCACTGAATGCTGTTAGATTCCCGGTCGCTTCGTACCTCTTCTGATGAGCTGAGAAAACCCTGTCCGAATATGTTCTATAGCGGACATGGACCGACCGATTCTCGAGTATCGCTGACAGGAGTGGCTCTGTTGTAACCCATGCCTTCGGTAGACTCTCACCGTACACGGACACGTAACTTCCGCCGCCCAAAGACTCAACGGATCTCAGCCTGGGCGTTGAGAAACCAAAAGCATGGTAACCTTGGGCGAGGTATACTGGGTAGATGTCGTTCCCAGCGAAGTAGCTGCTCTCAGCGAGCGCTTGGAAGTTGTGTCTGGCAACGAGCGAGCCGATTCTAGCTGTGAGGTCAGGTCTGAAAACTCTGAGGTCATCCAAGGAGAGCAGCAGCCTGCCACAGTCAGATGGATGAGCCGTCCTAGTTCCTATGTCGCTAGGAACATGGCCCGTCTCCGCGTCGTACTGGGCGAATGGTAGCCCATCACTCGAAAGTTGCCGACTTTCGAGAAAGCCAAGGATCTTGTCGAGCCTGTAGTTTGCGCCCCATGTCCCGTCCCGACCTAGTATGCCTAGCTTCTCGGCGTCGATCATCGCCTCAATATACACGCCGAGATCCCAATCTGTGAAGCGATGCCATCCTGAGGTGGCATAGTGCAGACCGGTATTCGAATTCACGCCGATTTCAGGTTGGAAGTACTTCCAAGCGGTGTTAGCCCAGCCAACCCAGTTATCACTAGACTCGGCGTTTGATATCTCATTGCCCACAAATGCCAATGCCACTAGGATCATGATGAGCAGCCCCCCAGCCAAGCGCGAATGGGCAAGGGTACCCCCCCTAGAGGGGGGGCTCCCCCGTGTCGCAGAAATGATGCTGTTTCTATGCGGTAGAGCATAGGAATCGATTTGTCTCACCACGAGTCTGGGCCCCCCTTGCTCTGGTCTTGAAGACGCAAATTCCATGTCACGTAGTCCACGATTCCTAGGAGACGTAGGACCCTGACCTGTTTCGAATGATGACTCTGCCCGGCGTACTCGATGGCTTCCATGTCATGGAGCATCTGACCAGTAATAGCACCGCGAGAAGCATGATCGCCACGGTTGTTATGAATGCGAACTCTGGAACAGCTGTGAACGTCACTGAAGGGCTCTCTGACGCCAGGTAGTATTCAGATTCGGCAGCTTCAGCCTTAATCACATACGTGCCGAGCTGCGGAGGCGAGTAGACCACGCGAAATATGCCGTTCTCGCTAGAGTAGACCGTCTTGAGCTTCGTCCACGTGGAGCCATTAAAGCTGACGTACAGCGTGACGGCGGCTACTCTCGGAGGTCCAGTGCTGCCCACTATCTTCACCTTCTCAGGGAGGCTTACGGTCAGTGATTCCAGCTGTAGTGTCGTGGTTGTCAGCGACCTCACCATCAAGGTTGCCGAGGCAGAATTCGAGACGCTCTTGCTCGCTCCATTCACGCTGAAGACATAGCTGCCCACTAGAGCTTTCGGCGAGGCCGTGATCTGTAGATCAACAGTCGCCGGCGGAGTTGCCTGTGAGCGATCGAGGAGATATGAAGCGCCGGCTGGAAGCCCTGCCAAGCTCAGGGCCACCTCCTCTGAGAACAAGCCAATTCTCGCGAGCTGAACGGTGAAGTTCGCCTTTCCTCCTCGAATGACCGTCGCGTTTGAGGGTTGAAGATGCAGTTCGAATCCCTTCTGCTGTGAACTGGATAGGTAGTATCGGGCGGCGGCGAGGATCATGCCGTTTGTCTTGTCACTGAGGATCCCGAGCGTTGCTCCCTGCTCCGACTTGCCCTCATAGAACCCTCCCGAAGGACTCACATACATTGAAGAGAACTCATTAACCAACAACGCCGTGTACTGGGTATGGTAGATTGCGTGGAACGCGAATGCCAACTTCGCATAGGCTAATGGGACGACGTTGATCTTCCCCGACGCGTATATGACCCAGGTCTCCCCATTCCAGTTTACGATCAGCTCCCACACAAAATTGTGCGGGTCCCAGTAGGAGCCTTCACTGAACGCGGTCAGCTTACCCGTAGCCTCGTACCGCTTCTGTTGGGCTGTGAAAGCCCTGTCCGCATAGGTTCTGTAGAGTGGATCCTCGACGTGGTTCTCGAGTATTGCCCACACCAGCGGTTCCGATGTTACATGTGCCAATGGGAGTTGTATGCCATACACGTCAACGAATTTCCCGCCAACTCCTAACGAGTTGAGCGATCGCAGCGCCGGCGTCGAGTATCCAAAGGCGCGGTAACCCTGAGCTGCATAGAACGGATACACGTCATTTCCCGAGAAGTAGTTGCTCTCGGCAAACTTGGTGAAGTTGTGTCTCGCGACAAGGGCGTTGATCCTTGTTGTCAGCCCCGGTCTCAGATTCCTCAATTCGCCGAGGGCTATGAGCATCTTTCCGCTGTCGGACTGATGAGCGGTCTTGCTTCCAATATCACTAGGAACCTTGCCGGTCTCAGCGTCGTATTGTGCGTAAGGCAAGCCATCGCTTGTCAGCTGTCGTGTCTCAAGAAAGCTGAGCACTCTCTCTATCCTGAAGTCTGATCCCCAAGTTCCCTCTCTGCTGACGATGCCGAGTTTCTCTGCGTCCATGATCGCGTCGACATAGACGCCCACGTCCCAATCTGTGAATCGATGCCAACCTGACGTAGGGTAATGTAGGCCGGTGTTCGAATTGACCCCAACACTTGGCTGGAAGTATGACCACGCAATGTTGGCCCAGTCCATCCAATCGTCGCTACTCTCAGCTCGGATAGGCGTCCTAGCCACGAGACAGGCTGCTGTGGTCGCTGTCAGGAGCATGACCAATATCGGGCGCAGTTTACTTCGGAAGATGATTCTTTCCGTTCTCAAAGGAAGGACTTGGCCTCAGAGATTCATGCCGGGACTTGAGGAGGAGATCGACAATCACTTAGCGACGCCAGACCAAGCAGAGAGCCTAGGGCCACTGAGAATCCCTTCAGAACAATCTGGACAACGCATCCGCAGAAAATCAACGGTGAGTTGCCGGGAGTCCTGATGACGTGAAATGCCGTCGATAGGGCGAGCTTGATGGTTGAGGCCAATGGGGTTTCGGTGATGGTCCTCTTGAAGGTGACGATTGAGCGCCCGTATGATAGATACTTCCTGACCAAGCCCTTTGGTGAGACTTTCTCATGGTGAATGATTCGCGACCTGCACCAGCTCTCCTTGCCCAGCACCGTCGACTTGGTCCTCTGGTAGAGTTCATGGTCTTCCCATAGGCGCAGGCAAGTCTTGAAAACGTCGGGTCCCGTCAAAACGGTTCGCTTGTAGAACCTTGGAATTCCACCTTCCGACCCCCAAACGGCCACTACGTGGTTCTTCCAGAGCGCGGAACACCTACCCCAGAAATCGTGACCCACGAAGAACTCCGGGATCTTCACAGCATAAACATCACCGCTCGCACATTGTGTCACACAGTCGTCCACGACGCCAGGTTCCAGCTCTTGATCCGAATCCAAGAAGAGCACGTAGTCACCCTCGGAACTACATAAACCGACGTTCCTTGCGGCGGCCTGTGTGCCGTGGGCAAGAATCACACTCGCGCCCAGCTCCGAGGCCACACTGGCAGTTCCATCTCTGCTGAACGCATCCACGACTATGACCTGGTCGACCTTGTAGGTCTGATCTCTAACGCTCCGAAGACAGGTCGCGATGTCTCTAGATGACTGATAGGTTGGAATGACAACGGATACACGGCCTTGGTTGACGCGCCCTGCTTCTGTCTCGCATCCGGTCGATGATATGCCAGTCAGTACGACGTGTTTCATTCTGTATGCAGCTGATCCGATGCCCGGTCGGACTTCACGCTCGAAGCCAATAGGGATTCGTACAAGTTTTCGACTTCCCTTGCCTGCACTTGCCAAGAGAAAGTCCCCGCGTACACGGAGGCCTCACGCGAAGTCTGATCATAGAGCTCCTTGTTCTCGATGAGTCTGATGCAGATGTGAGCTGCCTCCAAGGGGCTCTTCGCTTTCAACGTGTACCTAGCGACTTCGTCAGGGATTCTCGATCCCTCCGTGATGATCACTGGAGTGCCGCATCTCTGCGCTTCCAGTATTGGGAACCCGAAGCCTTCGTGTTTGCTCGGATATATCATAACAAAGAACCTGGTATAGACATTGGGCATCTCGGTTGCAGGCACAAACGGATGAAAAGTGACCCGATCATCCGAATCTCGGCCCGCAACGGATCCTGGCCTCTCTACTTTGACGCTCTCGCCACAGTAGATAGCCAATCTCCACCTTCTGGACGAATCTGAGATAGTCAAGGTCTTCAATGAATCCAGCAGGAACCCTACATTCTTTCTCTCAGTCAGCTTTCCAACGAAACCGATGAGCGGGTCGAGATTGATCGTTCTCGGCCGCGGCGTGAACGCGTCTGCTATTCCTGGAGCTATGACCGTTATTCTATGCTCTTTGACGCCGGCAATCGATTGAAGCTCGTCTTTGGTCTGCGTCGAGACTGCGATGATGTGGTCTGCAAATCCGATGGCAATCGAGTAGATGATTCGTGCATACAGGTTCCATAGTATCTGTGTCAGTGATGACCCCTTGTCAAGTAGAGGGTTGAGGTCGTGCACGGTCAGAACTTTCCTGATCTTCAAGATGGGAAACCAGAGTCCTTGTTCAGGAAACGCGGCGTGGATGAGGCGATATCGCCTGTATGCGCTGGGAAGGATCAAGAAGACGAACGGTGCGATGATATCATACCAGATGATACTCAAGGCCGAGCCGAATGCTCTTCCAAGACTGGGTGGATCCCATATGCGTACCTCGACCCCGTTTTCTCTCAGCGCCGCATAGAGCCCTCTAGCGTAGACGGCCCTACCATCTCCCGCATGTGACCGCAAAGAACGAGCTACAAGGCAGACTGTTGAGCTGCTCGTTCGATCAACCTTCTGGCGGGCGCGTACTAGGCATCAGCGGACCTTCTGCCAAACAGCGCCTCTATGAAAATTCCCGGCGAAGATGTCCAGCCAGGCCAGTGTCAGGGCCAAAAGAAGTATCCAGTAGTATCCGATTTTCCTTAACCCAAGGATTGAGATCGCGATCGCAAGCGCGATGCCGGATAGGAGCAGCAGAGGGCTGTACAGCCACAGAAATACAGCGACATACGCCAACATGAAAGGCGTGAGCAGATTGAGAAATCTTCTAGATGGAAACGTAATCATTGAGAACCAGCCGTACTTAGTGCTGAAGAGCATCCGGGAATGCCTAAGAGACGTTAGTATCGTCAGCTTGATGATGCGCCGCATCCTCTGCAGATCCCGCGACAAGCCATTGGGAATCATCTGGTAGGCAACGGCTCCTCTGCTAATGATGCAGCGGTATCCCTTCTTCCTAATGGCGAAGGTTAGTTCCATATCATCTGCAAAGGCATCACCCGGTATCTCATTGATGATTGACTTTCTGAAGGCGACGAGGTTGCCGTCGAGCGAGCATACGGTGTCAACGGTGCCCTCTACCTCTCTGAGTCCCCAATCCCATTCGTGGTAGGAGCTCTTCATCGATGAGAACCATTCACCATTGCCCTTAGGCCTCACGATTCCCCCAACCGCTCCAACATCAGTTGAGAACGACTGAACTAGGCAGAGAATCGATCTCCTGTCCAGAATTGTGTCACAGTCCGTAAGGACAACTATGTCTGTCTTGCAGAGCTTGATTCCCTCATTTATGGCGCGGATCTTGCCTACAGCATCGCACCTCACGACCTTGACAGGATAGGAACTTGCGATCACCCCAGTCTCATCTAAGGAACTGTCCACTACAATGATCTCCAAGAGATCACGAGGGTAGTCAGAGTCAAACAGATTCTCAAGTTTTCTGGCGATCGTACCAGCCTCATTGAATGTAGGTATCATGACAGTTATCCGTGGCAGATCCGCATTGATCCTTGGTGGATCGGAATTCCGCCTTTGATGCCTCGATGAGATTAGCGACATTGTTTTCTCGTATCCCTTCGCCAAGAAAAGCAGGACGGCGCCGACAGCTATAGTCACTATGAGACTCGCGATCATAGTATTCTCACCGCTCGCCGACGGAACAGGAGGCAGCTATGGCTCGCCCTACTCTCCAATCGGTGTCGTGTTGGTTTCATGTCTGCTGTCGACTGAACCTGTCTTCTCGGTCTTCGCCCAGATCCTCGGTCTGCGTAGAACCATCAGAGACAAGGCGTAGGTCGCGATCACGGTTTGAAGGAACCAGTATGCGTAGATAAATGGCAGCCACAGGAAGTTGGAGATTCTTCTAGGTCTCACAAGGTACACAAGTCCGAGTCCTAGGGCGAGCAACAGGGCGGACGTAAGTCCAACCATTAGATACGCCAAGATTCTGGCAACGAACGTCGTCGTCCAAGTTAAGACCGCCCACGACAGCCAGTAGTTGGCAAAGCTCATTCCCAACAGGATAGGTCCGAACAGTGTCACCTCGGCGTCGACTCGGAGACCATTGGGATTCGTCAGAAGGCTCCCATACTTGATGGCGGTCTCTATGTACCCACGGTACCATCTTGATCGTTGACGGAAGAGCTGGGACAGACGTGATGGCGCCTCCTGCGATGTGACAGCTTGCTCGCAGAATCTGACTCGATGACCGTTGGCCAGAAGACGTGCGGCCAGTTCAACATCCTCTGCCAATGACGATTTATCCCATCCTCCGAGTTCCCTTAGCACATTACTCCTGATGAATTGGCAGCTTCCCGTCAACGGAACAAACAGCCTCAGGTGATCTTTGCCATTCAGAACGGTCTTGAACCACGCAGCCTCCTCGAGGGAGACTACCTTCGTCAACATGTTTGCTTGCGCGTTTATCGATTCAGTGATGCCTTGAACGGCGACGGTCGCGTTATCATCGAAAGACTTGGCGACGTGGACAAGCAGCCGTGAGTCCGGAACATTGTCGGCGTCGAGCACCCCCACGATGTTGCCACGTGCTTGTTGAAGCGCGAGATTCAGAGCTGCGGGTTTACCCTCAGAAGTAGCATTGTGAATGCAGCGAATCAAGTTCGGATGCTCAGAGGCATAGCGAAGTGCTATTCCCTTGGTGTTGTCTGTCGAGCCATCTTCAACAACGAAGACCTCCATCCTATCTTTCGGGTATCGCAAATCCAGCAAAGAATCCAAGACGCGCCCGATAACTTTCTCTTCATTCTTGGCTGGGACTATCAGAGAGATGAACGGGGATCGGCTTTGGGGTTCAGAATCCACTCTCTTGTCGTGGATACGGAAGTAGCGCCTGACCCCGGCTGCGAATATCGACAGATTGTACAGCGACCACAAAAAGATCACGGCAGTGATCAACACAAATATGGTCAGTAGGATGTCTACGGATAGAGGTTGGGCCAAGGCTAGATCCGGCGGAGAGACCATTAGGACCCTCTCATCTTATCCAACTGACCAGTCAACCAAGGGCGTACGGATGCGTGACACTGCCCCTCGCTACCGTGGTACTCCGGCTCCAAGTCTGTAAAGCTTGGTCTCCCGTGGTCGCAGGGTTGGAAGGCGGGTCTACTCGCGTGGTCTTTCATCGATTGAACAACTCTGTAACTCCAAGATAGAAGACCGCTTTGGGATCGGTGAGCCATCTCTCCGCTTCGGGTGCCCATCTGAAGACACCGTTTCTCGCATAGGTTTCATACAAAGCGCAGGCCCTAGCCTCGCCGATGGCGATTATGCGCGTCCGAATAGTGGCCAACAGTCTACTGATAATGGCTTTGATTGGCGCCAACAACTTGGCATTGACTATCCTCTGTCGTCGCTTGGCCAACAGTAACGCGCAATTGTAGAGTCCTCTCTCCAATCGGCTGAGAGCCCGCCAGTTGCCGTTCCGCACTCCCCGGACCCTGAATCTCAACAGACTCGAATAGCTGATCGCGTGAGTCTCGGCGACGCAGCCCTTGGAAACACGAGAGACGCATCCAAGTTCTGTTCCACGAGTAGCCGGGGAGACAATAGGGACGCGAGTGTCGGAACCTAAAACTCTATCGTAACAACGAGGATTCATGGTGCAGCACCGATCTCCTCAACCTTTCGTGGAGTCTCATCGACTTCGACAGTCGTCATGGACAGGCTCCTCTCTAGGACAGCCTTCTTTTCTTGGACGATCCCTGCGTGCCTCCGAAGCTGGTAGAAGTCGTTCAGGAACCCAAGGCCCTTCTCGGTTGTGAAGTATTGCCTCTCCGAGCGACCTTGCGCTTCGATCATGCCCAGTTTCAGTAGCAGATCCAGATACTTCTGTAGGACCTCGAAGCTTAGGTTACCAAGATACATTATTCTGGTCTTGCGAGAACCCGTCCTAGCGATCTCGAGAATGCCAGCGGCTATCTGGATACGTCCCCGATAGCGTCTCCTCTCCAAGTTCACGACTCGATGAGCGGGGTCTTCTAGAAGAGATGACACGGTTCTCCATACAATATCCTCTCAGATAATATAAGACAATGCGTCAGACCATCGATGACACGCGGGAGCCACATAACCTACCTCATGCCATCCTGAGCACGGCGGCTAGGCGTACCAAGCGCACCCCGCACGGGTTACAAGGCCTCGGCCTCACTACCAAAGAGCCCCAAGCGTCTCTTGTGGTTGTCAAGCTCGGGCCATGTACAGTGGTGTGCGTAAGCCACGAGGCCAGTTACACAGGACTGATCTGTCGACTCATTTCCAGACTGAACGCGGACTTTGGCAAGCGCAATTCGTGATCGTTAGCGATAGACGTGCTCGCGAGCCTTGGTTGCTCACACTATGTATCTAATGGACCCCAACGATCCCTGTAAGAGCCATGTTCTTGCTGCTCACTATCCAGTTGGGGTGACTGTCGGTTTCTTGCGTCCTATCTGGTTCGCCACGATGCCCGCGACGTTCAAGGCCAGTCCCAGACCCCAGAAGACCACCGTCTCCTGGAAATACTGCATGGGATTGAGCACATGTCGTAGTCCTAGTTGGTATACCGAGTATATGGCGTAGAAGTATGGAATGTTGGCGATTGTATGGACAACGAGTCCGGCTTTTGTCTTGTATCCTTGCACCGTGACCCCGTATATGAAGAGCGCGGCTCCGATCAGGATCGGTACGAACCCGATCTCGATCACTCTTGGGACATCTGCGACTGACATCTCGAGCACTTTCTCGTTGTACAGGTTCATCGCACCATACACCCACGCCACTATGCTCGCGAGAATTATCGCCAGCCCAACTCCCTTGCGAACCTCGACCATTACTACAACCACTCAAGCTAGGAAGTCGCTTTATTTTTATAAAAAGCTGCCTTATTCCCGGAATCCCTCGCACGTTTGGTCATCCTAGACCCCCTAGGGCCTGACTTGTGCAGCTGTTTCACCCAAGTTTACTTCCTCCGCGACCGTCAAAGAGACCTACCCATCAGTTGCTCCAATCGGCAACGTAGATGAGGATCGAGTCGTTGCCGATCGATGCTGAGCCAAAGAAGACCGCTATCGATACAAGACCTTCAACCAGCAAAGGAAGAACAACGTTTGATCATAATCACCACGCCACGGCGATCTTGTTTCAGTCGAGTCCAAACTCATCTCTGCCATATCATGCCATTGGCTTTGAGTGAGGAGCAAGACTCAAGTCACACGGATGAGATGATGAAACGGCCATGCGAGCACTCATTGACAGAACTGTGGGGTTCCGCAACATTCTCGAATACACCGCGGTAGCTGTGGTTCTGTCCGCAGGGCTATACTACTTACCGAACTACTTTCTCCTCGAGAAGGTCACGGCCGAAAGCTCTGCCGCTTTGCTGAGCTGGATTGGGATTCCGGCTCACTCGTGGGTCAGTGACGGCAAAGCGTTTGTGAACGAGTTCGAGATCGAACGAATGTGCACCGGCGTGCAGGTAATCGCGGTCTTTGTTGGCCTTTTGATCCCGCTCCCTCAGGTGGCATGGAGAAGGAAGGTGACCGCGATCGCGAGCGTGGCTGTCCTCGTCTTCCTAGCGAACATTGGCAGAATCGCGCTTGAGATCCTCCTTCTCTACAGAGGTATCCTTCCTTGGTCTCTGGCGCACTATCCAACCGGGCTGATCTTGGGGGTATTCTCGGTCGCATTTCTTGTGATCGTTCTGGACCTATTCATTCCGGAGATCGGAGACTTCGCGATCCGCGCGATACAGATGCTCCGTCCAGCTCGGAGACCCTCGACTAGCTCGAACTGAGCTGGCTCTTTCCGCACTTCGAGCAGAAACTGGCGTCCGGGTCGATCTCGGCGCCGCAGAACATGCAGAACGCCTTCACAGCAGGCTCGGCGATTTCCTCTGAGCCACGCGTTGTCGTTCGCCTCACAAGCAGAGCCGCCAATCCCACAACCCCAAGAGCGGCAACTATGGTAACTAGATAGAGCGAGCCACTGTAGTCAACGGACCAGCTTGCGACAACTCTGCTGGGACGATCCATCACTATCGACTCGTTTGGAGCCCCACTGACAACATCTCCGCTCCAACCGGTGAACCTATGCCGAACCCCAAAGAGACCCTCCCAGCCCTCTGATGGAATTATCGCAGTCGCCGAGAAGTTGGCGACAGCACCCGAACGATACCAACCAGTTCCTCTCACCCCTCCGATATCCGAAACGATATCGAGATAGAACTCGTCTCGAAACTCGGCCGCCAGCTTGATGTCGTTCCTGACAATCAGGGTTATCGGATTCGCTGAGTCAGTGCCGTTCCAACCGACAAATACCGCCCTCCAACCCGAGATGATCGACAACTCGTCAGGAGCCGCAATCGTGTGTTCAGCGAGCACTCTGACATCATTGACTAGAAACCCGTTCGCGTCTGTGAAGCGCTCCGTTCCATCAACCCATATGGGAACATTCCCATACGGCGTGTGCACCGTTAGTTTGGCATTGTCAGCGACCTTGATGCTGACCTCGGCAAATCCGGGTCCATGTTCTCGATCGGTGAAGTAGAACAATCCCGTGACGTTACGAAAGAAAACGTAAGCCGTCAGCAACCACTGCTTCTCAATCGACGGGGATTTCAGTTGTATTTGGTAGGTTCTATCCCCGACCCGTATCAGGTGCTCAGTATCGCTTCGCCACAGAAGACGCTCCAGCTTGCCCTGCGGGCTCTCGTAGATTGCGGCATAGATGTCGCTATAGTCGCGAAAGGCGTACTCGACCCGGATCTCGACTGCGAACGAATGTGAGCGGGGAACTTGGCGAGGGTATTCCACGCTCACGATTCTCAGCAGCGCGGACTCTTCAACCTGTCCAGTCACACAAGGCGCAAACACTGCGAGTGCGAGGAGGATCACAACTCCTGCCATCGATCGGCTGCTATGCGGCATGTTCTCACTCAGAAACCGAACTTCTTTGCCTTGTCAAGGTAGTCGGCGATGATCGGCATTATGTCAAGGCCGTGAAGCCTGCCTAGATTGCCTCGTGATGCCGTATTCTCGCTAAACTTCGTTACACTGCTACGCGGAACGCCTGGACCATTGATCAGCAACGGAACGGGATTGCCCGTATGATCCTTCACACTCACTGGCGTCGTGTGATCAGCTGTCACTATCACATATGTGGAACTCGCATCGAGCGATGGTAGGATCTTTCCGACAGCGGCATCTATTTTCTCGATCACGGTCGCCTTTTTCTTGAAGTCACCATCATGGCTGGCGACATCAGGCGCCTTAATGTGAAGAATGACGAGGTCATGATCCTCCATCACTTTCAGAGCCGCATTTGCTTTTCCCTCATAGTTCGTGTCGAGACCGCCAGTAGCACCATCGGCTGCCACGAGTTCGGCTCCCGCGATCTTGCAGACACCTTTGACGAGCGCAACGGCGGCGACGCACGCCACCTTCATCCCATACAATTCCACTAGTGACTTGAAGGGAGGCAGTGTTCCCGCCCCTCTTGGAAGTATGATGTTTGCAGGACGTTTGCCCTGGCGGATCCTTTCAGCATTGACAGGGTCATCCTTGAGCAGCCTGAAGGACTGCGCAACGAAGTCGTTGACTGCTGAGGCCGTTCTCTTGGCGGCGGATGAGTCATCCAACGGCTCGCACTTCAGAATCTTCACGCCTTCCTTGTGAGGGTCAACATCAGAAACCATCCGCGATAGTCCTCTGCCCTTGAGGATCAACACGCCGCGATGTGCGATGGTCGCCTCGAAGTCGATCTTCAACCCCTTGACACCTCGGGGTCGGATCCGACGAATCGTTTCAGCTATCTCGTCGGTTCCTTGCTCGATCCTGCCTGCGCGGCGATCGATGACGGTTAGGTCGTCGTCGACCGTTGAGAAGTTGCAGCGGAAAGCGACATCGCCCGGTCCGAGTTCCATTCCTGCGCCTGCGGCTTCAAGTCCGCCTCTACCAGTATAGTAGATGCGTGGATCGTAGCCGAGCATGGCTGTCGTTGCGTAGTCGCTTCCAGGCCTTATCCCAGGACTCACGGGATCCACGAGTCCGATGGACCCTGTGGAAGCTAGCTGATCGAAGGTGGGAGTCTTGGCGACCCCAAGCGGAGTCTCGTCGCCAAACTCTTTCTGTACCCGATCTCCCATGCCGTCGCAGATCACTAGGAGCGCCTTACGAGCGACCATCTAGCAGCCCGGCGCACGTATTCCCGGACGTGACATAATCAACCTTGTGCAGAATTCAATCGCCGCTGACGCGCCCGCGGTTGACCGCTCAGTCTGTTGAGTCATCCTCATCCTTTTGAACGGAACGTTGCTTTCGGATCAGGAACTCGGTAACCTTGCTCAGCAGTTCGAGCGGCTCATGGACGACAAGAGCGAAGCGGTCGGACACTGGGATGTTTGGAGGAGACCCTCTGGCGAACGCCATCACTTGGAACTTGCTCTGGAACCCGCCAGACTCGAATTCGCTGATGAACTCCTCTGCAAGTGACACAGTTTGCTCGTTGAAGCTCACGATAAGGAGCTCCACGTTGCTCTGCTCGGCGTTCCTCAACAATTCCTTGGAAGTTGTCGCTCTTGACAGATCAGTCACTTCATGACCCGTCGCTGTGAGCATCGCCGCGACTATTGTACTGATGACATCTCTCCCACCAGAAACCGGCCCAATACAGATCCTTGCTTTGAAACGGGTCTGCCTTGGTATTAATGATGACTTGAGAGCGTTCAGTGAAGCCTGAGCCGCATGCGCCGAGGCATCAAAACGATTCTCATCATACTCGCCCATCATGTGGAGACTCTCGGCGGCCCTGAACGCGTCGTACAGATCATCGAGTGCCTCAGTCGGATCCTTTGCATACTGCGCAATGACCTTGGCCTTCGCCTCGGCCAACCCCGACTCCCCTCTCACTATTGCATCCGCGAGTTGTCTCTGGATAACCTCATCCTTCAAGACAGATCTCCCCTAGCAGTGCTTTCAACCATGATAAATCGTTCTGAGCGATGGCACCATACTGCAGATCAACCAAATATATTGCGGCACTTCCTCTCATGGCTCGGCGCATATTGGAAGCCTACTCCGCCATAATGTCAATCGCCCATGAGATCAAGCATGCAAGAAGAGCGGTAGCCCTAACAGGCGCGGGGATTTCAGCAGAGAGCGGGCTCGGAACGTTCCGCGGCAAGAGTGGGCTGTGGAGCAGGTACGATCCGGCCGTAGTCGCTTCCATTGGCTCGTTCATGCAAGATCCACAGAAGTTCTGGGAGTTCGCGAGAGACATTGGTTGGTCATTCCTTAGAGCGAAGCCGAACCCGGCTCACATTGCCTTGGCAGAGCTGGAAGAGATGAAACGACTTGAGTGTGTTATTACTCAGAACATAGATGGGCTTCACCAACGCGCTGGAAGCAGACGCGTCATCGAGATTCACGGCACCATAGAACGTGTCAGTTGTGCGAATTGCGGCAGCACATATGCAACTGAGGAAATCATGAATTGCCTAATACGGCAGGACATACCAAGATGCAGCAGATGTGGAAGTCCACTCAAGCCTGATGTGATCTTGTTTGGAGAGGCGGTTCCGAAGAAGGTGCTAGACGAGGCGATCAAAGAAGTGAGATCCGCAGACTTGCTCCTCGCCGTTGGAACATCACTCGAAGTCGAACCGGCAGCCTCGTTTCCAGAGATCGTGAAGAGGAACGGAGCTAAGATCATTTCAATCAACACTGAGAGAGCCGAGTGGGATCATCTGTGTGACTACAAACTCTACGCGCTCGCGGGAGAGACGCTTCCAAGGATCGTTCAGGCGATGAAGATCAGCTTCTAGATGGTAAATACGCGGACAACGAGTCAAGACCGAGCGAGTGAAGCTTTTCCACGACGGGATCGCCGGTATCTTGATCCCATCCTCTGATTGCATAGTACTCCTTCAACTGGCGACCCAGATCAGGAACGTTGCCTGCCGCTGGACCATCGGGCAGTGGTTGCAGTATGTGTTTTGGCAAGCGATCGTCTTGCGCAGTCGCGCCTAGACGCAGATTCATGACGCGTTTCGCCATGATGATCCTCTCACCTATCTTGAGCAGTTCTTGTGGAGTGACTTCAAGGCCAGTACAGTGCGAAAGCATGTCTGCCACGTCCTGTACCGGCGGGTTGGCGAATTGACACATCAACATCGCATTATAGACGGCCCGGTAGTTCTCGCTGTTGAAGGCAAGTTCGGCCTTTCCGTCGTTGGACAGTCTGTCCATGGAGAAGATGCCGAGCTCTGGAACGATCTGCCCGATCTCAACCAAGTAGATCGTGGAGTAGTTGTGGCAGGCACCTCTGGGCGAGGTGGCGTAGGATGCCGCCATCCCACTGATGGCCCTTGGATCATGGAACGGTAGCTCAAGGCCTTTCACGTTCATGGCTTGCTCTTCGACCCCATACTTCTTACCCATCTCGCGTGTTCCCTCTGCGAGAAGGCCGCCGATGCCTCTTCTCTCCGCTATCATCTTCACCAACTCGATCGCCGGGTCGATCTCACCCCACTTCAATTCGAAACCACCGGTGTCATGCTTCGTCAGTATGCCCTTCTCGTAGAGGTGGTAGGCAAACCCGATAGTTACCGAGCAGCTGATGGTGTCCATTCCATAACGGTTACAGAGTTCATTCACGAACGCGATAGCTTCGAGAGACGTGCAGGATAGATTCGGTCCGAAACCGCACAGAGTCTCGTATTCTGGTCCGTCGGTCTTGCCTATCGCGTACTTACCTTCGTTGATAGTCACTACTCGTCCGCATCGGATCACGCAGCCATAGCAGGTACTTGTCCCCGAGAGGATTGATTGCTTCATTGAGACGCCGTCGATCTTGTACGAGTCTTCGAATGTCCCTCTGGAGAAGTACTTGTTCGGCATATTCCCGATCTCATTGAAGTACGTCGCGCCACATGCTGTTCCGGCCACGCGAAAAGCTTCTGTGCCGCTTGATTCTCTCAGGAACTTCAATGCACTGCTGCAGGCCTTCGTGAACTCGTCAGGGTTTGCCACAGAAACCTTGTGGTTCCCGGAGACTGCGATGGCTTTCAGATTCTTGCTTCCCATCACGGCGCCCATGCCGGTTCGACCGGCAGCGCGGTTCCAATCGTTCATCACTGTGGCATACTTGACTAGGTTCTCTCCGGCCTTACCGATGCATGAGATGCTTGCTGATTGGTCACGGAGTTCCTCCTTGATGAGTTTCTGAGTCGCCGACGTGTCCTCACCGACCAAGTGTCTGGCTGGCCTGAGTTCCGCGTTGCCATCTCTCACGGAGATGTAGGTTGGATCTGTCGCTCTCCCGGTCACAACCAGGACATCGAACCCAGCAAACTTCATCTTTGCGCCGAAGACACCGCCCGCGTAGGATTCACCCCACAATCCCGTCTGCGGCGACCTCCCACATACGGCATGGCGCCCAGAACTCGGCGCAGATGTGCCCGCCAAGGGGCCTGCCGCGAAGATCAACACGTTATCAGAGCCGAGCGGGTCAGTCCTCCGCTCCAAGTAATCTAGAGCAAGCCTACAGGCGTAGCCGCTTCCACCAATATAGGTGCGAGCGAATTCCTCATTCGTAGGCTTCTCGGTGATACTTCCGTGATTAAGATCGACGAATAGAGTCCTTCCCGTGTATCCGCCGATCAATCGTGCCACCGTCGTCTAGAAGTCAACATCTTTCGCTTCATGCATGCAAACGAAGAGTCTACGGATCTCTCGCACATCCGGTACCCTCGGGTTGACGAATGTGCACGTTGATCTGTTCGTCTTTTCCACCAGGTCGTCAATGTTCTGCTCAAGATCGCTGTGAGAAATGCCTGCATCGCGCAAGGACAGGGGCGTCTTCAGATAAGTCATGAGGCGCTTGGTCGCTTGCACGAGTCGGTCAGTGGCCTTGTCGGCTGAGGGTTCCTCAATCCCGATGGCACAAGCGATGTCAGCGTACCTTCCTGCCGCGTCACGACGCGAGAATGGAATAACATACAGATTCGAAAGTGCAACGGACAGTCCATGACTCATGTGGAAGGTTGCGCCTAACGCATGCCCCATTGCGTGTGCCAGACCGAGCTGAGCGTTCCCGAAAGCGAGCCCCGAAATTGTCGCAGCGTTCTGCGTCTTTTGTCTCGCCAAGAGATCATCCGGGTTGTCATATGCTTTCGGAAGATACTCAAACAGGATTTGAATTGACCTCAACGCGAGACCGTCGGAGAAATCGTTTCGCCACTGACTCACATAGGCTTCGATCCCCTGCGTCAGTGCATCGAGCCCGGTCTGCGCGGTCGTCTCTCTAGGAAGCTTGAGCAAGAGCCGCGGGTCTAATATTGAGAAATCAGGGGTGAGTTCTCTGGAAGCGATATAGTCGACTTTGAAATCCTGAGCCTTGTCCGTGAGCACCGCAACCCAAGTCGCGTCCGAACCTGTTCCCGCCGTTGTAGGAATGGCAACGAATCTTGCCTTCTTTCGGAGATCGAGCTTGGTTAGAGGACTAACTGCCTCGAGCTTCAAATCGGGTCGTTCGTAGAGAATCCATCCAGCCTTCGCCGCGTCTATGCACGAACCTCCCCCTACCGCGACGAACAAGTCTGGCTGAAAGTGGTGCGCAGCCTTCGCCACCTTTCCAACGTTCTCAAAAGAAGGCTCCTGCTCAACTTGGCTGAAGATCTCTATCTGTCGTGCTTCCCTCTTCAGCTCGTTCAGCACAGGCTCCAGAATCCCAAGGTTGGAAACGATTGGATCTGTTACGATGAGGATGCGCGTTCCTTCGATGGTTCTCAGATGCTCAAGAGCGTCTTCTCCGAAGGCTATCTCAGGACTGGTAAAATACCACATTGGAGGTCTGACTCGCCAATCCTGTAGTTCACGCGAACTCTGTCGGGACCTTTCCGGCAGTCTCGACGAGTTCTTTTGCCGCCCTCACCGCCCGCAGAACCTTGACCATGTCGCCCTTCAGCTTGAACTTGCCAGTCAAGAGGCCTTGAATCGGATCGATCTGCTTGTTGATCAGCTTCTTCCAGTTCGCGTAGGGTCCTGAGTAGACGAAGGCTGTAGTTCTCTCCTCACCTGGTTTGAGGAGATCAACGCCTCGACATTTACCATGCCACAAGTCCACATAGAAAGTAGCGGGATCTTTCAGCTCTGTGTCGGGTTCGATTACGAAGAGAAAGTCGCCCTCCCAAGTCTTCGCGGCTTCCTCATAGTTGCTGTTCGCGTTGACCGCCTCCATGAACAGCTCTATCCATTCCTCAGAAGGAAACTTCACCAAGCATACTACCAGCGACGGGAACGACTCCCTCGAAGGAGATAGAAAAGGTCTACCATCAGGACACACGGAGAAAGCCCTGTAACGTTCACGATTGGACGATTGATCCAACTCATTTTCTATTGTGACAAGAGCTTTAAGCTCGCCGAGAACTAGCTTCGCCCACTAATTCAGAATTCATCTCAGGAGTTGGGTTCTTGTCTCGAAGAGTTGCCGTTGTAGGCATAGGGCATTCAGTCTTCGGTGATCGTCGTGACGCAAACCTCGCGGAGTTGGCATTCGAAGCGATCAAACCAGCGATCCAAGACGCCGGCATCGGACAGAATGACATCGGCTTAGTCAGCGTCGGGACCGCAGGAGGGTGGTACGAGGAGTTCCTTCCGGCAGTTGTGATTTCCGAATATTCCGGTCTCACTGGAGCAGGGCTCATCAGGTGCGAAGCTGCATGCGCGTCTGGGAGCGCTGCTGTGGTGGCTGCGTATCAAGCTGTTGCGAGCGGTCACACTGACGTTGCGATGGCCGTGGGCGTCGAGAAGATGACCGAGGTGGACATCCTGACCTCAATCGAACTGATCGGAAGGGCTGGCTACTATCTCTGGGAGTTTCACAACTTCGGCATGACATTTCCAGCCTACTATGCACTTCACGCAACTGCCCACATGAAGAAGCATGGCACAACGGAAGAGGACCTCGCAAAGGTCGCTGTGAAGAGCCACAAGTATGCTTCTATGAATCCTTACGCGCATTTCCAGAGACCCATCAAGGTCGAAGATGTACTCTCATCTCGAGTAATTGCCTGGCCGTTGAAGATCTTCGATTGCTGTCCAGTCAGCGACGGGGCTGCAGCAATAGTCTTGGCATCTGAGAACAGGGCAAAGGATCTGTCAGATACACCGATCTGGATCAAGGGGCTAGGCGTGTCCTCTGGCACGGCGAACATCAGCAAGAGAGAGGACTTCTCGTCTCTGCATTCCGCGACGCTGGCCGCCGAGCGGGCATATTCCTCCGCAAAGGTAGACGCAAGCAGAATTGATGTCGCGACCGTTCACGATTGCTTCACGATTGCTGAGCTTCTGGCGTATGAGGATCTGGGATTCTGCGAGCGAGGGGCTGCCGGCAAGATGATTCGTGAAGGCCAAACGGAGATCGGAGGGAGAATACCCGTCAATGTGGATGGCGGTCTCAAGGCCAAGGGACATCCAATTGGCGCGACTGGGGTTTCCATGATGACTGAGCTCACACGCCAACTGCGCGGAGAAGCGGGGAAGAGGCAGGTTCCCGTCAAGCAGGGTAACGCGCTTGCTCACAATGTTGGTGGCACCGGGCATTACTGCTACGTAATGATACTGGGGAGGGATTAGCATGGCATTTGGTCCTCCAACACGTGCACTCAAATCGAAGCCGATGACCCTCACATTTGACATCCCAACAAACAAAACCGCGAGATTCTGGGACGAACTGGAGAACGGCAAAGTCTACGGTACAGTGTGCAAGAAATGTGGGCAGAAGTACTTCCCGCCGGTGGTCGATTGCTCCAAATGCCTTGGTTCGGACATGGACTGGATCGACCTGACCGGCGATAAGGGACAGATCGAGACGTTCACGCATGTCATCGTTAGACCTACGAGCTTTGCTGAGCATGAGACATACACAGTCGCCGTGGCGAAGCTAGACAAAGGGGTAAGAGTACTTGCTTGGCTCACAGGTGTGAAACTCGGTCAAGCCAAAGTCGGCATGAAAGTCAAGCTTGTTGGAAAGCCTTCCCCGGAAGGTTCTAGCTACGAGCTCGTGCCGATCTAATCTCTGAAATACTAGAAGGCTGGCAACGGTAGCTGGAGAGAGTGTGATGAGCGTACAATCGTTGAAGAAAGCTGCCGTCTTGGGGTCGGGATCAATGGGTCACGGAATAGCACAACTGCTGATCATGACAGGCACGGAGGTCACGATGGTTGACATCAGCGACGAGATTCTAGCGAAAGCACGCGAGAAGATTCAGTGGAGTTTGGAGAAGTTTGCAGAGAAGAGGACTATCCGGAAGGAAGATGCCGAAGCGGCAATGGCCCGTCTACGCGTCACAACGAGCATGGATGAAGCGTTCAAGGATGCGGATCTTATCGTTGAGGCAGCTCCTGAGAACCTTGAGATGAAGAAGAAGCTCTTTGCCCAGATGGACAAGCTGGCACCCAAACATGCCATCCTCGGTTCTAACACGTCAACGCTTAGCATCAGCGAGCTCGGAAAGATGACCAATAGACCCGACAAGGTCGTGGGACTACACTTCTTCAATCCTCCACAAATGATGCCTTTGCTGGAAATCATCAGAGGAGCGCAAACAAGCGAAGAGACGACCAAGTTTGCATTGGATCTCGCGAAGAAACTCGGAAAGACGGCTGTCCTCGTGAAGAAGGATGTCCGAGGGTTCATCGTCAACGGAATTCTCGCCTCGGTGTTCAACGAAGCATTTTGGGCCGTTGAACGCAATGAGACGACGAAGGAAGAGGTTGACGCTGCGATGAAGTACCAAGCGGGATTTCCAATGGGCATATTCGAGCTTGCTGACTTCGTCGGTCTAGACATACTTAACAGCGTCGCCAGAGAGATGGAGGAGGCTTTTGGCGCCCGAGCCAAGCCCAGCACGATCTACCAGCCTCTAGTCAAAGCCGGAAAGCTCGGCCAGAAGACAGGAGAGGGGTTCTACAACTGGAGCGCCGGGCGACCGCGGATACCATTCGAACTCGCAGACAAGTTCGACCCGAATAGGCTCTATACTATGGCCGCCAATGCAGCTGCATGGCTTGTTCACGACGATGTTGCTACGCCAGCTGACATAGACACCGCTATGAAGTTTGGCACAGGATGGCCTTCAGGACCGTGTGAGCTGGCAGACAAGATTGGAATCGACACGATAGTCAAGAACCTCTGTGATCTGCACGGCAGATACTCAGAGCCAATGTACGAATCGTGCCCGCTCCTCCCCGAGTACGTGAAGAACGGACGGTTGGGCAAGAAGGCAGGTCAGGGATTTCACAAGTACAGATAACGCAACGACACGCGCAGCAGTCGAACATAATGTGAGTCAGCGAGCGTGTAGAGAGTTTCTTATAGTCGGTAGTGCGACTCCTCATTCACCAGAGGTTCTCAGGATTGAGTGAAGGAAAGACCTACCAGGACATTATCGTTAAGAAAGAAGAGGGAATTGGCTGGATCACCCTGAATCGTCCGCACAGACTCAACACGATGACCCTTGACATGATGAACGAGTTCACCTCTGCGCTCTCTGACTTCGAGTCGGACAAAGAAGTGAAATGTGTTGTAATCACAGGAGCCGGCGAGAAAGCATTCAGCGCCGGAGCAGATGTCACCTCATTCACCGGCATAACTCCATCTACAGCCACTGATGCGTCGATGAAGGGACACGAGCTTACTGCACGAATCGAAGCGCTAGGGAAACCCGTAATCGCCTGCATCAACGGTTACGCACTAGGAGGCGGCCTCGAACTCTCTCTCGCCTGCGACTTCAGAATCGCATCAGAAAGCGCCCAAGTTGGCGCGACAGAAATCAGGCTTGGCCTCATGCCGGGTTGGGGTGGAACGCAGAGACTAACACGCATAGTGGGCTTGGCGAAGGCAAAGGAGTTGATAATGCTGGGTGATCGAATCACTGCAGAAGAAGCTCACAGGATTGGTCTAGTCAACAGAGTTGTTCCGAGAGACAAACTCGTAGAAGAAACAAAGGCATTCGCTAAGCAGTTCGTCGAGGGACCACCGATAGCGCTGAAAGCGGCGAAACACGCACTGAACTATGCAACTCAAGTGCCACTTGATGTGGGACTCAAGTTCGAATCTGAGGCGTTTGGTATCGTGCTTTCGACAAAGGACGTGATGGAAGGTGTTTCTGCGTTCATGTCGAAACGAAAACCAGAGTTCAAAGGGAAGTGAAACGCGATGCCCATAGACTTCAACTTCACAGAAGAACAAGAGCTCTTTAGACGCACGCTCAAGGATTACTACGCGAAAGTGCTTACGCCGAAAGCAAAAGAGATAGCAAAGGAACGGATGATTACAGCTGATGTTCACAAGGCTCTGACAAGTCAGGGCCTATTTGGTCTGCTTCTCCCGAAGGAGTTTGGCGGAAGCGAGTCAGATTACGTGACTTTCGCAATCGCGGTAGAGGAACTCACGAAAGCTGACCCGACAGGTGTAGCGGGAATTCCGGTCTGGTACGGGGCTACCTGTGCACGCATAATTGCGGCGTATGGAACGGCGGAGTTGAAAGAAGAGATTCTCCCAAAGGTCGTGAAGGACGGCTGGATAACTCCCCTTCACAATACCGAGCCCGGATGCGGCACCGACTTCACAGCAATAGCGACAACAGCCAAGAAGACCAACGGAGAGTACGTGATCAGTGGAGAGAAGCAGATACTGAGTTGCGTTCCTGAAGCGATGAAGTATGGTGGTGGCTTCATCACTTCTGTGAAGACCAAACCCGAACTCGGATCAAAGGGAATGAGCTTGCTCTTCATCCCGGTGACGTCGAACGGCATCACCACATCAGTTTTCGAGGGAATGGGCATAGACCTGGGTGGAGTCAGATACGATAACACCAAGGTCTCCGAACACTGTCTCATCGGGTTCGAAGGGACGGGATATCAGCTGACGTATGAGTCATTCGTTCACGCCCGAGTCCCAACCACGATGGCAATTGTTGCGGGTGCTGAAAAGTGTCTCGAGCTTGGCATGGAACACATCAAACAGCGCCGAGCATTTGGGCGACCTATCGCCGGTTTTGAAGGAATCCAGTTCGAGCTTGCCGAAAACTATGCTAACGTCTTAGCAGCACGATGGTTGTGCTACCGCGCCGCGTGGCTAATCGACAGATACCACGACGGACGGGCATCGTTCTATGATGCAATGATGGCCGCCTCCTGCGCAAAGCTTGTCGCCTCCGAGAGCTGCATGAAGGCAATTAGCGATGTCGTCGAATGGTTCGGCGGTATGGGAACGACAACAGACTACGATGTGCAACAGGCGTACAGAACCACGAGACAGGCCGTGGTTGCAGAAGGAACAAGAAACGCTCAGAAGATCGTAATCGCCCTCCAGCTTCTAGGCTCAGAGTTCGCGGCTTGGAGGAAGTGGGAAGAAGCCGGCAAGTGACAGGGCAACCTCACCAGACTCAGAACTCCCCTGCCCTCTTTTTGTTCATTTAACAATCGCAACCGTATTTCGAGCCGCATGCACGTTCCAGAGAATCGATACTAGATCCTACTGCACATCGGGACATACGCCACCGAGCCGTTCAGACTGCAGGAACCCGGACATCGGCGGCACATATCCCGAGAGTATCCGCCTTGGTGATCTCAGTTAGTGTTTTATAGACTCGACTATGAGGCAGGTATGGTGCTTCTTGTTTGGAAAAACCATGGTACAAGTTCTGGCCTGAGGGAGTTCCAAAGTCGATAGAGTACCCTAACATCTCACTGGGCGAAGTAATGAAACAGGCTGCTAAGAACTATCCCGACAATCCTGCGATCATCTATTATGGGCGACGATTCTCGTACCGTGAGCTCGACCGACTAGTTGACACTTTCGCCACGGCATTGCAAGATCTAGGGGTAAAGAAGAGCGATAGAGTCGGAATTATGCTTCCGAATATCCCGCAATTTGCCATCGCCTATTATGGAGCCCTCCGCGCGGGGGCCGTATGCGTTGCCTGCAGTCCACTGTACAAGGGGAGAGAACTCGAACATCAACTGAACGATGCCAAGGCTGAGACTCTAGTTGTCATGGATACTCTCTACTCGATAGTTCAAGAGATCAAAGCGAAAACGAAACTGCGGAACGTTATTGCTACCAGCCCACGCGACTACCTTCCTCCACTACTGAGGCTCTTGGCACCACTGAAAGGCGTGAAGTCACACAAGTGCCCCGGAGCCATTGACTTTCTATCGCTCATGAGCAGATATGAACCGAGTCCGAAGCCAGTTGCCGTGGCACCAGACGACTTGGCTCTTCTTCAGTATACGGGTGGGACAACGGGAGTGCCAAAGGGTGCGATGATTACTCACAGAAATCTGATTGTGAACGCCGCTCAATGTGAGGTTCTATTGCCAGTGCGACGAGGGATCGACATCGGTGTGACCGCGTTGCCTCTATTTCACATCTTTGGCATGACGACGGCCATGAATACTCACGTTTTCACGGGCACCACCATGCTCATGCTACCCGACCCGCGTGACCAGAAGGCAATACTGAAGGGGATCAGCAAATACAAGGCCACGGTCTTCTGCGGTGTCCCTACCCTGTACGTTGCCCTCATCAATAGACCAGACATAGGCAAGTATGATCTCAGTTCGCTTCGCGCATGCATTTCCGGTGCTGCACCATTGCCAGTCGAGATCCAGAGGAAATTCGAGCAAATAACAGGAGGTCGCTTGGTGGAGGGATACGGCCTCACCGAGTCTAGTCCCGTCTCACACGCTAATCCTCTCGACGACCCCAAGAAAAACCGGCCCGGCTCTATTGGCATTCCCGTTCCTGACACCGACGCCAAGGTCGTCGATCTTGAGACTGGGACAAGGGACCTCAAATCCGGTGAGACAGGCGAGCTGGTGATCAAAGGCCCACAGGTAATGCAGGGCTACTGGAACAAGCCGGATGAAACCGACATAGCATTGAGGAACAAATGGCTCTATACAGGCGACATCGCCAAGATGGACGAAGACGGCTACTTCTACATCGTTGACCGGAAGAAGGATATGATCGATGTTTCGGGTCTGAAAGTCTGGCCCCGAGAAGTCGAGGAAATCCTATACGAGCACCCGGCCGTAAATGAGGCAGCAGTATTGGGTGTCCCAGATCCCTACAGAGGTGAAACCGTGAAGGCCTACGTGACTCTCAAGCAGGGATACGAGGGAAAAGTGACAGAGAAAGAGATCATCGAGTTCTGCAAGGAGAAGATTGCCACCTATAAGGCACCGACATCAGTCGAATTCCGAAGCTCGCTACCCAAGACACTAGTAGGGAAGATCCTCAGACGGACCCTTAGAGAAGAGCTGGAATCGAAGAAGTAGCAGGGAGCCCTGACAGCTCGGGAGTTCCATCGCGTACTCGAGCTTCGGTGAAGCGGAGCTCGTCGACCCAGGGATTCACTTCGGACACAAAATCCCTGAAGCGAAGCACGGAAACAATCGGGACACCATTGATTCTGCTGGAAGACACGTCCGCCAATGTCAGCAGAGCAGGAAGAAGCTGCACAGATCGCCAGCCCAAGGTGTGAACCTTCCCCGCGTACTTTTTCAGGACTTTGGAGAGATGGAAAGCGCGCAGTAGTTGGTTCATGGCTGCCATCGTGATCTTGCTTGGAGCCCAACCGTGATGCCAGTGCTTACAGTCAATACAGAGCAAGATCGGCTCCTTGGCACCTAGGACATCGATCTCAAAACGATGACCTGAATCGCTGAATACGAGTCGGCGTGCGGTCTTGTATTCGTATTTGGCAAGAATCTGACTTGCGAACGCCTCGAATTCCTGCCATCGAAGTTCCCTGGCAATCCTCTCGGGATCAGCACCATTCTGGATTGCTAGTTCCGCGATTCTCAGTCGTTGTCCGGGAATGACGTGGACCTCTTCGTTGATGACAGTGACGATCCCTGCCTCCTTGAGGTTAAACACGACTTCTTCAAATGAAGATCGACAGACGCCATTGCTCGTTGCAAGATGAGCGATGTTGCAGAAAGATGTCTGCCCCGTTTCTCGAAGCATAGCTATGTATGGATTCGCGATCGGCATCCTAGGGTTCTGCGCGCGCTGTTGCGCCGCGACTAGTTCGTCTATCGAAGCTGAATGTAAGCCAGAGAGACGGGTGGCAGTGACCTCCACACTCCGTTACAAGATCATGAAGCAAAGTAGGAGCATGACCAAGGCCAGAACGAACAGAACCTTTCTCCCACTAGACAGTGACGAGACATCGTCCAGAGGCTCGGCGCCAGTCCATCCGCCACGTGAGAGCATGAAGACTAGTATTAGCAGGGCGAAGGGCCAGTACCCTGCCAAGGCCAATACTGCAATGCCGATCCCGGTCGCAAGCCTATGCCCTTGCGGTCCCAGCATTGCTCTCATTATGTGACCCCCGTCCAACTGCCAAGCGGGAATTATGTTCAGAAAGGTGACCAGCGCGCCAATCTCGGCCGCGAACGCGACCTGTGTCAAGACGAGCAGTTGACCGGGCGGGACTGTTCGGATGTCGAGATAGTTCAGCAGTATCATCAATAGCGGTGTTCGAGGCCACTCTTGAATCGCAAGCAGTCCCTGTTCGACCAATTTCTGCACCTGAGCTTCCGGGACAAGAGGAGCCGTCAGTATGCTCATGATTCCCACAATGGCTGTTGCGATGAACCCGACGATGGGTCCGCTGAATCCGAGGTCGAACAGTTCGTCCCTGTTTGCGGGAGGGCTCTTCAGAGAGATCACAGCTCCAAACGTTCCGAAAGGCGGAGGACCTGGTATGAAGTATGGAAGCGAGGAGTCCATGCCATGGGCTACAGCTGCGAGCTTGTGGCCTAGCTCGTGAAGTGCGATAATCCCAAACAGTGCAGCAGCAAACATTGCTATCAAGGCATTGAGATTTAGTCCTCCGAAGACCATCCTCAGAAGTTCGGGATCCATTGAGTACGTGAGGCTGTAGCTGGAGAAAAGAATCGTTCCGATTGTTGCGAACATCAGGATCAAGTTGACCATCGGATTGGAGCGACGCACTGGGATTCTCTGAAAAACTCTGACCAAGAGCCTGTCCGAGTACCTGCGTATTGAGGCACTCAGGCGATGCGCTTGCAGATCCCGCAGCAGCTCCTTGAACTTCTGCTTGACTGGTCCGTCTACGACAAGAAAACTTGGAATGCCATGCTGGTCTACGTACGCATCGACGACATCGAATCTTCTCTGAACGATCTCTTTCATTCCAGCAAGATCAGGATAGGTGCTGTCTTGGGATGCATGAGCCCCTGAAGTAGAAGACAGAGTCCATCCTCCTGTACGTAGTGGCCATGCAACGCTGGTAGATTTCACTTAAACATATTGATCCAATTCAAATGCGATGTCATCCCAAACAACTTATAGTACCCACCTGTTGACATGTGCGATCGAAAATACGATGCTGACAGAGACCAAGTTCTCATTGAGGCTGTTCAACACCGAGGATCTCGATTCTGTCATCGAAATAAACAAGAACTGCCTTCCGGAGAACTACGCATCCTTCTTCTTCATTGACACATATCGGAGCTGCCCAACCGCCTTCCTTGTTGCGGAGGTTCCCAATCGGATTGTAGGATACATCATGTGTCGAATGGAGCACGGTTTCTCTGACATCAAGCGACTGAAGTTCGTCCGCAAGGGACACATTATCTCGGTCGCGGTGCTGCCCGAGTACAGACGGATTGGAATCGCCTCGGACCTCGTCAGGCGCGCACTTTCTGCCCTGCGAGAGATGAACGCCGAAGAATGCTACTTGGAGGTCAGAACCATAAACGAAGCGGGCCTCGCTCTCTATGGGAAACTCGGTTTCTCACTTGCAAAGAACGTTCCGCACTACTATGCGGACGGAGCAGACGCGCTGGTGATGGTCATTCCTATAGATGAGGACCATCCTGCTTCGAAAGAGCCCGCACCCCTAAGCGCATGATCCGAACTGTCAACGGCTTGATCGCTGCGGAACTTCTATCTAGCATAGACGTTACAGAACTGCCAGTGGTTGCCGAATGGATTGGCTCGAGACGATAAGGGAAGACCTACGCAAGGCCACCGTTGTCCGCATCCCGTCTCCGCAAGGTCACTATGATTATGTTGTCAATCCGCTCAGCTCCGGAGTACCGGAAATCCCTACTGAAGCATTGTGGGGCTGTGCGTTTGAAGTCGCTAGGGTGAGCAACGTAAAACGGAGCAACAAAATCATTGCGCCCGAAGCCATGGGAATACAGATCGCTACGGCCCTAAGTCTCGTTACAGGAATTCCGATGCTCATAATCAGAAAGAAATCTTACCTGTTGCCTACGGAGATCAAGATCGTGAAGAGAACCGGCTACTCCGAGGACATAATGTACGCAAATGGCGTCGGGCTTGGAGACACTGTGCTTCTCGTGGATTCGATAATCGCTACGGGAGGCACCTACGCTGCAATCATCAAAGAACTGGTGTCGCATGGAATAGCCCTAGCCGATGCCGTCGCAGTCATCGAGAGGGCTGAGCTCGGAGGAGTTGAGCGAGTCGAAAGAGAAACTGGAGTAGTGGTCAAGACGTTGATAAAGCTGCGGCTAGAGCATGGAAAGCCGATCATAGAATAGGTGACTAACGAGGCATATCAATGGGTCGCATTAACCAGCAAAGGTTAACTCCTTAGGAAATCGAAGCGATGGATATGATATTCAAATGTCCCAGCTGTGGATCTGACAATCGTGATGAGGCCAACTACTGCCTGAAGTGCGGAGCGAGATTAGTCCGATCTCTTGTTCATGAAATGCCTCAAATGGTTGCGCCGTTGCCTGTTGCCCATGGTGCGCACCCAAGGCTGTCTCGATGCTTTTTCCATCCACTGGCTCCTGCAATCCGATTCTGTATCAGGTGTGGTCGTCCACTGTGCAGAGCGTGTACTCGCGTATGGTATGGAATGATTCTATGCCCATTCTGTGTGCCCGGGGCAGGACACCCTCATCCGTGGTTTCCACATCCGACGACCAGACCGCCATACCCACTGATGATAT
>Ga0129297_10000064_pt1 | contig 45909 bp, 41 predicted proteins | sample I18A1metaG_FD_94708 | JGI IMG/M metagenome (GOLD analysis project Ga0129297, IMG submission 94708) | Lake sediment bacterial and archeal communities from Gulf of Boni, Indonesia to study Microbial Dark Matter (Phase II) - ​I18A1 metaG | ecosystem: Environmental > Aquatic > Freshwater > Lake >... | reverse complement strand
GTTGTATTCTTCGCCTACGGCCTGGCCGGAGATTATCCCACCGATGATGGCGCCCAGGCCGTAGGCGAAGAATACAACGCCGTAATTGCGGGAGTAGTTCTTCATGCCGAAAAACGTTGCCGTGGCGGTGGGAGCAATGGCGAGCCAACCGCCAAGGGAAAGCCAGAACCCGGCGAAGGCAATGACGTACAATATGACATCGTCCTTGCCTGCGAAGAGCATCATGACCGATACTACCAGCATGAGAAGCAGGTTTACGAGTGCGGCGCCCCTTGGAGCCAGCTTGTCTGTAAGCGTTCCGAACAGTGGACGGCCGACCGCGTTGAAAATGGCAAAGAAGGCTACCAGGGAAGTAGCCAGGCCGCTCTCTATCTGTATGAGTTCACTTCCGACGGACTTGGATATCCCGATCGCCATGAGCCCGGCGGTGCATCCAAAGAGGTAGCAGAGGAAGAGGCCCATGAAGGTAGAGGTCTTGGTCATCTCGCTGGAATCAAAATCAACAGCCGAAGCAGCACCCGCAGGGGGATTCCAGCCTGAAGGCTTCCAGCCCGCGGCGGGAACGCTGAGGGGCAGCGACAGAAGCACGAGAATGATCGCGAAAGCGATGCCGAAGTAAAGGAAGGTCGTATCGAGTCCTACCGAAGGGATAAGTATCTTGGCGAGGTTAGCCGTAATGAGGGCCGAGCCGCCAAAGCCGGCGAGCATGAGGCCTACAGCAAGACCCTTCTTGTCGGGGAACCACTTTGCCGCAATCGCGACAGGCGCGCCGTAGGTAAGGCCTACACCGGAGCCTGCAACAACGCCGTAGGTGAGGATCAGCATGTAGATGCTCTGCATCTGGACGGAGATATACGACAGTGCCCATCCGAGACCAACGATTACACCGCCTATGAGGGCCAGTTTCTTGGGCCCCATCTTCTCCATGAGCCTGCCGCCGAAGAACATGAGGATTGAAAAGAACGCAAGGAAAACCATGAAGGGAAGGTTTCCGAGGAACGCGGAGACATCGGGCATTTTCTTGATTTCGGGCAGGAACACGCTGTAGGAGTATACGCTGCCAAGGCAGAGGTACATGACAAGGCACAGTATCACAAATATCCAGCGTCCGCCCTCGGCTGCCATACCGAAGAGCTTGTTATCGTTCGACATTAAAAAGCCTACTTAAAGATGATGTGAAATGAAGTAATGGTGTTGAAAGACGCATTTGAGCGCGAAATTTCTACATGTCTATCAGTACCCGTGGTATTTTGTCAATTTCTTCGCAACAGGCAGGCTGAAAAATATGCGGGAAAAGCGGGATAAACCATTTTCCGGAATGCTGCGCACGGGCTGGTCGGACAGGCGACGCCGTGCATGAAAGACCGTCGGCCCCCCCGGGATTTTCAGCGGGTGCGTAATCCTGGCATCTAAAAATGGAAAAAATAAAGTTGACAAAAAGGGGATGCGCTATTATATGTTAGGAATCCTAACGATAATGGAGGACATGCATGAAACGAAGCATTATTTCAATAAATGAGGACCTTTGCGACGGATGCGGCAACTGCGTTCCGGGATGCCCCGAGGGAGCGCTCCAGATCATAGACGGGAAGGCCCGACTCGTGAGCGACCTTTTCTGCGACGGGCTGGGGGCGTGCATCGGCGAATGCCCGACCGGCGCAATGGTTATCGAGGAGCGGGAGGCGGCGCCGTACGAGGAGCGGCGTGTTATGGAAAACATCATTAAACAGGGCGACAATACCATACGCGCGCACCTCAATCATTTGAAAGAACATGGCGAAGCGGGATATTATAACGAAGCCCTTTCATTCCTGAAGGAAAAAAATCACCCTGCAGCAGCCGAACAGGAATCACCGCACAAGAAGCCTGCTGCCGTAGTACACGCACTCCCCGCGCATGGAGGCGGTGGATGCCCGGGTTCAAGGGCCATGGACCTGAGGAGCGAACGGACGGGGCCAGGTCGTGCGTCCGTACAGGTGTCCATGGAATCGGAGCTCAGGCAATGGCCCGTCCAGCTTCATCTTCTTAACCCGCGTGCGCCATACCTGAAGAACGCGGACCTGGTAATAGCCGCCGACTGCGTGCCGTTTGCGTATCCCAATTTCCATCAGCGCTTCCTCAAGGACAAAATACTTGCGATTTTCTGTCCCAAGCTCGATGACGGGATGGACAAGTACGTGGAAAAGCTTACCGAGATATTCTCGACGCAGGACATAGCATCGGTGAGCATCGTTCACATGGAAGTGCCGTGCTGCTTTGGCGTTGAGCGCGTGGTGCAGACCGCGCTAAGGAACGCGGGAAAGACGATCGCAATCAAAGACTATACTGTTTCTATCAGGGGCGAAATAATTTGACCGGGCGGCGCGACATCCAAGGCAAATGCCCCGGGGCGGGGAAGATCAGGACGCCGGAGATCGTGGGAAGCAAGACATGCCCTCGGTGCGCCGGCCCCATTGAAATCTTTTCGGATGAGGTCGAGACGAAGTGCCCGTCGTGCGGACAGGTCGTCTACAACGACATCCAGAGCTGCATACAGTGGTGCCGCTACGCGGAGGAATGCGTGGGCAGTGAAACCTTCGTCGAACTGAAGAATTCGTTTGCACGCAGGTACTCGCACACTATCCGGTGAGGAATCGGCGATGAACCGTGATGTCAGGGATATAGACTTCAAGATCGTCGCTGCGCTGGACAAACTCAGCCAGGTGCAGCGGATTTTATTGTGGGAGGTCGCGAAGAACGAAAACCTGAGTCCCATTCAGATCCAGTTCATCCAATTCATACAACAATTTCCTCCCGAGATGTGCCGGGTCAGCGTGCTCGCCAGGGATTTCGATCTCACCAAGGCCACGGTGAGCGACGCGATTACCACCCTGGAGACCAAGGGACTGATCGACAAGTCAAAGGAAGAGAACGACAGGCGCACCACGCTGATTTCGCTCACCACGCAGGGAAAAAGAATCGCCAAAAGGCTTTCCGGGTGGCAGGACGCGCTGTACCGGCATATCTCCCAATTCCAGGATGCGGAAAAGGAAAAAATGTCGGGGATGCTCATGGACCTCATCAAGGGGCTTTTCGAGGACGGGGTCATCCGCGTGGCGCGCATGTGCCTTGCGTGCAGCAATTTCAGGCTTGATGCCTTCGCGGGTACGGACAAGCCCCATCTGTGCGGGCTCACCGGGAACGCCATAGGAGACCAGGACTTCAGCTTCGGGTGCGCACATTACACCGCGTCGGAATGAAAGGGTATATTGCATGACACGAACCAGGGAACCGGCGCCCGCCGTATTGAAAGACTGCAGGGTGCTTGCGGATTTTATCAGGATTTTCTGCGGGTCGGAGCACAAGAACGGCAAAAAGGCGGGGAGGCATCTTCCGGGTTCCATCGGGCGCTCGCTGCCGGACGTTAATCCTGAATTGTGCGATGAATGCGCCCGGCTGCTGATGCATGCCGTGAGCAAGCGGGCCATCTGTCCTTACAATCCAAAGCCGGCCTGCAAGCGATGCGAGACGCACTGTTATAAACCGGAATATCGCATGATGATTCGCAGGGTGATGAAGTTCTCCGGATTGCATCTCATCAAGCACGGCCGGATTGATCTTATCTATAAATACTTCAGTTGAGCAGCGCCTGCTGAAGTACTCGGAAAGAATCCGGTAAATTATTGGTAGAGGGCATTAATATGGAAAACTATGATTATTCGAAAGAGGGGCTGGTGCTGCGCAACCTGGTCGATTACCAGGACGGCTCCGTCGTCAGCAAGACGCTCATCAGCAAACAGGCGGGCACGGTCACGCTTTTCTCGTTTGACAAGGGGGAAAAACTGAGCGAACATACAGCTCCCTTTGATGCGCTGGTCCACGTATTCGACGGCAGCGCACGTATCACGATAGCGGGAAGCGCGAACGTCGTCAACGCGGGTGAAATCATCATCATGCCGGCGGGCAAGCCCCACGCGCTCGAGGCCGTCTCCGCTTTCAAGATGATGCTCGTAATGATCAAGAGTGCATGAACGAATACCGGGTGAGGCGAATACCATGAAGCAGGTGCAGGTGCATGGAAAATCCAGGCCCAGGGTAGTGGTCATTGGCGCGGGTTTCGCGGGGCTTTGGGCGGTGCGGACGCTCGCGAAAGAACCGGTGGACGTGACCCTCGTCGACAGGAACAATTATCATACCTTCCTGCCTCTCCTTTACCAGGTTGGAGCGGCCGAAATCGAACCCGAGCAGATCGCGTACCCGGTGAGGAGCCTGCTCAGGAAAATACCCAACTCCAGGTTCATCAGGGGCGAAGTGCGCGAGGTGAGGTTCGATTCCAGAGAGGTCGTGCTCGGATCCGGCACCATCGGCTATGATTACCTGATCATTACCGCGGGCAGCGAAACGAGCCATTTTGGCGTTCCCGGGGCGGCCGAATACACCTTCGGGCTCAAGACGCTCGACGAAGCGATCGTGCTCAGGAACCATATCCTCGGCTGCTTCGAAAGGGCCGACCACGAGCCGGACCCGGACGTTCGCGCAAAGCTTCTGACCTTCATCATCGTCGGCAGCGGTCCTACGGGCGTTGAATTCGCGGGCGCGCTCATGGAACTGGTGAAGGGACCCATGAGAAAGGATTACCGCACGCTCAGGAGAGAGGATATACGCATCATGCTGATCGATGCGGCTCCCAGGGTGCTGGGATCGTTTCCCGAAGAGCTGTCCGCCTATACGGCGCGCACTCTCGAATCGATGGGAATCAACGTACTGTTAAAAAGGAGCGTATCGAAAGTTACCGCCGACGGGGTGAACCTGGGCCATAAAATGTTCATCCCGTCCGCCACGGTTATCTGGACGGCCGGTGTAAGCGGAGCCCGGATCAGCATTCGCGGGCCAATAAAAAATGCTGGCGCAAAAAAAATAGGTGTGCTATATTCGCTGCAGGTTCCTTCGCATCCGGAGGTCTTCGTGGCCGGCGACCTGGCGGGGATAGACAACCATCCCCTGCCCATGATCGCGCCGGTCGCCATCCAGCAGGGCGTAGCCGCGGCAGGAAACATTCTGCGTATCCTCCGCGGAAAGGAACCGGCTCCCTTTAAATACAGGGATCGGGGCGCGATGGTTACGATCGGCCGGAACTCCGCGATCGCCGTCCTGGGAAGGTGGAAGTTCAGGGGATTCATCGCGTGGGAGATCTGGCTCATAATTCACCTGATGAACCTGATCGGCTTCAGGAACAAGATCCTCGTCATGGTGAACTGGGCATGGGATTACCTGTTTTTCGAGCGAGGTATTCGGCTCATCCTGCCGTCCTGCGGCAGCGGTCGGGAAGGGAGCGGGTGCGTAACGGGCGCTCGGCATTGCGGGATGTGAAGCATATCAAGTTGAATGCGGGAGGATCGCATGGACCTTTCGGATAGAAAGACCCGGCTATTTGCAGGGGGGGTCATCCTGATCGTATTATTGATAGCCGTGGCGCTTCCCGCATACATGAGAAAAACCGCGACCACCGACTACTGCGCGAGCTGCCATGTCATGGCGCCGCAGTACGAGGACTGGTTCTATACGGGGAAGCACACGCTCATCCGCTGCGTGGACTGCCACCTGCCCAATGACAGTTTCGCCCGCCATTATTTCTGGAAAGGGATGGACGGGATGAAGGACGTGGTCTATTTTTACACGGGCCTCGTCCCCGAGATGATCCATTCCACCGCGCACGCGAAGAAGACCATCCAGGCCAACTGCGTGCGATGCCACGAGGAGATGGTGTCGCGCATCACCACGGGCACCATGAACTGCTGGGACTGCCATCGCAAGCTGTATCACAACAGGACAAACGAATTTTAACGATCGACGCGCGGTCGTTTGAATAACGCTGTAAAGGAGAGGCGTAACCATGAATCTTGAACGGTTAAAAACCATCAACAGGAAGTACGTAATCTACGGCGCGGCCGCATGTGCGGTCTTCCTTTTCTCGTTCATGCTGCTCTTTGACGGGTGTGCGCCTTCCAAGCCGTACCCGGTGCTCGTGGGAGGCATTCCCGACAACGAGATGCGCCCCGAAAAATGGGGCGAGGTCTACCCGCTCGAGTACAAGTCCTGGCTTAAAACAAAGGAACCGCGCGAGAAGGGAAAGAGCCGCTACAAGCGCGGATGGGACACCGACAGGATCGTATGGGACAAGCTCTCCGAGTTCCCCTTCATGGCGCTGCTTTTTAACGGTTTTGGTTTTGGAGTGGAATACAACGAATCGCGCGGGCATTTTTACATGATGATAGACCAGCGGGAGATCGACCAGTCCAGGACGAAGGCCGGCGGCGCATGCCTCGCGTGCAAGAGTCCCTACGTGAACAAGTTTTACGGGGAAATGGGGAAGGATCTCTTCAAGCTCAGCTATGCCGACGCCGTTGGAAAAATTCCCAAGGAGCACCAGGACCTTGGAGTCGCCTGCATTGACTGCCACGACAACAAGACCATGGATCTCAAGGCAGGCCGGTGGACCGTCAAGAGCGGACTGAAATCCCTCGGGAGAGAAGAATTTTCCAGGCAGGAGATGCGCTCGATCGTGTGCGGGCAGTGCCACGTGACGTATTATATACCCAAGGACGACAAGGGCGGATCGACCGACGTGGTGTTCCCCTGGGCGGGAAGCACGTGGGGCAACATATCCATGGAAAACATAATCAAGGTCCTGCTTTCCAACCCCGCGAACCGCGAATGGAAGCAGGCGGTGACGGGCTTCAAGCTGCCGTTCATCCGTCATCCGGAATTCGAATTCTTTACCATGCAGAGCACCCACTTCAAGGCGGGGCTTTCCTGCGCGGACTGCCACATGCCCTACCGGCGCGAGGGCGGATTTAAAATCTCGGACCACAACATCATGAGCCCGCTCAAGGACGACCTCCATGCGTGCTCCAACTGTCATCCGCAGTCCAAGGACCGCATTCGTGACCTGGTATTTGCCATTCAGGACAGGACCGTGTCCCTCATGAACAGGGCCGGGTATTCTGCCGCCAGCACGGCGAAGCTGTTCGAGCTGGTCCACCAGCAGCAGGCCGCGGGAAAGACGATCAACAATGCGCTCTACGCGAAGGCGAAGGAATTCTACGAGGAGGCGCTCCTGCGCGGTATCTACATAGGGGCCGAAAACTCCATAGGTTTCCACAATCCCACCGAGGCGGGACGCATACTCGGGGATTCGATCGCGTTCTCCATGCGCGCCGAGGCGCTTCTGCGGCAGGCGCTCACGCAGGCAGGCGTAGAGGTGCCGGAAGCTGTCAGGCTCGAGCTTCCCAAGTACCTGAACAACCGGGGTAGCAAGCAGCTCAACTTCCAGCCCCTGCACGAGCTGAAAGATCCGTACGGGATCCAGGACAGGCTGCTGCCCGCATTGTCAAAGGGAATTTGAGTGATACAATGGCGGTAATTTTTGAAAAAAGCGCGCCGGGCAGGAATTCATACCTGGTTCCCTGCCCGGACATTCCAGCCGGTGAGCCTATCCCGGCGGCACTCCTGCGGGACGGGCTCGACCTGCCGAACGTGAGCGAGGTTGACGTGGTACGGCATTATACCGCGCTGTCCAGGCTTAACTTTGGCGTCGATGCAGGCATGTACCCGCTGGGAAGCTGCACCATGAAGTACAACCCGAAGGTGAACGAGAGGCTCGCGGCGCGTGACGGTTTCACGATGCTCCACCCGCTGGCGCCTGCAGGCATGACGCAGGGCGCGCTCTCGCTCATGCACGAGCTTGCGAGTTACCTGTGCGAGATTACGGGCATGGCCGGCTTCTCTCTCCAGCCCGCGGCAGGCGCACACGGCGAGCTTGCAGGCGTCATGATTATCAGGAAATACTTCGAGTCACGGAAAGAAAAACGCCCCCTGGTACTCATTCCCGATTCGGCGCACGGCACGAACCCGGCATCAGTGGCGATGTGCGGTTTCCAGGTCAAGGAGGTTCCTTCCACGCCCGAGGGCGACGTCGACATTAACGCGCTGCGCGGCATGGTGGACGACTCGGTCGCCGCCATGATGCTCACGAGTCCCAATACGCTGGGACTCTTCGACCGGAACATTCACCTCATAGCCGACATCCTGCACGAGAAGGGGGCGCTCTTTTATTGCGACGGCGCCAACCTGAACGCGATAATGGGGAAGGCGCGCGTTGCGGACATGGGCTTCGACCTCATGCACGTTAACTTGCACAAGACCTTTTCGACCCCGCATGGAGGAGGAGGGCCCGGCGCGGGCCCCGTCGGCGTCGTCCGTAAACTTGAATCATTCCTGCCAGTTCCCATTATAGGAAGGAAGGACGACCGGTACTACCTGGACTACGAGCGCCCGCACTCGATAGGGCGCATCCATTCGTTTTACGGGAATTTCCTTATCCTGGTCCGCGCCTATATCTACATCATCATGCTCGGTCCCGCGGGGATCGCTCACGTGAGCGAGCAGGCGGTGCTCAACGCGAACTACCTGATGGCGCGGTTGAAAAAGGAATTTCATCTGCCCGTGGAGCGCATCTGCAAGCACGAATTCGTTTTGAGCGACAAGGGGATGCCGGGCGGCGTCACTACCAACGATATCGCGAAACGCATTCTGGACCGGGGCTTCCATTCGCCCACCGTGTACTTTCCGCTCCTCATACCGGGCGCCATCATGATCGAGCCAACCGAGACCGAGTGCAGGGAAACGCTCGACGCATTCGCCGACGCGATGATCTCGATCAGGCGGGAGGCCGAATCCGATCCGGAAACCGTGAAGTCGGCCCCGCACACTACACCGGTAAGGCGCGTGGACGCGGTACTGGCCGCCCGCAAGCCGGTGCTCACATGGCAAAAGTAGCGCGATCGATCCCGGACTCCTGTTCGTTTTCCATTCCAGGCGGCCCGGAATACACCAGGATAAAAAGCATACTCGCCCGCGAAAAGCTGCGCACGGTGTGCATCGAGGCTCGCTGCCCCAACATCGGCGACTGCATGTGCCGGGGGACCGCGACATTTTTATTGATGGGACCGGTCTGCACGAGGAACTGCAGGTACTGTGCCGTTGAACACGGCGCACCCGGGGCTCCGGACCCTGGTGAGCCCCGTAGGGTCGCCCGCGCGGTTGGACAAATGGGGCTCGATTACGCCGTTATCACGTCGGTCACCCGTGATGACCTGCCCGACGGGGGCGCCGGCATCTTTGCAGAAACAGTGAGACTCATCAGGGAAATCTCGCCCGGATGCCGCGTAGAGCTCCTGGTGCCGGATTTCCTGCATGCGGACAATGGAGCGCTCGCGCGGGTGCTCGGTTCGCGTCCCGACGTACTGAACCACAACATCGAGGTTGCCGGAAGCCTGTTTGAAAAGCTCAGGCCAATGGGAGATTACAGACGCTCGCTCGAAGTGCTGCGAAGCGCCGCGGAGGCGGGGTATCCCGCGAAATCGGGATTCATGGTGGGATTCGGGGAGAGCGAACGGGACGTATATGAGACCATGCGCGATTTGAGGGACGCCGGGTGCAGCTTGCTGACTGTGGGTCAATACCTGCGGTCGAGTCGTGAGGGATTTCCCGTCCACCGGTACTACGAACCCGCGGAATTCGAAGAGATCCGGAAAGCGGCCGCCCACATGGGCTTCGCCGCCGCGCGCTGCGGCGCCATGGTGCGCAGCTCCTACCATGCGGAGGAGCTCGCCGGATGCTGAGGTGGCGCGCGGGCACGATCAAGGCGCCGGGCGAAAAGCTCCTGCGCGTCCGCTTCGCCGAGGAGGAGGGCCGCATCGTCAATATTGCGATTTCCGGCGATTTCTTCATGCACCCCGAGGACGGCATCGAACGGCTCCAGGACATGCTCGCGGGACTGCCCCCGGATGAAAAAATTATCGCGGAAAATCTGAAAATTTTCATTTCCGGAAGCACAATTGAACTGGTGGGTATAAGCGCGGAATCGATCGCTCGCGTGATCGCGACCGCACAGGCAATGGAACGATGAAGGAGACATGGAGACTGATCGAGGACGCCGCCCTGCCGGGTCCCTGGAACATGGCGGCCGATTTCGCCCTCATGAAGTCGGTATCGCGCGGCGAGAGCCGGCCGGTCCTTCGCATCTACCGCTGGGAACGTCCCTCGATCACCATAGGCTACTTCCAGGAGGCGGCCGACGAGCTTTACATGGACGCGTGCGCCGCCCAGGGCGTCCCCGTGATACGGCGCATCACCGGGGGCGGCGCGGTGCTCCATGACAGCGAAATCACATACAGCGTCAGCCTGCCGCTCACGCACCCCCTTGCGTTCGGAACCGTGCTGGACAGTTACAAGAAGCTCCTGGCACCTGTGATACGTGCGCTTGGATTGCTTGGCGTTGAATGCGAATACCAGCCCGTCAACGACCTTGTTGCCCGGGGGAAAAAGATCTCCGGGAGCGCCCAGACCAGGCGGGACGGCGTGCTCCTCCAGCACGGCACGATACTCCTTGATGTTGACCCGGACAAGATGTTCCGCTTTCTCAGGGTATCCAGGGAAAAGATCGAAGGGAAGAACCTGGAACAGGCCTCTTCGCGCGTGACTTCCATGAAGGCGTTCCTGGGTCCGACGGTGAATGAAGAGCCGTTTGCAGGTGAACTGTATGCCGCGCTGGCGAGGTGCTTTGGCGACGGTTTTTCGATCAGGCTGAACGATTCCCGCCTGACCCCGCGAGAGCATGAGGAGGCGCTTTCCATAGCTCATCGCCTCTTTGAAAACCCGGAATGGAACATCACGAGGTCCATCAAGCCGTGAAGCCTAGCCGTCAAGACGCCGCTCGGAAATCTTTTCCCTGATCGCCTGCACCTGGTGCTCGTTGTTCAGTATCTTGGTGAGCTTGCGACGGGGGTCTCTCGAAAGATCTATGGAGACCGGTTCAGGGTAATATGACACATGCAGCTGGCTACCCTTGCGCACGAATTTGCAGAAGGCATTCACCCTGGGTTTCATGCAGTCATCCCGCCCGTATTCCTTTATGAGCGCGAGCTCCTGCGTGCTGAGCTCGCATATGTCGTTTAACGTGTAGAACATCTGGGCATGGTTGAGTATGGGCGCGATTTTGTTCGCGAACTCGGAAATCAGCTCGTAGTCGAAATGCGACTCGATGGCGTTCACGATCGCCCTGAGCGCGAACACCGGCGAGACGGCCGGCCTGTAGGGGCGGTTCGAGGTGAGCGCGTCATAGATGTCGCAAATGGACACGATCTTGGGAAACTCGGGTAGCGTTTCGTAGGGAAGACCGTAATAGCCTTCGCTGTTGTAGCGCTCGTGGTGAAACAGGACGCACTGGAGGACGATGGGGCTCATGTGCTCCAGGCTCTTGAGGAGCTCGTATCCCATCTGCGGGTGCCTTTTCATCTTTTGAATCTCGGTCACCGTGAGCTTGCCCTCTTTTTTCAGGAGCTGCTGGTCCAGGCGCGAGCAGCCCACGTCGTGCAGGTAGGAGCCGAGCATGATGTATTTGATCTCGTCCCTGGTATAGGTCCCGCGCTTCCTGGCGAACAGGCCCGCGAGCACCCCCACATTGACGGAGTGGGTGAAGTGGTACTCGTCGTTGGACTTGAGATCCTTCATGAGCTCGATGGCGCCGATCTCCGTTGAGCTCAGGTCGTTGACGATCTCCTCGACCACTCGCTCAGCCTCCCGGTAGGCTATCCGCGAGATTTTTTGTGTCTTCCCGATCTCCTCGAGCAGCTCGCGCGACTTGTTGTAGGCGGCGCGCATGTGGTGGGCGGGTATGACGGCCCGCTCCCCGGTATCCGTGTAGAATACATAGTCCCCGAAGCGTTTCTTGAGATCCGCCAGCATCTTTTCCGAAACGGGGCTCCTGGCGTCCAGGATGTGCTCGCCGGAATCAGAATGGATGGGATAGATGAAACTGCTTTCGGGCGTAACGTAATTCAGGTTGATTCGAATCCTGCGCACACTCATACGTCCTTCCTTTTTCTGTATAACGTCTGTACTGCATGCGGGTAACTCCACGTGGTATCAAGATACATACATCCGCATTCCGTGTCATTCCTTTTTTCTCGCAATCGGCAATTGCGGCTTCGAGAAAAAGGCTTGCGGAAAAGGAAATCGGGGGGATACAAGTACATCTGCCCGCAGATTTCTGACTGGAGGACATGTGGCTGACCGTATTACCCTGATTGCCCGGCTTATTCTATCCTCGGTCATCGTGTGTGCAGGCTGCGGCGTGCATGCCAGGGACAATGACGCCGGTGCCATTTTCATCCACCTGGGGGCGGAGCCGGGGCACCTCAACCCGATCACTTCCAACGATTCATACGCATCCACGATCAATGATCACATCTATGAGTCCATGCTGGACCGCGATTACGACACGCTGGCGCTCGTGCCCCAGCTCGCCGAATCCTGGCAGATTTCCCCGGACGGACTTCTCCTTACATTCCGGCTGAAAAAGGGCGTCCTCTGGAGCGACGGGGTCGAATTAACCTCCGATGACGTTATCTACTCCTATAAAACGATCATGGATCCCAAAACTGCGTGCGCCCCGCTGCGCGTGTACTACATGGACATACAGGGCGCCGAGAAGCTGGACCGCTATACCGTCGTATTCAGGTATTCCAGGCAGTATTTCCGCGCGCTGGAGATATGCGGCACCATACCCATAGTCCCCCGGCATGTTTTTGACGACGGCACCGACTTCAATATCCACCCGGCTGGAAGGCGTCCCGTGGGAACAGGTCCCTACATGTTCGAGCGATGGGACACGGGGAAGAGGATTTCACTCGTGAGGAACGAGCGGTACCGTGGTCGCGCACCAGAAATAAGCCGCATCGTATACAAGGTGGTCCAGGAACCCAACGTCGCGCTCCAGATGCTTAAAAAGGGAGAACTCGACCTCATGACCGTGCGTCCCATCCAGTGGGTGCGTCAGACGAGCACGGAAAAATTCCAGAAGGCATTCTACAAGCTTGAATACTACTATCCCAACTATAATTACATCGGGTGGAACGCCCAGCGCCCGCTCTTTTCCGACAGGCGGGTGAGAGTCGCGCTCACGCACCTGGTCAACAGGGAGGAAATTCTGGCGAAGCTGAATTTTGGGCTTGGGAAGGTGGTAAGCGGGTCGTCTTACATTGACAGCAGGGGATACAACCGGGCGGTAAAGCCCTGGCCCCACGACCCGGAGCGCGCCAGGGCCATTCTCCGCGAGGCGGGCTGGGCCGACACGGACAACGACGGCGTTCTGGATAAAAACGGCGCGAAGTTCTCCTTCAGCTTTACTATTTCTTCCACGAGCAAGTTTGCCGAGCGGCTCGCGACGATCCTCAAGGAAGACTTTTCCAGGAGCGGGATCGAAATGAGCATTTTAAGGTACGAGTGGGCGGTTTTCGTGAAGAAGCTGGATGAACGCGAATTCGACGCCGTTACGCTTGGATGGTCTCTTGGATTCGAGGAGGACCCGTACCAGCTCTGGCATTCCTCGCAGATCAAGCAGGGGTCGAACCACTGCGGTTTCGCACATGCCGAGGCCGACTCGCTTATCGAACGGTTCCGGGTCGAATTCAACGAAGAAGCCCGGATAAAAATGCTGCACCGTTTTCACGAAATCCTGCACGAGGAGCAGCCCTATACCTTTCTCTTCTGCAATCCTAACCTGGCGGTGGTGAGCAGAAACTACGACAACGTGATCGTGCATCCGCGGGGGCTGGATATGAGAGAATGGAAGGTCACCAGGCGCCATGAGTAGATACCTTATAAAAAGACTCCTGCTGATCATCCCCACATTCCTGGGAATCAGCCTGATCACCTATTCCATGGTGCGACTCGCTCCCGGCGACTATACGAGCCTGCGCGCCACGGGCGGGGGAGAGCTCAAGACGACCGCGGCCGCGAAGCAGGCCATGGAGGAGGAGCGCAAGCTTTACGGGCTCGATCGTCCCATCATGTTCGGATACGCGGAATGGCTGGGAAAGATGCTCACGCTGGACTTTGGCATCTCCCGCAAGGACGGGCGTCCCGTGAGCGCGCGCATCGCCGAATCGCTCCCCATAACTCTCGCGCTCAACGTAATCAGCATGGTGCTTGTCTATATCATATCGATACCCGCCGGCATTTTGTCGGCGCTATGGAAGGACTCGCTGTACGACCGCGCATCGAGCGTGGTGCTCTTCATCCTGTATTCGCTGCCCAGTTTCTGGGTGGGGCTCCTTCTACTGCTCCTCCTGAGCGGGGGCGAGTTCCTTAACATCTTCCCGCTCGGGGGCATCGTGTCCGACGTACCGGGCCCCGTGCCATGGTGGAGGCTTGCGGGCGACGTCATCTGGCACCTGGTTCTTCCGGTTGTAACGCTCACATACGGCGGGTTCGCGTTCCTCGCGCGGTACATGCGCGCGAACCTCCTCGAGGTCATCAGCCAGCAGTATATCACTACGGCGCGCGCAAAGGGCCTGGGCGTGCGGAGGGTGCTCTTTATTCACGCGTTCAGGAATTCACTGGTTCCGCTCGTTACGCTGATGGCGAGCATCCTGCCGGGACTTCTGGGGGGCAGCGTCATCATAGAATCGATTTTTTCCGTCCCCGGCATGGGCCTTCTCGCCTATGAAGCGATACTTTCCAGGGACATCCCGGTCATAATGGCGATCGCGTCCATTTCGGCGGTTCTCACGCTCGTGGGGATCCTCGTCGCCGACGTCATGTACAGCGTGGTGGATCCCAGAATTCGCCTGGAGGCGAAGGTATGAGCGCGCTGCGGGGATACTGGCTGAACGTATGGATCCAGTTTAAAAAGAACCGCCTTGCCTTGGGCGGACTCGCCGTGGTGGGCGTGCTGTTTTTCGTCGCGGTTTTCGCTCCCCTCATCGCCAACGACAGGCCCTACGTGTACGTGAGCGAATCGAGGGCATATTTCCCGATCTTTTTCAATTACCCGGAACTGGGCGATATCGACCTGCGCAGCGAAAAAATAAAAGGGTTCAAGCTGTTCCCGCCGATCGCCTATTCCTACTCCGAGTACGATCTCGACTCAATAGTTCTTCCTCCCTCCGGCGCGCACTGGCTGGGAACGGACGAACAGGGCAGGGACCTCGCGGCGCGCATGATACACGGTACAAGGGTCTCCATCATGGTGGGTTTCATCGCGGTATTCATCTACGTGAGCATCGGGATCGCGGTCGGTGCGATGGCGGGCTACTACGGCGGGATGGTGGACATGATCGTATCCCGCATCATCGAGATCGTCATCTGCTTCCCCACCTTTTTCCTCATCCTCACCATGCTCGCGCTCGTGGGCCCCAGCCTCGTAAACGTCATGGTTGTCATCGGGATAACCGGCTGGACGGGAATCGCGCGCATTGTGCGCGGCGAGTTTCTGAAGCTGCGCGAGATGGAATACGTGCAGGCGTCGCGCTCTCTGGGCGTGCGCGATGCGGTGATCATCTTCCGCCACATGCTCCCCAACAGCCTCGCGCCGGTGCTGGTATCCGCCACGTTCGGCATCGCTTCAACCATCCTGATCGAATCCTCGCTGAGCTTCCTGGGATTCGGCGTACAGCCGCCCACCCCCAGCTGGGGGGACATTCTCTCGCAATCGCGCGATTTCATGGACTTCGCATGGTGGTTGACGCTCATCCCCGGATTCTTTATCTTCATTACGATCACGGCGTACAATCTCGTGGGAGAGGGATTCCAGGATGCGATCAACCCGCGCGCATTCCGCTCTAAGCGCTGACGTCGGCACGCACGCCTCCCTGGCCTGCATCCTGGCGGCGGCGCTCCTGGCGCTAAGCTGCGCAGGCTCACCGCCAAAATTATCGGCTATCGCAGAATTTCTTCCCCGCGAACCGGACCTTCCCGGCTGGAAGCAGACGGAGGCGCCCCGGCGCTACGACGAATCGAACTTTGTCCTCCTAGGTGACGAACAGGCCGCCTTCATGCGATCCAGTAGCGTAACAGAGCTTGCGCGTACCTCGTTCGCGTCCTTTTCCGAGCCGGGGCGAGCGCTCAGCGTAGACCTGTACCTTTGCGCCGAGCCGATCGACGCGTTCGGCATTGCCGGGAGGCTTCGTACCGGCGCCGGGGACGGCAGCGCAGGCATACACTGCGCCGACGAATCGTGCCGGGCTGAGGCGTCCCTCTGTTTCAGGAAGGGAAGGTTCTGCGGGCTGGTTCGTACCTCGCCCGAATACCGCGGAGCGCAGGAAGACATGCGGATGTGCGCAGAAGCGGTATGTGCGAATATTGGCGCACCGGGGATGCCTCTTCCGTCGTTCGTCGACGTGTTCGGCGACGTAAGCGGGCGCTGCGATGTCGTCTATTACGCGGAAGGAATCCCTGAAATACCGGGCCTGCGGCGCCTGTGCGTCCGTACCCGTGCCGCCGAGAAAAACGGCGGATCGATCCTCTATTCAAAGACCGAATCGGCCCAGGATGCTCTGCGTGTGTTTACCGGATGCCTGGCGGGAGGAGGGGAAGCCCTCATTCTCAGGGAAGCTGCCGCGCGCAGGCTCGCCCAGAAACGCACCCCGGGCGGCATCCTCATGATCTCGATCGAGGGGGAATGGCTCTTCGGAGTCAAGGACATGCCCGATGAAAGGGCGGCAGCCTCTCTCATCGAAATCCTGCGTGCGGAGCTTCCCGCCGCGAACGATGCGCACGCGCGGTGATCGTCTGTGTTTTACATAATCGGAGACATACACGGCCGCCTGGACAAGCTCGACGGGCTTTACAGGAAGATATCCTCGATCCTTTCCAGCGATGACATTCTGATTTTCCTGGGAGATTACATCGACCGCGGCCCGCACTCGTTCGAGGTTATCGAATACCTCCTGGCCGTCGCCAAGCGGAAAAAATGCGTATTTCTCAAGGGTAACCACGAGGACATGTTCATGGAGCATGTCGCGGGAGGCGGTAACGAGCAGGTCTACCTGATGAACGGCGGGGATCGTACGATCAGGAGCTACCGGAAGCAGGCGGACGGCAGGTTCACGGTGCCCCGCCGCCACCTCGTTTTTTTTTCCTCGCTCGGCCATTACTTCGAAGGTGAGAATTTTATTGCGGTTCACGCGGGCCTTAATCCGAAAATAGATAATGTAGAGGTGCAATCGGTCCAGGATATGCTATGGATCAGGGACGGTTTTTACCGCTCCCCCAGGAAATGGGCCAAGACGGTGATTTTTGGACATACCCCCACCATGTACCTCTCGGGCTCGTTCAGGAAGATTTTCAGGGATCCGGATCGTAATATCATCGGGATCGACACAGGAGCCGTGTACGGCGGCGTGCTGAGTTGCCTCGCATGGCCCGGAGGACTGGAGTACCAGGAATGAATGGAGGCACCGTATAGATATGCGCCGATCACCCGTAAACGCAATGAAAACGCTGGTGCTGGTTCTATGCTGTGCCCTGTGGAACAGCGATTCCTTTCCAGGAAGCTTTGAAATAAAGGGAAAGGTTGAATCACTTCGCAAGGATTCCATGCTGACCGTAATCTTCGATGCCGAGCCGGATAAGCCGTTCTATGACATGATCGAAAATGGTGAGGCCATTGGCAGCATTGAGATCATTTCCGTACAGAAGGAACAGTTCAGGGGCGGCGAATACTTCCGCGCCATGGCACGGTATACCCTGGAGGACCCGTCCTTTGAGCGCCTCGTACGATCCGGCCTGGAGGTAGGGCTAAGCTCAGTCCCGCTCAAGCCCGCCGAAAGACCGATTGAAAAGCTTTCGGGCATATCGACCCCCTATAAAAAGGAAATAGTATCGGTCAAGGATTCCAGGGAAATGATGCTGGTTCCCGGCGGAAAATTTCTTTTTGGTACCGATGACGGCGATCCGGATGAATACCCCGAGCAGATGCTCGAACTTCCTCCTTTCTATATCGACCGCTACGAGGTCTCTAATGCCGAATACCGCATGTACATAACCGAAATGAAGGTTCCCGCACCAAGAAACTGGCCCGGAGGACTCCTGCCCGCTGGCAAAGAGGTCTTTCCGGTCATCGTTTCCTGGTCGGAGGCGGCTGCCTATGCAAGGTGGGCATTGAAGCGCCTCCCTACCGAAGAAGAATGGGAAAAAGCGGCCCGGGGAGAGGGACTGGTCTTGTCCGCATCGCACGATGAGCCTAACTACATAAAGAAACCCAATCGATACCCCTGGGGAAACAAGTTCAAACCGGAAAATTCCAACACCGTCGAATACTGGAAGCACCTTGAAAGAAACAAGGATGAAAAGCGTGATGTAACACGCGGCCTCCTTCCCGTAAGGATGTTTGACGGGGAGGGGAACTCGCCCTACGGGATCGTGAACATGACCGGGAATGCGCCCGAGTGGACCTCGAGCTGGTACAGGGCATACCGAGGGAGCCACCATAAAGACAGGCTCTATGGCACCCAGGCCAGGGTTATACGGGGCGGCGGCTGGTATTCCACGCGCGAAGAGGCGCGGGCGACCAGGAGACAGGTCGGGGGAATGCCCGCCATGAACGAGGACTCCATAGGCGGCATACGCTGCGTCAAGATGCCCGATGTCACGGACCAGGCGACGCCGTGATGTTTCATTTGAATTTTTATGGTTGAATTTACTTCGCGATCTGGTACGGTAGGCGCAATGGTCTACGGTCTGCCCACATTTAACGCGGGAAAGGGTGTGTCATGAAGTTTTTCTATTTTTTGGCCCGGAAGATTAACTACACGTTCTCCCTTGTTTTCATAACCGTTATGGGCGGATGGATCGCGGGTGTTTTCGGCTATTTCATCGGCACTGCGTTCCTGGTCTCCAGGGATGACGTGCTGCTGGACTACATGATTAAATGGCTACCCTGGTCGGTCGCGCTCGTGGCCGTCCATCACTACATTGAATTCGGACTGCTTTCCGGAATCAAGATCCCGGCGTTCTACCGGGCGCTCAGGACGGTCAACAACAACATCATGGGCGATGAAATCAATCCGGCGATATCCGACGGCGATATGAGGCAGCTCTATGCCGCGGTTTCGGAATTGCCGCTCTATAACATGATCGCGGCGGTGTACCACGCCGTGCTTGCGGAAGTCTTCCTCGTGCTCTTCATCTATATTGACATGAAGACATCCGCGATGTTCGACCTCGATGCTTTCAAGCAGCTGATCAAGATCAGCGGGGTCGCGGTCATGGTGCTCTGGATCCTGTACGGCATGTCAACATATCTTCTGACCGAAATCATCACGGGCAGGGAGCGTGCCACCTGCTACAACGAACTCCGGCGGCGCGGCATCATGGTCAACCCCAGGGTGCTCATAGGGATCAATTTCAAGTTCAGCTTCTTCGTCATACTCATGATGCTCACGCTCGTTACCTTCGCCGCTCTCATTCAGAAAGGGATGTATTTTCACGAGTTCGACATAACCACGATGGTAGCTTACTTCGTCGTGTCGGTTTTAACCGCGGTACTGCTCATGATGGTCAATACCACCTCGATGCTGCGCGTGCTCAATGACATGAAGCGGTTCTCGATCGCGGTCGCCGGGGGCGGGCAGCACAAGTTCGAGGTGCTCTCGCTGGACCGGGAATTTTCCGTGATTGAATTCGGCCTCATGAAGATGGCGCAGGAAATCGACGAGCACCGCAAGAACATGGAGATCAAGGTAGAGCAGCGCACCATGGAGCTCCAGAGCGCGCTTTCGGACCTCAAGGAGAGGGACGATCTCATCCAGAAACAGCTCGATATCGCGGGCACCATCCAGCGCGGCATCCTGCCCGGGAAGATCGACGACTGGAACGAGCTCAAGTTTTCCGTGCGCTACATAGCCATGGAAAAGATCGGCGGGGACTTCTACGACATTTTCCAGCTCAAGGGCAACAAGCTGGGCCTTCTCGTCGCCGACGTTTCCGGCCACGGCATCCCCGCGGCCCTCGTGACCACGATGGCAAAGATCTCGTTCGGCAACGCCTGCCTCAAGTACGATTCGCCGCGCCGCATCTTCCAGGACGTGAACCAGAGCCTGCTTGACCACGTGAAGACCCAGGATTATCTCACCTGTTTCTTCCTTGCCGTCGACGAGGAGTACAATATCTGGTATTCGAACGCGAGCCACCAGAAGGCCATCCTGCTCCGCCGCGACGAGGGGAAGGTGGAGCTCCTGGACACGAACGGTCTATTCATTGGCGCCATCGAGGAGGCGCGCGACACCTACGAGGAAAAATCCGTGAAGCTGAACTACAACGACCGCATCGTGCTTTATACGGACGGGATCAGCGAGGCCGTTGACGAGCAGAGGCGCGAGTATTCGCTGGAAAGACTGACCGACGCGGTGCGCAAATACCGGCAACTCACGCTGGAGGATTTCACGAGCGCGATCATTGACGACGTACAGCGTTACGTGGGGAACACCCCGGTCGAGGACGACATCACGCTCGTGGTCCTGGAACTGGCGCGCGACGAGGCCATCGACATAATCAAGAGCTCCAAAAAACTCGTCAATGACGGCAAGTATTACGAGGCGATCGACTACCTGGAGCGCGGCCTGAAGCTTTACCCCAAGAACAGGAAGCTTATCTACAACCTCGCGAAGACCTATTTCAGGATCAATAATTTCAGCCGCGCGGTCGAGAGCATCAACGAGTATTTACAGTACGATACCAGGAACAAGTACGCGTATTACATCGCGGGAGCGGCACACTACCAGATGCTGGACTACCAGCGTTCGATCGAGATGCTCGACGAGGCGCTGCGCATCGATCAGAATTTCGTCAACGCGCTCTACGCCCAGGGAATGGCCTACAAGAAACAGGGCGTAAAGGCGGACGCTATACGATGCTTTGAGCGGGTAGTCAACCTGGACGCCGAAAACCGGATGGCGGAATACGAGCTTTCGGAGCTACGCAAAGTCAGCTAGGTTCTTTTCCAGCGTCACCAGGAATTTTGCCAGGTAGTCGTCGATATCCGTTATCTTTGAGTCCTCAATACGAAAGCCGATGGCGCCCTCGTGCCCGCCGCCGTTGCGAATGTCGAATGTTTTCAATATTTCTCGAAGATCGAAGCTCTTGTACGCGTGGCTCCGTCTCATCCTGAACTGCACCAGCCCGTTCGGGATGTCGTAATAGCACAGCAGGCTCAATTTTCCGCTTTCCTCGGCGAGCGTGTCGGCGATGGCCCTTGTTACGGTAATGATCGTTTCGTCGTCGTAGCCCGCGTTCAGCTTTTTCATGTCGCTCTTGCGAAGGAGCACCGACCCCACCGAGCCCTCGATGCGCTTTTTATCGTAGATGAACCTGAAGCATCGCTCTTCGTCTTCGGACAGGTGCTGAAGCTCCTTGAATACCTGTTCGATGTCCGTAAAGTTTGTCTCCTTCACCGTCGTGCGCTGGAGGATCGAGTTGTACATGTCCGAGAATATCCTGTAGAAATGGCGCTCCCGGCGCGACTTGAGGAACTTTCCCTTCTGGGTGTCGCCCACGATGCCGGTCAATACGGCAAGCACGAGGTTGCGGGAGAAGGGATCCGAAATAAGGAATCGCTTGAGGAGCTGTTTTCTTGTGCGCAGCTTGAGCGCGATGAACCCTACGAGCTCGCTCGCCGAAGACGCCTCGGTGACCAGGGAATAATCGCGGTCTCCAATATAGTCGCTGTCGGCGCCCAGGTGATGGTCGATCTCTATCCTGATGATGTCCGGGTTGGCGAACATCGTGGCGATCTTCTTGTTGATGTTCAGCATGGACTTCTTGGGCGTGTCGCAGATTATAAGTGCGTCCACCGGATTGCGGATAGATTGCCTTTCGCGGATTATCTTGATCGAATTGTATTTACAGATGTTAAGCAGGTAGGCCAGGTTGGCCGGCATCGCCCCGCCCAGGTAGATCATGGGCGTTTTTTCGAATTTCGTCAATAAAATGGCAAAGGCGACCATGGACGCTATGCAGTCCTCGTCCGGAGTCTTGTGACCGCAGATGAGGAAACTGTCCTTTTCCACGATTGTCCTGATTATGTTTTCGATGACCAGGTTCTTCTGCTTTATGGTTGTGATCTTGTGTTTTGTCATTGTCGTCGATGCACGCAAAAAATACCCGCTCTGCGGGTTGAATTCCTATAAATATATCATGACGATTACAAAAAGCAATTACTATTTATTTATTCGTAAAGGACATGGCGACCCATCACACGATAAACGGCTCTATTTTATGCGCGACCTCGCCCTTTTTTACCCACAGGCGCACCACGGGCGCGCTTTTCCCTTCCTCGTTCGTAATGGTTTCCACCTCCTCGATGAACACTATTGAAGAAAGGGCGAATTCATACATGGACGAGCCTGTCTGGAAAGGCTCCTTCATTAAGATGACCCTGGTTTTATCGGATGGGTGCTTCCTGGGAGTTCCGGTGAAGGTACCGTGAGTCTTCTTGAAGTCCGGTTCACGATAACGCTCGACGTCGTACTTCCCCGGCGTGGAAAGCAGTTTCTGCAGATATTTGCGGTCTTCTATCATGGCTTGACTTTTCCAGATACGGCGGCGCGCTCGACGTGAATATGCATTAATAATACTTGACGGTAATCGGGCGCGCACCTATAGATACGGCGTATCCGTACACATGTTGCATGATGGAAATAAAAAAGTCAATATTAATAAAAGCGCTTTCAGCCGCGGGCGGTCTTGTCTGCTGCGTGCTCCTCTACTGGGTGCTCCTCTATTTCCTTGTGCCGGAAAAACTTCTCAAGGAGGCTGCTTCTGCATTTTTCAAGGACAATTTCAACCGGGCGGTAAAGTTCGAGGACATCTCGCTGGATGCGTACGGCAACATCGTCATTAAAAAGCTGAGTGTTTCGGTGTCGAGCGATTTCAACGACAACCAGCATATACTCGGCGCGGATCGCACATTCATCGAGATATCGCTGTTCAGCATGCTCCGCGGCGATCTCGTAATAAGGGCGCTCTCCTTCCGAAACGCCGAGATCGTGCTCAACAAGAAGCTTGGAAAATCGTACCGGGAGTTTCTGGACGAGATCATGATGGACGCGAAACCGCTCGGTGACGTCAAATATGCGCGTCTTGAATCGCTCGCGGTGGATTTTGCAGACGCCACCATCCTGTATTCCGAGGGGGTCCGCGACAAGAAGCTTTCAATAGAAATGACCGATGTCAACGGTAAAATGAAATTCACCCCCGACGAGGTGCGGTATTCAGTAAAGGGGAAGGTGAGCCCCGGGAAGACCAGGGACATATCGAAGGGAAAGTTCGCGCTCGAAGGCGCACTACTCCTCGACGACAATAAAAGGATCCGCGGCTCGAAGCATGACATCGACATGGATAACGTGGACCTTTCGTACCTGAACATCCACGCGTCCGAAGCGTGGGAGTCCGCATTTGCGTATTACGGCGGGCTTTCGGTGGAATTGCAGGTCGCTTCTTCCGGTACCGACCTGGGCCTCAAGGGCGGTATACGCTTCAATAACCTCCACGTGACCCAGGGTGAGCCCGACAATTCCATTTCCTTCGTTTCAAACGAAAACCTCAACGTGGACGTAACGGCGGACGTGCTCGATGATTTCGGAAAGATCGTGTTCCGCGAATTGAAAATAGGCGACGGCAATTTCAAGGTCGCGGTCACCGGCACAGGGGCGTGGAACGACGATGAGCGCTTCGTCGATCTGACTTTTACGACGAATACCGTCAAGCTCGCGGAGCTTTCGCAGGTATTTTCGCCGCTCAGGGATGTATCCTACAGCGGCTCGCTGGGCGCACAGGGAAAGGTATGCCTCGATTTTACGCGAAAGAGCCGGTCGACGCTGAACCTTTCATGCAAGGCGTCGAATTTTTCCATGTGGCGCGGTCCCTCCCGCGCGAAATCTTACATAATAAAGAATACCGATGCGACCCTCACCTTCGCCGATGATGGGCTGGAATTCAGGTCGCTCGCGGACAAAGACGGCGCAAACCTCGAATGCGCGGTGAAGGGAAGCGTGTCTTCCTGGCTTCCCTTTTCATCGAGGACCTCGGTGGATATTCGCGGAAAGTCAGCGCAGGCCGCCGACATCTGGTTCCTGTTCGGATGGATATCGGAAAACGCCATGCGGAGCGCTTACGAGGACAAGCTCCTTGGTTTCGAGAAAATCCTGTTCAGGCAGAGGCCTTCCGGAGTGTTCGCGAACAACAACGCGATTTTCCTGAAATGCGCGATTGAGAGGATCGTGCTTGGGAACGGGGCCGCCCTGAAAGGGCTGCATGTTGCGGGAAAACTCGAAAACGGCATCGTTACCCAGGAGGGCTTTGATCTCTCCGGTTATGGCGCAAAGTATTCCCTGAATTTTCAGAGTTACCTGAACGGCGACTACGCCAATTTTCGTATGAAGGGCGGAGCCGAAAAGCTCGATATGGGCAGCCTGTACGCCGACCTGAAGGGCGCGGGCCAGGTGAGCGGTGATTGCTCCATCAGCTTCGAATACGAGACGAGCGGGTACCGCGTCGCGCACCTGCTCGAAACCGGAAAGGGCGAGATTACCATCCAGGTTGACGACGCCGAGTTCAGGGACACTCCCTTTCAGGTCAAGCTTGCCGAGTTCCTTGGAAACGCCGGTTTCCCGGATGTCGCGCCGCCTTCTCTAAAGCTCGAAAGCGGGACGATCACGTTCGCCCAGAAGAACGAGAGCCTGTTCCTTAGAAATTTCACGATCAGGGGAGACACTCTTGCTGTAAGATGCTATGGTCCGTACAGTTTTTACTTTGGCTTCCAGATCCCCGTAGTGCTCATGTTTTCGGCTAAACAGGAGGACCCGGCCATGCCTCCAAAAACGACACACGTCCCCGCGGTGCTCAAGGGACGCGTGCTGGACCCTGTGCTCGCCGTCCAGAAGGGAGGCGAGCCGGCGGAATTCCGGTTACTTGATATCGACTAGCTCATAGATCTTGACGGGAAGCTGCTTGCCCTTCACCCGGATGAGGTCGAGTTCGCGGATTATTACCTGGTCCTTCACGTGCTCGTAGGTATATTCGCTGATGATGATGTCGGTCTTGTAGACCTTGTTGGTTCCCTCCAGGCGAGCGCCCAGGTTCACGTTGTCGCCCATGAGCGTGTAGTCCATGCGCGAAGACGATCCCATGTTGCCCACGACCATGTCCCCGGTGTTCAGGCCAATCCCTATGTGGAGTTCGGGCTTGCCCATATGGGTCCACTTGGCGTTAAGCTCGTTGAGCTTGGCCATCATCTCCACCGCGCACTTGCTGGCGAGTATGGCGTGGTTGTCCTGGGGAATGGGGGCACCCCAGAACGCCATGATCTCGTCGCCCACGTACTTGTCGAGGGTGCCGTCGTACTTGAATACGAGCTCGGTCATCGCCTCGAGGTACTCGTTCAGGTGCTCGACCAGCGCCTCGGGGGAAAGCTTTTCGGATATGGAGGTGAAGCCGCGGATGTCCGAGAAAAGCACGGTGAGTATTTTTTTCTCGCCGCCCAGCTTGAGCTTTTCGGGGTCTTGCAGCAGCTCGTCGACCACCGACTTTGACACGAACTTCGAGAATGTCTGCCGTATATACTTCTTTTCCTGCTGCTCCGTGAGCACGCGGTAGACGGTGATGACGGTGAAGGTCGAGAATACCTGGATGACCGGGGTCGCGAATATCACGATCACGTTTGCCTTGTCGAACAGCAGGTAGGCGGCGACAAGGTAAACTATTGAAAGCAGGAAAGTCACGATCGTGGACTTGACTATTGAGAACTTCGACACGGTGAATCCCATGAGCACCGCGATGACGAAGAGAATGAGCAGGTTTTCCATCTCCGAAAACTTGATGATGAAGTCCTGGTTCAGGATCGTGTTGAGCGCGTTGGCGTGGTGCTCTATGCCAAAGAGGTCCCCGTAGGGCGACTTGTGGATGTCGGTAGCGACCCCGGTGACTGAATATGCCGCGACGAGGAGAATCTTGTTTTCAAGCGATTTCGAGGTGTCCTTGCCGTCTTTGACGAAATAGTAATACGATATATTTCCGAAACTCCCGGGCCCGCCTATGAAATTGATGTCCATGAAGCCCTTGTCGTCAATGGGGATCAGGATCTCGCGCTCGGGATTGGGCTTCGCCATTTTGTCGGCGGGAAGGTTCTTCAGCTTCACGTATTTGCCCATCCTGATTTCCACGTCCTTCGATTCGATGCCGAAAAAGTGCATGGTCAGCACCAGGTCGATGGACGGGTAATAGGCGTTATTGAACTTGACGATGAGCGGAAGCTTGCGGTTTATGCTGTCGGAGTCGGGACGGATGTTCGCATAGCCGATGCCTTTCGCGGCGCCGGCGAGCTTGGGCGTGGGGGGGACCGCTTCGTCTACCCACTTGGGGCTCGTGTCCGCGGGGTCGGCCGGCCACTTGATACGGTTCAGGATTTCCATGCGTTCTTTTATGTCGGCATACTTGACATCCACTTCCTCGGTCTCGAAAGGGAAGTCAAGGAACGCGACCCTGGCCTCCTTGAGGGCCTCGGCGAGCTCGTCCTCGTGCTTCTTGTGGTCCAGGAACATTATATCGAAGAATATTGCCTTGGGATTCCCGGAGCCGATGAACTTGGTGAATTTGGCATGCATGTTCCAGGGATAGGGCCATACGATCCCCTGTTCCGTGAATTTCCTCGTGGTGTTCTCGTCAAGACCTATGATCATGATGTCTTTCCGTGCCCGCGGATTGGGCTTGGTAATCTTGACGCCTTCCTGGAGTTTTTTTGATTTTTCGGAAGGATCGCGCAGGAAGAACCGGAAATTGATGGACCCGTTTTCGAGCCCGTCAAGAAGGTTCGACTGCGTGTAGACGAGGCTGAAAACGATAAAGGTGATCATCGAAATCGCGATCCCGATGACGTAATTCTTGTGAGTCTGCAGGAATTTTTTCATGGACTGCACCCCGCGGCTGAAGGAATATCGGATATATGGCTTGCAGTTTCCGCCGGTTTTTGCCAATTTTCAAGTACTTTATTAAAGTGTTGACAAAAATAATTTCTGAAATAGGTGAATGCACATCGGAATCGTGAACGGACCGCCAACCGGGGATGCGCACCAGCCGGGTACGGAAAGGCCGCCAGGAGTTAAACGTGAATACCAAGGACACAATCGCGCAAATCGTCAAGGATGCGCTTGCGGGCGCGGCAGGCGAAGGGATCATGGCCGCGGCGGAGGCGCCCCCGGTTAAAATCGAGTATCCCAAGGAAGAGAGATTCGGCGATTACGCCACGCCGTTCGCAATGGAGGCGGCGCGCGTATTCCGGAAATCGCCCTTCGAGATCGGTACCGCGATCGCGAAGCACATTGAGAAATCATCCCTGGTGGAGCGCGTAGACGTCGTGAAGCCGGGATTCATCAATATTTTCCTTTCCGCGCGCTACCTCTGCGACGTGTTGCAAACCGTGCTTGCGGAAAAGGATTCGTACGGCAGGAACAGCAGGCAGGCTCCGCGCAGGATCAACATCGAGTTCGTGTCGGCCAATCCCACTGGGCCGCTTAACATCGTGTCGGCGCGGGCCGCCGCCATCGGGGACACGCTCGCAAACCTCCTCGAGGCCGCGGGAGACAGGGTCGACCGCGAGTTTTACGTGAACGATTTTGGCAACCAGGTCCTGCTGCTGGGACAGTCGGTACTCTGCCGTTACCGGGAGATCTCCGGTGAAACCGTGAGCTTCCCTGTGGACGGTTACCACGGCGCCTACGTGCGCGATATCGCCGCTCATATAAGGGAAAACTTTAACGCACAGGTGGAGGCTCTACCCTCGGATGACGAAAAGGCCGGCTTCATGGCGGTGAAGGCGATCGAATACAACGTTTCCGGCCAGAGGCACGACCTCGCGCGGTTCAACGTCAACTTCACGACCTGGTTCAGCGAGCGCGGGCTGCATGAATCCGGCGCCGTCGCGCACACGCGGGATGAGATGAAGGCGCGCGGGCTCCTGTACGAAGAGGCAGGGAAAACCGTATTTCGCTCAACGGATTTCGGGGACGACAAGGACCGAGTCGTGGTGCGCGACGACGGCCGCCCCACCTACATGCTCGCCGACATTGCCTACCACAGGGACAAGATCGCGCGCGGCTACGACCTTGTAATCGACATCTGGGGACCGGACCACCACGGCTACATCGCGCGCATGGCGGGAGCGATGAAGGCGTTTGGTTACGGCGAGGACGCCTTCCGCGTGCTCATCGCGCAGCAGGTGAACCTCGTCATGGAGGGAGAGCTCGTGAAGATGTCCAAGCGGCTCGGTAAGTTTTCAACTATGAGCGAGCTCCTGGACGAGATAGGCGTCGACGTTGCGCGCTATTTTTTCATCATGCGCTCGATCGACAGCCACCTGGACTTTGACCTCGCACTCGCGAAGAAGCAGAGCTCGGAAAACCCCGTGTTTTACCTCCAGTACGCCCACGCAAGGATATGCTCCATTTTCCGGGAGGCACAAAAGCGGGACCTGGGATACGAGCCCTCCGAGAGGGATGGCGCCCATTACGACAATCCCGAGGCGCTCGCGCTCCTGAAGCTGCTCGCGCGCTTTCCCGAGGAGATCGCCGACGCGGCGAACGCCTGCGAGCCGCACCGCGTGACCAATTACCTGCTCAGGCTCGCGCAGGGATACCACAGGTTCTACACCGAGCACCGCGTCCTCGCCGACGACGCCGTCCAGCGCAATTCGTACATGGCCCTGTGCGACGGGGTGCGCATCGTGCTTAAAAACGGGCTCGGCCTCCTAGGGGTGTCGGCGCCGGAAAGGATGTAGCGATGCCCGACGCCGCGATAGTATCCTCAGGCAGCGAGCTCATGTACGGGCGCGTCCAGGACGAAAACGCGTGCTTTTTGAGCGGGAGGCTGTTCGAGCGCGGGTTCACCGTGCGCGCGCACATGGCCGTGGGAGACAGCCGGGAGGATATCGCGCGTGCGGTCGCGGACGCGATGCGCATTGCGCCGCTGGTACTATTCACCGGCGGACTGGGCCCCACCGACGACGACCTCACCACGGAGACGCTTGCCGGCATGTTCGGGCTGGCCCTCGAGATTCACGGGCCTTCGCGAACGCGCATGGATGATTTTTTCGCGTCCATGAAACGCGTCGTGCTCAGGACCGATTTCAAGATGGTAACCGTTCCGCGCGGCGCCTTCGTTTTCCCGAACGAGGTGGGGCTCGCAGCAGGCTACGCGCTGGAAAATGAGGGCAGAATACTCGTCGTCATGCCGGGCGTTCCGCGCGAGATGCGCCGCATGTTCGACGCGCACGTGGCGGCATACCTGGAGAAGCATTTTCATCTGCCCCCCCGCGGCTTTCTGGTTGCCCGCGTGATACTCACGCGAGAGGCCGAGGTAAACGGCGCGGTCCTGGGACTGGGAAAACTCCTGGACAACGTCGAATGGGGAATTACCACCCGGCCGGGAATCAACACCGTTACCTTCTTGCAGAAAGCGGGACATGATTTACCCGCGGGTGAACTTGCCGACGGGCTCCGTCGCGCCCTGGGAGATAATATGCTTGCCATTTCGTCACCAAGCCTCGAGGATGAGCTCATCTCGCTCCTCAGGGAAAGGAATCTGACCCTGGCGTGCGCGGAATCGTGCACGGGCGGATACATCGCGAAGCGCATTACCGACGTCCCCGGCTCTTCCGACGTGTTCCTGGGGGGAGTGGTAGCCTACAGCAACGCCCTCAAGACCTCAATGCTGGGCGTGCCCGCATCCCTCATCCAGGAACACGGCGCGGTCAGTGTGGAGGTGGCCGCGTCAATGGCCCGGGGTATGCGCGAGCGCATTGGAGCGCACATAGCCGTCTCCACTACGGGAATCGCGGGACCGGGGGGCGGAAGCGCGCAAAAGCCCGTGGGGACGGTGTGCTTCGGGATCTCCGCGCCGCACGCAACCTGGACGCACACGACGGTTATCAGGGGCGACAGGGAGCGCGTGAGGGCCCTGGCATCGCTGCAGGCACTCAACTACGCGAGGACGTACTGTATCTCTATATGAAACGCGCAATCCTAATCATACTTACGGCGATCGTGCTGTGCCGGGGAACCGCTTTCCCCGCACAGAACGCGCAGTCCCATTACGACCAGGGCGTGGAGGCCTTCAAGTCGGGCAATTACGGCTCGGCGGAGCTGCTCTTCCGCAAGGTGGTTGAGTCGAGCGACAATTCCGAATTCAGGGACCGGGCGTGGTTTTACCTCGCGCTGGCGGTGTTCAACCAGAAAAAATACAAGGCGGCCATTTTTGAGTTCAACAGGTTTCTCCTTGCCTGCACGACGCAGGAGCTGTGCACGGAATCGCGCTTCTGGATCGCGGAGGCGCACTTCAATTTGAAAGAGTTCATCAGGGCCATCGACGAGTACAAGCGCTTCATGGGGCAGGGCAAGGGCACGCCCCTGGCGGTGAGCGCGCGGGACCGGATCGCCGAGATCTATTTTCTCCAGGGACGCTACGACGAGGCGGTGATCGAATGGAAGGAGGCGACGAACATCTCCACCAACGCGCTCGCCAACAACCAGCGGGTGGTTCGCATCGGGGATGCGCTCTTTCTCAACCAGAACTACGATGAGGCCCTCTCCGTACTCGAATCGCTCCTCGCGTCCAAGTCCGAAAAGCCCGTCGAGGCGCAGGCGAGGCTCCTCATGGGACGCATATACCAGATCAAGAACCGTCACAACGACGCCCTGCGCATGTTTTTCGAGATACCGGATTCCCTCCTGGACGAGGCGCCGTTTTACGAGGCGCAATACTACAAGGCGACGTCGTCGCTTGCGATGGGCGACCTGTATTCGGCGAAGCTCTACCTGGAATCGTTCATCCTGATCGGCAAAAAGTCGGACCTCTATTACAACGCGAAATACGAGATGGGCAAAATACTGCTGGGCGAGGGCAGGGAGAAGGAGGGGATCGAGTCGCTCGAGGAGGTGCGCAACTCCACCAGAAAGATGGGACTCAGAAGCCTCGCGGCGCTTGCATTGAGCGAGATATATCTCAGGCGCAATCCCCGGGACGCCATTCCCTACCTGGAGGACGCCGTCTCCCTCGAGGACCCCAAGGACCAGAAGAACGCGATGCTCTCCCTGAGCAGGGCCTACATCGACGCGGGAAGGCTGGAAGACGCCGAACGCATCCTGGGCCTGCTCATGAACACTTACGCCGAACAGCGGGACATCGACCTCGTGCAGTACCTCATCTCCAGGGTGTCGCTCGAGCGGGATGATCCGGATCGCGCGATCCAGGGATTCGAAAAGATTCTCGCGAAGCAGGATAATTCCGAATATTTCCGTGAATCGCTGTTTTACGCCGCTCAGGCGTTTACCAAAAAGGGCAATGGCCCGCGAGCGCTCGAGCTTGCGCGTCGCTACCTACAGTATCCCGACGCCCGGAAAAAATACGAGGCGTATGAGCTGCTCGTCTTCGGTTCCCTCGCGGCGAACGACCTCGCGGGAGCGGAACAGGCGATGAATGCCATAGTCGGCGGCTACATGGGGGAAAAGGGTGTCGACGAGGTCATTTACCGTTATGCGAAAGCATTGAAGGAGAGAAAGCTCGGCGACCGGCGCTACCTCGAGATGATCGTGAACGTCTTTCCCGATACGGATCTCGCCGGTGAAGTTCTTCTCAAATTCGGCGACGAGAAGTTCGACGCCAAGGATTTCCCCGCCGCAGAGCAGTATTACGCCCGGTACCTTTCGGTCAAATGGCGCAAGGAGGCCGGCTCGGTATTCCTCTACAGGCTCATATCGCTCCATTCGTCCGGCGCACACCAGGAGGTCGTGCGCGCATGCACCGAGCAGAAGCTTCCCCCCATGGACGAGTACACGGCGAAACAGGTTTCGCTCTGGCTGGGCCGGAGCTATTACGTCCTGGGAGATTACGAATCGGCGTATAAAAAAATATTCACCGGCCCGCTGAGCGACTACACGCCCGCGGACCTGCTAATCATCGCGAAGACCTCAATAAAGGTGGGCGACCTCCTCACGGCGCAGACCGTGAGCTCCTTCCTGCAGCCGGAAACGATGCTGTATGCCGAATCTCTTTTCCTCCTCGGGCAGTATTACGCTGGAAAGAACATGCCCGACATTGCCTCCGGCTATTTCAGGAAGCTGCTCGCGGAATGCCCCGGTTCTCCGCTGGCGGACGGCGCGCGCGTCGAATCGGCCGCCATCATGATCTCCGGCAGGCAGTACGACCAGGCCTTCGCGCTGCTGAACGAGGCAAAGGACCCCGCGCTTGCCGACCGCAAGACAGCGCTCATGATCGTCGCGCTGTTTAGCAGCCACCGCGGGGCCCAGGCGGCGGACCTGCTCGCGCGCGGGCTGAACCGGATTCTCGCGATACCCTCCGGGGAGGCGGTCCTCCGCGAGGCATCGCTTTACTATTACGCGGCCGGCGACATCCGGATGCTCGGGCAGTACACCGCCTACCTGGCCAATTTCCCGGGGAACGAGCCTTTCATTAATTACTACATGGGAAAGCTGAGCTTCGAAAAGGACCAGCTTGACAACGCGTACTATTACCTGTACAAGCTTTCCATGGCGGAGAGCGAATACAGCGCGGAGTCCTTTTACTACGTGGGACTGATCAGCCTCCACCTTCACAACAACAGGAACAACGCGATCGTGTGCTTCCAGAAGGCGGCGGACGGGGCCCCTGCGGGAAGCCAGTTCGGACTCAAGGCGAAACTCAACCTGGGAATCCTGCTCGCCGAATCGCAGAACCCCGAGGCGGCCTCGCAGGTTCTCCGGGAAATAATCGCGAAAGAAAACATTTCGGCCCAGATACAGGCGGAAAACCTGAAGGCGTATCTTGATGCGGCAAGAACTCAATGAGGAGACGGTGAGCGCCCATGCCGGAAAAGATGAAAATAGCGGTGGTGAACGGCCCCAATCTGAACATGCTCGGCTCCCGGGAGGTGGAGACATACGGAACACTCACTCTTGAGGCGATCAACGAGACGATCCGCGCCGAGGCGGCCGTGCTCGGAGTGGACGTGGAGTTCTTCCAGTCCAATTCCGAGGGAGTGATCATCGATTTTATACAATCGTGCCGATCCTCTTCCGGAATCCTGATAAACCCGGGAGCGTACACCCATACGTCCGTCGCCATCCGCGACGCACTCGCAGCCGCAGCAGTGCCCGCCGTCGAGGTCCACCTTTCGAACATTCACGCACGCGAGGAATTCCGCGGCCATTCCTACATCGCGCCCGTGTGCGTGGGACAAATAAGCGGATTCGGGCCCTTTTCCTACATCGCGGGCCTGCGGGCGCTCGCGGACCATCTTGGGAGGCGCAGATGAGGTCCAATGCGCTCGACGATCTTCGCGCGGAGCTTTCCGCGCGGAAAAAGCTCCCGTACCTCGTGCTGGACCTCGTGAACATCCGCTACCTGACGGGCTTTGCCGGAAGCTACGCGGCCCTGGTCATCGACCACGGTGAGTCATGGCTGGTGTCCGATTCCCGTTACGAGGAATACGCGCGCTCGATCCTCCCGGACGGCGTGCGCTTCGCCCTCCAGAAGAAGGACCTGAACGGCACGCTCCGGAAACTTTTAAAAAGGATAAGCGCATCGCGCCTTTACCTCGAGGAGCACGGCCTGCCCATATCCAGCTACTTCGCGATGAAAAAGGACCTCGCGCCAGTCACGCTCAGTCCGGGAGGCGACGCCGTGAACGTGCGCAGGATGTGCAAGTCCCCCGAGGAGCTTCAAATCATAGAAAAGGCGGTGGCTCTCGCCGACGCCTGCTTCGCGCACCTGTGCACGCTCATCAAGCCCGGTGTCAAGGAGTGGGACATCGCCATCGAGATCGAATACTACTACCGCAAGAAGGGATGCCGCCGGTCCGCGTTCGATTCTATCGTTGCGGCCGGGGCCGGCTCCTCCATGCCGCACTACAGCACCTCGATGACCAGGAAGATCCGCGAGGGCGAGATGGTGATGATCGACATGGGATGCGAGTACCAGGGCTATAATTCAGACTTGACAAGAACCGTCTTTGTACGTAGCGTTGCCCCCGAGTTTCGGAAGATTTACGGCGTCGTCAGGTCCGCGCAGGAGAAGGCGATCCGCGCCATCAGGCCGGGAATGCTCTCCGGCGCGATCGACAAGGTAGCACGGGACGCCATCGCCGACAGGGGATTCGGCTGGGCCTTCGGGCATTCACTGGGCCACGGGGTGGGGCTTGAAGTCCACGAACTGCCCGCGCTCAAGGCCAGGGGTAAAGTGCCGCTGGCGCCCAACATGGTGCTGACGGTCGAGCCGGGAATCTACATCCCGGGCAAGGGCGGCGTCAGGATAGAAGACGTGGTCGCGGTCACCGAATCCGGCTGCCGCATATACACAAAATCGTCCAAGGAAATAATCGTACTGTAAGGGTGCTTGCATGATTACGAGCAACGACTTCAAGCGCGGCGTCGTCATCAAGATCGACGGCGAGCTCTACACGGTGGTCGAGTACCAGCACGTGAAGCCCGCGCGCGGGGCGGCGTTCGTCCGTACCAGGCTCAAATCCGTGCGGCGGGGCGCGGTTGTGGACAAAACCTTTCGCGGCGGCGAAAGGATCGAGGACGTGGAGATCGAGGCCAGGACCATGCAGTACCTGTACGAGGAAGGGGACGACCTGGTCTTCATGGACACCGACAGCTACGAGCAGGAATCCATAGGAAAAGACGCCGTTGGAAACATTCTTGATTATATTAGAGAGGGCGACACGGTCGCGATGTCGTTTTACCGGGGGGAGGCGCTTTCCATTGATCCTCCCACTTTCGTGGCGCTAAAAGTCGTCTACGCGGAGCCGGGCGTGAAAGGCGACACGGCGACCAACGTGACCAAACCGGTCAAGGTTGAGACCGGCGCCCAGGTATACGTGCCGCTCTTCGTAAACGAGGGCGACGTGATCAAGATCGACACCCGCACGGGCGAATACGTGGAGAGGGTAAAAAAGTAATGAGCGCGATTCGGTTCATACTGGACTGGATAAATGAAAACCCCGGAAGCGCAATTGGCGCGCTCCTGGGCTTCGTGTTCGGCATACTCCTGTTCACGGTCGGTTTCCTCAAGATGATGGTGCTGCTTGTTCTCGTGCTCATAGGCTACTTCGTGGGCAAGAGCTGGGATAAAAAGGTGAGTCCCATAGACCAGATCAGGGATTTCATCAGGAACAGGGGCCGGTAAGGCCCCGTACGCACGCGGGGCGCTCTGCCCGGCTGACGCCGCATACCCGGAGGACGCGCGAGGGTGAAGGAGGCACATCCCCTGGTCAACGACGCCTACAGGCTCGTAAGAAAAAAGCGCTACCGCGACGCCGTTCCCGTCCTCGAAAAGGTGACCTCGTCGAGGCCCTCCGATCCTTACCCCTATTTCCTCCTGGCATGCGCGTATCTGCATTCGGGAGAGCTCGCGCGCGTGGAGCTCCTTGTCAAACGCTCGCGCTCCCTGCGGCAGGACTACCTCCCGGCCCTCGAGCTCGAGGCATTTCTACTTTTGAAGTCGTCGGCGGAAACGGGACCGGTGGTTTCCCGCTACCTCGACATCGCACAGCGCTATCCAAAAGACCGCACCGTAAAGCGCGCCATTGAAACGCTCCGCGAACAGCAGGACTTTTCGACGCTCCAGCGCGGCGCCCGGTTCGCCCGTTTCGTCGACATTCCGGCACCGGCCACAAGCAGTCCCCGGAACACGGCGAGGTCTCCACGCCGAACGCGCCCGAGGCTGAAACTCGTCTTAATAGTCGCTGCAGCAGTCATCGTTGCGGCCTTAATCGGGACCCTTTCATATATTTTCCGAGATGCCATTCGCACCCTGGTCGAAACCCGGCTTGCTGCCAAATCCGCCGCATCGGTTCCCGATTACGAGAGCATGACGCCCGACCGCTCATGGGGCGACCTCGTCGACAAATCGAGGAGGGCGGAGGTCGTGTACGCGAGCCAGGACGAGGTGGCCAGGGACTTCAACTCCGCGAAGCAGCTCATGAAGGACGAAAAGTACAACGACGCGCTCCGGCGAATCAACCGCCTCCTGAACGGCACCACCGCGCTCCCTGTTCGCGAGCGCGCCGACTTCCTGCGCTCGTTCATACTTGGCATCAAGGACCGGAAGCCCGAGCGCATCGCATTCAACGAACTCTCCGCGCGTCCCTACCTCTTCAACGGCTGCATGGTCGCCCTAAAGGGCGCGGTAGCCGATCTCCGGAAAGGACAGGGAAAGACGACCTTCTCGCTCGTGGTCCCCAAAACGTCAGCCGCGCAGCCAGGCGTCGTCGACGTGTATTACCTGAAAGACGACCAGGCGATCGTGCATGGCGAAACCGTCGATGTCACCGGCGTGTTCATGAGCGCGACCGCCGGCGCGAGGATTTTCCTGGACGCGAGGACGGTGGAAGGGGAGAGGTGATGTACATTTATCATGGTTTCGTATCCCCACAATAGACATCGTCTACTCAGCTAATTCGCTCAAACAGACATCCACGAACTGGTGATCAGCGCTACCGATTCCACGTTTAACATGAATTCCTAAAAATATTTTCCTGCATTCCCTTCAGCAAGTAAATTTATTTAAGCATCTCTCCTTCCCGCTCGTATCAACAACACTATTACTTGTTGACGATAACCGGGCAATGACATATAAAGAAATCATCAAAAAACTAGCGCAAGACGGATGGCACATTTCGCGGCAACGCGGCAGTCACCGTCAATACAAGCATACCGTGAAACGTGGTGTGGTGACAATCGCACATCATGGAGTAACCTCTCACATGGGGCCCGGGATGTTAAAAAGCATACTTAGACAGGCGCAGATAGAAATGCGGCGAGGCAAATAATGTACAAATACATTGTAGTTATAGAGAAAACTTCCGATGGGTACAGCGCCTCGGTGCCGGCCCTTCCGGGATGCGTGGCAATGGCCGACACCAAGGATAAGACCGAAGAGCTTATCTACCAGGCGATTCGGTTGCATATCGAGGGATTGAAACGGGAAGGGCTGGAAGTTCCCGTGGAGCGTGACGTGGAAGTTGAAACGATGGTGTTTGGGTGAATATTCGCGGAAGGCACGCCAAAATAAAAATCACCCAATAAAAAACCCCTGGAAACTCCCGGGGTTTTATACGTAGCGGAGGAGGGACTCGAACCCCCGACACGCGGATTATGATTCCGCTGCTCTAACCAGCTGGGCTACTCCGCCATTATTAGCGCGGGCAGGATTTGAACCTGCGACCTTTGGGTTATGAGCCCAACGAGCTACCAGCTGCTCCACCGCGCGATCTGTATGCAAAGTAGTGAAATGGGGGTGTAGTGTCAACACTTTTTCCTGAGGATGCCGCGCACGGCCGTTAATTTGCATTTTGAGACGTGCGCGGGAGGAGGTGAATAAACCGGTTTCACGAAAATTTCGTGCAAAAAGAATCAAGGTGCGTGATGTCGGAAACCGGTTTGCGCGGCGGTCCCTCCTTTGCCGCAACCGCAGGCCTGCCCACGGGGACGACGACTACCGAGGTTACGTCGGCGGGAAGCGCCAGGAGGCGGTTGCAGGCGGCGTGGTCGAGCATTCCCACGACTACGGTCCCCAGCCCCAGGTCGTGTGCGCGCAGGCAGAGGTTCTGAACCGCCATGCCGAGATCGAACATGAACCACTCGCCCAGGCCGGCGGCCTCGCGCGCCTGGTCGGGATAGCCGAATCCGGAGAGGCCCCTGCGCGCGCAGGCCACGATCAACGCCGGTGCGGCGAGGCTGCACCTGGTGGCGGGGTTCTTTTCCCCATAGGTTCCGGCGACGGCCTGGATCTTCGCGCGGTCGCGCACAACGATGAACTCCCACGCCTGCAGGTTGGCCCACGAGGGGGCCGCCCGTGCGGCGTCGATCAGCTGCGCGATCTCTTCATTTGTGACGGGCTGTTCGGTGAACCTGCGCACGCTGCGCCTGCCTCTGATTGCATCCATGAGTTCCATGAGTATCCCTCCTCGCGGCATAAATAATGGCAATCCCGCAATTTATTCTTGAAGAGGGATGGTCGGAATTGTATTATGTCAACAGCTTATTGGTGTCTCCGCCAAAATCACCTCAATGTACGGATCGTGACTTCATGAATTTTGCAACGCAGAAAGAAGCCGCACGCAGGGGTATTGTTACCCCTCAGATGCGGATGGTTTTACAAGACGAGAAGATATCCGAACAGGCCCTGCTCGAGGGCATTTCCCGCGGGACCATCGTGGTCCCGGCAAACAAGAACCACGCCTCGCTCAGGGCAAAAGGCGTGGGCGCCGGGCTCTCCACGAAGATCAACGTCAACATTGGCGTGTCTCCGGACTGCTGCAACTACGATATAGAGCTGGAAAAGATCCGCCGCGCGATCGACCTCAAGGCCGACGCGGTAATGGACCTGAGCATAAATCCTAAAAGCCGCGAATTCAGGCGAAGGGCGGTGGAATCGAGCAGCATCATGTTCGGCACCGTGCCCGTCTATGACGCGACCATCCGCTTTGACGGCCCTGTTGGCGATATGAGCGTCGATCATCTTTTCGGCGCGGTGAAGGAACACGCCCAGGACGGCGTCGATTTTGTCACCATTCATGCCGGACTCACCTCGATCGCCGTGGAGCGGCTCAAGCGTAACATGCGGCTCACGCATGTGGTCAGCAGGGGCGGCTCCATCCTCCTGGAATGGATGGAAAAGAACGGGAAGGAAAACCCCTTCTACGAGCATTTCGACCGGCTACTCGAAATCTGCAGGGAGTTCGACGTAACCCTTAGCCTTGGCGACGGGCTCAGGCCCGGGAGCCTGCGCGACGCGACCGACGCGCCGCAGATCCAGGAGCTCATCTTCCTTGGCGAGCTTACGAAGAAGGCGTGGGAGGCGAACGTCCAGGTTATGATCGAGGGCCCCGGCCACGTACCGCTTAACGAGATCGCAGCGAACATGCAACTCGAGAAAAAGCTCTGCCATGGGGCGCCTTTCTATGTCCTTGGGCCGCTCGTGACGGACGTCGCGCCCGGGTACGATCACATCACCTCGGCCATTGGCGGGGCCATCGCCGGCGCCGCCGGGGCCGACTTCCTGTGCTACGTCACGCCCGCCGAGCACCTCCGACTTCCCGACGTCGCGGATGTGCGTGAAGGCATCGTCGCATCGAGAATAGCCGCGCACGCCGCCGACATCGCCAAGGGCCTGCCGGGCGCCATCGAGTGGGACCACCGCATGAGCGATGCAAGGAAAAGGCTCGACTGGGAGGAGATGTTCCGCCTCGCCATCGACCCGGAGAAGGCGCGCGCATACCGCGAATCGTCCGGCATCGAGGGCGACGTGTGCACCATGTGCGGGGAATTCTGCGCGGTCAAGCGAAGCAGGGACGTGCTGGAAAAGCGCTGATCGTCAAGCGGCATGGCCCATGCCCAATAACGAGCGGAGTGAGGTTTTTCATGGGACACGAACTCGCATGAAAACGTACGATGGCACGAATGACGCACCCGTTCGCTCCGCGGAATTCAGCATCTGCAGGCCGGGTCACGGCGCATCGTGCGCGCTGTGCTGCGGGAGTCACAATTTCAACTGCACGCGCGAGGATCTGCTCGGTCTCATGGAGCATCGCGCATCGCGGCTGTCGTTATTCTCCCCCGAATACCTCCTGGGCAAGGTGCGTCAGAGCAGGAGCAACCTGACCGGTTCCATCTATTTTTCTCCCGTGAACTTCTTCCTGGACGAGCCGCCGCCTCTTGACGAGTCCTCACCGCGCTGCCCGTTCCTTGCAATTGATGAAACCGGCACCACAGGATGCGCGCTCAACCGGGAGGCGCACCGTCACGGAGGGACCGTCGACTGCGTGCTGAGTTATCGCGGCAAGCGCTTCATGTGCCCTGCCGGAGAAAGACTGTCAACCCGGGAAATACGCTTTGCCGCACAATTCGCCGGAGACTGGTATTTCTACAGTATTCTCATACACAATAATGCGCTGCTCTCGCGCATGCTGCGAGAATGGGGCGACCCCGGGGCCATAAGCGCCGTGGACCGTGAACCGATCGAGGAAGAGCTGGAGCGCTATCGCGTATCGTGCCTTGATATCCACCGGATCGATAATTACTATGGCGTACCGCGTTGAAATCGATTAAATGAACGAATTACGGGAGGGACGTATGAAAGCGGTGATAATCGGTTCCGGGATCGCAGGGCTTACCGCGGGAGCGTACCTCGCGAAGCACGGTTTTGAGCTCACCATCCTGGAGCAGAACCCGGACATCGGGGGTGTCACGGGCGGGTTCCGCAAGGACGGCTTTTACTGGGACATGGGGCAGCTTGTCCTGGAGGGATTCGGGCCCGGCGAGCAGGTGGGGACAATCCTGGAGGAGCTGGGTCTCATGGGAGCGATCCGCACCGTGCGCGCAGACCGCACCTATGTATTTCCCGACATTACCATCCGCCCTCCCGAAGTGTATGCAGGTCCCTGGTGGAGAAAAGAATTTTTAAAGGAGCGTTTTCCCGGGGACAGGAAGGGGCTCGAGCGCTATTATAAAATGTACATGCGCTTCATGAACCTTGTCACGATCGCGCGACAGGCCGAAAGGAGCAGTGGCGTGAGCGGCCTCCTGAAAAAGATAAAGCTGTACGCGACCCTGCTTCCCTTCGTCACAAAGATACGCTGGAGCGCGCAGAGGATGGCGCAGAGCCTCTTTGGCGACCCGAAGCTCAGGGCCATATTCATATCGATCCTTGCCGACTTCGTCGTGCGTCCCAGCCAGTTTCCCGGGCTTGGAATCCCTGCGGTGAATCCCGAACCTGCGTTCGACAGGCGCGTTCCGCTCGAGGTCTCGAGCACCGGGAAGCAGCCGAGCTATCGTTTTATCGAGGGTGGATGCCGCGTCCTGGTGGATGCGCTCGCTTCGGCGATACGACGGCAGGGAGGTTCGATCCTCACCGGCATCGAGGCCTCGAAGATTCGAATAGAGAACAACCGTGCACGCGGCGTGCAATGCGCCGACGGCGGCTATTACGATGCGGACCTCGTTCTTGCAAGCGGGGGCGCGAGGGAAGTCTTCGCGGATTTAGTGGGAGGCGACCATCTCCCCGAAAAATTCCTTTCCCGGATGGAGCGGCTGCCGCTCATGGAATCCATTCTAATGGTGCATCTGGGGATCAACTTCGATCCCCGTCCATGGCAGCGCGACGCGGTCTGCTATTACTATAGAACGTACGACGTCGAAGCCGCCGTGGACCACCTACAGAAAAGCCTCTATCACGAGGGCGAGGACGGTTTTCTTATATATATTCCCACCTTCTTCATGCCTCAATGCTCGCCTTGCGGGGAGTATGCCGTCACCGTGTACACGATCGCTCCGAATACGCTCACCCACGGCACCTGGCGCGAGAGGAAGGTGGAACTGGCAAACCGTCTCCTGGACTACGCCGAGGGGATCATTCCAGGCCTCAGGGCAGGCGCAACCCAGAAAATAATCCTCACCCCGGAGGATTTCCGGAAAGGTACTCACCTCAGGCACCACGCCTTTGGCGGTTGCGCGCCGGTCATGGGAACGAAGGGCGCCCCCCACAGGACACCGGTTAAGGGCCTGTGGTTCATCGGAGCCCAGAGCGAAAGTGGGGCGGGCATGAATAACGTGATCGAGGGATCGTGGAGGGCCATGAGGATGATTTTCAAAGAGCTTGGGATTAATATGTGAAAGTATGCTCTAACTCCAGCTTCATCGGCCCTGAATCAAACGGTTAATATCACAGAAAATATAATTTTTATACTGTATTGTGATTTTTATCACATAATCACGCCTAATTGCACGCATTATGATAAAAACATCCATTAATTTATTACTTTGACAATAAAACGCTTGACATATTCGTGAAAAATATCACGATTCCCGCCATGCCATACAGGCTTCGAAACAAAGCAGGCCGGATTCCCCGGCCTACGCTCGAGCGGCTTTGCAGGGTTTATTCCATGCTGGGAGAGCTGACCCTCAGGGGCGAAGCAACCATCTCGTCCAAGGAGATCGGGGAGGCAATAGGCGCCGGTTCACATACGGTGCGCAAGGATTTCAGCTACCTGAGCGAAACGGGGATAAGCGGGAGCGGCTACGACACGGTGAGGCTCCGGGACGCTGTTGCGTCGCGCCTGGGACTGGACAGCGAGACCCGGGCCTGCCTCGTGGGACTCAACCAGCTCGGCCTTGCGCTCCTGGGCCATGCGCGCATGTTTTCGAGCGGGCTTACCCTGGTAGCGGGATTCGATCCCAACCTGAACGTGGTCGAGACGATCGAGGCGGGGGTGCCGGTTTATCCCTCGTACGAGATCACCGAGGTGGTGCGCAGGGAGCGCATCACCCTGGCGGTGATTACGGTGGCCGGGGGCAATATCCGCGAGATCGCGGAGCGGCTGGTACAGGGCGGGGTGCGCGGCATCGTCAACCTCGCGCCGCAGGTGCTCAAGATAAGGGACGCGGGCGTGCATGTGAACAACCTTGATTTCATAGGAGAATTCAGGGTCGTCTCCGCGCTTCTAGCACACGCGGGACGGCCTGCGGCGGTGTAAGAAAGTACAATCAGTGCATTTCACTGAGCAATACCATACTAGGAGATAGAATATGGCAAGAGTTTACAATTTTTCCGCGGGACCGGCGATGCTTCCCGAAGCGGTGCTCAAGAAGGCGGCGACGGAGCTCGTCGAATACGGCGCGTCAGGCATGTCCGTGATGGAGATGAGCCATCGCTCCAAGGAGTACGAGGCAATAATAAACGGGGCCGAGGCGACGCTTCGCGAGATCATGAACATTCCCGCCAACTACAAGGTGCTCTTCCTCCAGGGCGGAGCGTCCCTGCAGTTCGCGATGATCCCGCTCAACCTTTTCCGCAACAGCAAAAAGGCCGATTTCGTGCACACCGGCGAATGGACCAAGAAGGCCATGCCCGAATCAAAGAAGTTCGGAACGGTTAAGGTGGTAGGCAGCTCCGAGGACAAGAAGTTTTCGTATATTCCCAAGCTCGACAAGGGCACGTTCACGCCGGACGCCGATTTCTTCTACATATGCTCCAACAATACAATAGAAGGCACGCGCTTCCGCCAGCTTCCCGACACCGGGAACGTTCCGCTGGTCGCGGACATGTCCTCCCACATACTCTCCGAGGTCATGGACGTGAGCAAGTTCGGCCTCATTTTCGCGGGCGCGCAGAAGAACATCGGCCCCGCCGGGGTGACGGTGGTGATCATCAGGGAAGACCTCGTTGGCCATGCCGCCGACGGCGTTCCCACGATGATGAATTACAGGACGCACGTCGAAAACGCCTCCATGTTCAACACTCCGCCCACCTACGCCATATATATCGCGAAGCTCGTGTTCGAATGGGTGCGCGACCTGGGCGGCGTTCCCGGCATGCAGAAGATAAACGAGGACAAGGCGAACATACTGTACAATTACCTTGAGGAGTCATCATTTTTCAAGAGCCCCATAGCGAAGGAAGACCGCTCGCTCATGAATGTGCCGTTCGTAAGCCCCAGCGAGGAGCTTGACGAAAAGTTCATAAAGGAAGCCACGAAGAACGGGTTGACCACGCTAAAGGGCCACAGGCTCGTAGGCGGCATGCGCGCCAGCATCTACAACGCCATGCCCGTCGAGGGCGTGAAGAAACTCGTCGATTTCATGAAAAAATTCGAAACGGAAAACAGGTAAGGAGGGGGACATGTACAAGGTCCAGACGCTCAACAAGATTTCCACGATCGGGCTCAACCTCTTTCCGCGCGACACGTACGAGTACGCATCCGAGATTCTGCATCCGGACGCGATACTCGTGCGCAGTTTCAACATGCTCGACATGGAGATTCCCGAATCGGTAAAGGCCATCGCGCGCGCGGGGGCCGGCGTAAACAACATTCCCATCGAAAAGTGCGCAAACAAGGGTATCGTGGTCTTCAACACCCCGGGGGCGAACGCGAACGCGGTGAAGGAGCTTGTGCTGCTCGCGCTCTTCATCTCGTCCCGGAAGGTGTACGACAGCATCGCGTGGGTAAAGTCGCAAAAGGGCAAGGGCGACCAGGTCCCCAAGCTCGTTGAAAAGGAAAAGTCAAACTTCGAGGGCCCGGAGATCAAGGGGAAGAAGCTGGGCATCGTTGGCCTTGGCGCGATCGGGGTCATGGTCGCCAACGATGCGCTTGCGCTGGGCATGGAGGTCACGGGATACGATCCGTTCATCTCCGTAGAAGCTGCCTGGGGCCTGGCCCGTACGGTGAGGCGCGCCATCAGCCTTGACAGCCTGCTCGCGGAATCCGACTACATCTCCATCCACGTGCCGCTCAACGACAAGACGAAGGGCATGCTCAACAAGGAGAAATTCGCGATAATGAAAAAGGGCGTGCGCATCATCAACTTCGCCCGCGGCGGCCTCGTCAAGAACGCCGACCTCAAGGAAGCAATCTCACAGGGAATCGTGGCATGCCATGTGACCGACTTCCCCGAGGACGACCTCCTGGACATTCCCCAGGTCGTTCCCATTCCGCACCTGGGCGCATCCACGCCCGAGTCCGAGGAGAACTGCGCGGCCATGGCGGTGGAACAGCTCAGGGATTACCTCGAGAACGGGAACATACGCAATTCGGTCAATTTCCCTGAATGCGTGCTTCCGCCGTCGGGCGACAAGAGGATCATCATCGCGAACAAGAACATACCCAACATGATCGGCCAGATCACCCCGGTGCTCGCGGAGAAGAACATCAACATCAACGAGATGCTGAACAAGAGCAAGGGAGAATTCGCCTACAACATCATCGACACCGACAGCGCATTCGGCGACGACGTGGTGGGCAAGATAAAGGCAATTCACGGCGTCATCATGGTACGCGTAATCTGACAGGAAGTCGCAGAAAGGCCGCCCCCGGACGGGCGGCTTTTTTTTCCACCGCGCATAAAAGGCTTGTCGCTCCGGGTAACGATTGCTAGGCTTGCCAGCTAAGAAACGGGGTGCCCGCAGCTTGAAACCATCCATCGGCATCATCATCAATCTCAATGCCAAGCAGAATCGAAAGCATGGAAAGGATCCCGTCGCACTGTACGAGACGATCGGTGGAAACCACGTGATTGTCCGCTCGACATGCGATACCGGACAGATACGGGATGTCGCGCGGGAGTTCCGGAAAAAGGGAATCGCCTACCTTGGAGTGTGCGGCGGCGACGGCTCGCTCCACCACGTGATATCCGAGTTCCTGCAGGTGTACCGCTCCGGTCTTCCTCCCATCCTCGCGCTCAAGGGCGGAACCATGGATACCGTTTCACGAACCATCAAGCTCAAGGGCAAGGGGCCTTGCATACTTCGCAGGATGATCGCCGCGATGCGCAGTGGTCGAACGCCGGAGCTTCACACGCGCGACACCATCCGCGTCGGTAAGAAGCATTGCTTCCTTTTTGGCCTTGGCATAAGCTCGAACTTCCTCCGTGAATACTACGAGGGCGGAGACCCCGGACCGGTCAAGGCGGTAAAGGTGGCAGCGCGCGGAATCGCGGGAGGAATATTCGGCGGCGAGGTGGGCAGCCTCTTCACGCGTTTCAACGCATGCGTGGATGTCGACGGCGAGTGCGTACCCTTCAACGATTTCCTGGGAATACTGGCCGCGACCGTCGACAACGTGGGGATCGGTTTCAGGCCCCTCTTCAGGGCGTACGAGGAAAACGGCACCTTTCACGCGATCTTCGCCGGTTTTGGCCCCGCGACCCTCGTGAAGCAGATTTACCGCTTCAAGACTGGAAAGCCGCTCAGGCATCCCCATTACCATGAAACCGTCGGCAGGAGAATGCGCATTTCGTCTCCCGGCCCCATCCCCTACATGATGGACGGCGATCTCTACGAGGCCCGCGATGAGCTTGTTGTGGAGTCGGGCCGCCGGGTGACGCTCGTACGCGTGTGATGCCAGGCATTCTGTTTAGCCCGGTCTCGAATTGAAAAAATATTGACAATTCCCGAAAGACTATATATCCGTATAGATGTATGCAGAACCGGATTATTCTCCACGTGGACATGGATGCCTTCTATGCCGCGGTCGAACAGCTC
>Ga0129297_10000063_pt1 | contig 46048 bp, 42 predicted proteins | sample I18A1metaG_FD_94708 | JGI IMG/M metagenome (GOLD analysis project Ga0129297, IMG submission 94708) | Lake sediment bacterial and archeal communities from Gulf of Boni, Indonesia to study Microbial Dark Matter (Phase II) - ​I18A1 metaG | ecosystem: Environmental > Aquatic > Freshwater > Lake >... | reverse complement strand
GGCCAGCACCGCGGCGAGAAAAAGGAGAAAAACGATCGACTTGCTCAGAATTTCTCTGAGGCTTTTTTTCGACGCCAGAAGGACAATCCCGAGCGCCAGGCTGGCAAAAAAAACCCTCCCCAGAACGATGAAAAAAGGGGATAAGGTCACCCACTTGCCAAACAGGCCGGCCAGCCCAAAAAGGACCGTCGCCAGGTGAATCTCCAAGAGTCCCTGCCGAGTTTTCCGGGCCATCCTCCGGTCCTTGCAGATATTATAGGCAACCTCTCTTGGTCGAGCAAACATACCGATGCCAAAAGCAACGGAAACGGAGCTACTTACGGAGATAAAATTGCCATTTGAAATAGTCCGAAAATGTGCTAAAATGTTTTTTAAAAAAAAGGAAACGCCTTTCCTTCTGGATATCACATTCAAAGGCATGCCATACCAAATATACGCCCGCAAATACAGGCCGCAAACTTTCGAGCAAATGATCGGCCAGAAGCCCGTTGTCCAGACTCTTCAGAATGCCATAAAGCACAACCGTGTCGCCCAGGCCTATATCTTTTCCGGGATGCGCGGAGTCGGCAAAACAACCGTGGCCCGGATCCTGGCCAAGGCGCTGAACTGCCAGCAGGGACCGACCCCAACGCCCTGCAACAAATGCGAATTTTGTCTTGAGGTCAATGAAGACCGCTCGGTCGACGTCCTCGAAATTGACGGCGCGTCTAGCCGGAAGATCGAAGATATCGGGCCCATTCGGGATACGGCCAAGTACAGACCGATCCACAGCCGGTACAAAATCATAATCATCGATGAAGTCCACATGCTCTCCGAGACGGCCTTTAACGCCCTCTTGAAAACTTTGGAGGAGCCTCCGCCTCGCACGGTTTTTGTTTTTGCCACCACAGAATTTCACAAGGTTCCGGCCACAATCATTTCCCGTTGCCAGCACTTTGAATTCAAGAAGATTTCCCAGAAGGACATCATCAACCATCTGCTCGATATTGCCCAAAAAGAAAAGCTGACTATTTCCGCTTACGGCCTCAGCTTAATTGCTGAAGCGGCCGAAGGAAGCCTGAGAGATGCTCAGAGCCTCCTCGACCAAGCCGTAGCGTTTTCCGGCGAAGTCGTTCAAGATAATGACCTCAAAGAGATTCTGGGAGCCATCAGCAAGGACGTCCTGTTCGAATGCTCGTCCATGATCCTCGAGCAGGAACCCGCCAGAGTCTTTTCCCTTGTCGAAAAGATAATGGAAAAGGGCTATGACCTGCGCTTTTTTTATCGGGAGCTGATCATGCACTTTAGAAACCTGCTGCTGGCCAAATCCGTGGAGACAATTCAAGACCTTCTGCCGCTGAATCCGGAGGAATTGGCCGAACTCAAAGACGAAGCGGCCAAAGCGTCAACTGAAGAAATCCTCCGCTGCCTTCTAGCCCTTCAGCAGAGTGAACAAGGGCTGCGGTTCTCGTCCCATCCCCAAATCTATCTCGAGTCCGTTCTGCTGAAGCTCAGCCATTTCAAAAAAATCATTCCTCTTCAGGAACTGATCCAAAAAGTGGAAAAAATCGGACAAAGCCGGGAAGACTCGGCCGCTGTGCCCATTTCAAAAAAAGAACAGGAGGAGAAAGAGGTCTTCGAGAAAATCATGGACGAGCTGCGCAAAGAAAAAAGCTCCCTGGCGGCCATTTTGGCCCAGCAGACGTCTTTCAGAATCAGGGATGAGGCGATGGACATCCGATTCCATCCGGAAAAGAGATTCGTCATCGACGCCCCGGTTATTCTGGAGATCGCTTTCCCCGCCGGAGACGACTTTTACAGAGAGGCTGTCCACAGAGATATTAAAACCGTGGAAAGAATCGCCTCCGGAATACTCGGACAAAAGGTCAAGGTCAAGATCGAAGAGGCGCTGACAGCGAGAGAAAACAACAGAGAAAAGGAAATGGAACTGGCCCTGAAGGACCCGACAGTTCAAACTTTCATGAATACATTCAAGGCTCAGATCCTATCGATAGAGCCGGTCAAGCGGAGCAAAGGAGGAGAAGACGCATGAAAGATATCGGGCATTTGCAGAAGATGCTCAAGACGGCCAAAGAGATGCAAGAAAAGCTGCAGAAGGAGCTGGCCGAGCTGAGGGTGGAAGGAACCAGCGGCGGCGGCATGGTCAGCGTCACTCTGGATGGACAGAAAAATATGATCTCCATTCGCCTCGACCCAGAAGTGGTCAATAAAGATGATGTCGAGATGCTCCAAGACCTCATCACCGCCGCGTTTAACGACGCCAGCGCCAAAGTTGACGAGCACATGGCCGAGAAATTGGGCCGCCTCGGCGGAGGGTTCAAAATCCCGGGGCTTTTCTGATGTTCGATTACGCTCAACCTCTTCACCAGCTCATCGAGGAACTCAAAAAAATCCCCGGCATTGGGGCCAAAACTGCGCAACGCATTGCTTTCTATATTCTTGGCCTTCCGCAGGAAGAAGCAGAGCGGCTGGCCGAATCTATCCGCGAGGCCAAGAAGAAGATTTTTTATTGTTCTGTCTGCAATAACATCACCCACATCGATCCTTGCCAGATGTGCTCGGATTCAGGCCGGACGAACGAGGTGCTTTGCATCGTCGAGGAGCCCTACAATATCTCTTCAATCGAGAAAACGGGCATCTATAACGGCCGCTACCATGTCCTCTTGGGAACACTGGCGCCGCTCAAGGGAATAGGTCCTGATGAGCTCCAGCTGGAAAAGCTTGTGCGGAGGGTTGAAAAAGGCAGCTTCAAAGAGGTTATTATCGCCACCAACCCCACTGCAGAGGGAGAAGCGACAGCTCTTTATGTCGCCAAAATCCTGAAAAACTTCTCCCTGAAATTGACTCGTCTGGCCACGGGACTGCCCGTGGGTTCAGACCTTGATTTTGCTGACCAAGTCACAATAAAAAAGGCTCTCGAAGGTCGGACAGACCTTAAAGAGTGAGCCTGAAAAGACAGGAAATTCGCGCATTCATAAAGAGGAGGTTCAATGAAAGAAACAATGGAGATTCGCTGGCACGGACGAGCCGGTCAAGGCGTCGTGACCGCGGCAGTGACTCTGGCGGACGTCCTCTCCTCCGAACGGGGGAAATATGTCCAGGCCTTTCCCGAGTTCGGCGCCGAGAAGAGGGGAGCGCCGATTCTGGCTTTTAATCGCATCAGTCACAAGCCGATCCGCACTCATAGCCAGGTCTATTATCCTGACATCGTGGTCGTCACCGACCCCAGCCTGTTGGGCTTGGTGGACATCAGTGATGGGGCGAAAGACGACGCCATCTTTCTCATGAACACGACGTTTAACATCCCTTTGGTCAGAGAACGACTCTCCCTGGGCAAAAAAAAGATTTATGCCCTGGACGCTTATACGATCGCCCGGGATGAGCTTGGGCGGGCCATTCCCAATGTCCCGCTGGTCGCTGCGCTGGTTAAGGTCCTCGGGTTGATGGACCTCAACAAGTTCAAAGAAAAAATTAGAATATCCCTGGCCAAGAAATTGCGGCCGGAGGTGGTCGAGATGAACCTGCGGACGATCGACAGGGCCTTTAAGGAGGTCAAGGAAGGATGAAAAAAGAAACCTGGAAAGAACTCCCCATTGGAACGGTCAACACTCAGGCGGGAAATTCTATCTCCAACCTGACTGGGACATGGCGTTCGGGCCGCAAACCCGAGTTCATCGAGGAACACTGCATTCAGTGCTTCTTCTGCTGGCTTTATTGTCCCCATTTTGCCATCCGGGTCGAGGGCGGCAAAGTGACCGGCATTAATTATGATTATTGCACCGGCTGCGGCCTCTGCGCTGAAGAATGTCCCACCAAGATCAAATCCATCGTCATGGTAAAGGAAGAAACTCAGCTCGTCGAAGAGAGGAAAAAATGAGCAGCTTCAAGATTCTCAACGGAAATCAAACGATCGCCGAAGCAGCCAGGCAGATCGACCCTGACGTCGTTGCTGCCTATCCCATCACTCCGTCCACGGCGATTGTGGAGACCATCGCCCAGTTCCGGGCGGACGGCCTGATCAGCGGCGAGTTCGTCTGTCCAGAAAGCGAGCACAGCGCCATGAGCGTCTGCATCGGCGCCGCGTCGGCCGGAGGACGGGTCATGACAGCGACCTCCTCCCAGGGATTGGCTCTCATGTGGGAAATGCTTTATATCGCCGCCGGCCTGAGGCTGCCCATCGTTGCTGCCATCGCCAACCGTGCTTTGAGCGCGCCGATCAATATTCACGGCGACCACAGCGACACCATGGGTGCCCGGGATTCGGGCTGGATCCAGCTGTACTCAGAAAACTGTCAGGAAGCCTACGACAATTTCATTCAGGCATTCCGCATCGGCGAGCATCCGGATGTCCTGACACCTGTGCTCGTTGGCCTAGATGGATTTATCATCAGCCATTCTTCCGAGGTTGTCCAGGTCGAGGATGACGCGGCCGTCAAGAAATTCATCGGCGAATTCAAACCCCCTTATCCGCTTCTGGATACGAGCCGAAAATTCACGGTCGGCCCAATCGATTTCACCGACTATTATTTCGAGCACAAGAGAAGCCAGATCGAAGGCATCGAGAATTCGCCCCACGTGATTTCGGAGGTTGGCAGGGAATTCGGCAGGACATTTGGCCGGAGCTACGGCTTTTTTGAGGAATACAGAATGGACGATGCGGAGCTGGCTATTGTGGTCATGAGCTCGGCCGCCGGGACCGGCAAGGATGCCGTCGACGAACTCCGCAACGAAGGCCTTCCCGTCGGCCTGCTCAAGCCCCGAGTTTTTCGGCCCTTTCCGCATGAACAAATTGGGGCTGCCTTGAAAAGGATGAAGGCTGTGGCTGTCCTGGACCGATCTTCGGCCCCGGGAGCTTTCGGCGCTCCGCTGTTCACTGAAATTCGCTCGGCGCTATATGACTACGACGACCGGCCCAAGGTTGTAAATCATGTTTATGGACTTGGCGGACGAGACATCAGGATCGAGCATTTCAAGGACGTCGCCAAGACACTCGAGACGATTGGCGTCACCGGCAAAGTCGACCAGATGCTCGGCTACCTCAACTTGAGAGAGTAAGGCAGGATTCCCCACAAAAGGAGTAATGAACATGGCAGTCAAACTTAAAGATCTGGCTCAGATGGAAGACCGACTCGTCGCCGGTCATGGCATGTGCTTGGGCTGCGGGATTCCTCTCATTTTCAAGATCATTTTGAGAGCGACCGAAGACCCGATCGTTGTGGCCAACGCGACGGGATGTCTGGAGGTGTGCACGACCGTCTTTCCCCGGACTTCCTGGAACTGCATGTGGGTTCACAGCGCTTTTGAAAACGCCGCCTCAACCATTGCCGGCGTTGAGGCCATGTTTAAAGCGCTGAAAAACAAGGGCAAAATCCCGGCTGATAAGAAAATCAAGTTCCTCGGAACAGGTGGAGACGGCGGGACGTATGACATCGGAATCCAGGCGCTCTCGGGCGCCGTCGAACGAGGGCACAACATTTTTTATGTCTGCTATGACAACAATGTCTACGCCAACACGGGAGGCCAGCGGTCCTCGGCCACGCCCCTGGGCGCTTCGGCGACAACTGCTCCGTCAGGTTTAAAAAGCCCCGGCAAGATCCAACGGAGAAAAGACCTGACCCAAGTCCTCATCGCCCATAAGATCCCTTATGTGGCCCAGGCCAGCCCGCACCGCTGGCAGGATTTGTACAACAAGGCTCAGCGGGCCTTCGAGGTGGAGGGGCCGGCCTTCCTGAACGTTCTCTGCCTCTGTCCAACCGAATGGAAATATGAGGAATCCCAGGGTATCAAGCTCGCTCAGATCGCTGCCGATACATGCGTCTGGCCTCTTTATGAAGTCGATGACGGGAAGTATAAAATCAATTATAGGCCGAAAGAGAAAAAGCCCGTTGCGGAATGGCTGAAACCGCAGGGCCGTTTCCGCCACCTCTTCAAGGAGGAAAACGCCTGGATGATTGAGCGAATCCAGGCGGAAGTCGACAGGGACTGGGAAGGTCTGAACAAGCTGGCCGGAATCTTTGCCTGAGAGCTTTTTTCACAATCCAAGGGTTAATCTTTTGAGGTGAAGAGAAATCCCACCTCAATTCACCCCTCTGGAGGATTGCCCCCCTATGTTGCCAAGCCCAATCTAGAAGCGTCTCTGTGAGCAGGGACATGTAATCTGTAAGCAAAGTCTATAAATCATGGGGACAAAAGGAAAGAAAATGCCTAAAAAACCAACTCGGGCAGCCAAACTTTTTTTGACTATTCTGGTCCTATCCGTCTGGGTCGCGCCCGCAGTTCTCGAGAGTTTTGAAAAGAAACTTCGAGTCGTGGCGGATTACAGCCATATCTTCATGAAACCGGATGAAGAAAGCACGGTCCTGGACACGATCGGGAGGGGCACGATTCTATCGCTTCTTTATTCAGGCAAAATGAAGAAGGTCTGGTACTATGTTTGCTATAAATCGGAAAAGACAGGCGTCACCAAATCTGGCTATGTCTTGGATTCAACTGTCGAGCCTCTTTATGATGTCTTGAAGACCGTCATCATTGCTGAAGAAACCGAGGGAACAAAAGTCAATTATGTTCCCCGAAAATTTGAAGAGATGACCTGGGGCCAGAGCAAAAAGCAGATCTTGGAATCGGAGGGCAAGCCGTCCGACCAGGAGAGACGCAGAGGCCTGGAAATCATGAGATACCAGCAAAAGGTCATCAACATGGACTGCACTATTGAATATATGTTCACAGCCAACAAGCTCGTCCAGACAAGATTTTCGTTCTTGAACAATTCGCTGGATAGAAATGCGTACCTGAAAGACTATCAAGTCATTAAGGAAGCCCTGATTCAAAAATTCGGGAAACCTCTCGAAGAGAACATGAACTGGAGGGACTCAACGTACCGGGATGATTTCTCTTCCTGGGGTGAAGCCGTCCGCCTCGGCCATCTGGAGTTGAGCTCCCACTGGCAGACGCCTCAAACCGATATCCTGGCCAGCCTGGGCCGGAACAGAAATGATATCGCTCTTGTCGTCGAGTACGCGGCACTATTGCGCAAAGAAATGGCCCTGAAAAACCAGGGAGAATAGCCCCGGCTTAGGATCCGTCGTTCTTCGGCCCAACGATGAGCTCAAATCCCTTTTCTGGAGGAATAACTTCTTTGATATAGGCGTTGACCTCGTCCAGAGCCAGGCCGTCCAATAAGGAGAGCAATTCGCCAAAGTAGCCAAAACCCAACCCAAGCGCCTCAAATGTGCCAAGCGTGGTCGCCCGCGCAGATTTGGGCTCATTCGTCCTGAGGAAATTCGCCTTGGCCATTGTCTTCGTCGCCTCGAGCTCTTCGGAGGTAATGCCGTGCTCAAAAAGCCCGATGAGCGTCCTCTGCAATGCTTCAAGGGCGAGACTCCTTTTTGTATTGTCCGTCTCCAGAAATGCCTCAAGCAACCCGCCCTCCTTCATCTGCGTCAACCGGCAATTGACATTGTAAGCCAGTCGTTTTTCTGACCGGAGCGGCCATAACAGAGAACCGGGACCTCTGCCCAGAAGAGTCTCAAGAAAGTAAGAAAGGGCATAGGATCGACGGGAAGCTCCCGGAACAGGAAATGACAGGGAGATAAAGGTCTGTTTTGTATCTCTCTCTATAAATCCTTTTTTTTCTTCCTGTAGAGTTGGGCTCAGAGGGCCAAGAATAACCGCCTTCCCGCGGGGAATCCCGGCAAAATATTTTTGGACCACAGCCAAAACAGCCGCTTCTGGCAGGTCGGAACTCCAGGAGAAAATCATATTTGAGGCGGCGAAGTATGTTTTATAAAAATCCTTAACGTCCTTGATTTTGATCGCTTCAAGGCTCTTTTCATCGCCATAAATGGATCCTTCATATCCGGTGTTGGCGAAAAAAGCATGCAAATTGGCCAGGTGGCCGACGGTGGCCGAATCGTCCTGTTCAATTTTGCTCTGATGCTTCTCGTATTTTTTTACGGCATCCAGTCTCAGTCCGGAAAACAGGGGGTCGAGAATAATTTTTGAAATGATCTTGACGGTCGGCTCGAAATTTGAAGAGAGGCATTCTATGGTGATCAGGGCATAATCACCCCGGGAAGCCACAGAAATCCGCGAGGCTAAACCGATTAGCTCCTGAACTTTGTCCGTATCCGGTATTTCGATGGCAAGCCGCGCCGTAAGAAACGACAGCCCCATTTTTCCCGGGGGCTCGGCTCTTTTACCGCCTAGTATGATAATTTCGAGGAACGTTGTGGCCGACGAAGTGTCTTTTTCTTGAATCACGGTCAGGCCACTCTCCAAAACGTTTTTCTGGGCGGCAAGCGCCCAGGACTGGTCCAGCAGCGCGGCCCAAGCCGATATTAGCATGATGATAGCTACGCCACGGAGGACGCTTTTTGTTTGAATGAATCTCACCTTTCCCATCCGCTATGATTGGCTTTTTTTCTTCGGGATAATCGAGATAAAAACATACTCGCTTCTACTAAAATATTTTCCGGCCGCCTCTCTGAGGTCGGTAGAACTCACTTTGTCGATACTCTCCAAGTAGGGAGTGTCCATCGGCCCGTCGGTCAAGAGCATAAAACTGGCCAGGGAGCTGGCGACAAGCAGGCCTGTTTCCTGGGACCGATAAGCGTTGCCGCGGATCTGATTTTTAGCTCCTCCCAAAAAATCAAAGGCCCTGAGCTTTTCTTCACCGTAAATATCTTCAGGCGAAAAGTTCTGATTTTTTGCCTTCCGCAGAAAACTGATGGCCTCACGCTTGGCCGCCCCGATATTCTTCGGATCCAGAGTGAGATAGATGACAGCCGCGCCTCCATACTTGTGGACGTAATAAGCCATGTTGACGGTTTCGACCAGCCTGCGGTCTCCGCTGAGCGCGGAATAAAGCATCGGGTTGATGCTCCGTCCCAAGATTTCAGTAAGCACCTCGACCGGATACTGATCAGGATTGCTGTGGTCAGGTGCAAGAGCGCCGATGACCAGGTAAGCCTTGTTGACATCCATTTCCACGGCGATGTCCACGCTTTTTTCAAGGGGCTTGGCCGCTGTGTAGGTCGGCTTTTTCATGGGATCGCCTGTGACCTCTCCAAAAACAGTTCTGACTTGTTCCTCCATCTCGTTCAGGTCAAAATCACCGACAACAGCCAGCGAACAGTTGGAAGGGGTAAAAAAGCGCCTGTAGAATTGCTCCACTTTTTCCACGGTGATGCCCTGGATCACCTCCTTCGTTCCAAAGATAGGGTTCTCGTAGGGATGTCCTTTAAAAAGATTCTGATAAAGCAGGGCTAAGGCGTATCTTTGGGGTTTGTCTTCCCAATGACTGATCTCCTCAAGGATGACCTCCTTTTCCTGGTCAAGGGCGGCTTGGTCAAGCTTCAAATTGAAGAGGATTTCTTTTTGGTTGCGGAGGGCGAAGGCAGCCTTCTCGGCGGGCACTGAAATCTCGAATAGAGACAGGTCTTCGCCCGTGTGCGCATTGAAATAAGCGCCGTGGCGCCTGATATCGCGGCTGACCTCCGTCCCTGAGCGGAGCTCTGTTCCGCGGAAAAGTATATAGTGCTCTAAAATATGAGTCAGGCCGCTTGTCTCCGCTGTCTCATCCTTCGAGCCCAGGTTGACGCCCACGACGGCATTCCACAAAGGAACGTTGTTCTTTTCCACGAGACAGACTCTCAGTCCGTTGGAGAGTCTGAAAGTGGTGCTGTCTTCCTCCGGATAGAGCGCACTGTTTCCTAACATCACAAAGCCGAGGAAAAGAAGGAAAAGACTGGACTGCGTTTTCATCAGCTCATGCTCCTCACGACCGACCGTCTTCCATGATAGGGGTTTTCAAGGGTCGCTTCAAGTCGGCGTTTACATTTTCTTTGCGTTTTTTCTATTTTACTTTATCCTGGTTCCTCATAAGCAGGAGAGATGATAACGTCCAAGCGGGCTTTTGTTTGTCGTTTATTTTCCGGCCGGGCAGTGATCATCAATTTCTTCCTGAGCGGTCTCTTATTTGAATTATACATTATCCTGTAGAAAGAGTCCTTTTATCCTGTCATTAGGGTTCTTTTTGTTGCTCTGGCGGGAACGAATAGTCTGTGATAGAATTGCTCCGCAGAGGCCGTCATGAAAAGCCATCATAAAGCTAAAATTCTCGTTGTGGATGATGAAGAAAACATCCGCAAGTCCCTCAAAATGATCCTGGAATACGAAGGTTACCAGTTCCTGGAAGCGTCTTCAGGCCCTGAGGCTATTGCCCTGATTGAGGAAACGATCGACCTAGACCTTGTCCTTTTGGACATCAAAATGCCGGACCAAGACGGGTTGGAGGTCCTGGCCCAGCTGAAGAAGCGTCCCTATTCCCCGGAAGTGATCATGATCTCGGGGCAGGGGACAATCCAAGCGGCGGTCGAAGCCACAAAGCTGGGCGCCTTCGAGTTCCTGGAGAAACCTCTCCACAGGGACCGGGTCCTGCTAAGCATCCGCAACGCCCTCAACCAGAACATCCTGAGGCAGGAGTGCCAGGACCTGCGCAAAAAAGCAGAGAAAAAGTATGAGCTCGTCGGCAACCATCCCTCTATGAAGCAGCTCTGGAAAGAGATTCTCAAAACGGCACCGACCAACGCCACGGTGCTCATCTACGGGGAAAGCGGCACGGGAAAGGAGCTCATCGCCAGGGCCATCCATAGCCACAGCCTCAGAGCGAAAGAGCCGTTTGTCCAGGTTAATTGCGCAGCGATTCCGGAAGAGCTGATCGAGAGCGAGCTGTTCGGCCATGAAAAAGGCGCCTTCACCGGCGCCACGGAGCGAAAGTCCGGCAAATTCGAACAGGCCGATGGAGGGACAATTTTTTTGGATGAGGTCGGCGACATGAGCCTGAAAACACAATCCAAGGTACTTCGCGTCCTCGAGGAAGGAGAGGTTCAGAGAGTCGGCTCGAACAAGATTAGCAGGGTCGATGTCCGGGTGATCGCGGCGACAAACAAAGACCTCAAGCAGGAGATTAGCCAGGGAAAGTTCCGCGACGACCTTTTCTTCCGGCTGAACGTTGTCCCAGTCTATTCCCCGCCACTCCGGGATAAGAAAGAGGATATCCCGCTCCTTGTCGAGTATCTCAGCCGTAACTTCGCCGAGGAAAACAACTTTAGACCGAAAAAATTTTCTGAAGACGCTCTCCAAGCGATGATGACATATCCCTGGAATGGAAACGTCCGGGAGCTCAAAAATGTGGTCGAGCGCCTGATAATCATGACCGATGCGGAAATCATCGAAAAAAAGCACCTCCCCAGCCCGGTTAGGGGAGAAATAAAAACCGACCTTCCTGATAGCGCCAAAATCAAAACCCTTAAGGATTTCCGGGAGCTGGCAGAGAAGGACTTCATCTTGGCCAAGCTGGAGAAGAACAATTGGAATATTTCCCAGACAGCGAGGGAAATTGACACCCCGCGCAGCAACTTGTACAAGAAACTGGCTCAGTACGGAATAAAGATCAAAATGGGAGTGGGCGAAGGGGACGCAAAAAATTAGGCTATATAAATAATCAGCCGATTATGGTATAAAGATATTGGTTGGAGTGGGCGAGGCGGTTGCTCCGTCTTCTCCGGTGGAGAAGAACGGGGAGGAAAGTCCGAACTCCACAGGGCAGGATGGTCGCTAACAGCGACTCCGAGCGATCGGAGGAAAGTGCCACAGAAAACACACCGCCGAAGGGGAGGGGAGACTCTCTCTTGGCAAGGGTGAAAAGGCGAGGCAAGAGCTCACCGTCTTGATGGCGACATCAGGAGCTTGGCAAACCCCATCCGGAGCAAGACCAAACGAGCCCCATTCTGGGATGGCCCGTCCCACGGGGTGGGTCGGTCGCTCGACCTTTTGAGCAATCAAAAGGGGAGACAAATAACCGCTGCCCGCGCAAGCGGGAGACAGAATTCGGCTTACGGCCCGCTCCAACCGCCCTAAGCTATAGCCTCGCTGTTCAGGTCCCGCCAGGCGCCCGTCAGAAAGATTTCTTATCAAAAATACAAAATTACGCCCACCGCAAGAAAATTGAAGAGCGCAAAATTGTAGACTTCCTCGTTGTCAGCGCCTCCCTCGAGGAGTCTGTAGCCTGCCTTAAAGGCGATTCTGTCGCTTTTCTGGTAGACGAGAGCCAGGAGGACATCTTCGGCCCGACATTGGCATTTTCCGAATCCAGCCCGCCCCCCGTTAAACGAATCGCCGCGTCCCGGACAAAGGCAGTCAAACCCAGCCCGAGTCTCAACTTGCCGCTGCTCTTAATGCCATAACGATAGGTCAAGCGGTAGGAATTGAAACGATAAAAAGTCTCCAGAGGCGTGCCGGCCGGGAAGGTAATCCCGTTAAACTCAATTGGCCGGCCAACGCTGCCCGAGCCATCCAATGATAACGGGATCATCGCGACAGAGACGGTATGTCTAGGATTGAAACGGTTCGCCCGCAAAGGCAATTTCCTGAGGCAATTTTAGATTTTTATATACTATTTCGATAGAAATAGTGCTATTTTTGCTTAAAATCCGGGGAGGGAGGCGACCGCCTGTTTGATGAGGACCAGAATATTGCCCGGGAAAATGCCGAGCTGGAGCACGCCGTAGAGACAAAGGAAGAGGACAAGGAAAAGGGCCGGGTTTTCGATATCAATATCGACTTCGCCGGAGGGATCTCTCATATACATATAAACTATGATCCTCAGATAGTAAAAAACGGAGACGAGGCTGGCGAGCACGCCGACGATAACCAAAGGCACCAGGTCTGCTCTCACGGCGGCGCTGAAAACATAGAACTTGGCCAGGAAACCGGCTGTAGGAGGGAACCCGGCCAAAGAAAAGAGGAAGACAGCAAAAGTTGCGCCGATCCACGGATACTTGAACCCGATTCCCGCAAAATCCTCGAGCTCGAGGTACTCTTTCCCTTTTTTGCTCAGTCCGATAACGGCGGCAAAAGCCCCGATGTTCATAAAAAGATAGGCCGTGAAATAGAAGACGAGGCTGGCGTTATCGCTGGCCAGGATGGCCATCAAAATATATCCGGCGTGGGCGATCGAAGAATAAGCGAGGATTCGCTTCACGTTGGTCTGCCTGAGGGCAACCAGGTTTGCGATGACCATGGTCAGGACGCTGATCACCCAGAGAACCCAGAAGACCGGGCTCGTTTCTCCGGAGGCTCGCCAGAAATTGAGGAATATCCTCAGCAGGACGGCAAATCCCGCGGCTTTGGGGCCCATCGAAAAGAACGCAGTTACAGGAGTCGGAGCGCCTTCATAGACGTCCGGCGTCCACATATGGAAGGGGACGAGGGCGATCTTGAATCCAAACCCGACCAGGACCAAGCCCAGGCCGGCAACCAATAAAAAACCTGCCTCCGAGCCCGCCCCCGCGCTGAAATGATCGATTACGGCTGGAATCCATAGAGATTCGGAGGCTCCGTAGAGAAAAGCAAGCCCGAGGACGAGAAAAGCGCTGGCAAAGCTTCCGAGGAGGAAATATTTGAGCGCCGCTTCTCCTGACTTCTCGTCCTTCCTTCTCAGCCCAGCCAGGGCATAACAAGAAATCGAGAGGACCTCTAATCCCAGAAAAATGACCAAAAGGTCGGAAGAAGAGGTCATGATCATCATGCCGGAGAGGGCGAGAAGAAGAAGGGCGAAAATCTCTCCGTGGTTGGCATCCTGCGAGGAGATGTATTTCAGACAGAGCAGAATAACAAAAGCGACGGCAACACAAAAAAGGAGCGTCAGGAAAAGTGCCAGGTTATCGAGAAAGAGAGCCTGTCCAAAATAGGAGTAATCCTTGTCCCAATAACGGACGCACAAGAATCCGCAGGCGATAAGAAAAAGCATGGAAATGTACCCAAGATAGTTCCGGTTTTCTTTCTTCAGGAAGACTTCAAGAACAAGGACGAGAAGGGCTCCGGCTACAACGATGATTAGTGGGAAGAGAGCGGCGATGTTACTCATCACCTTGTTTCTCCTCGGCAGCCGTTTTCTTCAGGGCAATCTGTTCCCATGGAAGAACCGATTTTTCGACTTCCCGGACAAACACTTTTTCCCGGTTGCGAACCCTGGTGAGCAGGTGGCTGACAGAGCTGTCCATCTTTCTTAAAAAGGATTGCGGATACACGCCCATCCAGAACATCATGATGATGATGGGCACAAAATAGGCGATCTCCCGACCGTTCATATCTTTAAAGGACAGGATTTTCTCGTTTTTGACCGGGCCATGCATTACCCTCTGATACATCCATAGCAAATAAGCCGCGGCCAGAATCACCGTCGTTATGGCCAAATAAGCGTAAATTTTTTGGCTCTGAAAAACGCCGAAAAGGCAGAGGATCTCGCCGACAAACCCGTTCAAGCCGGGGAGACCGACTGACGAGAGCATCGAGACGAGGAAGAAGGCGGTTAAAACGGGCATCTGGCCGGCCACGCCGCCGAAGTCTTTGATCAGCCGGGTGTGGGACCGTTCATAAAGGACGCCGACGATCAAGAACAGGGCGCCCGTGCTGAGCCCATGATTCAGCATCTGGTAGATAGCGCCCTCGATTCCCTCCAGGTTGAGAGAAAACACGGCCAGCATGATGAGCCCCATGTGGCTGACGCTCGAATACGCCACCAGAGACTTGATGTCTTTCTGGATCAGGGCCATCAGCCCGCCGTAAATGATTCCGATAATGCTGAGAACAGCCAGAAGGGGCAAAAACTTCACCAGCGCATCGGGAAAGAGCGGCAGGGCGAACCTGAGGAATCCGTATGTCCCCATTTTCAGCAGAACGGCTGCCAGGATCACGGATCCTGCGGTCGGAGCTTCCACGTGAGCGTCGGGCAGCCACGTATGGAAAGGAAACATCGGCACCTTGATGGCGAAGGCCAGGCCAAACCCCAAGAAGAGCCAGCTCTGGACCTGGGGATTGAGGATGAGCTGGTAGTAATCAAAAATATTAAAGGAATAAACGCCCGTTGCTCTGTAATAAAAAGAATAAAGGACAAATATGGACACGAGCATAAGGAGGCTTCCAAACATGGTCATCAAGACGAACTTGAGCGTGGCGTAGACGCGCCTCGGCCCGCCCCAAACACCGATCAGGAAATACATCGGAATGAGCATCGCCTCCCAGAACACATAGAAGAGGAAAAGGTTGAGGGAGACAAAAACGCCCAGGATTCCGGCTTCTAAAAAAAGCATAAAGAGGAGATACTCTTTGACCCGCTTCTGGATGGAAGTCCAGGAAGAGAGCACGGCGATCGGAAAAAGGAATGTCGTCAGCAGGACGAGGAGCAGGCTGATGCCGTCTATTCCCAGATGATAATTGATGCCGTAGCCGAGCCAAGCCGCCTTCTCCACAAACTGTGGCTCCGCTGTCGTCGAGTCAAACTGAAAATAGAGAGCTAGCGAAACAAAAAATGCGGCGAGCGTGAAGGCGAGAGCAAACCCGCGCTGGAAATCTTTCTTTTGAGCGGGGATGAAAATGAGCAGGATGGCTCCGAGGAGCGGCAAAAAGGTCACAACGCTGAGAATCGGAAAGCTCATTTTCTAAAGAAGCAGGTATCCTAAAAATAAAACAACGCCCAGCACAAGGGCCAGAGCGTAATCTTTAACCAATCCGGTCTGGAAGAGGCTCAGGACTTTGCCCGCTAACCCTGTCGCCGCCGCCGTCCCGTTTATCGTCCCGTCAATGACTTTGAGGTCGAAATTGTCATAGACAGCTTCTGACCCTTTGACCGTGGGGTTAGCGAATACGGCATTGTAGATTTCATCGACATAATATTTGTTGTACAGGAGCTTATAAACCCAGGGAAAACGGGAGACCAAACGATGCGGCACCTGGGGTGATTTCAGATAGAAAATGTATGCGACATAAATCCCGCATAGAGCCACAGCCACGGAGATCAAGACGAGCAGCCATTCGGTGCTCATGGTCAACACGGCCTCTCGGCCCGGCTTGATCACCGGCTCCAGGAATCGAGTGAACAGGTTGGCTTTTTCGCCGAAGACAACGGGAAGCCCCACGTATCCGGCTACAATAGAAAAAAACGCCAGGATGACGAGAGGCACAGTCATGACCCGCGGCGATTCATGAAGATGGGCTCTGGCCTGGGCCTCCAGGCGTTCCGGGCCAAAGAAAGTCAGGAAAATTAGGCGGAACATATAAAAAGCTGTCAGCACGGCGCCCATGATTCCCAGGGCCCAGATGAAATACTGGCGCTGGGCGAAGGCATGCGTCAGGATCGCATCCTTGGAGAAGAATCCGGACAAAAACGGAACGCCGGCGATGGCTACCGCTCCGATAAGAAAAGTCGGGTAGGTGAGCGGGAGATATTTCTTGAGCCCTCCCATCTTCCTCATATCGAGCTCGCCGGAGAGGGCGTGCATGACGCTTCCGGCCGCCAAAAAAAGCAGGCTTTTAAAAAAGGCGTGCGTATAGAGATGAAACATGCCGGCCGAATAAGCTCCCACGCCGCAGCCGATGAACATATAGCCGATCTGGGAAATGGTCGAATACGCCAGGACCCGTTTGATGTCGTTCTGGGTCAGAGCCATTGTCGCCGCATAAATGGCTGTCAGGGCTCCCACGAGCGCTACGACCTGAGCAGCCACTCCGGACAAAGTGAAAATCAGGTTCATCCGCGAAACCATGTACACCCCGGCCGTGACCATTGTCGCGGCATGGATGAGGGCGCTCACCGGCGTCGGGCCTTCCATGGCATCCGGAAGCCAAATATAAAGCGGAATTTGAGCCGATTTTCCGGTCGCACCGACAAACAAAAGCAGGGCGATCAGGGTGCCTAGGCCTTGAGAAACATGGCCTCCTCCAATCGCCTCGTTGATGGCCCGGAACTCGCCGCTTCCCAGGTTGATGAGGATGAAAAAGATCCCGAGAATAAAGGCCGCATCGCCGATGCGGTTGACGATGAACGCTTTTTTCCCGGCGCTGGCAGCTGAATCTCTCTCAAACCAGAACCCGATCAGAAGATAAGAACACAGCCCGACTCCCTCCCAGCCAACGAACATCAGAACCATATTTGACGCCATGACCAGGATGAGCATCGCAAAAGTGAAGAGGTTCAAGTAGGTGAAGTATCGCGTGTAGCCCTTGTCCTGAGCCATGTAGCCGACGGAATAGACATGGATTATGAAACCAACGCCCGTAACTACTAGGGCCATAACCATGGACAAGGCATCCAGCTGGAAGGAGAGATTGGCGCTGAAAACGCCGGAAATAATCCAGCCGAAAAGCGTCTTAACGAGAGGCAGGTTTTCGGGAGAGATCTTGAGGAGCCCGAGGAACGAAACGACCGAAATCACGAACGAGGCCAAGACCGAGAGGCAGGCCTGATAAGAGACGTATTTCCTGGGAAGCCATTTTCCCAAAACAGCAAGGACAAGAGCACTGGCTCCCGGAATAAGCGGAATGAGCCAGAAGTAATCGGTCATCTTATCCTTTCATCGAGCGCATGTCTTCGGTCTTAATCGATTTTTTCTGCCTGAAAACCAGCAGGATGATAGCCAGCCCGACAGCGGCCTCTGCGGCAGCAACAGTGATAATGAAGAAAACAATTACCTGGCCATGGAGCGACCCGGCCGCCTTGGCCAGGGCAATAAAAGCGAGGTTCGCAGCATTGAGCATGACCTCAACGGCCATGAACATCGTGATCAAGTCTCTTTTGATAAAGAAGGCGAGCGTGCCCAGGGCAAAAAGAACAATGCTGAGGACAAAGAAATAACTGACGGGGATCATTCCTTGGCCCCCTTCTTCACCAGGACGATGGCCCCGACCAGAGCAGCGATAATCAAAACGGACGTGATCTCAAAGGGATAGAGGTAATCCGTGAAAAGGAGACGGCCGAGTTCAGCCGGAGCGCCCGCCTTTTCTCCGCCGGTCCGGCCCAGAGCGGAGAACGTGCCCCGGACTGCCAGGACGAGTTCCGCAAGCAATGCGATTGCCAGAACGCCTGAAAAAAACAGCGACCATTTCTTTTTTTCCCTGGCGATCCCCTGGCGGAGGTTGACCATCATGACCACAAAAATGAACAGGACCATGATGGCGCCGGCATAAATGATGATCTGGACAGCAGCGACAAAAGGCGCATCAAGGAGCCCGAAGAGGCCGCCCAAACAGGCGAAAGCGAGAACAAGAAAAAGCGCGTTGTGGGCTTGATTCTTGGAGATGATCATGGCCAGGACAGAGCCGACGCATGTGATGGCTAAAAGGAAAAAAAGAAAACCGGCCATTTTTTGGGTTTTTCATTATATTGATTGTCTTTTGGCCAGTCAATAAAATTTTAGGAAGGAAATTTACGTTTTGACAAACAAAGTGGTTCTGTTATAATAACTGCGGTACCGCGGGGTAGAGCAGTCTGGTAGCTCGTCGGGCTCATAACCCGGAGGTCGTTGGTTCAAATCCAACCCCCGCTACCACCCCTTCTTCCCAAGAAAATTCCCTGGAAAACACAGACTCTTTGCTTCTTTATCTTTTTATGCTCCCTTAGCTGGAATTAGGCATTTTCTGGTGACAAAATGGTGACACGGAGAGGGGTTTGCAGTCATCCTATTTGACTCTTTTCTGATTGGGTGCTATTCTTTGACCAAGCTATCAAGGGGTCAACAGTGGCCACCAAGTGCCCGAAATGTCATACTGATAATACTGACACGGCACGGTTCTGCAGAAACTGCGCGGCACCCCTTGGCAGCTCCCAAGAGATCGCTGTCTCCAAGACTATAACCGTCCAGAAGCCTCCGGAGGGAATCGTCGGAGGCAGTCTTCTGGCGGGGAAATATCGCATCATCGAGCCGATCGGAAGAGGAGGAATGGGAGTTGTTTACAAAGCGGAGGACACTCAACTTGAACGCACCGTGGCCCTGAAATTTCTCCCGCCTGAGCTGACGGCGGATCCCGAGGCCAAGGAGCGATTTGTGCGGGAGGCGAAAGCTGCTGCCGCCCTCTCCCATAATCACATCTGCGACATCCATGAAATCGGCAAGGAAGAGAATCAACTCTTTATCGTCATGGAGTATATCGAAGGGCAGAGCCTGAAGCAGAAAATATCCAAGGGACCCTTGGATCAAGGCGAAACGCTGAAGATTGCCATCCAGGTCGCTGGGGGGCTGTGAGAAGCACATAAGAAAGGTATCGTTCATCGGGACGTCAAACCTGGCAACATCATGGTTACGGATGAGGGCACGGTCAAGGTCATGGATTTTGGCTTGGCCAAAGCGTTGGGAAAGTCACTCATCACTAAAGAGGCCAAGACGATGGGGACCATAGCTTATATGTCGCCGGAGCAAGCCCGGGGCCAGAGTGTTGACCATCGGACGGATATCTGGTCGCTGGGTGTAGTGCTTTATGAGATGGTAACGAGGCAGCTTCCGTTTAAGGGCGAATATGAACAATCCATAATCCACTCGATATTGAATCGTGAGCCGGAGCGGCTTGCCAAAATCAGGAAAGACCTGCCGGCCGGCTTTGAACGTGTGATCGCCAAAGCTTTAGAAAAGAACCCTGCTGACCGCTATCAGAGCATGGATGAGTTCCTAGGAGATCTAAAGGCTATCGCTGAAGGGCTCAAGCCCCTTAGGGCAAAGGGCGGTCTTTTCAAGGGCAGAATCCTCGGCATTAAAAAAATTTACGCCTACGCCGGTCTTAGTGGGCTCATCGTGCTAATCGCTCTGGCCGGCGACTTTCTATTGCCCAAGCGTGGCCAGGCCTACGATTCCATCGCCGTTCTTCCCTTTCAGAACATCTCGGGCGACCCGGAGCAGGAATCTTTTTGCGATGGCGTACAACAGGAGTTGATCACGCAGCTCTCGAGAATCAAGGCGATCAAAAAAGTTATCGCCAAGAGCTCGATGATGGGATATAAAGATACAAAAAAGAAGATCTCAGAGATAGCTGCCGAACTCAAAGTCGCTGCCCTTGTGGCCGGCGGGGCAAATCGTTCAGGTATTAAAGTCAGGATCAATTTTGAGATCATCGACGGGCAATCCGACAAGCTCATCGGAGGAGACCAATTCGACGGGGAATACCGGGATATTCTGGCTCTGCAGAGCGAGGCAGCTCTGGCGATTGCCAAAAAGATTCAAGCCAGTTTAACGCCTGAAGAATCCAGGATCATCGCCAGCACCCGGCAGGTCAATCTCGAGGCCTATGAGGCGTACCTCAAAGGCACATTTATCATCGGCAACCAGGACCAGCTTTCTACCGCCAGGCGGCCAGCCCTGGAGAAGAGCATTCAGTACTTCGACCAGGCGATCAAAATTGACGCGAGCTTTGCCCCCGCCCATGCTGGTCTCGCCTGGGCATATGATTTCTCTGCTTTGGTTAGGCCTCCAGATGAAGTCATTTGGAAAGCGAAGGACGCCGCTTTGAAGGCTTTGAGCTTGGACGATTCGCTGGCCGACGCTCATGCCGTCCTCGCAGACATAAAGACTATCTATGACTGGGACTGGCAAGGGGCTGAGAGGGAATACCGGCGCGCCCTCGAGCTTAATCCTAATCATGCCTTTGCCCACATCACATACGGTCTATTTCTGGCCGGCCAAGGAAGGAGCGAAGAAGCCGTATTTCACGCCGAGCGTGCTCTGGAAGTCGACCCTCATACCCTAACGACTGTGGGGTACAGCATCCACATCCTTGGGCTTGCCCGCCAGTTTGACAGAGCTATTTTCCTGGCCAAGGAAGGCCTCAACGTGTTCCCCAACAGCCACCGTTTACACATGCTTCTGGGCCGCCTTAACATAGGAAAGTCTTCGTTTAAGGAGGCATTGGTCGAATTTCAGAAGCTGGTGGAGTTAGGCGCGCCACCCAATAATCCGGTCGCCGCTTGTGCCTATGCCCTTGCAGGTGAAAGATCCAAAGCACTCGATATCGTCAATTATCTCCTCAAGCAGGCAAAAAAAGAGTATGTCGATCCCTATTGGATTGCTTGTGCGTATGCGGCGCTCGGCGCGGAGGATAAAGCTTTTGAATGGCTGGAAAAGGCGTATGAACAAAGAAACCCAAGCCTATATGTTTTAAAAGCCGAGTATGTTTTATATAACGTGCAGGATGATCCCCGTTTCAGGGCACTCCTGAAAAAAATGAAGCTGGACAAATGATCAAGAAATCCCTCAGAAATCTCAGAAGGAATTTCATCGAGCGTTACTAGAAATTCCTGTGCCTATGGGAAGCCGCCAACCTGTATTCCCAAGTTTGAGGATGCCAGGAAGAGGCTGGCTGGGCTGAAGGGCATATGACTTGGGTGAATTTGTATAATGAATTTATTGGAGGAGGGATCTTTCATAATAAATTAATTCTAATTAGGGCTGACCCACATGATGATTATAAAATATCACCAAAGGAAGTTGCCTCTGAGAGTCTTGATATTTGTAAAGATATCGCTGGGTCGAGCGAAGTCTAATAACTTCATCAAAATCAAGGAGGGGCAAATGAAAAAGCTTCTCTGTGTCGTCTCTTTGCCCCCCTGCTCTGTTTTATTTATACCTACCAGAACAAGGCTGAGAAAGCAGAGCTCGAGAAGTTCAGAACTCAAGCAAAGACTGAGGAGCAAAATATGGACCTGTTCCGCAGAATGGTTGAAGAATGGAACAATGGGAACTACGAATACTTGAAGGCAGCATTTGCTACTGACTATGCCTACTACTTTCCATCGTCAAGCCCCAAGCCTATGTCGGGCGAGGAAAATATAGAGGAGATTAGGAAGATTAAGGAAGGCTTCCCGGACATCATCTGGGTTATCGAGGAAATGGTAGCGGCAGGAGACACCGTTATAGCAAGGAGCCTCTTCAGGGGGACGCACAAAGGGAACTATTTTGGAATCGCTCCGACTGGAAATAGGATTGAAGTAAGTTCGATTATGATGGTCTGGATAAGAAATGGAAAGTTTGTAGAAAAAAGAGAAGAATTAGATGCACTGCCATTGATGCTACAGCTCGGCATGGAGCTGAACCCGAAGCCAGCAGAGAAAAAGTAATGGAGTTCTAAAGGATGAGTTTTAAAACAATGATGGTCATCAAGGCAGTTGCGTGTTTCCTCGTCGGGATTCCCATGCTTGTGGTGCCGGGTCTATTGATGTCGTTGCTCGGCGTCACCCTGGAGACAGGGGGAATTCTTGTGGCACGATTATACGGCGCAGCGATTTTGGGCAACCTCATGCTGACATGGTTCGGCCGAAACGTGGCGGTATCGGAAGGGCGCCGTGCTATCTGCATTCACCTGCTAGTCTACGATGCGATCGGCTGCGTTGTGGCTCTTTTGGCTACATTGTCTGGCGAGATGAATGCGCTCGGCTGGTCTATCGTGCTCCTCTATCTCTTGATAGCTTTCGGGTTTGCGTATTTCCTGCTTAAGAAACTAAGTCCGGCGTGAACACTCGGGCGCTTGAGGTTAGAAGATATCCAAATGAAGGACAAGTTCTGCGACTAAATTTGCGGTCATGCTGTGACCAGCAGACCATGCTGTTGGCTTATATTTTTTTTCAATTTCCTAAAGGAGTTGGCGACTAAATCTTTGGAGATATGAAAAATGTGGCAGTTTCCACCGGCTGACAAAGAAAAAGCTATTGGACTCCGGTCCCTTGCCAGTAACCGCTTCAAGATTCTCGTCGTCGAGGATGAGGCCGTTATTGCCATGGATATCCAGAGCATCTTGAGAAAAATCGGGTTCTCCGACTCAGAGGTTGTGTTCTCGGGAGAAGAGTCCATCCAAAGGGTCGCTTCTGGGAAAACCCATCTCGTACTCATGGACATCCGGCTGAAGGGAAGAATGGACGGGATCGAGGCGGCCAATCAAATTTACTATGGATATAAGGTTCCGGTCGTTTATATCACCGCCTTCGGCGATGAAAACACTCTCAAAAGAGCCAACGGGACGGCCCAATTCGGCTATATCACCAAGCCTTTTGAGGAAAGGGAGCTTCAGTCAACTGTAACGAGCGCCCTCATCAAGGCTTATAATTAATCCGCCATCACCTCAGGATAAACCCGTAGCAGAGAGGATCCTCAGGGTTTATCAGGATTTCATACCTTCCGGCAATAAAGGCGTTGCCAGTCACTTCGGGGATGACAGCTTCATAAGGTCCAAATCGGGTGACATCAACGACGCGGCAGGAAAAATAGGTCCCAAGAATGCTCTCGACCACAAATGTCTCGCCTTTCTTGAGTTCTCCCCGGGTATAATGGAGGGCGGCGCGGGCGCTTACTCCTGTTCCGGTCGGGCTCCGGTCCACCTCTCCATCGGCAAAAATACAAACATTGCGGCTGTGACGGGCCGGATTCTCGGCCGCGCCGACAATAATTGTCCCGTAAAGAAACCCGAGATCCTCCTCAAAAGGATGACGGATGGGGAGAGACTCCATCACGGCCTGCTTAACCCGCATTCCCACGTTGATCAAATGACGGAAATCTTCAGGGTTGAGGCTGACGCAAAGGTCTTCGGCCCGACAGAAAGCATAAAAAGCGCCGCCAAAAGCCACGTCCACGTTCACTCTGCCCAAGCCGGCGACATCAACAGTCTGACCTAAGGCATAAACAAACGAGGGCACGTTCAGAAAGGATACCTCTTTGACGGTACGGCCCTCTTTTTTAGCCGTGGCGGAGATTTGTCCCGCCGGGGTGTCGATTTTAAGGATCGGCCTTTTTCCCCGGACCCTAACCAGGCCGGTCTCCAAGGCGACGGTCGTGAGGGCAATGATCCCGTGGCCGCACATCGTGCTGAAACCGGCGTTGTGGAGAAACAGGGCTCCCATATGACTGTCCGGCGAGACGGGTTCCGTAATAATACAGCCGTACATATCCGCGTGGCCGCGCGGCTCCCACATCAGGGCGGTGCGCAAATGGTCCAAATGTTCCTGGGCATACCGGCGCTTTTCGATGATGGACCTTCCCGGAATAGGGGAGAGGCCTTCGGTGATGATCCTGAGCGGCTCTCCAGCCGAATGAGCATCGATCGTCTTGAGGATAGTCCAGTCCGACAGCGGTTTCCAGCGTGTTCGCATTCGTGTTCTCCTGCCGCCATTTTAGGATATCGCCTCAAGTTATTTCAACTCAAATTCCGCTTGACAAAGAGCTGATATCTGATATATTAGATATCAGGGACGGGCGAACATGAAACGGAAGCCAGTTCTCAACCTCAAATCCCTTAAAGAACAGGTCTATGATTATCTCAGAGACCAAATGCGCAGAGGTAAGATCTTGCCCGGCTCGGCCATAGATATGAAGGAAACCAGTAAAGAGTTGGGCGTGAGCAAAACACCTTTGCGGGACGCTCTGCTCCAGCTCGAGATGGAGGGTTTCGTAAGCATTTTCCCCCGCAGCGGCGTGGTCGTAACCATTTTGTCCCGCCAGGACATCAAGGACTATTATGAGATCATCGGCGCCCTGGAAAGCACCGCGCTCATCCTGGCGTTTGAACGGATTCGAGAAAAGGAAATCCAGTCGATGGAAAAACATATCAAGGGCATGGAAAGGGCCCTACAAGTTGACAATTTCGACGCTTATTACGAAAAAAACCTTAGGTTCCATGATGTTTATCTCGACCTCTGCGGCAATGAGAAACTGGTCAAGTTTGTCCGCACTCTGAAAAAAAGACTCTACGACTTCCCCCGTCAGAAAGGGTTCGTCAAAGAATGGGAGGTCGCTTCCATCGCCGAACACCGGGAACTCATGAACCTTATCAGACAGGGCCGTGCGGCCGCGGCCGCGGTCCATATCCGCGATGTCCACTGGTCCTTCAAGGTCCAGGAAAAATATATCAACCAATACTACAAAAGAGCGCCTGAATTCTGGAGCACTGCGTCTCGACGAGACTAAAAAAATGGCCACAGGGTTGATTTTTGATATCCGGAAATATTCGATCCATGACGGGCCGGGGATCCGGACGACCGTTTTCTTCAAAGGCTGCCCTTTGCGCTGCCTCTGGTGCCACAATCCTGAGGGCCAGTCCGTAACCCCGGAGCTCATGGTCAGGGCGGGACGATGCCTCAAAGACTGTTCGGAATGCCTCCTGGCTTGCGAGGAAGCAGCCTTGACCAAGGTCGCCGATATCCCGGTCCTAGACAAGAGCAAGTGCACGGCCTGCGGCAAATGCGCCGAGGCGTGCCCCACGCTGGCCGTCGAGGTCGTCGGCCGCCGCATGGATGTTTCCGAAGTCATGGCCGCTATAGATAAGGATAAAATTTTCATGGACGAATCCGGCGGCGGAGTGACCTTTTCGGGCGGAGAGCCGCTGGCTCAGCCTGAGTTCCTGTCTGAGCTCCTCTCGCATTGCAGAAGAAAGGGAATCCATACAGCCGTGGATACATGCGGTTTCGCTCCGGCTGAAGCTCTCGGCAAAATTGTCGATCAAGTCGACCTTTTCCTTTACGACCTCAAGCTGATGGACGAGGAAAGGCATAAAAAATACACGGGCGAGTCGAGCGCCATCATCCTTGAAAACCTGGCCTGGCTCGCCCAAAAAGCGAAAAAAATCGTCATCCGCCTGCCTGTTGTGCCGGGCGTAAACGACGACAAGGCCAATCTCTCGGAGATGGCCGAGTTTCTCCGCTCGCTCAAGACCGTCGGCGAGATCAGCCTCCTCCCGTTCCATCGGATGGGAAAGGAAAAATATAAAGGCTTGCAGAAGCAGGATGCCTCGGAACATCTCAACCCTCCCTCCCGGGAAAAGCTAGAAAAGATAAAGAGCGACCTCGAATCACTCGGGTTTTCGGTTCATGTAGGAGAATAACAGATGAACGATAGGATTAAGAATCTTCGAGAACAGAGCCTGGAAGCCAGACCCTCTTTGACTCCGGAAAGAGCAATTCTTCTGACGGAGTTCTATAAAGATCGCGTTTCTTCGACTTTATCTGCTCCCATGAAAAGGGCCCTGGCCTTTAAATACCTTCTCGAGCACAAGTCCATCATTATCAACGAGGGCGAACTCATCGTCGGCGAACGGGGGCCGGCTCCCAAGGCCACTCCGACCTATCCGGAGATTACAGCTCACAGCCTCGAGGACTTGGACATTCTCAATACCCGGCCAAAAACATCCTTCCGGGTGAGCGAGGAAACCCGGGAAATCTACGAACGCGAGATCATTCCCTTCTGGAGGGGCCAGACCATTAGAGAGAAGATTTTTGCCGAGATGGATTCCGCCTGGAAAGACGCTTACGAGGCCGGAATCTTCACTGAATTTATGGAGCAAAGAGCGCCCGGTCACACCGTTCTTGACGATAAAATCTATTATCAAGGGATGGACGATTTTAAGGCCGATATCCGAGCAAGCCTGGAAAAACTCGACTTCGGCAGCGACCCCGAAGCCTTTAAAAAAAGAGAAGAACTCGAGGCCATGGCCGTGGCCGCCGATGCCATCATCCGGTATGCCGAGCGGCATGGAGAAAAGGCGAAAGAGCTCGCCGCCAAGGAAAAAGATCCCCGCAGAAAAGCCGAGCTCGAAAAAATCGCGGATGTCTGCTTCCATGTCCCGAGAAACGCGCCGCGCGATTTCTGGGAGGCTCTGCAATCCTACTGGTTTTGCCATCTCGGAGTGATCACCGAGCTCAATACATGGGATTCATTCAACCCAGGAAGGCTCGACCAGCACCTTTATCCCTTTTATAAGAAGGGCCTTGCGTCCGGGACCCTGACAGAGGAAGCAGCTCGGGAGCTTCTCCAGGCGTTCTGGATTAAGTTCAACAATCAGCCCGCACCGCCTAAAGTCGGCGTGACCGCGGAAGAAAGCAGCACTTACACCGATTTTTGCCTGATCAACCTGGGCGGAGTGAAAAAGGACGGCTCCGACGGAACCAACGAGCTGTCCTTCCTCTTGCTCGACGTCGTCGAGGAAATGCGTCTCGTTCAGCCGAGCTCCATGGTCCAGGTCAGCAAGAAAACTCCCGACAGCCTGCTGCGGCGCGCGCTTCAAATCATCAAGACGGGATTCGGCCAGCCGTCTCTCTTCAACACGGATGCGATTGTCCAGGAGATGCTCAGGCAGGGGAAATCTTTGGAAGATGCCCGGTCGGGAGGCGCCAGCGGCTGCGTCGAAGCGGGGATTTTCGGCAAGGAGAACTATAACCTCACAGGCTATTTCAACCTCCCGAAAATTCTGGAAATCACGTTGTTTAACGGCCTCGACCCGAGGACGGGGAAAAAAATCGGTATGGAAACCGGAGACCCCGCTTCGTTCGTTTCATTCGACGAACTGTTCGAAGCGTTCCGAAGGCAGGTGAATCATTTTGCCGCTATCAAGATCAAAGGCAACAATATTGTCGAAAGAATTTATTCCGAATACCTGCCGGCTCCATTCCTTTCCCTCCTCATTGACGACTGCATCGCCAGGGGGAAGGACTATCATGACGGAGGGGCTAGATACAATACGTCTTATATTCAGGGCGTGGGGATCGGCACGGTGACCGACGCTTTGACATCAATTAAATACAATGTCTTCGACAAGGAGAATATCAGTCTGGAGAAGCTCTGTGAAGCCCTGCGGAACAATTTTGAAGGACAGGAAGCCCTGCGTCAGTCGCTCGTCAACAAGACTCCGAAGTACGGAAACGATGATGATTATGCCGATCAGGTCATGGTTTCTGTTTTCGAAGCCTATTACGACGCGGTGAATGGAAAGCCGAACACCAAAGGCGGCACTTACCGCATCAACCTTCTGCCGACGACCGTGCACATTTATTTCGGGAGGGTTACCGGCGCGACCGCGGACGGACGCAAGGCCTCGGAGCCGGCTTCCGAAGGAGTCTCCCCAGTACAAGGCGCAGACAGGCAAGGGCCGACAGCCGTGGTCAAATCTGTATCCAAAATGGACCATCTCCGCACAGGAGGGACGCTGCTCAACCAGAAATTCACTCCCCAGCTTCTGGCTGACGATGAGGGGATAACGAAGCTGGCGCACCTGGTCCGGTCCTACTTCAAGCTGGACGGCCATCACATCCAGTTTAACGTCGTAACTGCCGATACACTCCGAGAAGCGCAGAAGCACCCTGAACGATATCGCGACCTCATCGTCAGAGTTGCTGGATACAGCGATTATTTTGTCGACATCGGGCCTGAGCTCCAGGAGGAAATCATCCGCCGGACTGAGCACGCCTCGTTTTGACCGGCGGATGGCCCGGAATTGTTGAAATCAGGCGGACAATTTGATATACGGAAAAGAAGAACGCCGATTATTAAAGCGAGGTATGACAAATGTTTGACAGCTCGGTCTACATCCAAAGAAGGAAACTATTAAAAAAGCGAATTCCATCGGGAGTCATTCTCTTTCTGGGAAACGAAGAGAGCCCGATGAACTATCCCGCGAACACCTATCCGTTCAGGCAGGATAGTTCTTTCCTCTATTATTTCGGCCTGGACACCCCCTCTCTCGCGGCCCTGATCGACAGCGATGCCGGAGAAGACATAATTTTTGGGGACGATGTCACGCTCGAAGATGTCATCTGGATGGGCGATGTTCCCAAGATTAAGGAAAGAGCAAACCGGGTTGGAGTCAAGCACTCGGCGCCCCTTTCCCAGGTAAAAGAGGTAATCCGCCAGGCCAAATTGCAGGAGAGAACGATTCATTATCTTCCTCCTTACCGGCCTGAAATTCTGGCTCGACTCAGCTCTCTTCTTGAAATGGAGCCGCAAGAGGTCAAGAAAAATGTCTCCGAGGAGCTAATCCGGGCTGTGGTCACCCAACGGTCAACAAAAAGCGATGAAGAAATCCTGGAGATTGAAAAAGCCCTCTCCGTCACCAGGAAAATGCACCTCGCGGCCATGCAAGCCACAAGGCCGGGGATCCATGAATGGGACATCGCCGGAAAAATGGACGGCATCTGCCTGGCTCACGGTTGTCAGACCGCGTATCCTACGATCCTGACCATCAAGGGCCATATTTTTCACAATCCGTATTACACAAATATGCTGACAAAAGGAAGTCTGGTAGTTATGGACGCCGGCGCCTCTTCTCCGATGTCCTATGCCTCGGATATCACCCGGACGATCCCGGTGAGCGGCCAGTTCACTTCCCAGCAGAAAGAAGTCTATGACGTCGTCTTGAACGGGCAGCAAAAGGCCATTGAGTCCATTCGGCCCGGTGTCAAGTACAAGGATATCCATCTCGAAACGGCCAGAACTCTAGCCTCTGGTTTGAAGTCGCTCGGGCTGATGAAGGGCAATATGGACGAGGCTGTCGAAGCAGGCGCCCATGCCCTTTTCTTTCCCCACGGCGTGGGTCATATGCTCGGGTTAGATGTCCATGATATGGAAGGGTTGGGAGAAAACTTCGTGGGGTACGACGAGACCGTTAAAAGGAGCAAGCAGTTCGGGCTGGCCTACCTGAGGATGGCCCGGGAACTTCGACCCGGTTTCGTCCTCACTGTTGAACCGGGGATTTATTTTATCCCTGCTCTGATCGATCAATGGAAAAAAGAAAAGAAGCTCGCCTCGTTCATTAACTACAACGAAGTCGAACGCTACAGAAATTTCACCGGGATCAGGATAGAGGACAATATCCTTGTTACTCGAGACGGGCATCGCGTCTTGGGAAAACCGATTCCCAAAACGGTCCGGGATGTCGAGCGGACCATGGCCGCAAAAAAGGGCTGAGATGAAGGTCGCGCTTGTCCAGCAGCATGCCTCTCCTGACCGCAAGGAGAATCTCGAGAGAGGAATGAGGGCATGCCGGGAGGCGGCCAGCGCCGGGGCGGAACTCATCTCTTTTGCGGAACTGGCTTTCCTGCGTTTCCTACCTCAATATCCCGCCACCCCGGAGGCGCTGGAGCAGGCGGAACCCATTCCCGGCCCAACGACAGAAGTGTTCTCTGCGTTGGCCGGGGAGCTTGGGGTCGTGATCGTTCTCAATCTCCTCGAAAAGGACGGAAATAAAACATACGACTCTTCCCCCGTCATCGATTCAGACGGCCGCCTGCTCGGAGTCACCCGCATGGCCCACATCATGGAAGGACCCGGGTTTCATGAGCAAGGTTATTACAGCCCTGGAAATTCGACCCGTCTTGTCCATAGAACACGGCTCGGAAACGTCGGCGTCGCTATCTGCTACGACCGCCATTTCCCCGAATTCATGCGCGCGCTGTCGCTCCAGGGAGCGGAGATTGTCATTGTTCCCCAGGCCGGAGCTGTGGGGGAGTGGGCAGAAGGAATTTTCGAGGCGGAGCTCCGAGTGGCGGCTTTCCAAAATGGTTATTACGCCGCCCTAGTCAACCGCGTGGGAAAAGAGGAGGTTCACCAATTCGCCGGCGAATCCTTTATAGTCGCCCCGGACGGAAGGCTGGTTGCCCGAGCGCCCGGAGGCCAGGATTTCATCCTGTACGCCGATTGCGACTTGAGCGAAGTTCAACGGTCGTTCGCCAAAAAGCACTTCTTTCCGGACAGGCGGCCTAAATTTTATGCATCATTGCGGCTCCTCGATTAGCTAACATGGAAAACTGGTTTGTCATCAACACCAAGCCCAAGAAGGAATTCCAAGTCGCCCGGCTGTTTAGCGAAGGAGGTTTTGAGTTCTATTATCCTAAGTATCGACAAGAAACCCGAGTTAAGCCGTTCTTCCCGGGCTATGGATTCTTGTTTTTTGACTTCCCCTCCCAGTTTCAGCTGGTCAAGTACACTCGGGGTGTGAAAAGAGTTGTAGGAAATAGGGAAGGTCCCATTCCCATCCCTGAAACTGTAATTCAGCAAATCAAAGCCAGGGAGGTGAACGGGCTGATCGAGCTGGAGAAACACGGCGAGGAGCCAAAGCTCGGGGATGAGATTGAGGTCGCCGAGGGCCCCCTCAAGGGCTTGAAAGGGATATTCAAGAAAGAGCTTGACGATAAGGAAAGGGTTATGATCCTTCTGAACTACGTCTCTTATCAGGGCCAGCTGCTGATTGAAAAAAAGAAACTCAAAAAGGTGCTGACCTAAGGAGGACTCGATGAATCTCCCGATTCTGGACTTGAAAGCCCAGTATCAAGCGATCAAGGAAGAAATCAACGAAAAGGTCTCTGCGGTGCTCAGCTCCCAGAGTTTCATTCTTGGAGCCGAAGTCGATGCCCTGGAAAAAGAGATCGCGTCTCTGAGCGGCGTAAAATTCGGCATCGGCGTTTCCTCCGGTTCCGATGCCTTGATCATATCTCTGATGGCCTTGGGAATAGGACCGGGAGACGCTGTCGTCACGACGCCTTTCACATTTTTTGCCACGGCCGGAGCGATCGCCCGGGTTGGCGCCAAAACGATGTTCTGCGATATCGACCCCAAAACCTACAACATCGACCCAGAGAAGCTGGAAGAGCTTCTCCAAAAGGCCAAGAGAATACGAATGATCCAAAAGGTCAAGGCGATAATCCCCGTCCATCTCTATGGCCAGTGCGCTGATATGGATCCTCTCTCGGCGTCGGCAAAAAAGTACGCACTCTGGGTCATCGAAGACGCAGCCCAAGCCGTTGCCGCTGAATATCCTTCCCGAAAAGGGACAAAACGCGCGGGTTCTATGGGCACGGTTGGGACTCTATCCTTTTTCCCCTCCAAAAACCTAGGAGGCTACGGCGACGGCGGGATGGTTCTGACGGATCATCCAAAACTCGCGGCCAAGCTAAAATGCCTTCGAGTTCACGGAGGTGTCAATAAACATTTCTACAAGCTTCTGGGCGGAAATTTCCGCCTAGATGCCCTTCAGGCGGCTGTTCTGCGGGTTAAGCTTAGACACCTTGAGGGTTGGCAGAAGAAAAGACAGGAGCGGGCAGCGTACTATAGTTTGAGGTTTGCCGAAACGGGTCTCGAAAAGGAGGGACTCGTCCAGCCGCCTGCAACAGTATATAAAGATAGCGGCGTCGCCTATTACCATACCTTTCACCAATATGTCATCAGAGCCAAAAAAAGGGATGAACTGCAGGCGCACTTGAAAGAAAGAAGCATCGGGACATCCATTTTTTATCCCCTCCCGCTTCATCTCCAAAAATGCTTTTCTTCCTTGGGATACAAGCGCGGAGACTTTCCCGTCTCAGAAAAAGCGGCCAAGGAAGTCCTGGCCCTGCCGATCTATCCAGAACTCACTCCCGAGCAGCAGGACGGGGTGATTTCTTGTATCAAGGAATTCTATGGCTGAAGAGTCGATCTTGCCTGACTAACGGCACGTGCTGCAGGATTTCGTCGAGCATGTCGCGCAGGAGCTCGAAGACGTGGTCAGCCGGTTGCTCGGCCCGCCGATGCCGAAGGAAGAGAAAAGTTTCTGAATTTCCGGGCTCATGCACTTCGGGCAGGAAACCCCTTTTTCTCCGCCAACCCGGACAAGAGCCTCAAAATGATGACAACATTTCTTACAAGTGAACTCATAAATCGGCATCAGAAAATATTCTACAGGAATCCCAGCATGCTGTCCACTCGGGCTGCCCGCTTTATTTTTTCTTGGCGCGGGCGAGGGCGATCGCCTCTATCTCGACCTTGACATCACGAGGGAGCCGGGCCACCTGGACGGCTGCTCTGGCGGGGAAGGGGGATTTGAAGAATTCGGCGTAGACCTGGTTCATGCGGCTGAAATCGTTCATGTCTTGAAGAAAGACAGTAGCTTTAACAACATGATCAAAGGAACTTCCCGCGGCCTCAAGGACCGCCCCGAGGTTTTTCAAGACCTGCCTGGTCTGGTCTTCAATGGACCCCATGTTTAGCTGCCCGGTGGCAGGGTCGAAAGCAATCTGGCCGGAGGCGAAGACAAATCCATTAGCTACGATACCTTGAGAATAAGGGCCTATTGCTTGAGGAGCTTTCTCAGTTCTGACTTCTTGCTTCATTGGGTTGTTCCCTCCTATTGCGAATACGACGGGCTGAAGAAGAGCCAGCCCGCTTAGACCCAGCAAGGCTTCTCTTCTTTTCATTCTCTGCCGTCCCTGGCGAATTTCTGGATTAGGCGAATTCCTGGAGCGATGCGGTTAGGAATTTCCAGAAATCCTCCACTGAGCCCACGTGGACTCTTTCCTCGGGTGAATGAGGATGCTGAATGGTCGGGCCAAAAGAGATCATCTCCATGCCGGGATATTTTTCGCCGATAATGCCGCACTCCAGGCCGGCATGAATGGCCACAAACCGCGCCTCTTTGGCAAAGGTTCTCTTATAGACTTCCGCGAGTTTTTTCAACAGTTCAGACTGGAGGTTGGGCTCCCAGCCAGGATAGCCAAGGCTCTGGACGACGCGAGCTCCGGCAAGCTCAGCTAGAGCCCGGATTGAATTCCGCACAGCCTCCAGGGCTGAGGCAATAGAGCTCCGGCTGCTCGTAATGATCTGGGCCTGCTTTTTCTCACACCTGATGATGGCCAGATTAGTCGACGTTTCGACAAGCCCGGCAATCTCCGGGTGCATGGCGATGACGCCATGCGGCAAGCTCAGAAGGAAGCGAGTCAATTCCCCCTGCGAGGCCGCGGTCAAGGGGTCTTCTTTGGTGTCTTCCACTCTTTCAAAGGAATGGCGCGCTTCTTTTTCCACGGCTTTATACTCGTTCTGAATTTTGGCGAATTCCTTACGCACAAAAACCTGCATCTTTTTGGCCGTATTCCGGTCAGCGTAAAAATCGGCCCAGGCCTCGCGAGGAATGGCGTTTCTTTTGTTCCCGCCTTCTATTCGGACCATCTCGAACTTAAACTTATCCTGGGCCTGATAGAGGACCCGGGCAAGGAGCCGGATCGCATTCCCTCTGCCCTGGTTGATATCCAGCCCGGAATGTCCGCCGCGAAGGCCAAACAATTTCAGTCGGTAGAAATCCTTGTATCTTTTTTTCTTCCGTTCCAAAAGAAAAGTGATTTCTGAATCTCCTCCGCCCGAACAGCCGATCGTAAAAGTCCCTTCTTCCTCGCTATCGAGGTTTAAAAGCTTGGTTCCGTGAAGGAAGTCTTTGCCCAGCTTGTTGGCACCGGTTAGCCCTGTTTCCTCGTCAACCGTAAAGAGAAACTCCAGCGGGCCGTGGACCAATGTCTTGTCCTCCATTACGGCCAATGCCGCAGCCAACCCGATGCCGTTATCCGAGCCAAGGGTCGTTCCTTTTGCTTGGATCCAATCTCCTTCTCGCTGCGCCTGGATAGGATCTCGGGAAAAATCATGAGACACGTCCGAATTCTTTTCACAAACCATATCCAAGTGCCCCTGGAGAACGACGCCGGGGGAATTCTCCGAGCCGCGAGAGGCGGGCTTCATGACGACGACATTCCCCACCTTGTCCCTCTTCCAGGCCAGGTTCAAGCCCCGGGCGACAGAGATGATATAGTCGCCCAGCGGTTTCTCATTTCCCGAGCAGTGGGGAGTTTTTAAAACCTGAGCAAAATACTTCCAGAGCAGTAACGGCCTAAGCCCTTCAAAGGTCTCTATCATGTCTTTCCTCCTGCACTAATCAGAACTCGTATTTTTTGCAATGATGCCACAAAAGACTGTCCAATTCAAGGACAGAGGGAGAAAAACCTGCGGTTTGACTTTTTCTGGTTGTTCCCCTAAACTCAATTTTCTTCTCATGCCCAAAAACTTAGAGAAGATCTTCTTTGAAATTCACCACTCCGAGCCTCGCCTTCTCGCCTCCGCTCCGGGCAGGATCAACCTCATCGGCGAGCACACGGACTACAATAATGGGTACGTGCTTCCAGCGGCTATTCATCTGAAGAACTATTTTCTGGCCTCTCCGAGACAGGACACCCTCGTCCATATCTGGGCGGAAAATTTCCAGCAAGAAGATTCCTTCTCCCTTGAACACATCGTACCCTCTGACCGCCACCGCTGGGCAAATTATATTAGAGGAATCTTTTGGGCTCTCCAGAAGGAAGGTTACAAGCTGGGCGGGACGAACGCCATTGTCTGGGGAGAAGTGCCTCTCGAGTCCGGGCTGAGCTCCTCGGCCGCTCTTGAAGTCAGTGTAATAAAAGGCCTGGCTGAATTGTCCGGGATCGACCTTCCTGCCGAACGGATGGCCAGGCTCGCCCAAGTAGCTGAGAACGACTTCGTCGGTGTGAAATGCGGTCTCATGGACCAGTTCATCGCCGTTTTCGGCCAAAAAAACAAGGCCCTGTTCCTAGACTGTGAAACACTTACCCATGAGCTCTTTCCCTTGAACCTGGAAAAAAATGGGCTTCGAATCCTTGTCTACGATACCAAGGTTCGGAGAGAATTGGCCGCGTCCGAATATAACATCCGTCGTCAGGAGGCTTCGGAAGCTCTAAAAATTTTGCGCGAGAAAAAAGGAGTCCGCACTTACAAAGAGGCGACGACAGGACTCCTCAAGAATGTCAGAGAGACAATGCCCGATGTCCTTTATCGACGGGCAAAACATGTCATCAGTGAAAACGAACGAGTCCAAAGAGCTTTGGAGTTATTAAAAACTGACAAGCTTGCGGCGTTAGGAAAACTCCTTTTCCAGTCTCACGAGAGCTTAAGAGATGATTACGAAGTCTCCTGCCCGGAGCTCGACCTTCTCTATGAAACCGCAAAGAGATTTCCGGCCTGCCTGGGAGCCCGCCTCGTGGGAGCGGGATTCGGAGGGTCGGGAATTGCCCTGCTCAAGCAAGCGCACATCGAAAGGTTCAAGACGAAGCTTCGAGGCGAAGCCGAAGAGAAGGGTTTTCCCCACCCGGAATTCCATATCATTTCTATAGGAGAGGGCGCCACGGCCAGGCATCTCCCAGGGTAGGACGGCACGATTGAAATATTTTGTTCTCCTGATCTTCAGCTTCTGGATGAGCCTCGTCTCACCGCAAAAGAACGATGGAGCCCAAGCCAAAAAACTCAAGATAGTGGCTAGCATTTATCCGATCGTGGAATTTGCCCGGGCTGTCGCCAATGAACGAGGAGATGTTAGCCTCCTCCTCCCGCCCGGAGCCGGAGTCCACACCTGGCAGCCCAGGGCCAGCGATATTACACGTCTCGCTTCTGCAGACCTCTTTATCTATATCGGAGCCGGGCTTGAGCCATGGGTTAATGACCTCTTGAGAAGCGCGCCATCCGTCCGGCTCAAGACTTTGGCAGTGGCCGAGTTCTTGCCCTTGGAGAGCGCTGACGACAAGGAAGCCATAGATCCTCATATCTGGCTGGATCTTGAGCTGGACCGGACAATCGTCAGCCGCATTGCCGAAGTCCTTACCGAAATCGATCCCTCCCATGCCTCGCTCTATAGGTCCGGAGCCGACCGCTACAACGAAAAACTGAGCAAGCTTGATGCCCATTTTTCGCGAGACCTCGGCCGATGCAATCACAAAATTATCCTCCTTGGTGGGCATGCGGCCTTTGGCCATCTCGCCAGAAGGTTCCATCTCCAACAGGTTTCTCTCTATGGTTTGAGTCCCGATGCTGAGCCATCACCGAGCCGGCTTATGGAGATAATTGAGTGGGCCAAACAACGCAATATCAAGGCAGTCTTTATGGAAGCGAATACTAGCCCCAAGATGGCCAAAGTCCTGGCTCGAGAAATTCAAGCCGACCTTCTTGTCCTGAATGCGGGGGCCAACCTGAACAAAAGAGAATGGGCATCTGGTCTGACGTTTATTAAGATCATGGAAGAAAACTTAGAGAATCTAAAAAGAGGTCTTCTCTGTGATTGAGGAAAAGGAGCTCGTTCGAGTCGAGGAAATCACCTTTGCCTACAACTCCGTTCCTGTCCTGGAAAGAGTGAGCTTCTCGATCAGTCGGGGCGATTTTCTAGCTATCTTAGGGCCGAACGGGTCGGGCAAGACTACGCTCATTAAAGTCATTCTTGGACTGCTGAAACCCAGCCATGGAAAAATTTTAATGATGGGCCAGCCGGTTGAGGCGTTTCGGGAATGGTTAAAGATCGGCTATGTACCGCAAAAGGCCACCCATTTCGACCCCTTTTTTCCCGCCTCGGTGAAAGAGGTCGTGGCCATGGCCTTCCAGTCCCGGAAGAAAGGATCAGCGCAGAGAAAAAAGGAAGAGGAGAGGGCGATTGAAGCAGCTCTCGAGAACGTGGGCATGAAGGCGTGTCAAAATTGGCCCATCGGAAGCCTTTCCGGAGGGCAGCAGCAGCGTATTTTTATCGCCCGAGCAATTATCAATTCTCCCGAGCTTCTTTTCCTGGATGAGCCGACCGTGGGTGTGGATGCTGCTACCCAAGAGCACTTCTATGAGATGCTTCATCTGCTGAATGAGGCCCAGAGGATTACGATCATCTTAGTAACGCATGACATCGGCATCGTTAACAAACATATCAACAAAGTCGCCTGTCTCAATCAAAAACTCGTTTACCATGGGTCCCATGACGATTTTTGCCAGTCCGAAGCGTGGAAGGCCATCGCCGGCGGAGGTCATCTCGTCTCACACAGACACTAATAGAGGAGCTTAATGGAAGCGCTTTTCACCTACGGATTCCTGCAAAGGGCCCTTCTGGCTGGAGTTTTTGTGGCTATCGCCTGCGCTATCCTGGGCGTGTTCTTGCTTCTCCGGCGAGATGCCATGATCGGCCATGGCCTGGCTCATGTCACCTTCGGCGGGGTGGCTCTTGGTCTCTTCCTGAACATCCTTCCGCTGGGCACTGCACTCGTCGTGGCCATCCTGGCTTCACTGGCGATCATGAGATTAAAAGAAAAGGCGGGCATTCACGGAGACACGGCCATCGGAATTTTTAGCAGCGTGGGGATGGCCCTGGGCATTGCTCTGGCAACTCTCGCGGGGCGCTTTAATGTCGATCTGCTCAGCTATCTTTTTGGCGATATCCTGGCCATTGAGCCTGTCGAGGTCTGGCTCTCGATAGTCCTTGCCGGGGTCATAGTTGCCGTGATCATGCTGAATTATCGCAAACTGATGTACCTGACATTTGACAGGGAGGCGGCCAGAGCGTCTGGCATCAAGACCCAGCGTTTTGACATCCTTCTGACCGTGCTGACGTCCATTACAGTTGTCTTGGGAATGAAGGTCATCGGAATCCTTCTGGTAACAGCTCTCCTCGTCATTCCAGCGGCAGCGGGTTTGCAAGTTGCGGTGACTTTTAAGCAAGCTCTCTCTCTGAGCTGCGCTGTCTCCTTTTTTTCTGTCCTCGTGGGGCTGAGCGCAGCCTTTCTTTTCGACCTCCCCGCATCGGCAACGATAGTTCTCCTTGCCTTTGTCATCTTCGGGATTTTCTTTGTTGTCAGAAAAAAAAAGTCCCTTTAACCGGGAAGTCCTATCCGGCCAGCCTCTCCAGAGTCTTCAGGAAAATGGAATAGGCCTCTTGACCGTACAGGCAAAAAACAATCTCTTTAGGGAAATCGTTTTTCCTCAGAAACTCCAGCGCCGCCCGAAGCATGATGCTAGCGCATTTCTCAATCGGGAATCCATAGACGCCAGTGCTAATGGCGGGGAAGGCGATTGTCTGTATTTTCCTGTCTCTGGCAATCCTCAAACTGCTCAGCGTCGCGCTCGCCAGCTTCTCCTCCTCATTGCCCTCGCCGTAAACCGGGCCAACAGCATGAATCACTGACTTGGCTTTGAGGTTGCCCGCGCCCGTGATCACGGCTTGGCCCACGCCAATCGGGGCTAATTTATCGCATTCTTTTTGAATTGTTGGACCGCCGTAAGTCCGGATGGCACCCGCGACTCCTCCGCCGAGCTGGAGAGATTTGTTAGCGGCATTGACCACAGCCTCACAATCCAGCAGGGCGATATTGCCCTCAACAATCTTGATTTTTTTCCGATTGCCAAGAAGCAAGGTGTCCATTTTTTTATTATAGCATGGCCGGGAACGAGAGGGGTAGACGAAAAGCTTGGGGCTCTTCAGTTATCGCTGTAAACCGCCACTCTGTTCTTGCCCCCTTTTTTTGCTTGATAGAGAGCCATATCAGCAAGGGTAATCAATTCGTCTCCGCTTTGACTGTATTCCGGAAAAGTGCTGATGCCAACGCTAATAGTGAACAGGATATCTTCTTTGCGAGAATCGATCTGGAAAGGATAGAGAGAAAGTCTGTTCCGGAGCCGTTCTGCAACGGCCTGGGCTTCCTCGCGGGTTGTCTCGGGAAGGATAATCAAGAACTCTTCTCCTCCATACCGAGCCGCGATATCAGAGGGCCTGATGGTATCCAGGATTAACTGGCTGAAATACCTCAGGAGATGATCTCCTGCCGCATGTCCATAGCGGTCGTTGAGGGCCTTGAAGTTGTCCAAATCGATCATGAGCAGGCTCAAAGGATGGCCGTATCTTTTCGAGCGGTAGATTTCCTCTTCCAGCCGCTGCCGGATATAAATTTGATTGAACAAACCGGTGAGGGCTTCTCTGATGATCAACGACGCCATTCTTTCAGTCAAGGCCAGGCCGCTCAAGCAGATAAGCAGGATGATGACCATGCCCAAGGTCAGGATAGAACGGCTGACCGGCTGAAATCCTATCCGTTCCCAATATTGGGGAATAAAATCGCCCAGAGCCGAGTAGACGAGGTAAGCGACATCAATAACAATTATGGCCCATAGCCTGTTTCTCATGCCTTTTGAATCACCAGAAACTCGCGTTTTCACCGGGGCTTTCCTTTCTTCACACCTAATATTGTGAGATTCTTTCCGCATTCACAATAATCGAAGCGGGTGAAATAATGGGTGATTTTTTTCAGCCTTCCCTCACCCTAAAGGGGGATTTTTGGGGGTGAGGGAAAGCAAGAGCAGCAGTTCTAAGCCCGATCTAATTCTTGCTCGACAACCTGCCTAATCTCCCGGCCAAGTTCCGCCGCCTTTTCCACGAGGGCTTCCGCTTTCTTTTTAGTGTCTTCTTTGAACGCACTGTCCTTGATGCCGAGAAGGTTGATCTTGACATTGTCCGAGGCGCCTTGGGCGGCTGCCTCAGCGATGATTCCAGCCACTCCTGCGTCGCTCAAAGAATTCTTGTTTCCTTTGGTCGCCACAGCCTTGGCCAATTCCAAAAGAAGAATGCTCTTTTCCAGAACGCCCAGAGGCACTAGGGTCGCTTCCTGAAAGGCCTTCTCGACGGCGGCCTCTTTTTCTCTAAGCTGGTCTTCAGTCGCTCTAGGCAATTTGAAAGCCTCCATAACCTTGTTAAAGGCCCGCGTGTCTTCGTCTACTGCTCTCAACAGATCATCCTTAAGAGCCTGGGCCTTGATGGCCGCCTCCGTCATCTCCTGCTCGACTCCATCGTAGCCTCTTTTTCCCACTGTGAGATTGGCGACCATTGCTGAGAGAGCGGCCGAAAGAGCAGCACACAGGGCGGCTGCGCTTCCCCCGCCCGGAGCGGGCGAGTCCATAGAGAGCTCGTTGGCAAAATCGCGCAGACTGAGCCGAAGGAGAGACCCGGCCGGATCCTTGAACTGATACTCAATTATCTTTTTATCCGGATTAAAGGGAGTGACATCGTTGAGGCCGAGAGAGAGGACTGCCATCCGGATGAGTTCTTCTTCGGGAACGCCCGGGCTCTTGCCCTGCTTGGCCAAATAATACCTTCCGGCCATAAGAAGAGCCTCCTTGGGGATCAATCCGACCAGCTCGCTTCCGGTGACACGGAGTCCCAATTTCTCTGCCTCCCGAACGGCCTCATCGAACACAAGATGGGGGGGCGTCACCTTATAGTTCGTAAAATTGATGGAAATTTGAGCCACTCCAAAGTCTTCGATATACCAGCCGACCGCCTTCAAGTGCTTGAATCTCCCGGGCAGCATGACCGTTTCCCCTTCCGCGTCCCTGACGATGTTCCCTTCGCTGTCTCTTTTGGCCCGCCCGCTTTCTCTTAGCTGAAGAGCGATCTCGTGCGCCAGCCTCCTGTCTCTTGTATTCAAATTGATGTTGTAGGCGATCAAAAATTCTCGGGCGCCAATCACCGTTGCTCCCGACCGCGGGTTGAAAACAGGCTCGCCGTAATCAGGAGCCCAGGCCGGGTCTCTGAGCTTCTCTGGCAGCCCCTCATATTCTCCCGCTCGAATATTGGCCAAATTCCTTCTCTCTTCCTTTTGAGCGGCTTCCTCATAAAGATAGACGGGGATGCGGAGCTCTTCAGCTACCCTTCGGCCGACCTCGTGGGCAAGCTTCACGCAGTCTTCCATTGTGACTCCCGAGACCGGAACAAACGGGCAGACGTCCGTCGCGCCCATGCGGCTGTGCGCGCCTTTGTGCTTGCTCATATCGATGAGTTCTGCGGCCTTGCGGATGGCTCTCAAAGCGGCCTCTTTGACTCCTTCGGGCGAGCCGACAAAAGTCACGACCGTGCGGTTGGTCGATTCCCCCGGGTCTACATCAAGGAGTTTGACTTCCGGCGTCCGCTCGATCTCTTGAGTAATGGCCTTGATTTTTTCTCTGTCCCTGCCTTCACTGAAGTTCGGCACGCATTCGACGATTTTCATTCCTCTGCTCCTTTGGTTATGGTGTATTGATGAACTCCTTTGACGTCATAAATATCTATTTTTTTAAATTCTCCGAGATGCTTGGAAAGCACGCTCCTGTCTCCCACGAGGACAACCACCGGCTTCGGAAGAAGGCATTTTTCGGCCACCTGGAAGACCTTGTCTGGATCGACGAGCATGATGTTATCATAGAATTCGTTCCAGTGTCCCTCTCCCAGAGACATGGCCACCACATCAGAAAGTTTTCGGGTAAAACTATCCAATCGATCGAGCTGCAGGGGAAAATTCCCGATCAGATAGGACTTGGCTTGCTCGATTTCAGAGGTGGGAGTTTTTTCCTTGGTTATGCGGTCGAGTTCTCCAAGAATATCCTGCACAGAAGCGAAACAGGAGGCCGGAGTAACCTTTGACCGAACAAGGTAGACACCGCAGCTTCGGAAAAGCTCCATTTCGCTGAAGGCATAATAGGCATATTCTTTCGACTCCCTGAGGTTCATGAACAGCCGGCTGTTCGGTGTTCCGCCCAAAACCTGGTTGACGACGGAAAACGGGAAAAAGTCGGGATCCCCTATGGGGAAAATCACATTCCCGAGCACCACCGTGGGATCTTTTGCCTGGGGGAGTTCGATAAAGCAAATCGTCTCTTCGTTATTGGGTGCCGGAGGAGGAAGATAAACCCTGTCAACGCCTTTTTCCTGCCAGGCGCTGAGATATTGGCTAACCTTCCGGGAAGCAATCCGAAGATTCAGATTGCCGGTCATGACGAGGACGGAGTTATTCGGCCGATAGTATGTTTGAAAAAAACCAAGGATGTCCTTCCTGGTAATGTTCTTGAGAACATCCTCGTTATAAAAGGACCTTTCGTAGGGATGATTCTTAAAGAGGATCCGCAGCAGCTGGCGCCGACCCACGAATTCCGGGTCTCGCTGTTTTTGAAGAAGGCTATAATACTCAATTCTCCTGAGGTTAAGAATCTCTTTATCGTCAAACGCAGGCTGAAGGATCATCTGGCCTAAGACTTCCAGGGCTTGATCCAAATTCTCGTCCAGGAACGTAAACGAAAAGCGCGAGTAATCCTGGAAGGCAATAGCGGAAAAACTCCCTCCGATGGATTCAATTTTTTCTTCGATTTCTGAAGCGGAACTCAGGAGCGTGCCGCGGCATAACATCCCGGCCGTCAACGTTGCCAAACCGGGCAAGTTACGGGGGGAAGAGCTTTCTCCCGCCTGGACGACGAGCTCCAGGCTGATAAAGGGAAGATTTTTTTGGTAGGCCACAGCCAGGGTGAGTCCATTAGTCAGACGGACTGATTCGATTGCTGGAAGCCGCAGGGGTTGCAGAGGATCGGGGACAGGAGGGGATTTTCTGAACCTTTCCTGAGGAAGCGCGATGGCCTGCAGGAAGACCAAGCCGCAGAGCAGGATTATCTTCTTCATCGTATTTTCACGTTGAGCAGAATGCTGTTTTCCGGGATGATATAACGGTTGATCATTCCGATCACTTGAAGCGGCGTAGTCCCGAGATACTTGTCGAGTTCCTGGGGCGCATCTTCTAAACTCGCAGGCGAAAATAAGGTCTCGATCAAGAACATGGCCCGATCCTGGGGATTGGCAAAGCGACTCAGATAGTCCCTTTTGAACATGTTTTTAGCGCGCCGAAGCTCGCCTTCGGATACATAGCTCGTCCTCAATTTGGAGATCTCCGAAAAAATAGCCTTTTGGCAGAGTTCGGCCGTCGACGCGCTGTTGTTCATCACAAAAATTTTCAGTGCCGCCATATCTTTCCGCTTTTCGATGGCCCCGCTTAAATACAGCGCCAGGTTGTCTTTCCGCACAAGCCTTCTGTACAGACGGGAACCCTTTCCCTTGAGGAGGATATAATCGATAATTACCAGAGGATAGGATTCCGGGGAATAGGGAGGAGCAATCCGATACCCCAGGTGAAACGCTGGCGCTGGAGCGAGGGATTCTTGGAGGACCTCAACCACCTGCTTTCTTTCCAGGGGCTGAGAGGGTGGGGAAGGGGGGATGTCCTTACCTTGGGGAATTGTCCCGAAATATCTCTCGATCAGTTCCTTGGCCTTGGTCAAGTCGAATTTTCCGACGATGGCAAGTGCGGCGTTGTTGGGAACATAGAACGTCGAATAAAAATTTTTCACATCCTCCAGCGTCAGATTCCCGATATCTTCTTCACTTCCCAAAATTGGATGACTATAGGGAAAGTCAGGATAGAGGAGTCGGTCAAAAACTAGGAAGCTTTCAAAATAGGGTTCATCAGCTTTCCGCTGGCCGACCTCCTCAAGAAGGGACTGTTTTGACCTTTGCACCTTAGCCGAATTAATGTCCAGGGCTTTCATCCGGTCGGACTCAAGCCAGAGAACCAGGGCTAGCTGGTTCATGGGGACGGTCTCATAAAAGAAGGTGATGTCCTCAGTAGTGGAGGCGTTAGGTATCCCTCCAATCCTGTTGACATAGCTGATGTGTTGCATAGAGCCGATATTCAGCGAACCCATGAACATTATGCTTTCCAGGAGATAAGCCAGGCCGCTCTTGCCTGGCTGCTCGTTGATTGACCCGACATGATAGGCCATGACCACAGAGACAATGGGAAGAGAGTCATCCTCAGAGAGGATCACCTTCAGTCCGTTCTCGAGCTGATATTGAGTGAAAGAAAAAGGGAATCTGGCTTGTTCTTGGGACAGGGCGGAGGGTCCAAGGAGGACAAAAAATGCAAGAATCCAGACGCCTGTAGATCGCTTTGGCATCTCTCTATATAGTCGTTTTTCCTGAGGCCATCCCTATAAATATCATATTTGCGGCCCAAAATCCAATGAACCGGGCCGAGATCGGGGGCTGCGACAGGGTCTGTCACCATCTTCACTTAGCCGTTGAAAATTGTGCCCTTATGTTATAATATGGCGCCTTATTTTTTGAGATAGTCTCAAAGGAGACCGATCATGAGCAAAGCTGGAAAGCATCTGTTCACTTCTGAATCCGTGACTGAAGGTCACCCGGATAAAATCTGCGACCAGATCTCGGATGCCATCCTGGATGACCTCATCAGCCAGGACCCCCAAAGCCGTGTGGCCTGCGAAACAGCGGTCACAACTGGCCTCGTCTTCATAGCCGGCGAGATCACCACAAACGGATATTGCGATTTTCAAAAACTCGTCAGGAGCGTGGTCAAGGATATCGGGTATACCCAGGCTGTCTTTGGCTTCGACTACAAAACGTGCTGTGTTATTTCATCTATTCATGAGCAATCCCTTGATATAGCCAGAGGAGTCATAGAGACCGCGGAGCATGAGCAGGGCGCCGGAGATCAAGGAATCATGTTCGGCTACGCCTGCCGGGAAACAGAGGAGCTGATGCCTCTGCCCATCATCCTCGCCCACAAGCTGGTCAGGCGATTGAGTCAGGTCCGCAAAGAAAGGATCCTGCCCTATTTGAGGCCTGACGGAAAATCCCAGATAACGATCGAATACGACGGCGACACTCCGCGCCGCGTCGAGGCGATCGTGATTGCCGCCCAACACAACGCAACGGTGAACATGGAAGACCTGCGGGCCGACATCAAGCAAATGGTGATCAAGAAGATTATCCCGCCCGGAATGCTGGACAAAAAAACCAAGATTATCATCAACGGCACCGGCCGTTTCGAACAGGGCGGGCCTTTGGCCGATACCGGAATTACCGGCCGAAAAATCATCGTTGATACATATGGAGGAGTCGGAAGCCACGGCGGAGGCTGCTTCTCGGGCAAGGATCCCTCCAAGGTCGATCGCTCCGGCTCCTATACCGCCCGGTATATCGCTAAGAACATCGTAGCCGCGGGAATCGCCGACAAACTGGAAGTGCAGCTGGCTTATGCCATCGGCGTCGCCGAGCCGGTCTCAATCATGGTGGATTCCTTTGGGACTTCGAAGATTCATGAGGATAAGATCAAGGAATTAATCCGGGCCCATTTCGACCTTAAACCCAAAGGCATGATCAAAGCCCTCAATTTGCTGCGTCCGGTTTTCAAGAAAACAGCCTGCTACGGGCATTTCGGACGGGATGAAGAAGGATTCACCTGGGAAAAAACGGACCAAGCCGAAGCGTTGCGGAAGGACGCCCGGCTCTAAGGAGGCGCACAGAGCCGGCCTAGAAAGGGATTCCAATGAAACAGGGGAAAAGCCATGGACTATGACGTCAAAGACCTCAAATTGGCTCCGAAAGGAAAACTCAAGATGGAATGGGCGGGGCGGTTTATGCCTGTCTTGAATTCTATCAGGAAAAAATTCGCCCAAGAGAAGCCCCTGAAGGGCATTAAAATCTCGGCCTGCCTGCATGTCACTAGCGAAACCGGAATCCTGATGGAAACCTTAAGGCTAGGAGGAGCGCAGCTCAGGCTCTGCGCCTCCAACCCTCTGAGCACGCAGGATGAAGTCGCCGCGGCCCTGGTGAAATTTTACGACGTGCCTGTTTTTGCCATTAAGGGTGAAAATAACAGGACCTACTACCGTCACATCAACCAGGCCCTGGACCACGGCCCCAACATCACGATGGACGACGGGGCGGACCTGGTCAGCACCATTCATTCCCGGAGGCGCAGCCTGCTTAAGAGTATCGTCGGCGGCACCGAGGAAACCACGACTGGAGTCATCCGGTTGAGGAGCATGGCCAAAAAGAAAGTCCTCTCTTATCCAATCATTGCCGTTAACGACGCCAACACTAAACACCTCTTTGACAATCGCTACGGGACGGGACAGAGCACCATTGACGGCATCCTGAGGGCCACGAATATTCTTATGGCTGGGCTGCATTTTGTCATCGCCGGATACGGCTGGTG
>Ga0129297_10000061_pt1 | contig 46118 bp, 38 predicted proteins | sample I18A1metaG_FD_94708 | JGI IMG/M metagenome (GOLD analysis project Ga0129297, IMG submission 94708) | Lake sediment bacterial and archeal communities from Gulf of Boni, Indonesia to study Microbial Dark Matter (Phase II) - ​I18A1 metaG | ecosystem: Environmental > Aquatic > Freshwater > Lake >... | reverse complement strand
TCGTTGAGTCGTTGAGTCGTTGAGTCGTTGAGTCGTTGAGTCGTTGAGTCGTTGAGTCGTTGAGTCGTTGAGTCGTTGAGTCGTTGAGTCGTTGAGTCGTTGAGTCGTTGAGTCGTTGAGTCGAATTATCGCTTAATCACAGGATAACTCAACCACTTAACCACTCAACGGCGCCGCAGGCGCCAGGCTCTTCTCCACGATCTCCCCCACATCCCGCGACAGCCCCGCCTGAGCCTGGATGCGCAGCAGTTCGGACTGCATCAGCGCCTGCCGGCCGGCATCGTAGCGCCGCCAGCGGCTTAAGGCGCCGACCATTCTGGCCGCCACCTGGGGGTTGAGCGCATCGAGCACCAACACCTGGTCGGCGAGGAAACGGTACCCGGCGCCGGACGGATCGTGGAAACGGGCCGGGTTGCCGTGGGCGAAGACGCCGACCAGGGAGCGGACCCGGTTGGGATTCTTGAGCATGAACGCCGGGTGCTGCAGCAGGGCCTGCACCTGCGCCAGCGTATCGGCACGTGAACTGGCGGCCTGCACGGCAAACCACTTGTCGACCACCAGCGGATCGTGCTGGTAACGGGCATAAAAGGCCGCCAGCGCGGCCTCGCGCTGGGCCATGCCGCTGCTGGCCAGGGCGGTGAGCGCGGCGAGCCGGTCGGTCATGTTGTCGGCACCCTCGAACTGCGCCAGGCAGAGCGATGCCACATCCGCCGTTTCCAGCAGGGCCAGGTAGGCAAGGCAAAGGTTCTTCAGGCTGCGCCGGCCAATGGCCGCGGCCGACAGCCGATAGGGACCGGCATCGTGCATCGAAGCCATGACCGTACGCAGTTCGCCGGCCAGCTGGCGGGCCAGTTCCAACCGCAGCCACTGGCGGGCGGCATGCACCGCCCCTGGATCGGCGACCGCCAGGGCTTCGGCCAGTTCGATCTCTCCCGGCAGCGTCAGAGCCAGGGACAAAAGCGCCGGGTCGGCGGTTTTGTCGGTGAGGGCGATCCGGAAGGCCTCCACGAAGGAAGCGGGAACGGCCGGTGCCTGCCCTGTCTGCAGTTCCGCCACCAATTTCAGGAGCAGTTGCGTGGCCAGGCGCTGCCCCGCTTCCCAGCGATTGAAGGGGTCGCTGTCGTGAGCGAAGAGGAACGTCAACTCTTCGGGCGCATAGGCATGGTTGACCCGCACCGGTGCTGAGAAATCACGGAGCAGCGAAGGGACCGGTGCCGCCGGCAGGTTGACGAACGTGAAGCTCTGCTCCGCAGCCGTCACCTTGAGAACCCGCGTTCCGGTCCCCGCCTTGGTTTCCCCGGCCAGCTGCAACGGCAGGTCACTGCCGTCCGGACCGAGCAGGCCGATCGCCAGCGGAATCAGGAACGACTCTTTCTCCGACTGCCCGGGGGTCGGCGAACAACTCTGACGGACATCAAGGACATAGCTGCGGGAGTCGGCATCGTAGCGGCTGGCGATGTCGAGCACCGGCGTACCGGCCTGGCTGTACCAGCGCCGGAACTGGGCGAGATCGAGGCCGTTGGCCTCGCTCATCGCCACCAGGAAATCATCGGTCGTCACCGCCTGGCCGTCGTGGCGCTGCAGGTAGAGCGCCAAGCCGCGCTTGAAGCCCTCGATACCGAGGAGCGTCTGGTACATGCGGATGACTTCGCCCCCCTTGTTGTAGACGGTGGCCGTATAGAAGTTGTTGATCTCCACGTAAGACTCGGGCCGGACCGGATGCGCCATCGGCCCGGCATCCTCGGGGAACTGGCCGTTGCGCAAGAGACGCACATCGGAGATACGCTTGACCGCCCTCGATCCCATGTCGGCCGAAAACTCCTGGTCGCGGAAGACCGTGAGCCCCTCCTTGAGGCTGAGCTGGAACCAGTCGCGGCAGGTGACCCGGTTGCCGGTCCAGTTGTGGAAGTATTCGTGGCCGATGACCGCCTCAACCCCCTGGAAGTCGGCATCGGTGGCGGTTTCCGGATCGGCCAGGACGTACTTGGAGTTGAAGACGTTGAGCCCCTTGTTTTCCATCGCTCCCATGTTGAAGTCGTCGACGGCGACGATCTTGTACTCGTCGAGATCGCACTCCAGGCCATAGGTCTCCTCGTCCCAGCGCATGGCGTTCTTGAGAGAATCCATGGCGTGCGAGCACTTGGCGAGGTTGCGAGGCTCGACGAAGATCTGCAGGCGGACCTCGCGTCCCGAGGTGGTGGCGTAACGGTCTTCGATGGGAACCAGCGGCCCGGCGACCATGGCGAACAGGTAAGCCGGCTTCGGGAAGGGATCGACAAAGCTGGCGTAGTGGCGGCCGTTCTCGAGAGTACCGCTGGCCGTGAGATTGCCGTTGGCCAGCAGCACCGGGCACAGCATGCGATCGGCGACCAGGGTGACGGTGAAGCATGCCATGACGTCGGGGCGGTCGGGATAGAAGGTGATCTTGCGAAAGCCCTGCGCCTCGCACTGGGTGCAAAAGATGCCGCTCGCCCGGTACAGACCCTCCAGGGCGGTGTTCCCCTCGGGGTCGACGCGCACCGTCGTGGCGAGAACGAAGCGGTCCGGGACGTCGTGAACGGTGAGCCCTTCGTCATCCTGCAGGTAGCCGTCGGTGGCCAGAGGGACGCCATCCAGGGCGATGTCGAGCAGTTCGAGCTGACGGCCGTCGAGGCGCAGATGGTTCGCGGACGCGGCGGCCGGGTTTTTGCGCAGCCACAGCCGGGTCTCGACCCGGGTGGCGGTCGGGTGCAGTTCTACGTGCATCTCGACCTGATCGACCAGATGGGGGGGAGGCGTATAGTCCTTGAGATGAATGGTCGGCAAAGCATGCATAAGAGGCAACCTGGCTCGCTAGCAGCGGCAACGGGCAAAATAGCGCAAATCGCCCGGGTTGGCAAACTCCAACCCAGTCATGGCCCGACGACAATAGATTGGTTGCCACCTTGACAAACTATGGCATAAAGTTAAGGCTATGAAGCGTCGACTGCACCAGTTCGTTCAACCCTTCGAAGAGTTCTTCAACAGCCAGGTCGCCGGCGGCCTAGTGCTGCTCGGCGTGACCGGGCTCGCCCTGCTGCTGGCCAACTCTCCCTGGAGCGACCTGTATTTCCGGCTCTGGGAGCTCAAGCTGACCGTCGGCATCCCGCCGCTAGCGCTTAGCAAGGAGCTCTCCCACTGGATCAACGACGGCCTGATGGCCGTGTTCTTCTTTGTCGTCGGCCTGGAGATCAAGCGCGAATTCCTGACCGGGGAGCTGGCCGGGATGCGCAAGGCGACCCTGCCGATCGCCGCGGCCGTCGGCGGCATGCTGGTGCCGGCCCTGTTGTTCATGCTGATCGGGCCGGAAGGAGCCGAGGCGCGTGGCTGGGCGATTCCGATGGCCACCGACATCGCCTTCGCCCTTGGCGTCATTGCCCTGCTCGGCGAGCGCATCCCCCGCTCCCTGGCCGTCTTCCTGACCGCCCTGGCGATCGTCGACGACCTCGGCGCGGTTCTGGTCATCGCCCTCTTCTATACCAGCGAACTGAGTCTCCCGGCGCTGGCCATCGGCACCGTCTTTCTGGCAGCCCTCACCCTCGGCAACCGCCTGGGGGTGAAATCGACCAACTTCTATGCCCTGATCGGCCTGCTGCTGTGGATCGCCCTGCTCAAATCCGGGATTCACGCCACGGTCGCCGGGGTGCTGGTCGGCATGACCGTCCCGATCCGCCCGCGCTTCAGCCACGACCGGTTTGTCGACGAAGCCGGTCGCCTGCTGGCCAGTTACCGGGCCCACGGCACCATCCCCGGACCGTTCCTGCATGAGGAGAAGCTCGGCACCCTCTTCGCGCTTGAGCACGCCTGCCATGACGCCCTGAGTCCGCTGCAGCGCCTGGAACATGAGCTGCACCACTGGGTGATCTTCGGGGTGATGCCGGTCTTCGCCCTGGCCAATGCCGGCATCCCGCTGGATCCCGGCGAGCTGGCCAGCGCCGTCAGCCACCCGGTGACCATCGGCATTGCCCTCGGCCTGCTGCTCGGCAAGCCCCTCGGCATCACCCTTTTCGCCTTCCTCGCTGTCCGCCTGGGACTGGCCGAACTTCCGCCCGGCACGCGCTGGGCCCAGATCTTCGGCCTGGGGCTATTGGGCGGAATCGGCTTTACCATGAGCCTGTTCATCACCAATCTCGCCTACACGGAGCACGTGGAGCTGATTGCCGCCGCCAAAGTGGGGATTTTCGCCGCCTCGCTCACCGCCGGCATACTCGGCTTTTTGCTGCTGCGCTGCCTGGGATCCCGCCGGCATTAACCTCTCGCGGTCCACCCTGCGAAAATCTGCCGAACCTGTTGACTTTGCGGGAGCTTCCGCATAAGTTACGAAATTCGTTTCGACCCCGCACCGGCCGTTCAGGAGCACACCCATGGACTATAAAGACACCATCAACCTCCCCGTCACCGACTTCCCGATGCGCGCCAGCCTGCCGCAGCGCGAACCGGAGATTCTGCAGCGCTGGAAGGAACTGGAACTCGACCGCCTGGTCAGCGAACCGCAGCCGGGGAAGCCGAATTTCACCCTGCATGACGGCCCTCCCTATGCCAACGGCCATATCCACATCGGCCACGCCCTGAACAAAATTCTCAAGGACATCGTGGTCAAGAGCCGGCGCATGCAGGGGTTCTACACCCCCTATGTGCCGGGCTGGGACTGCCACGGCCTGCCGATCGAGCTCAAGGTCGACCAGCAGCTCGGCGAGAAGAAGCGCACCATGAACAAGGCGGAGGTCCGCCGTGAGTGCCGCAAATACGCACAGCAGTGGATCGACATCCAGCGCGGCGAGTTCCGCCGCCTCGGCGTCCTCGGCGACTGGGACCACCCCTACCTGACCATGACCGATGCCTACGAGGCGGCCACCGCCCGTGAGCTGGCCCGCTTCGCCGAGCGCGGCGGGCTGTACAAGGGGAAGAAACCGGTGCACTGGTGCTCCTCCTGCGTCACCGCCCTGGCCGAAGCCGAGGTCGAGTACGGCGATCACACCTCGCCGTCGATCTACGTCAAGTTCCGCTACCAGGACACCCTGCCGGCCGGGCTCGAGAATCTCTCCGGCAAGCCGCTGTTCTTCGTGATCTGGACCACCACCCCCTGGACCATCCCGGCCAACCTGGCGGTCGCCCTCAACCCGGAACTGCCCTATGTCGCGGTGGAGTCCGAGGGCGAGCTGCTGGTCATGGCCGAAGGGCTCAAGGAGGCGGTGTTCCGCGACCTCGGCCGCGAGCCGGGCCCGGTCGTCGCCACTCTCGACGCCGCCGCCTTCGAGAAGAAAAGCTGCCGCCACCCCCTCTACGACCGCCCTTCGCTGCTCGTCCTCGGCGATTACGTGACCCTGGACGCCGGCACCGGCTGCGTGCACACCGCCCCCGGCCACGGTCAGGACGACTACCTCACCGGCCTGCGCTACGGGCTGGAGATCTACAACCCGGTCGACGACTACGGCCGCTACCTGCCGGCTCTGGAGCTGTTCGGCGGGCAGAAGGTCCCGGCGGTCAACCCGCAGGTCACGGAGAAGCTGCGCGAGACCGGCGCCCTGCTCAAGGAGGGGAAGGTCAGCCACAGCTACCCGCACTGCTGGCGCTGCAAGAAGCCGATCATCTTCCGCGCCACCGAGCAGTGGTTCGTGGCCATGGAGGCCAACGACCTGCGCGGCCAGGCCCTCAAGCACATCGAGGATGCGCGCTGGATTCCGACCTGGGGACGCGAGCGCATCTACAACATGATCGCCAATCGCCCCGACTGGTGCATCAGCCGCCAGCGCAGCTGGGGGGTGCCGATCACCGCCTTCTACTGTTCGCGCTGCGGTGAGGCGCTGGCCGACGGCAAGGTCATGCACCATGTGGCCGATCTCTTCGAGAACGGCGGCAGCGATCAGTGGTTCGAGAAAGACGCCGCCGAGCTGCTGCCGGCCGGCACCGTCTGCGGCAGCTGCGGGGCGGGCGAGTTCCGCAAGGAGATGGACATCCTCGACGTCTGGTTCGACTCCGGCGTTTCCCACGCCGCGGTGGTCGAGCAGCTGCCGCAGCTCTCCTCCCCCGCCGATCTCTACCTGGAGGGGAGCGACCAGCACCGCGGCTGGTTCCACTCCAGCCTGCTGGCGGCGGTCGGCACCCGCGGCACCGCCCCCTACAAGGCGGTGCTGACCCACGGTTTCGTCCTCGACCAGGAAGGGCGGCCGATGTCGAAGTCGGTCGGCAATGTGGTTGCGCCCGAGGAAGTCATCAAGAAATACGGCGCCGAAATTCTGCGCCTGTGGGTGGCGACCCAGGACTACCGCAACGACACGCGCTGCGGCGACAACATCCTGCAGCAGGTCTCCGAGGCCTACCGGCGCATCCGCAACACCGCCCGCTACATCCTCGGCAACATCCACGACTTCGACCCGACGCGCGACAGCGTGCCGCACGGCGAGCTGCTGGCCATCGACCGCTGGGCGCTGAGCAAGCTGGCGGCACTGGCCGAGAGGGTGGAGAAGGCCTACGACGACTACGAGTTCCACGTCCTCTACCACGCGGTGCACAACTTCTGCGCCGTCGAGATGAGCGCCTTCTACCTCGATGTCCTCAAGGACCGCCTCTACACCGCACCGGCGAAGAGCCTCGAGCGGCGCAGCGCGCAGACCGCGATGTATCTGATCCTCGACACCCTCACCCGCCTGATGGCCCCGGTGCTCTCCTTCACCGCCGATGAGATCTGGGGCTACCTGCCCGGGCAGCGCGAGGCCAGCGTCCACCTGGCCGGCTTTCCGAAACTCGACGCCGCCCTGTTCGACGCCGCCCTGGAGGCACGCTTCGACCAGCTTCTGGCCGTGCGCGGCGAGGTCTCCAAGCAGCTGGAAGTGGCCCGCACGGCCAAGCTGATCGGCTCGGGGCTGGAAGCCAAAGTTCTCCTTGCCGCTCCGGCCGGGACGCTGCGCGACCTGCTGCAAGATGAGCGCAGCGACCTTGCCACCCTGTTCATCGTCTCCCAGGCGGAGTTGGTCGACAGCCTGACCGACGGCATCGCCGCCGAAGGGCTGGCCGGGCTGCTGATCAAGGTCGAGCGGGCGGACGGGGAAAAGTGCCCGCGTTGCTGGAATTATTCGACCGGGATCGGCTTGAGCCAGGCGCATCCGACCATCTGCCCGCGCTGCGCTGCGGCATTGACGACGTAGGGGCGCAATTCATTGCGCCCGGGACGTGATAAATCACGCCCCTACCAAAGATTGATGCCCAAACGAGGATTATTCGTGAATCGTTACCGTCTCCTCGCCATCGTCACCGCCGTCAGTCTGGTTCTCGACCAGGCGACCAAGCTCTATGTCGATGCCAACTTCGCACTGTACGAATCGGTCCCGGTCATCGAGGGGTGGTTTCACCTCACCTACATTCGCAACAAGGGGGCCGCCTTCGGCATCCTCTCCAGCGGGGCAATGCGCATCCCGTTCTTCATCGGCATTGCGGTCATCGCCCTGGGCGCCATCCTCTGGTACCTGCGCAGCCTGCGCGCCGACCAGAAACTGGCCGCCTTTTCCCTGGCACTGATCTTCTCCGGGGCGCTGGGAAATTTGATCGACCGCATCCGGCTCGGCGAAGTCATCGACTTCCTCGACGTGTTCTGGCGCCACCACCACTGGCCGGCTTTCAACGTTGCCGATTCGGCCATCTGCGTCGGCGTGACCTTGCTGATCTGGGAGATGTGGCAGGACGAACGGCGCATCCGCCGCGAACGCCGGCATCCGGCGGGATGATCCCTTGCGGCATGCGCCGGCAGGGGGTTGTCCAGCCGGCTTTTTTCTGGTAAAGGAAAGTGCTCGTTAAACGGACCGGGAGAGAGTGTTATGATCAGTGCCTTCGAACTCGCTCAGGGCCGCCTCCGCCAAATCCAGATCGACTCCCTCGACGATCTCCGCCAGTGCCATCCGGTCTGGGTCGACTGCCTCGACACCAGCGAGGAGGAGCGCCTGTGGGTCCAGGAAGTATTCGGCATCGATCTCCCCGAAGAGGACGAAGTTGACGACCTCGAGGCCAGCGCGCGCTTCTTCGAGAAAGACGTCGACAACGGCCACGAACTCCATATCCGCTCCGACTTCTTCCGCGAAGAGGACGAGGTCGGCGAAAACGTGCGCGTCGCCTTCATCCTCAAGAACTCGGTGCTCTTCAGCGTTCACGAGGAGGACCTGCCGCAGTTCCGCCTGCTGCGTCTGCGCGCCCGTCGCCAGCCCGACTACGTCGAGGATGAGAAGGACATCCTTCTCGAGATGTTCGCCGCCGACGCCGAGTATTCGGCCGACGTCCTCGAGGGAATCTACAAGCGCCTCGACGCCTTCGGCGAGAAGGTGCTCGGCACCCACCTGACCGACGAAAACGCCGGCGACGTTCTCGGCAGCATCGCCCGCGAGGAGGATCTCAACGGCCATATCCGCCGCAACCTGATGGACACCCGGCGCGCCGCCTCGTTCCTGTTGCGCAACAAGCTGCTCAATGCCGAACAGACCGAGGACGTTCGCCAGATCCTGCGCGACATCGACTCCCTCGACGGGCATACCGCGTTCCTCTTTGAAAAGCTCAACTTCCTGATGGACGCCACGGTCGGTTTCATCAACATCAACCAGAACAAGATCGTCAAGATCTTCTCGGTGGCGGCGGTGGCCCTGCTGCCGCCGACCCTGATCGCCAGCATCTACGGCATGAACTTCCGCTTTCTCCCCGAGCTTGAGTGGCAATACGGCTACCCCTTCTCTCTGGGCATGATGGTGGTCTCCGTGGCCATCCCCTTCTGGTACTTCCGCCGCAAGGGGTGGCTGAAATAGCACCTGTGGATTTGCACAGTTCCCGGATGCAGATTCCTCACCGAATATTTACGAGTTGCCACGTTCCCCGCAGCCCGGCCCGGCGTTATAGTTTCAGTTAACGAAGACAAGAAACTTCTTCACGAACAGCCTCCTAACTTGACCCTGTGGCTTACCTCCTGCCACAGGGTATTTTTTTGCCGATTCCCGCTGTAAATCCTTGTGCTATGATAGTTGCGCATCCTGAACGCAAAGGAGCGCTCCCCGATGGAGACCATCAAAACCGCAAGCTTCGAATACCTCATCGATCTGGCCAAGGAGAACCCGGACGGGGGGTACACCTTCATCCTCGACGGCGCCAGTTACCAGATCCGGGACGTCCTGGAAATCTCCGCCATCGCCACCCGGCACGGGTATATCGTCATCTACTGAAGCGGTCAGGAGAAAACGGAAGGAGCCCCGTGCTCGAACGCTATCGCCAGCGGCTTTCCCCGGCCGTCAAATACTGGATCTTCCTGCTCGGCATCGTCGGACTGATCTTCGCGGTCATCTTCGCCAGCTTCATCGCCTCCTACCTGAATCAGGAACCGGCCGACCGCCTTGTCGTCGCCGAGCTTTTCCCCAAACTGGTGGCCTTTCCCTTTTTCGGGGCCCTGGTTCTGGTCATGGTCATCGGCACCCTGGTGCGCTGGCTGTTCCTCGACTACATCATCCCCATCCTGCGCATGGCCGAACAGACCCGTTTGATCACCGTGGCCAACCCGGAGTACCGCGTGAGCGTCAAGGGAGCCCCCGAAGTGCTGGCCCTGGCGGCCGTCATCAACGAGTCGGCAGCGACTTACCAGACCCTGCGCGAGGAGGTCGATGCCCGCATCGAGGTCGCGAACCTGGCCCTCAAGGCCGAGCGCAACCGCTTTGCCGCACTCCTTTCCGAACTGCCCCACGGGGTTGTGGTCTGCAACAGCGAAGGGCAGATTCTCCTCTACAATCGCAAGGCCCAGCACCTGCTGGAAGAAGCCGCCCCGACGGCGGAATACCGGCAGCAGCCGGTTGGCGCCGGCATCGGCCTCGGCCGCTCGATCTTCGGCCTTCTCGACCGCGAGCCGATTGCCCACGCCCTGGAACTGATGGCCCATACCCTGCGCCGCAGCCAGGTCAAGCCGGCCCTGGGATTGATGACCAAGCTGTGCGGCGAACGTTTCATTCGCGTCAACATGGCCCCGGTCACCGCCCCCGATGAAGAGCCTCCGCTGCTGAGCGGCTTCGTGCTGACCCTGGAGGACATCACCGGGGAGATCGCCGCCGACAACGAACGCGACTACCGGCTGCAGCGGGTCATCGATGCGGTCCAGCATTCCCTCGGCGAGCTCAACAAGCAGATGACCATGGTGTGCGCCCTGCCGGGGATCGGCTCAGCCGTCTGTTATCAGCACCGGCAGGGCGTCGAGCATCTCACGACGGCGCTGGAAAAACACCTGGCGCTGGCCCGCGAACTTTACACCCGGCAGCGTCTGGATTTCGCCACCCGGGAGAATGTCCTGGGAGAAACCCTGCTGCTGATCCTGCAGAAGGAGCTGCGCCAGAGATTTCCGCTGCAAGCCGATGCCGGCATCGCTTCGAACTGCTGGCTGCAGATCGACAGCTACGCGATTGTCCAGATGGTCACCCATCTGGCGGGGTGGCTTGTGGCCGAGCACGGCGTCGCGCGGATCGACCTGCAGCTGGCCGCGGTCAGCGAGGAGCTGGCCGCACTGACCGTCGCCTGGCAGGAACCGCTTGCCGAAAGCGCTCTCCGTAACTGGGCAGAGTCGCCACTGTTCATCGACAGCGAGGGGCGTACCGACACCCCGCAGAGCATTGCCGCCGGCCACGGCGGACAGATCAGCCCCGTCGTCGGGGACGATGGCCGCTGTCGGGCCCTGCGCATCGCCCTGCTGGTGGCGTTGACCGAAGAGGTCGAAGGCTGGCGGAGCCAGGTCGCACCGCGGCCGGTCTACTACGAGTTCGATCTGTTCCATCAGCCCGGCCAGAAAGCGCTCGGTCATCTCCCCTTGCGCAAACTGACCTACGTGGTCTTTGACACGGAAACCACCGGACTCGATCCGGCCGGCGGCGATGAGATCATCCAGATCGGCGCGGTGCGCGTCGTCAACAACCGGCTGCGCAATGAAGAGAGCTTCGACCAGCTGGTCAACCCGCAGCGGCCGGTCCCGGAGAGTTCCGTACAGATTCACGGGATCGCCCCGGAACTGCTCAAGAGCCAGCCGCCGATCGCCCGGGTTCTGCCACAGTTCCACCAGTTCGTGGGCAATGCCGTACTGGTCGCCCACAATGCCGCCTTCGACATGAAGATGCTGCAGATCAAGGAGGCGGCCTGCGGGGTGCGCTTCGACCAGCCGGTCCTCGACACGCTGCTGCTCTCCTCGATCGTGCACCCCCACCAGGAAGGGCACTCCCTGGACACCATCGCCGCCCGCCTGAACGTCACCATCGTCGGCCGGCACACCGCCCTCGGTGACGCCCTGGCGACCGCGGAAGTCCTGCTCAAACTGATCCCCTTGCTGGAAGCCCAGGGGGTTGTGACTCTCAACGACGCCCTGACCGCCTCGGCGCGCTCCCCTTACGTCAAGATCAAGTATTGATGGACCGGTATTTTTCGCGTAACGTTGTCTGCACCTGCCGCAACGGCAGGACACACCCCCACCTCAAGGAGGTTCCCATGCGCAAACTCTTCCCCCTGCTGATCGCCGTGCTGCTCCTTGCCGGCCTCGCCCTGCCGGTCGTCGCCGCGGAAACCAAGGCGGCACCCGCCGCCAAACCGGCTGCGGCCAAAGTCGAGCTGCTCGACATCAACAGTGCCACCGAAGCCCAACTCAAGACCCTCCCTGGCATCGGCGACGCCTACGCCAAAAAAATCATCGCCGGCCGGCCCTATGCCAAGAAGGACCAGCTCAAATCGAAGAACATTCTCCCGGCGGCGACCTACGACAAGATCCAGGACAAGATCATCGCCAGTCAGAAGAAGTAGCCGCCAATCCCGATGACGGCCCTTTCCGTCACCCCGCTGCGATCACGGCCCGGTGCCGAGGCTATCCTGCCGCTGCACCGGGCCGTGCTGGCCCGCGCCGAACTGGTCGATCTGCTCAACAGCCTGCCCTACCTGGCCCTGGTGGTTGACGCATCGCGGCAGATCGTCTTTGCCAACCAGGCGCTCCTGGACACCTTCGGGCTGCATGCGCTTGAAGAAATCATCGGCCGCCGCCCCGGGGAAATCCTGGCCTGCCTGCAGGCCGGCGAGCACAGTGGCGGGTGCGGGGCCACCGAGAGCTGCCGGCATTGCCAGGCGGCGCTCACCGTCGCCACCTGCCTGGACACGCTCAGCCGCGTGACCGCTGAAGCCCGGGTGAGCGCCCGCCGCGGCGAGCGGCTGGTCGCCTACGACCTGCGGGTGACCGCCACCCCCCTCCACCTGGCCGGGGACACCCTGGCCATGATTTATCTCGAGGACATCAGTGCCGCCAAACGCCGCGAGCACCTGGAGAAGATCTTCCTCCACGACCTGCTCAACAGTATCGGCAGCCTGCAACTGCTGACCGATCTCGCCCCCGAGCTGCGCACCGCGCAATGGCCGGGGCTCCTGTCCAGGCAGGTCGAATTGCTGACCGACGAGGTGCAGGCCCACCGCCTGCTCGCCCTTGCCGAGCAGGAGCAACTCGAGACCGACATCTCCTGTGTGCCAGCCGCTCTCCTTCTCGAAGAGGCCCTGGCCGGGAGCAAGGCGCTCGCCGGACAGCGTGGCGTTGCTCTGGCCATCACCTACCCCGACACCCCCGTTTATCTGGCCACCGACCTCAGGATCGCCCGGCGGGTGGTCCTCAACGCCGTCAAAAATGCCGTGGAGGCGGCCGCTGCCGGCGACCCGGTCAGCATCGAGGTCCGTGAGGGCGAGTCCCACGTAAGGATCAAGGTCTGGAATCCTCAGCCGATCCCCGAGGCGATCCGCCACCAGCTGTTTCAGCGCTCCTTTTCGACCAAGGGGCCCGGGCGGGGGCTGGGCACCTACAGCATGCGCCTGCTGCTCGAGGACTACCTCAACGGCCGAATCGAGATTCGCAGCGATGCGCAGGGCACTTCCTGCCTTCTCGACTTCCCTTCGCTGGCAAGCTATCTGGATCTCAGCAGCTAAGCGCTCGCCTCTGTCATGGCAAAAAGCAAAACAGGGGGGACGGAATAGCATTCCGTCCCCCCTGTTGCTGGCGCCACCGGCTGTGCTCTATTCGTAGCGCAGCGCGTCGATCGGGTTGAGCCTGGCCGCCTTGCGCGCCGGGTAGAAGCCGAAGAAGATGCCGACGGCGGCGGTAAAAGCCACCGAGCCGAGAATCACGAGCGGGCTGACCATAATGACCGTCCCCATCAGCTTGCCGAGCAGCGCTGCCCCACCGACGCCGGCCAGGATGCCGATGATCCCGCCGATCAGGCTGAGAATCATCGCCTCGATCAGGAACTGCCAGAGAATGTCGGCGGGACGGGCGCCAACCGCCATGCGGATGCCGATCTCGCGGGTACGCTCGGTGACCGAAACCAGCATGATGTTCATGATGCCGATCCCGCCGACCAGGAGCGAAACCCCGGCGATGGCGGCCAACAGCATGGTCAGGGTGCCGGTAATCCTGGTCAGCACTTCGTTGATCTCCGCCTGGTCGCGGATCTGGAAGCCGTCGTCGGCGCCGGGGGGAATCCGGTGGGCCTCGCGCAGCAGGGAGAAGATTTCATTCTTCGCCGCCTCCATCTGCTCCTCGCTGACCGCGCTGGCCATGATGGTCCGCACCGTCTTGCCGTCGCTCAGGCGATAAAGCACCGTGCTCCACGGCGCCAGGATGATGTCGTCCTGGTCCTGGCCCATGGAGCTCTGCCCCTTCGACTGCAACACACCGATCACCGTGAACGGCACGTTGCGGATGCGGATCTGCACCCCGACCGGATTCTGCCCGGGGAACAGCTCGGTGGCCACGCTCTTGCCGAGCACGGCGACCTTGTTGCGGGTCTTGACGTCGCGCTCGGTGAAAAAGCTGCCTGTCTCCATCAGGTGATTGCGAATCTGCTGGTAACTGACGCTCACCCCGTTGACCTGGGTGTTCCAGTTGCTGCTGCCGGCGATCACCTGCTCCTGCACGCGAATCACCGGCGAAATATCCTGCAGCAGCGTCGCATGGTTGCGCAGCAGATCGACATCGTCCAGGGACAGGGTATTGAGAGTACCGCTGCCGGCGCGCACCCCGGCGGTCTGGCTGCTGCTCGGATGGATAATCAGCAGGTTGGTCCCCAGCCCCGCGATCTGGGCCTGGATGTCGGCCTGCGAGCCGCGGCCGAGAGCCATCAGGGCGATCACCGCACCGACCCCGATGATGACGCCGAGCATGGTCAGCAGGCTGCGCAGCTTGTTGCGGGCAATACTGCGCAAGGCGGCGACGATCAGGCTGCGCCACTTCACGGCCCGCCCCTCGCGGCCGCCGGGCCGTTCTCGGGCCACGCCGCCAGATCGCTTTCGGCCCGGCGCGGCTTTGTGACCGGCTCGTCACGCACCACCCGGCCGTCGCGCAGTTCGATGACCCGCCGGGCATAACTGGCGATTTCCGGCTCGTGGGTGACCAGCAGAATGGTGATCCCCTGAGCATTGAGCTGCTGGAAGACCGCCATCACCTCGACGCTGGTGCGGGTGTCGAGGTTGCCGGTCGGTTCGTCGGCAAGCAGGATGGCCGGCCGGTTGACCAGCGCCCGGGCGATCGCCACCCGCTGCTGCTGCCCGCCGGAAAGGCGGGCCGGCTCGTGGTGGATACGCTCGGCGAGACCGACTTGCGTAAGGACCTCCAGCGCCGCGGCGCGCGGATCGCCGATCCGTCCACTGCGATCGTAAAGCAGCGGCAGCTCGACGTTCTCCAGGGCGGAAGTGCGTGGCAACAGGTTAAAGCCCTGAAAGACAAAACCGATCTTCTGGTTGCGAATGTCGGCGAGCTGCCGGCGATCGAGCCGGCTGACATGAACGCCGTCGAGGAAGTAGTCGCCGCCGGAGGGTTGGTCGAGACAGCCGAGCAGATTCATCAGGGTCGATTTCCCCGAGCCCGAGGCCCCCATGATCGCCACGAATTCGCCGCGCCCGATGGTGAGGGTCACGCCGCACAGGGCGTGGACTGCCGTATCGCCCATGGCAAAGGTCCGGCGCAGGTCACGCAGGACGATGGTGTCCATGGCCGGGCCCGCCGCTCAGCGCGGCCCGCTGCCGCGCGGCGGGCGCAGGAAGGAGAAAAAGTTGCCGGACTTTCCCTTCGGCTCCGGCTTGATGCCGCTGACGACCTGCAGCCCTTCGCTGATGCCACTGCCGCTGACCACGGTCTGCACGCCGTCGCTCTCCCCCTTTTTGACCGGCACTGCCCGCAGTGTCTTGCCCCCCTCCAGGACATAGAGCCTCCCGGCCTGCTCCTCCCCCTTGCCTGCGCCGGCAGCCGGGGAGGCCGCCGTCTCCTTTTCCGCCTGGGGTTGGAAGCGCAGCGCCGCGTTGGGGACGAGCAGGACGTTTTCGGCGCGGCTCACCACGCAGTCGAGAGTGGCGGTCATCCCCGGCAGCAGCAGCCCGTCGGGATTGGCCGCCTCGACCAGCACGGTGTAGTTGACCACGTTGGAGATCGTCCTGGGCTGCAGACGGAGCTGGCGTACCGTGCCGGCAAAGGTCCTGTCAGGGTAGCTCTGTACCGTGAAGCGCACCGTCTGGCCGACGCGGATCTGGCCGATGTCGCTCTCATCGATATCGGCCTCGATCTGCATCTGTTTCAAATCCCTGGCAATCAGGAAGAGCGTGGGCGTGTTGAGGCTGGCGGCTACCGTTTGTCCCGCCTCGACGCTGCGTTTGATCACCGTACCGTCGATCGGCGAGCGGATCACCGTGTAGGCCAGGTTGGTCCTGGCCCTGGCCAGGCTGGCCTCGGCCGCCGCCAGGGCGGCCCGCGCAGTATCGACGCCGATACGCACCGGCAAAAACTCCTGGGCCGAGAGGAAGCCCTTGTCGAACAGCGGCTGGTTGCGGCGGAATTCGTCTTCGGCCTGCTCCAGGCTGGCGCGGGCCTTGGCCACGCTGGCTTCCGCCTCGCCGACCTGGGCCGTAAACAGGGCCTGGTCGAGGACGGCCAGCACCTGCCCCCTGGTGACCCGGTCATTATAGTCGGCGGCAATCCTGGCGATCGTTCCGGAGACCTGGGTGCCGACTTCCACGGTCTCCACCGCGGCCAGGGTCCCGGTGCTCGACACCGTTGTTTCCAGGGAACCGCGGCGCACCTCGGCAAGCTGGTAGTCCGGCTGGCCGGAACTGCTCGGGCGCGCATCGAAAAACGTTGCCGCCAGCGTCACCAGGTAGATGGCTCCGCACAGCATCAGCCCCCCCTTGACCGCGGGGAGCAGCCACTTTTTCACGTTCATTGCGGACTCTCCAGGCGACCGAGGAGGGAGCGCAGATCCCCCCAGTCCCCGCGATAATAAGCCAGCGCCACCCGCTGCCGCAGCAGGCCGAAACGGGCCTTGACCCGCTCGTAACCGGCTTCGGTGAACTGGGTGCGGGCATCGGTCAGCTCCACCAGGGTGGCCGCTCCGACCCGATAGCGCTCCTCCATCGCCGCCAGGGCCTCGCGCGCTGCGGTCAGCCGTGCCGCGGTCACCCCGATCAGCTTCTGGGCGGTCAGAAAATCCTCCACCGCCTGGCCGTATTCGGCATCGGCCTGCAGCGCGAGGCGGGTCAGGGCCAGTTCGGCATCATGCTGGCGCAGTTGCGCCTGGGCCACGTTGTTGCGGGTCACGAATCGATCGAACAGGGGAACCGCCAGCGTCAGGCCGATCTGCGCCGCGGCGTTGTCGTCGAAGAACTGCTGGTCGAAGCCCGGCTCCAGCAGGCTGCTGTAATCGGAACCAAGGCGGGCGGAAAGATCGAGCGTCGGCCAGTAGCCGGCTTCCGCCTCCTTGACCTGCTCGCGGCTGGCGTTGATCTGCTTCTGCTGAGCGGCCAGATCGGGCCGCTGGGCCAGGATTCCGGCTGGGAGCGGCGCGGGCACCTCGGCAAGCAGAGTCCTTTCCAGCGGATCGAGGTCGGCCGTAGCCAGTTCGACGCCGGCCGAGGGCGACGTGCCGATGGTCTGCAGCAGCTGCAGCTTGGCCACCACTTCGTCGCGCTGGGCCAGCAGCAGGTCGAGCTCGGCGCTGCCGGTTTCCGCCTGCTGCTGGTAGAGATCGCTCATCGGCCGGTTGCCGGCGCGGTGGAGGGCTTCCACCCGCTCCAACTGGCGCCGGTTCCCCTCCAGGTTCTCGCGCCGCACCATGATCAGTTCCCGGCGCGTCAGGGCCTCGAGAAACTCTGAAATGGTGGTGAAGATCAGCGTCTGCTCATCCCGCGAATAGCTGTCGCGCAGCCCGGCCAGCTCCAGCTCGGCGCCGCGCAGCGCCGCCATGTCGCCGAAGCCGTTGAACAGGTTGAGCGTCGAACCGATCGCCCCGCCGGCGCTTTCGTAATTGCGCTCGTCGCGATCACCGCTCAGAGCGTCATAGTCCTTGTCGAAACGTTCCTCGCCACTTAAGGAGAGGCGCAGTTCGGGGGCGAAGTTGGCCTTCTTTTGCGTCAGGGTGACCGCTCCGCTGGCCACCTGGTTGGCGCTTTGCTTAAAGGCCGGGTTGCGGTCAAGCGCCAATCGAAGCGCCTGGCTCAGTGTCAGGGGAGACGCCGTGCTCTGCGCTGCGCCTTCCGCGCAGCAGGCCTTTCCCGGGAAAAGCAGGCAGCAAACCAGCAGGATCGCCCCTGTCGGGCACCCTTTCCGTGGCAGGCAGATGAAAGATGAAGTGGCTTTGGTCAGAAAGGACATGGCTGGAAAAACTTCAACCGGCAGCTTCGCAGATGAGGAGACATCGCGGAAATCTCCCTGCTCCGGGCCGTCGGCCGGAGGCTCCGGCCCTCAGGCCGACAGAACCGCGTCGCGGGTCGTCTCCTTGACCCGGTACATGGCCTGGTCGGCCAGCCGGACCAGTTCCTCTTTTGAACCGGCATCGTCAGGATAGGTCGCCAGGCCAAAACTGGCCGTCAGAAAGAACGGCTGGTGTTTATCGTCCAGGAAGACATGTTCGCGAAAGGTCTGATGCAGGCGCTCGGCCAGAGTTATCGCCCCTTCCTTGCCGGTGTTGGGCAGAATGATGACGAACTCGTCGCCACCGTAGCGGGCCGCCTTGCAGACCTTGCGGATGTTGGTTTTGATGAGTTGACCGATCTCCGCCAGCGTGCGGCTGCCGACGATGTGGCCGCGGGTGTCGTTGACCTGCTTGAAAAAATCGAGATCGACGAAGATCAGGGAGAGCTTGCCGCCGAAGCGGTTGACCCGTTCGATCTCCTCATCGAGGAGCGTATGCAGATGCCGGCTGTTGTACAGCCCGGTCAGGTCGTCGGTGATGACCAGTTCGCTGATGCGTTTGAAGTTGCGGGCGTTCTCGATGGCGATCGCCGCATAGTCGGCGATGGTCGAGAGGATCTGCAGGTCGGCGTTGCTGAACGCGCGCTCTTCGAGGCCGTTGACCAGCTCGATGACGCCGAGAACCCGGTCGCGGCTGTAAATCGGCACACAGATCAGCGAATGGGTCACGAATCTGGCGGCCTGATCGACCTTGCCGGAGAAGCGTGCATCCTGCCGCACATCGGGGATCAGCACCGGCTCGCCGTGCTCGGCGACCCAACCGGCCACCCCCTGGCCGCGGGCCAGGCGCAGCCCTTTGAGCTGTTCGGCCACCGGCGATACGGCGATCTCGAACGTCAGGACGCCACTCTGCTCGTCGCGCAACAGCAGCGACCAGGCCCGGGATTTGAGCAGACGGCTCACCTGATCCATGATCAGATTGAGAACCGCCTCCAGATCAAGGGTCGAAGTCAGCGCCTTGCCGATCTCGATGAGGACTTCGAGCTCGCGGTTGCGGCGCTCCAAGGCGTTGAGCAGCAGCGGGTCAATCGACACGAAAAGCTCCGGCCGGGATGGTTGCCAAATCGTTTAACAAGTATCATGAAAATATTCGCTCGTCACTAGCTAATCGCGCGCAAGGCAAACCGGCAGCGCCCCCAACCTCGCGCAATTCCGGCACCTGCGCTGCTCCGTCCAGCGAAGGGGGCAGCGGCTGAATCACGATCTCTCTGGCGGGGCAAAACGAATCGGGGGCGGAGCAGAGAAGGCGCTGCGGAGAGAAGCGGGTCGTCAGTTCGGCTCGATGATACAGGGGAAGGTTTGCATCAGACCAATGAACAACAGGTAGGAAACGGGCACGGTGTCTTGCGGGTCGTACGACTCGTGAGCATTTTTGATGACCGACTTGATGTCGTTGGGGTTCAGCTCAAAGGCCGGCGGCTTACAGTAGAGCGGCTTCTTGTTCTGCATCAGGGAGGCGAGATTGGTCGCCTTGACCCCCTCGTAAAGGCCCAGCAGGTAATAGTCCTGGGTAGCGGTCTTGTCGGCCGCAGCCTTCTCGTAGGTATGCACCAGCTCCCGGTAAGTCAGCTCCGCCCGGCAGTCGATACCAACCAGGCACAGGCACATTGTCAGAATCAGCCAGCAACCCTTCATCACTTTTTCCTGCGACTCCCGACGCTGCGGCAACGCTGGTGCCCGCAGCAGATTTTCCCCCCGTACGGCTTAATAAGCAAAGGGCGTGCCGATTGCAAACCTGCTTCAGGCGGGGAAAACCACGGGTGGACTCCCCTAATCCTGTGATTTAGCGTCTCTTTATCTGAAAATCGCGACTTATCCGCCGTCTCCGCCCCGGCGGCAATCTAGCCGGAGGCAAGACCGGGCGCCCTGACCTTCTCTACCTTTACCCTCAGGATGGCCGTCGGCGTAACCTCGATACAGGTGAGGCGGTAGCCCTGCCAGACGACCTGCTCGCCGGCTTCGGGGAAGCGCCCGAGCAGATGCAGGACCAGGCCCGCCAACGTATCGCAGGGGAGGTCGTCGGCGAAGGTGACGTCGAGCAGGGACTCCACGTCGTGCAGCGGCAGCAGGGCATCGAGCAGATAGACCCCGCCACTCAGGCGCCTGACGCGCAACGATTCGCTGTCATCATGTTCGTCCTCGATCTCGCCGACCAACTCCTCGAGGAGGTCCTCGGTGGTGACCAGGCCGTTCACCGCACCGTATTCGTCGACCACCAGGGCCATGTGCAGGCGCCGCTGCTGCATTTCGCGCAGCAGCGCATCGATCCGCTTCGCCTCCGGCACGAACAGGGCCGGCCGGAGCAGCGGCTCGAAGGGGAGTTCCGGATGGGCCACCACCTGCCCGAGCAGATCCTTGGAATGCACGAAGCCGATAATGTTCTCCGCATCCTTGCGATAAACCGGATAACGGGAAAACTGGTGGCTGAGGATGATCTTCAGGAGTTCCTCGCGTGGGAGATCGAAATCGAGGCTGACCATCCGCGGGCGCGGCACCATGACTTCCCGCACCTGGGTCTGGGTGAATTCGAAGAGGTTGTGGATAAACTCCTGCTCGTCTGGGGTCACTTCGCCGCTTTCCCGGCTTTCGGCGACCAGGTGCCGGATCTCCTCCCTGGTAATGAACGCCTGTTCCCCTTTGCTCCTGACTCCGAGCATGGCCAGGGTCACCCGGCTCGAAAGGGTCAGGAACGCCACGGCCAGCCCGCCGGCCCGCGCAAAAAGGCTGATCGGCCGGGCGACCCACAATGCCATCTTCTCGGTATGCTCCAATGCCAGGGCCTTCGGCACCAGTTCGCCAAGAATCAGGGACAGGTAGGCGACCAGGCCGACCACCACCAGGAGGGACAGCGGCTCGGCCGCCTCGCGTACCGCCGCCAGCGGAGCCTCGCGAAGCACGGGCATGAGAACCTGCACCGCCGTCGCGCCGCCGACGGCCGAGGCCATGGTGCCGACCAGCGTCACCCCGATCTGCACCGTGGCCAGAAAACGATGCGGGTCCGCCTGGAGCTCTCCCACCAGTTGCGCCCGCGGGTCTCCGGCCGCAGCCAGTTGGGCCATCCGGCCGCGCCGCACTGACACCAGCGCCAACTCCGCCCCGGCAAAAAAGCCATTGGCGAGAATCAACAGCAAAATCATCCCAAGTTCACCCCAGAGATTGTCCATGAGCCACCCTTTGTGTCCGAATCAAGACCGGAGCGCCTCAAGTATGCGCATCTCCCCTCCCCTCACCGAACGGGGGAGGGGGAAACGCCCGCAAAGACGCACCTGGCCGCATTGGATGCCTTGATTTGAGCAGCACCTTGCTGCGCGCTCTATTATAGCAGCAATCCGGCGTGACGGTTCATGCGAAACGACACGCACCCGGTTTCTCTTGCACAGGGGCCCGGAAGCCATCGCCATCAACAGCCTATTCTTAGACATTGCTAAAATCTTGTTTTTTTCTGATACAATGGAACACTATACTTTCGTCGTTTTCTCCCGGCCTGGCTCACAGCATGGGGAGGACGCTGGCCCACCCGAATCCTACTCTGCGCAGGAGGCCTTATGCCGAAGCTTATTGCCCTCGCGCTCGTCATGCTCCTTGGCGCTCTCCCTGCCGCGGCCGGAACCCTGACCTTTGCTCCGCTGCCGATGGAAACGCCCATGACGGTGGCCAGCCAGTGGAAACCGCTGCTCAACTACCTGGAACTGACCCTCGGGGTCACCATCGACATCGACTATTCGCAGAGCAACGACGAAATCATCGACAAGTTCCGTGCCGGCAAGCTCGACCTGGCATACCTTGGCCCCCTCCCCTACGTGACCCTGAAAAAAACCTTTGCCGCCGCGAACCCGGTGGTGGTCTTTCACGAGAAGGACGGGCAGCCGACCTACACCTGTGCCCTGATCACCCTGGCCGGCTCCCCCCTCGACCTCAAGGGGATGACCGGCCGGACCATCGCCCTGACCCAGCCGCTGTCGACCTGCGGTTACTTCGCCACCGGCGGTCTGCTGCAGCACCTGGGAAGTTCGCTGGAGAGCAACCGCTATCGTTATCTGGGGCAGCATGATGAAGTCGCCCTGGCCGTGGTTCGCGGGGAATTCGACGCCGGCGGCCTGAAAACCGCCATTGCCCACAAGTACGCTCACCTCGGCGTGGCGGTCAAGGCCGAAAGCGACCCGCTGCCGGGACTGGCCCTGGTTGCCAACGGCAACCGTCTGCCCCATGAACGAATCGAGCAGCTTCGCAAGGCCCTGCTCGCCGCCAGTCCCGACCTCCGCCGGCAATGGGGAGACAACATCCGGCACGGCGTCTCCGCCGCGAAGGACGGCGACTACGACGGCATGCGCAAATTGCCGATGCCCACTCACTTCCCTGCCCAGGGCAACTTCTGATGCGCCTTGCCTGCGCCATTTTTTTTCTTGGCATCTGGGCGCTTGCCTCCGCCCTGATCTATTCTCAGTGGCATGCCGGGCGAGAGGAGCGTCTCGGTGAGAACCAGCGCCTGCTGACCAGCACCTACCGGGCCAGCGTCAACATGTACCGACTGAATACGGAGATCCTGGTCCAGGATATCGTGCAAAAGCCCGAAGTGCTCGAAACCTTTGCCGAAGGGATCCTGGGCAGCGGGGAGAAAACCGACCTGGCCCGTGGCAGGCTTTACCGGCTGCTCGCTCCGACTTACGCCCACCTCAAAAACCAGGGTGTCAATCAACTGCAGTTTCATTCGGCGGCTGGCCGCAGCTATCTGCGTTTTCATGCCCCCGAGCGCTTTGGCGACCTGTTGCTTGACATACGTCCCGCGGTTTTTATCGCCAACACCCAAAAGCGGGCGGCCTTCAGCTTCGAAACCGACCGGCTGGGCGCGGGGTTCCGCTATGTCTATCCCCTGTCCAGGGGGGAGCAGCACCTGGGCAGCGTGGAAACCGGCATTTCGCTCCGGGCCATGCACGAGACCATGGCGGCCGTCGACCCGGGGCGGGAGTATCTGCTGATCCTGCGCAAGGAGCCTGTCTATCGCGCCCTGTTCGAGGAGCAGAGAGCTCTCTACACCGGGTCACCCGTTCACGACGGCTTTCTCGTCGAGGACCCCCAACTCAGGCTGCCGGATTCGCCGCCCCCCCTCTCCCCCGCAGTGCAGGCGATCAATTCTCAGCTCAAACAGGACTCCCGGGTTCTCGAGGGGCTGCCTGGTGCGCAACCTCTTGCCCTTGCCGTTTCCGCACCGGACGGTGACTGGGCGGTGGCTTTCGAGCCGCTCAACAACTTCTTCGGGGAGAATGTCGCCTATGTCATCTCCTATAACCGGGCGCCGTATCTCAAGGATCTCCGCCGGCAGATGCTGCTCACCCTGCTCTTTACTTCTCTGGGGCTGGGCGTACTGTTCTGGATCAGCCTGCGCCTGATCGGTGCCCACGTTTGCCTGCGTACGGAGAAACACCACCTGCAGCTGATTACGGAGTCGATTGCCGACGGGCTGTACGTCATCGATGTGCAGGGGCACATCCAGGAGATCAATCCCGCCTTTACCGCCCTGCTCGGCTATCAGGCAGACGAAGCCATCGGCAGGAGCGGCCATCATCTCCTTCACGTCCACGAAGACGGCAGCTACATGCCGAGCGAAGCCTGCCCGCTCATGATCGCCCTCGGCAAAGGTGAAGACTATTCGGGGGAGGCGTTCTTCCGCCATAAGGACGGGCACCTGCTCGCCGTCGCCCTCTCCTGCCGGCCGCTGGACAAAAACCGCCCCCTGGATGGTTCACTGACCGTGTTCCACGACATCAGCGAGCGCAAGCTTATCGAAAAACAGCTTCTGGAGAACGACCGCACCAAAAGCGAGTTCATCGCCATGGCCTCTCACGAACTGCGGACGCCGCTGGCGGTCATTCAGGGCTACGCCGAACTTCTGTGTGAAAGCGAGGCTCTCACCCCCGAACAGATAAAAGATTTCGAGAGCGTCATCTATGATCGGGCGGTGGCCCTGGAAAAAATCATCAGCGACCTTCTCGATATCAGCCGGATCGAATCCGGCCAGCCCCTCTGTCTCGACCTTGCCGATATCGACATCGTGGCCGAACTGCGCGAAGTGACCGGGCACTTTCAGAACGAGGCCCGCCTGCATCACTTCACCCTGGAACTTCCCGCGCAAGACTGCCGCCTGTCGGCCGACAGGTTCAAGCTCATCCAGGTTCTGGAAAACCTGCTGAGCAATGCCGTGAAATTTTCCCCCACGGGGAGCAGAATCACGGTGGGCGGCGAAGTTCTCCAGGGGGCCTTCCGGGTGACGGTGGCCGACGAAGGGATAGGGATCCCCCCGGAGAAGCAAAAACATGTGTTCGACAAGTTTTTCCGCGTCGACTCCGCCAAAACGGCTTTGCCCGGCTTCGGCCTGGGGCTGTACCTGGTCAAGCGCATTGTCGAGGCTCACGGCGGAGAGATCGGCGTGGAAAGCACCCTCGGCCGCGGCACGAAATTCTTCTTCACCCTGCCACTCCGTCCGTCTGCCGCACCAGCCGGCGACAGGAGCTGAAGCGCTTTCTCCGGGACGTGTTGCATGACCCCTAAAGCGATGCGCGCCATGCTTTTTACCGGCCCCGGCAGTCCCCTGCGGTCTGTCGAATGTGCCCTGCCGATCTGCGCTGCCGGGGAACTGCTGCTGGAGGTTTTGACCTGCGGAATCTGCCGGACCGACCTGCATATCGTTGATGGTGAACTGCATGAGCCGAAGCTTCCGCTGATCCCCGGCCATCAGATCGTCGGCAGGGTGGTCGCACTGGGCGGGGAGATCGACGGCTTCAAGCCCGGCGACCGGGTAGGGGTTCCCTGGCTGGGAAGCTGCTGCGGCGAATGCCGCCTCTGCCGCAGTGGCCGGGAGAATCTCTGCGCGCGGGCGCGGTTTACCGGCTATCACCGCGACGGCGGCTTTGCCGAATACGCCGTCGCCGACGCCCGCTTCTGCTTTCCGCTCCCCGAAGATTACCCGGACGTGCAGGTGGCACCGCTTTTGTGCGCCGGACTGATCGGCTACCGCTCCCTGGTCATGGCCGGGGATGCCGAGCGGCTGGGGATTTACGGCTTCGGCGCGGCGGCCCACATTGTCACCCAACTTGCCCGCTGGCAGGGACGGGAGGTTTATGCCTTCACCCGCCCCGGCGACCTCAAGGGGCAGTCCTTCGCCCGCGACATGGGTGCCACCTGGGCCGGCGATGCCGATAAGCCCGCGCCGCAGGAACTGGATGCGGCGCTCATCTTCGCCCCGGCCGGGGAACTGGTGCCAGCAGCACTGAGGGCCGTGGGCAAAGGCGGGACCGTGGTGTGCGGAGGGATCCACATGAGCGATATTCCGGCCTTCCCTTACGAGCTGCTGTGGGGTGAAAGAATGCTGCGCTCGGTGGCCAACCTAACCCGGCGCGACGGCGAGGAATTTCTGGCACTGGCACCCCGGGTGCCGATCCACACCCGCGTGGAACTGTTCCCCCTGGATGAGGCCAACACGGCTCTCGATGCCCTGCGCAGCGGCCGTGTCGAAGGGGCCGTGGTCCTGCAGGTGCGGTCAGCGCCCGGGTGATGCCGGCTAGCCGTCGAGAAACATCAGGCTGGTCGTGCCGTAGGCGACAAGCTTTCCGGCCTGGTTGCTGATGCGCACCTGAACGCTTGCCGTGCGCCGGCCCAAGTGTAACAGTTCGGCGCGGGCCAGGAGGACATCCCCCAAAGCCGCCGGCCTGAGGTAGGTAACATTGAGGTTGGTCGTGGTGCAGTTCCGCCCCGAAGGCAGCAGCGGTCGGGGGAAAAACGCCACGGTATCGGCCAATGTGGCGAGTAGCCCGCCATGCGCCCCGCCCAGGTAGTTGAGATGCTTCTTAGCGACCGTCACCGTCATCACGGCGTGCTGTTCGCCGATTTCGGCCAGGTGGATGTCGAGGGTTTTCAACAGCGAAATCCGGCTGGCGGTTTCGAGCGTAGCAGGCGAAATCATCCTGTCACTCCCTCTCGGCTGGTTTGAGAGAGGCAAAGCGTCTTGTCTCCCCCCATGCTAAAGAGACAGTCTATCAGGACTGCTCCCGTTCAAGAAAAGAAAACGCTCCTCTGAAGAGGGTTTCGACGGGCACCTGAGAGCGCAAGTCTCTCAAAACCCGCCGCTTTCCCAAGGCTCGGTTTTTTAGCGGCAGCTGTCGTCCTACGACTTTGCTCGCCCCTTGCAGGCAGCGTTCCGCCCCCAAAGCGCATCCAAACGAAAAACATCATTATTATCAGCATGATAGGCCGTGACTGGCAGCAACGCCCCGCCCCACTGATGCCGGGATTTTTTCGGCACGGGATATGCTTAACTAAATGTCAGCTTTACCGACAATAGCAAAACCGGTGCGAGCCGGTGACGCAAAGCCACGGGTCCCACGCGGACAGCCGGGTTGCCGAAGAGAGCTTTCATGGATGCGAGCACCCCGCTCATCTTCGGCTTTGGAAGATGGGCGTTTTTTGTTTCCAGCAATCAAACGCAGGCAGTCGCGGCGGCATCGGCTCCAGAAAGGGGGACGTCATGTCGGAGAAAAAGGAAATCCTGATCGTCGAGGAAGAGGAGATTTTACTGAAACTGCAAAGCCTGCTGCTCTCGTCGCGCGGCTATCTGGTCAAGGGAGTAAGCAGCGGCAAGCTGGCGCTGGTATCCCTGGCCAAGAAGAAGCCGGATCTGGTCGTGCTCGACCTTTCCAGGGAGGCCCCGGATGCCTTCGAGCTGTGCCGGCAGATCAAGGAATCCACAGCGACCAGGGACATTCCGGTCATCATCATGTCCGCCCGGCAGAGTGCCGAAGAGGCGGAAAAATGCGAGCGTTCCGGCGCCGACTGGTTCATCGCCAAGCCGTTCAGATCATCGTTGCTGGTAAACGCCGTTTACCGGCTCCTTTCCGGGAAGGCGGAATCCCGGGTCTGCTTTTCATAGCGTTGGGAGGAAGAGAACAAAGTATGCCTATCAAGGTGGTTGACATCATCGTCGAGCGGCGGGGCTACATCCTGCTGATCAAAAGGGGTGACTACTGGATTTTGCCCGGTGGCGAGTTCGAGGAGGGGCAATGCGAGATGTCCTGCCTGGAAGAGGTCGTCTCCAGGGAGATGAATGACCGCGTGGCCTGCATCTTCAGGAAACTCGACCACACCGTTACGGGGATCTCCCCGGTCAGGGGCGGCGAAGTCGAGGTAGCGATCTACGTCGGCGACATCAGCAGCGCCAGGATGTCCGATGTGCGGGAGTGCAATGCCCACTGGTTCAGCCGGGAGAGCATCCCCACCCTGCGCCTCTCCAACATCACCAAGGATGTGCTGAAATATTACTTTTCGTTACCGCAATGAGACGTCCGAAAGCCTGACAAAGCGGTAACCGCGACGCTTCAGCTCCGGGATGGCCGCGATGATCCCCGCCCGCGTCCCCCCTTCGGGGTGATTCATGTGGGCGATGACGATATCGCCGGGCTTGACGCTCAAGAGCGCCGCCGCCACCTCTTCCCGGCGATAGGTCGCCCCCTTGTCGCCGAGCACCGAAAACCCGGCGACCGTCTGCCCGAGAGCTTCGCTGACCCTGACGGCCACCTCGTCGTAGTAAGCGGTGCCGGAGCGGTAAAACTTCGGCCGCTTCCCGGTCAGGCGTTCGATGGCCAGCGCCCCCGCCTCGATTTCCTCGACCAGTTCCGCAACCGTTCGCGTCCCCTCGATGCCATAGACGGACCGCCCCGTCACCGAGGCAGGTTTATGCCGAAAACCATGATTGGCAATTTCGAAGAGCGGGTTGGCGGCCAACCGGTCGAACGCCGGCCGGTTCGGCTCGATCCAGCGGGTGTTGATGAACAGGGTGGCGGGTACCCGTTCCTGCTCGAGAAAGGCCAAAAGTTCGGCGTCGAACCCCATCCCCTGCGGACTGCCGCAGGCATCCAGCGTCAGGGCGACGACCTTCTCCACGGTATCCAGCCGCGTCTTCACCCCGCTGACCGCCTCCCCCCATTGGCGGGGGACCTCCCCCTGAAAGCGCTTGATCAGAGCGACCTTGCGCTCAACGGCAGAGCGCTTGTCGGCCGCTCGCGGAACGGGCGCGTGCTGCTCGGCACCGGCAGGCAGAGGGCCGAGCAGAAAGAACAGACAAAGACACGCCAGCGTTGATTTCAGTCCTCTCACGCAGTGTCCTCTCCTGTGACGGGGTAGGAGCAGAGCAGCAACGGACGCCACTCCCCCCCGCAAAAAAATCCGCAGCGCCGCAGCTGCCTTGCGAATGGCTGATTATGCTATGATGCCCCCTTAGGTTCAAACTTTAACCTGCCTGGCCACATCGGCCTACGGAGCGCACGGATGGGCTACCTCACTCATGTTTATCGGCTGGCCATCGTTTTCTGGGTTGGCGGAGCAACGCTGTTTACCTTCGTCCTGACCCCGACCCTCTTCAAAAACTTCGATCGCGACCTGGCGGGGAGCATCGTCGGCGCCCTCTTCCCGGGCTATTTCTGCTGGGGGCTTGTCTGCGGCGCCCTGGCCTTTATCTGCCTGTTGCCGATGCAGTCGCCCTACAAGGCGACCAAGCTCATGATTATCGCGGCCATGCTTGCCGTCACATCGTTGCAGGCCTTCGTCATCGAGCCAAAAGCCGCTGCCCTTAAAAAAGAGATCCCGTCATTCGTGACGACCCCCGAGGACCACCCCCTGCGTCAGCAATTCAAGACCCTGCACGCCTTTTCGGCGGCCGGCAACCTGGGCGTCATCGGCGGTGGGGTCGTTCTGGTTCTTCTCCTTTAGAGCGTGCGCTTTACAACCCCTGAGCGATCGTCGCCTTCTTTCCGCCAGGGATACCGGCCAAACGCAACTTTTGCTTGGGGCTTGACGCGTCATTGTAAACGCCTTTCCACCTCCACTCAGAAAAATGTCAGAATCGATCGTTATAGTTTATTATTTCGTTAAAAAGGCCCCTCCATGAGGGGAACCCAGCTCGGCAGCCGTCGCGTTTTTTTCAGCCTCCCCGGGAGCAAGACGCTTGACTGAAATGCTTAAATTTTCAACCTGGTCGATACGCACCCAGCTGTTCGTTCTGGCCCTTCTCCTGACGCTCCCTGCCCTGGGAATCATCGTCTACACAGGGCTGAAAGAGCGCTCCGGCGACTATCGGCAAGCGATCACTGAATCCCAGCTCCTGGCTGACAGTCTGGCGGAGCAACAGAAGGATCTTACCAGCGAAGCCAGACTCCTGTGCACCTTGCTGGCCGGGCTCCCGGAGATCAAAAACCGTGATGCCGCCGGAGTGCAGGCCCTTCTTGCCGAGATCAGGCAGCAAACCCCGCAATACCTCAACATTCTCGTAGCCGATGCAAACGGCAAGGTCTGGGCTTCCGCAGTCCCTTCTGCTTCTGCCGCATCCGTAAGCGACCGGCGCTACTTTAAAAATGCGCAACAGACGAAGAACTTTTCCTCGGGGGAATATGTCATCAGTCGCTCGGCCAACCAGCCGACCCTCCATATGGCCTACCCCCTTCTGGAGCAGGACCAGTTCACTGGGGCGATCATCGTCGGCTTCGACCTGGACATCATGCGGAGGACCCTGGAACTCACCCGGATGTCCCATGAGGCAAATTATGTCTTCGCCGATCATAACGGTATCATCCTGAACCGGGGAAAGGATGATGCCGCCAGCCTGATTGGCCAACCCCTCGTCGCGGGAGCCTTGAGCATGATGGAGAACGGCCCCGACAGGGATTCCTTCGAATTCGTCCGCCGGGACGGGGATACCCGGATCTCCTCCTACCGGAAACTGTGGCTGCCGGGCGAAGCGAAACCCTACATGTACGTCAGGGCCGGGATCTCGAAAAAGGCCGTCATGGCCAGTTCAACGCAAGCCCTGATCACCAATGTCTCGCTCCTGCTGCTGTGCGTGTTGTTTACCTTCCTGATGGCGCTTGCCATCGGCAAGCGCTCGATTGTCGACCGGATCAACCTTTTGAAGGACGCCTCGCGGCACCTTGCCGACGGCAGCCTCGACTACACGGTTACCAATCAGGTTTCAGGAGGGGAGTTGGGCGGTTTTGCCGAGACGTTCGATGCCATGGCCCAACAGCTCGGGGCGCGCGAGAAGTCTCTGCAGGATGCCAACCGCGAGTTGGAGGCCTTCAGCTATACCCTCTCCCACGACCTCAAGTCGCACCTGGCGCGCATCAGTCTGGCCAGCGAATCATTGCACGAACTGGAAGGAGCGCGCCTGGGCAAGGAAGGGCAATTCCTGGTCGAGGCGATCCTCTCCTCCTGCCAGGGGATGAATGACCTGATCGGCACGATGCTGACCCTCGCCCATATCTCCCGACAGGAGTTGGAATATCAACCCGTTGACCTGAGCCGCCTCGCCGCACAGATTGGCCGCGATCTCGCCAAAGCGGAGCCCGAGCGGACCTTGCACTTCCACATCACGCCGGGGCTGCAGGTCGCCGGGGACCCCCACCTGCTGCAGGTCGCCCTGGAGAATCTGCTTGGCAACGCGTGCAAGTACACCAGGGACCGGGCGGAAGGGGTGATCCGTTTGAGCGTCAGGCAACAGGCGAATGAACGGGTATTTGCCGTCGCAGATAACGGCACCGGTTTCGACATGAACGAAGCCTCCGGGCTCTTTAGCCCCTTCCAGCGTCTTTCCAATGCCCGTGGCTTCCCCGGCTTCGGTATCGGCCTGACCACGGTTCAGCGCATCATTCACCGTCATGGCGGCGAAATCTGGGCCGAGTCTCTCCCCGGCGAGGGGGCCACCTTCTTTTTCACCCTGCCAGAGCAGCCCTCCTGACTTTCGAAGCAAGGCCATCAGCTTGCCGCCGATTGCAAGTTGCTTCGCCCACAACGCATGCATGTCACACGAAGACTTGTCCGGGCCGCCGGTTTGTGATAGCAGTGCTCGACTTTTCCCGGAGGCAACGCCCTTGATCCATCTCAGCAACCTCACCCGCCAGCACGGCGAGCGGATTCTTTTCAAAAATGCATCCTTTCAGATTCTCCCCGGCAGCCGCAGCGGCCTGGTCGGCCCCAACGGGGCAGGGAAAACAACCGTTTTCCGCCTGATCACCGGCGAGGAGCACGCCGACGCGGGCGAGATCACCTGCGGCAAGAACACGGTGATCGGTTACTTCTCCCAGGATGTCGGCGAGATGGCGGGCCGCTCGGCCCTCGAGGAGGTGATGGCGGCTTCAGCCCGCACCGTGGCGCTGGGCGAGGAGATCCGCGCCATGGAGGCGGCCATGTGCGAGCCGATGGATGACGACGCCATGTGCGAGCTTTTGGCCCGCTACGGCGACGCCCAGGAGGAGTTCGAACACCGCGGCGGCTACGACCTCGAAGCGCGCGCCCAGGCGGTGCTCACCGGTCTCGGCATCGGCCCGAACGCCTACCGGCGCCCGGTCGAATCGTTCAGCGGCGGCTGGAAGATGCGCATCGCCCTGGCGAAGATCCTCACCATCAACCCCGACGTACTCCTTCTGGACGAGCCGACCAACCACCTCGACGTCGAATCGATCGTCTGGCTGGAAGAGTGGCTGGCCACCGAGTTCAAGGGAGCCCTGCTGATGACCAGCCACGACCGCGACTTCATGAACCGGCTGGTGACGCGCATCATCGAGGTGGCCGGCGGCACCATCACCACCTATGGCGGCAACTACGACTTCTACCTGCGCGAGCGGGAGATCCGCCGCGAACAGTTGCTGGCCAGCCACCGCCGCCAGCAGGAGATGCTCGAGAAGGAGGAGGAGTTCATCGCCCGCTTCGCCGCCCGCGCCTCCCACGCCGCCCAGGTGCAGTCGCGGGTGAAGAAGCTGGAGAAGATCGAGCGCATCGAGATCCCGCCGGAGCAGAAGGTGATCCGCTTCGAGTTCCAGGAGCCGCCGCGCAGCGGCGACGATGTTTTCCGCATCGACGGCCTCGGCAAGGTCTGGCAACTCCCCGAAGGGGGTGCGAAGTCGGTATTCGGCGGGGTTTCCGGGACGATCCGCCGCGGCGACAAGATCGCCGTGGTCGGCGTCAACGGCGCCGGCAAGTCGACCTTCCTCAAGGTCCTCTCCGGGCAGACCGAACCGACCAGCGGCCGTGCCACCGTCGGCGCCAACGTCAACCTCGGCTACTTCAGCCAACATGCCATGGATGTCCTCGACCCGAAGAAGACCGTCTTCGAGACCGTGCAGGAGGCGCTACCGACCGCCACCATCGGGGTGCTGCGCAACCTGTGCGCGGCCTTCCTCTTCCAGGGGGACGACGTCGACAAGCGCATCGACAAGCTCTCCGGCGGCGAAAAGAGCCGGGTGGTGCTGGCCACCCTGCTGGCGCGCCCCTTGAATCTGCTGATCCTCGACGAGCCGACCAACCACCTCGACATCCAGTCGCGCGAGATCCTGCTCGAGGCGCTGCGGAACTTTACCGGCACGGTGGTCCTGGTCAGCCACGACCGCCACTTCCTGCGCTCCCTGGTCACCCGGGTCTTCGCCATCGACCACGGCGAGATGATCCCCTTTGAAGGGGATTACGACTACTACCTCTACAAGAGCGGGCAGAAGGGCCAGGCCGCCTGACGCGCATGACTGAAGACGCCTGCTTCACCTACCGTCCGATCGGCATCCTGCATTCCCCTTATGCCCACCGCATCGACGCCCCGCACCAGGGCACGGTGGTGACCGGAACGGACAGCGGATCGCCGGCGCTGGCCACCCTGGAGCTGCACGACTGGCTGGAGGAAGAGGTGCTGCAAGGGTTGGGTGGCTTCGACAGGTTGTGGCTGATCTACGCCTTTCACCGGAACCGGGGGTGGAAAAGCCGGGTCAGGCCGCCCCGGGGGGGACCGAAACGGGGGGTGCTGGCGACCCGCGCCCCGCATCGTCCCAACGCCATCGGTCTGTCGGCCGTGGAATTGCTCGGCATCGACGGCCGCATTCTGCACCTGCGCGGGGTCGATCTGCTCGATGGCACACCGATTCTGGACATCAAACCCTACGTCCCCTACGCCGATGCCTTTCCGGACGCCAGGGCCGGCTGGATCGACGACCTCGACGCCAGATTGGGGCGCCATTTCGCCCCCGGCCCGCGCAAGCCGAAAGCCCCCGCAACCACTTCCAGACCAGTTGCCAAAAACTGTCCGCAGGACGAGCCTTAACCCCTCCGACGCCATCCCAGGCGCAGCGAGCTTGAACCCGGGCAAAAAAATGCCCCACAGCAGGAGGTTGTCTGTGGGGCCAAGGAGGCTGTTCGTGAAGAAGCTTTTGGGTGTATTGATGGTTTTGACTTTACCCTGAGCCCGCAAAGCTTTGAACGTGCCTGCCCGTATTTTTTCGCGGCACGACACGCAGCAGGCGCTGTGCACATGCACAGTCCCGGGCAATCGCAAAAGCCCTTGACAGCTTTTCGGAAATTTCATAAAGTCTCGACTCGTCATACCGATCCCCAGTAGCTCAGTCGGTAGAGCAGGCGGCTGTTAACCGCCTTGTCCGTGGTTCGAGTCCGCGCTGGGGAGCCAACCATTACCAAAAGTGGGCACTTCTTCGGAGTTGTCCGCTTTTGTTTTTTTGAGCAGGCTAGCCAGCGCGGCGTGGCTGCCCCCAAGAGTTTTGAGTTCAGTTAGAGGCGACAACGATGCTGACACAGGGGGGCTTTAATTGTGATTATTGAGACTGTGTCTACAGCGCTAGCCTCTGCCGGCTGAACGGCTCGAACAGTACGCGGCCAATCCCTGGCTCGTTCCTGCCGTCGAAGATGGTGGCTGCCGGGTCGTTTCCGCCCCACCAGTTATCCGGCGCCTTCACGTCTTCGTCGTTGAAGTCGCCGACCCGGATGTTGTAGGCGCGGTTTCCGAAAAAGTTGTTGCCGGTGATAGTCAGGCCGCCCCCCTTCTCGCGGACGAAGAGGCCGATTTCGTTCTCCGTAAACTCGCACTCCGCGATGCTTCCTTCCCCCTGGTAGGAGCGGAGCCCGACACCGTTGTCGGCGAAACGGCTTTGCCGGACCGACAGCGGCCCACCGCGAAAACGTAAACCCACATCTCCGCCCCGGAAGGTGCAACCAAAGATCGTCAGCCGAGTCTCGTGGCTGTGTACCCCCCACTGCGCCGACTCGACGAGGCAATGCTCCATCCGGCTCTCGGCGGCTTCCTCGAACATGATCTCGTGCCAGCGGCTGGGCGTTTTCTTCTCCTTTGTGGTGAAGACGATCTCCTGCCCTTTCTGGCCGATGGCCCGGAGAGCCCCCTGGATCACCAGACTGACCCCCTTGGAGAAGATCACCCTGGTCCCCGGCCGGACCTCCAGGGTGGTGCCCTTGGGAACGGTGAAGGTCTTGGCGACGGGGATCGTCCCCTGCCAGACGATGGTCTTGGACTTGCCGGCTTTGTCGGCGGCGAGGCAGCTAGCGGAGAATGTCGGCAACAAGAGCAGGGCCAGAACAAGGGAAAGTTGTCTCATCGTAGCCTCCAGCATAAAGAGCAGTGACTAATCATATTAGCACCCTGCAATCTTCCAGCCGAAATATTTTTAAGGAACAAGACTTGCTAACATGTAAAGGCCAACACCGGATGTTGCTGCATTTCCCCTTTATTGTGCGAATGTTGCGACGAATTGCCGTCTTCCTGCCGTCCCGGCAAGGCAGGAGTCAATCACAGGGAGGCATTGGGTTTCATGGATAACATTCCGGAATTATTGATGCAGTTCGGCACGGAGTTGGGGAAGGAGTTCCTCTACATCCTTCCCTATCTCGCCTTCGGGGTGCTCCTCGAAGCGATCATCCGCACCTTCAAGTGGCACGTCAAGATTCGCAAGGCGCTGGTCAGGCTCGGCGTCTGGGCGATCCCCGTGGCCGCGCTGCTCGGGGTCTTCAGCCCCCTGTGCGCCTGCGCGGTGCTCCCCCTGATCATCTCCCTGCTCATGGCCGGGGTGCCCCTGGCCCCGGCGGTGACTCTACTGATCACTTCGCCGATCATGAGTCCGGCGGCCTACACCATGATCGGCGGCATGCTCGGTATCGACTGGGCCAACATTATCCTGGTCAGTGCCATCCTGTTCGGCATCTTCGCCGGCTACGTGACGCTGCTGATGCGCCCCTACGGCTTCAGGGAGGATGAGGTCTTCAAGACCAAGCTGCCGGCCGGGGACTTTCACGATCCCGACTATCCCGTCGACGAACTGCGCTGCGACTGCGGCAAGCAACTCTCCCACCGCGTCGATCGCTGTACCCACAACAAGTTCCTGGTCTTTGCCGCCCGCTGCTGGGAGGGCGCCCTCAAGATCGGCAAGTTCGCGCTGCTCGGCCTGTTCATCGAGGTCTTCGCGCTCTCCTTCATCCCGACCGAGTGGATGACCTCCCTGCTGGAGACCGGCGGCATCTGGCAGACGCTGCTGATCATGTCCGCCGCCATCCCCATGCACCTGCCGCAAGTCACCGCCGCTTCGATGCTCTACGGCTTCTACCTGCCGGATCCGGGGGAGACCATCGCCCTGGCCAAGGGGCCGGGAATCGCCCTGCTGATCGGCGGCCCGGTCACGGCGCTGCCGGTGATGGCGGTTCTTTACAGCATGTTCCACAAGCGGGTGCTCGCCCTCTACCTGGCGATCTGCGTCAGTGGTACCCTGGCGCTGGCGCTCTTCTGGCAACTGGTTACCGGATAGCCAACGTCCACCGAGGAGCAACGTCATGTCGCTGACATCACAACTGCGCGCACGACTGGCGGGCGCCAGTCTTATCATGAGCTTCATCATGCTGATCGGTGTTCAGCACGCGGCCGCCACCGATCTCCCCTCGCCCGAGACTTACGCCCTGCTGGAAAAGTTCCACGGCCATGTCTGCGGCGGTTCGCTCTTCGGCGCACGGATGGGTCATGCCGCCAGGGAGGCTCTACGGGCTGCCGGCGGCGAAGGGAAGCTCAAGGCCACGGTCTTCGACCTCTCCTGTCCGGTCGATGGCATCCAGGTCAGCGCCGGCACCACCTACGGCAACAAGGCCCTGACGGTCAAGGATCGTGACGAACGGCGCCTGATCTTGGAGGCGGAGGGGAATAACAAGCGGGTGGAGGCGACGTTGACGCCCAAGGCCGAGAAGATGGCCCTGCGCTCGAAGGAGCTTGGCAAGAAGGCCCGCGAACTGCCGGAGAACTCCGTTGAGCGGCAGGCAGTGGAGCAGGAAATCGAGGAGATTTTTGCCTGGCTGCGCACGGCGTCGACTTCTGAAGTGCTAAAAGTCATCATTATTCCGTAACGTCAACGGCACCACCTACCTTTTTCTCCCTCCACCCCCAAAAACAACCAATATTGTCAGATAATGCATCGGCGGGCAGGGGATTTTTCACTTGACCTGCAGCTTGATCCCATTTATTTTCGATAACGATTTTCAAAATCAGGTGTATTGGAATGGAGTGGATCAATGAAACTGATGAGTAGCTTTATTGGTGCTTTGGCTTTTTTTCTGGTGGCAACAGCCAATGTCTATGCCGACGAGCATCACCTTCTCGGGGACCTGGGCGGGGCACGATCGGCCATGGAGAACCATGGTCTCACGGCAGAGGCGGTTCTGACCACGGATTTTCTTTATAATGCCGATGGTGGTGCAAAGGAGAATGACACAATCCTCGGCAACTTCGACCTGACCTTCGAGCTTGACACCGCCAAAGCCGGTTGGTGGGAGAACGGCACCTTCTTTCTCTACTTCCTGGGAAACTTCAATTCCGGTCGATCCATGCTCGAAATCATCGGCGACGCGCAGTCGACCAGCCATATCGACACCGGGGAGGCCTTCAAGGTGTACGAGGCCTGGTACGAGCACACTTTCAAGGACGACCGACTGTCACTTCTTTTCGGTTTGCATGACTTCAACAGTGATTTCGATGCTCTCGAGTATACTTCTTTATTTGTCCATGCTTCGCCCGGAATCTCCCCGGACATCTCCCAACTCGGCGCATCCGTATTCCCCGTCACCTCTCTGGCACTGAGATTGAAGGTTCATCCGACGGATGGCAGTTATCTTCTGGCCGGTATCTATGACGGGGTATCCGGCGATCCCGACCACACCAAGCGTGCGGCAATCAGGCTGAGCGAAGAGGACGGTATTTTTACCGCGGTTGAAGCCGGGCTGTCGGCTGGGCAACCCGGAGAAACCGGCTATTTCAAGGTGGGCGCCGGGGGGTGGCTGCATACGGCGGAAGTGGAAAATTTCGCTGGTCAGGTGGATGACAACAACCATGGTGTCTACCTGATTGCCGAAAAAACCCTCTATGTCGAGGAGGTCGAAGGCCAGGGGCTTGGCGGTTTCATTCAACTCGGCTGGGCGGATGACGACAGGAACCGGATTGCAAGTTATTGGGGTATCGGTCTCAACTATACCGGCCTGATCCCGGGGCGAGATCGTGACAGTGCCGGTCTCTTCGTGGGGAGTGCCCTGAATGGCGACAAGTTCATGAAGTTTATGAAAGAGGCGGAACTTGCGCCGGTCGAGCACACGGAAACAGCCATCGAGCTGACCTATCGGGCGGAGATTCGCCCATGGCTCTTCATCCAACCTGATCTTCAATACATCATTAACCCGGGCATGGACCCATCGCTGAAGAATGCCTTTCAGATCGGCAGTCGTATCCAGGTCGTTTTTTAACCACCCTCTTTCCCGACAATAAACGCCCCCTGTGCCAAGAGTGGTACAGGGGGCGTTTGTGTCCGCATCATTCAATGATTAACGACAGTTCAACCCCTCATCCGGCGCGCCGGGAGATTCATAACGCAGTCGAAAGGTGGTTTCCGGAGGTGGCACCATCTCGATAGGGACCGTGAAACGAGCCTCCTTTACCCCTCCACGCTTGGAGGCGTAGTCAGTAATGTGTGCCTGTCCTTCGGCGAGAGGGACTGCGTCCTGTCCGCAGGCGACAACCAGAACCTTTCCGGGAAGGTGAAACTCGTGGAACTTGCGCACCGTTCCCGATATCACCACGTCACTCCCTTCCTGGACAACCCTGGCCGAGGCGATGGATGCTGGAGAGGTGGGAACGATTTCGATCGGGAACGGCGACTTCGCCTCGCTTGCGGAGTGAGTCAGGGCGCAACCGCACAATACGGTTGTTGTTAATGCCGCGACGAATGCAGACCATGGCTTTTTCATCCGGATTTCTCCACTTGTGCTGGATTCGATTTGACGTCAGCTGTCATGTACGAGTCGGCTGTCAGTCTGCGCGGATACCCCGCGACCGAAGCGCAGATAGAGCGACGGCAGCACGATCATGTTCAGAATTGTCGACGAAAGCAGCCCGCCCAGGATGACGATAGCCAGGGGGGAAAGGATCTCGTTGCCCGGCTTGTCGGCGGTGATGGCGAAGGGGATCAGGGCGAGCCCGGCGGCCAGCGCGGTCATGATGACCGGCCGCAATCGCTCCCTCGACCCCCGGATGACGGCGGCCCGCAGCTCCAACCCCTCCTCTGCCATCAGGTGACGGTAGTGTGACACCAGCAGGATGCCGTTGCGGGTGGCGATACCGAACAGCGTGATAAAACCGACCAGCGAGGCGACGCTGATGACCCCGGTGGTCAGGAAGACGGCGACAATCCCGCCGATGAAGGCCAGCGGCAGGTTGACCATGACCAGGGAGGCGTCCCGGAAGGAGCGGAACTCCATGGCGAGAATGAACAGGATGAAGAGTAGAGAGAGAATGCTCAGCAGCGAGATGGTGCGCGTCGCTTCCGCTTCGCTCTCGAACTGGCCGCCATACTCCACGTAGTACCCTTCCGGGAGTTTGACCTTGTCATCGATACGGCTGCGAACATCCTCGAAGACGCTGCGCAGGTCGCGACCGGCCACGTTGGCCTGAACCACTATCTTGCGCTGGGCATTCTCCCGGGTGATGGTGTTCGGCCCCTTGGCGGACACCACTTTGGCGACGGTGACGAGCGGAATCTTGACTCCGCTCGGCGTGTCGATCAGGACGCTTTCGATGGCAGCAAGACTGTCGCGGGCGCGGTCGGGGAATTTCACCACCACGTCGAAGCCGCGATCCCCTTCCAGGGTGCGGGTCACGACCACGCCGGCGGTGGCCGCCTCCATGGCATGGGCGACATCGACCGTTGTGAGCCCAAAGCGGGCCATCTGCGCCCGGTCGGGGATGATCTGCACCTGGGGAATGTCCTTTTGCTGCTCCACCGACAGGTCTGCCAGGCCGGGAACGTCGGCAATGGCGCCGCGGATCTCCTCGGCCGTGCTCCGCAATCTGAACAGTTCCGGCCCGTATACCTTGATGGCCAGGTTCGCCATGGTGCCGGAAAGCATGTGGTCGATGCGGTGACCGATCGGCTGGCCGAAGGTGATGGTTGCCGGCATGCCGGCCATGGACTTGCGCAACTCGGCCATGACCTCCTCCAGCTTGCGCTCCTGCAGGTCGAGCTTGGCCTCGATTTCGGTCATGCTCGCCGCCTTACCGTGCTCGTCCATGTCGCCGCGCCCGGTCCGGCGCGCGGTTTTCTCGATGTTCGGGTGCGCCAGCAAGGTCTTTTCCACCAGCGAGGCGATGGTCGCCGACTGCTCCAGCGAGGTTCCCGGCGGGGCGACGATCACCACGGTCAGCGCCCCTTCGTTGAAGGCGGGGAGAAACGAGCGCCCGGTCATGGAGAGCGGGATCATGGCCAGGGCAAAGGAGACGAGAGCCCCGGCGATGACCAGTTTCGGGCGGTTGACAGCCAGATCGAGCAGCGGCCGGTAGAGATGCTGCAGCCAGCGCACCACGGCGCTCTCCTCCTCCCGCTCCAGACACTTGGCACGCGGCAGCAGATAGGAGCAGAGAGCGGGGGTGACGGTCAGGGCCACCAGCAGCGAGGCGCCGATGGAGACCATGTAGGAGATGCCCAGCGGTTTAAGCAGTCGGCCCTCGACGCCGGAGAGGAAAAAGAGCGGGAGAAAGACCATGACGATGATCAGGGTGGCGTTGACGATGGAGGCGCGAATCTCCTTCGAGGCATCGAAGATTACCTGCCGCGCCGGTTTTCTCTCTCCTTCGGGGCGTTGCCGGTTTTCCTGGAGTCGCCGGAAGACATTTTCGACGTCGATGATGGCATCGTCGACAATCACGCCGATGGCGATCGCCATCCCCCCCAACGTCATGGTGTTGATGGAGATGTCGAAGATGCGCATGACGAAGATGGCGAACAGCAGTGACAGGGGCATGGCGGCAATGGAGATCAGGGTGGTCCGCATATTCCCCAGGAAAAGAAAGAGAATGACGATAACCAGCAGTGCCCCTTCGACCAGCACTTTGTTAATATTGGCGATGGCCCGCTCGATGAAATCCGCCTGACGGAAGATGTCGGTCTCCAGGCGCATGCCGGTCGGCAGGCTTTTCTGCAATTCCGCGAGCTTCCCTTCAAGGCGCTGGGTCAGCTCCAGGGTGTTCGCCGTGGGGTGCTTCTGGATCGAGATCACCACCCCCGGCTGGCCGTTGGCCGAGGCGTCACCATAGCGGAAGGCCGGGCCGATAGCGACGCGGGCCACATCCCGAACCGCGACCGGCACGCCGTTCCTGGTCGCCACAACGACCTGTTCAAGATCGGCGGTGGAGCGGATCCGACCGACCCCCCGGATCATGTACTCCTGGCCGGTCCTTTTCATGACCCCGGCGGCAAAGTTCTCGTTGGCGCCCGCAAGGGCGGAGGTGACGTCACTGACGGTGACGGCATAGGCTTGCAGGCGCAGGGGATCGAGTTCGACCTGGTATTGGCGGGTGTCACCGCCGATATTGGAAACCTGCGAAACCCCGGTCACCGCCATCAGGCGCTTGCGCACCACAAAGTCGGCGGTCTCCTTCAACTCCATAGTGGTATGCCGGTCGCTGACCAGCGCCACATGCATGATCTCCCCCATGATCGAGGAGATCGGCGCCAGTTGCGGCACGGCGTCGGCCGGCAGAACGCCGGTCAGCGATTGCAGCTTTTCATTGACAACCTGGCGTGCCCGGTAGATGTCGGTTCCCCAGGTGAATTCGACCCACACCGTGGAGAGGCCGGCGACCGTGTAGGAACGGACCCGGCGCACGCCGCTGGAACCGTTAACGGCATTTTCGATAGGGTAGGTAACCACCGACTCCACCTCTTCCGTGGCCATGCCGTGAGCCTCGGTGATGATGGTGACCGTCGGGGCGGTGAGATCCGGCAGTACGTCTACCGGCATCTTGACTGTAATATAGGTACCGACCACCAGCACCAGCAGGGACGCCACCATGACGATCAGCCGGTTTTCCAGGGCCAGGCGGATGATTCTATCAAGCATGATCGTGGTCTCCTTTAATGGGCGTGGCCCTGATCGGCGCCACCTTTGGCGGCGGACTCGGCCTGCTTGACGTAATAGGCGCCACGGGTCGCCACGCGCTCATCCCCCGCGAGACCACCAAGGATCTGGACGAAGCCAACGTCTTCGATACCGATCTTCACTTCGCGGCGCGAAAACGCTTCGCCAGAACTCTGGACAAAGACGAACCAGCGCCCTTCGTCCTCGATCAGCGCCTCTTTCGGCACCGCCAGCGCGTCGCCGATACTGCCGGTACGAATGGAGACCGTCGCATACATCCCGGCCTTGAACAGCCCTTTTGCGTTGTCGACCGCGAACAGCACCGGCATCGTCCGGGTGTGCGGATCGATCAGATCGCCACTGGCCACCAAGCGCGAAGGGGTGAACTCTCCCTCAAGCCCGGCCACGCTAAATCTGGAGGCCGCGGCTACCTCGGCATCGATCTTCCCGGCTTCAACCGCCGGAACGCTGGCCTTGAGCCAGAGCCGCGTGGAATCGACGATGCGCAGAACCGCCTCGCCGGCAGCCACCCCCCGGCCGTTGCCGCTGGCCACGTCCACCACCGTCCCGCTGATCGGGACGCGGACCGCGATGCGGTTGGCCTCCCCTCCCTGCACGCTGGTCATCGCCCGATCCAGCGGTGCGAAGGCCGCCCTGGCGCTGGCGACCGCCGCCTGTGCCTCCTCCAGGCGCTTGCGCGAGGCGATTTTGGCCTCGACCAGTTGCCGAGCCCGTTCATATTCGCTTTCGGCCAGGGCGAGGCGACTTTGCGCCTGGCCGTGATCGGCCGCTAGCTGTGCATACCCGCCCTGCGGTGAAAGCGGCGGCTCGATCAGCGCCACCACCTCGCCCTTGGCCACGCGCTGGCCGACAAACGGCAGCGGGCGGGATACCGAGAGCGTCCCCGCCAGCGGCGCCGCGACCGTCGCCTCGGCGTTCGTGGCGGGCACCAGTTCGCCGGCCACGGAGAAGCCGGCGGAAAGAGGGCGGCGGGAGAGCGGCTCCACCATGAAATCGACCACCCACTGCTGTTCCTTGAGAAAGCCGATCTCTCCTCCGCCACCTGAGGCTTCATGGGAAGAGGGTGCTGCCCCCTTGGCTGCGACCTGCACATCGGGAACGGTGATCTCGTCTTCAAAGCCGCTGCCGTTGGTCACCAGGGTCAGGCGCCAGTTCCCTGCCGCGGGGAGCTTCGTTTCGGTCTTGTAAATGCCGGGTCGGGTCGGCTCCGGAACGACAACTTCCAGGGGAGATCCCGCCGTTGGGGTAAAGATCAACTTCAGCGCCCCGGCGGTCACCGGCTTGAAGTCGCTCAGCCGTGTCAGGTGCACGAGAAACCCGGCCGGCTCGCCGGCTACCGGCTGGTCGTACTCCATGAACAGTTCGCTTTTGGCGGTATAGGCGGTCACTGCGACGGACTCGGCTTCCGTACCTGCAGATTCAACGCTGCCGTGATCCTGGTGACCGCAACCGGCCAGCATGAACAGCAGAACCAGCAACAGCCCCACGCCTCGCAGGGCAGATTTGTGAATATTCATCGGTTGTCTCCTTCTTCGCGCGCGAGTTCGATTCCCGCGGCGGCTTCCAGTTGAGCGACCGCGATGGCGCGGCCGTGCAGGGCGGTAAGATAGTCGCTGTTGACCTGGTAATGACGGCGTTGTTCCTCAATGACGCTCAATATTCCGACCTCGCCAAGGCGATACGCCTCACGAACGGTATTCAGATTTTCCTCCAGGTGCGGGAGGATATCGCTCCGATAGAGGCGCAGCGAGCTCTCGGCGGCGGCGAGTCTGGCCGTGGCGACCTCGACTTCACGGATAATCGCGATACGCTGCGCGGCCAGGCGCCGCGCCGCGCCACTCTGGCGAGCCGTGGCCTCGCGCAACTGGGCCTCGCGGCGCGACGGGGAGGGAATCGGGACCGACAGGCGGAAACCGAGCAGATCATCGGATGTGCGCTCCTCCAGGGAACCTTCTCCTTCGGTGGAGCGCTCATGGGAATAGACGATGCCGGCGGTCACGTTGGGCCAGCGTTCCGCCCGGGCCAGTTCGACCGCCGCCCCGGTGCTCTCCTGCTCCAGCGTCAGGGCGTTGAGGTCGGGGCGCTGGCGCAGCGCCCGCTCTACCAGCGCGGCGGCATCGACAGTTGCCACTTGACTGGACGAATCGGCCGCTAACTCCAGAAGGGCCTCGGGGGGAAGCCCCAGGGTTTGCGCCAGCCCGGCGCGCAGGGCGGCAAACTCCCCTTCGGTCGCGATGACGCGCTGCTGCACCCGGCGCTCTTCCACACGGGCCAGGCTGACCTCGATTTCGGCGATGTCGCCGGCCAGAAAGCGCGCCTCGGCAATGCGCACCAGCTCCTGGTCGACCGCCGCCGCCTTGCGAGCCAGTTCCACCTGCGCCCCAACCAGGGTCAGCTCGTGAAATAGCGCCTTGACATCCAGGATCAGCAGCCGTTCGGCATTTCTGACCCGTTCGCGCGCGGCGTCGAGTTGCTTGCCCGCGACGGTGCTACGCAGGCGTTTTTTGCCGAAGGTCAAAAACTCGCGGGAGATGCCCACGGCATAGCGGTCTTCGTCGCTGCTTCCGGTCAGATCGCCTGTGTCCATGCCGAATTCCAGAACCGGGTCGGGATGCAGGCCGGCACCGATGGCCTCGGCTTCGGCGATCCCCAATTCGTCACGCAGGGCCAACAGCTCGCCGTTGCTCCGCAGGGCCTCCGCAACGACGCGGGACAGGGTGAAAGGTTCGCCTGTCGGCGCGGCAAACGCAGCCAGGGGGGAAAATGTCGCGACTAGACAGAGAACGATCCATAAGGTCGTCGTTTTCATAACCAAGTTTCTCCTTTAATTCGTGGCGAGGCGGTTGTCCCCTCCTCGTTATTTCCTGAAAATCTTCTCGTAAAACCCGCTGACCTTGAGCTTGACGGTCACGGGCTGATCGCTGCGATTGCGCCAGAACCAGCCGTGGGTGCCGTCGAACGGGGCGACGAAGGAACCCTGTGCTGCCGTCTGCTGCATCGCCTTCCAGTAGCTGGTGAACTGGTCGTCCTTCCCGGGGGGCTCGCCGTGCATGTCGAAGTTGACCCTGCCCCCGTCGGTCGTCCAGTTGAAGACGAACTGTTCCCCCCGGCGCATCATGGCCTTGACCTCCACCCCTTCGGAAGGTTGCAGGGTGAGGGTCATCTCGTCATTGCGCAGGAGGGTTGCGCCTGTCGCCACCGTCACCGGTTGCGTCTTTGCATACGCCGGAGCGACCGGACTGGGCTGCGGCGCGCCCGCGGCGACGTTTGCCGGCGTCTCGGTCTTGGGAGCGTTCAGGGTCGTCAGGCGCATGGCTTTGCCGATCCCGGTGGGATCGATCCCGTATTCGGCGGGGAGCACGGCGGTGAGCAGGATGATCACGGCTATCGTCCCGGCCATGCCGGTGGCGACCATCAGCTGTTTGATGCTGGGGAGGTGGTGGGTATGATGGGTATTCATGGTCTCAACCTTTCAGTTCAGGAAGTGAAGTAGCCGGTCAACTGGAAGCCAACCAGCACGAAGCCGGCCGTCATGAGAGCGACGTTGGCCGCGAAGGCATGGTGGCGGAAGGTGTCCATGCGCCGCCAGAAGCCCATGCCGATCAGAATGGCGCCCAGGGCCAGCATCTGGCCCAGTTCGACGCCAACGTTGAAGGCCAGGATGTTCGGCACCAGCCCATCGGGGGAGAGCGCGAACTCCTGCAGCTTGGTGGCGAGACCGAAACCGTGGAAGAAGCCGAAGATCAGCACCGCCGCCTTGGTGTTCGGTTGGAACCCCAGTACCTTCTTGAAGGCGCCGAGATTGTCGAGGGCCTTGTAGACGACCGAGAGGCCGATGATGGCATCGACGATATAGGGGTTGACGTGCGTCCCGCTCAGCACGCCGTAGATCAGGGTCACGCTGTGGCCGATGGCGAAGAGGGTGACGTAGGCCGCCACCTCGCGCATGCGGTACAGGAAGAAGATCACGCCGAATAGGAAAAGCAGGTGATCGTAGCCGGTGACCATGTGCTTGGCGCCGAGGTAGATGAACGGCAGCAGTTGCATGCCGCTGTTCTGGACGAGGAAAGCCTTGTCGTCGGCGGAGACGCCGTGGGCGAAAGCCTCCGACGCCAGGGCGAACAGCAGCAGGCAGGTTGGCAGCAGGAGACGAAGGATCGCCCCCCGCCAGGAAGGTTGCGAATCAGGTAAAGCGTGCATGCAAAATCTCCAGAATTGAGTCGTCTGACGTAGTCCGGTCTCCACCGTGCGGGGCACACGGCACGGCGAAGCCCATGACTGAGGGTGCGCGACTCAGACGAGTGCGCTGCCTCGGGACGGATGAACCGGTATCACCCGTGGCAATTGCCGGCGGATGACCAGAAAACGATTGGGATCAGGCGTGGTGTCGCGGAGGGATGAAGCGTTCGGGGAAGACGTCGAGGAGGAAATAGGGCGGATAGCTCCCTCCCAGGGTGGCATCCAGCGACCATTCACTCAGGCTGAAGGAACAGCCACCTGTCACATCAAAGCCGTGAGGGGTCTCGCAGCAGTGACTGGCATCCGGATTTTCGTCATGGTTATCGGCGGAAGGGCTGTGGTGATGCCCCGCCTCGCCGGCCGTGGCAACGGCTTCGTGTGCTTCGTCCGCCGCGTGGCTGCCATAGAGCAGGGCGTTGGCGGACAAAGCGAAGACCAGCAAGACGATAAACCCCAGCAGGGTCTTATGGGCGGTGATCCAGGACAATATCGGCTCCACGTAAGGATAGCGGCACGACTTTAATCAAGACAGGGACTGGAGTCAAGCAGCATTGAGTGACTCATCATTATTTTACAAAGGACGTTGTTTTTCATGCGCATTTCAAGACGGGCCAGCCGCCGCCGGGCAGACGCCCTGCCCGGCGGCCAGGCAACGCTATGGCCCACAAATGGGACAGTCCCTAGCCGCCACCCGACCTAATAAAGGGACAGTCCCCGTGCGGGGACAGTCCCTAGCCGCCGCCGTAGGAGTGGAGGCCGGAGAGAACCAGGTTGACGCCGAGGTAACAGAAGATGGTGGCGGCGAAGCCGAAGATGGAAAGCCACG
>Ga0129297_10000060_pt1 | contig 47695 bp, 48 predicted proteins | sample I18A1metaG_FD_94708 | JGI IMG/M metagenome (GOLD analysis project Ga0129297, IMG submission 94708) | Lake sediment bacterial and archeal communities from Gulf of Boni, Indonesia to study Microbial Dark Matter (Phase II) - ​I18A1 metaG | ecosystem: Environmental > Aquatic > Freshwater > Lake >... | reverse complement strand
GCTCGGCCCCGTCACAACGATCAGCTTGTTGCGCGGCAGGCTGACGTCGATCCTCTTCAAGTTGTGCTGCGCCGCCTTTTTGACCATGATCTCTTCGAGCATACGTCTATTCTAGCGTTTTGCTGGGCGGTTCACAAGGAAGGGAAAGCCTAGGGGGACGCTCCCCAAGGGGACGGGTCTCCGCGAGATGTGTCCCCTTCGGGAACGTCCCTCTAAACTCTACTCGAAGCCCGGCGGCACCAGGAACCCGAACTCTTGCTCTAGCGCCTGCGCCACAAATATCGGCGTCGCATCTTCGAGCCATGGCCCGAGGATCTGTACTCCCACCGGCAGCGCGTCCTCCGTCAATCCCACTGGCGCCGCTGTAGCCGGAAGTCCTGTCATAACGGCGAACGACGCCCAGAACAATTGATCCATATAGCACCGTGGCCCCTCAGGCGTTTTCAACACGCGCGCGAACGCATCCGGGCTATGGTCATGGCCAAACGCCGGGACAAAATCCACGGGCATCAGGAACGCGTCGTATTCTTGAAAATAACTCGCCCAGGCTGCGCGGGCAGCGTATCGCTGTTCATCAAGCGCGGTCCATTCCTTGTGTGTCATGGTCACGGCACTTTTCATGGCTGCGGCCACAAGCTCATCGGCCGCCGGGCTTGACTCGCGGATCTTCCGCAGTTCTTCTTCCGGCAATCCCTCGAGCATCACCACCCACATCAATTCCAAGTATGTCTTGTACTGCTGAGCCACGTCGATCCCGTCTGGGAATCCTTCTTCCATGGTTGCCCCCATCCCACGCAGCGCCTCCACTGCTGACTGCAAGCGGGATTTCACTGCGGCAGTGACCGGACACATCGGATGCTCCAATACATACCGCAGTCTGTACTCGCGGATCGACTTTTTGCGCGCCGGCGGAAGAGTCCATCTGTAGGCGATCGCATCCTCCGCTTCTGGCCCGCCCAGGACATCCAGAGCCAGGAGCAGGTCGGCAGAGCTTCTCGCCAGCGGACCCGCCACGGGCAGGCTCGTCGGAGGAGCGACAACGCCGGGCGGAGGAGGAATATGGCCACTCAACGGAACCACGCTGACCGTTGGCTTATGGCCGAAGAGTCCACAGAAGTGCGCGGGCACGCGGATTGATCCGCCGATATCGCTGCCGAGCGTGAGATATCCTAATCCGGCGGCCATCGCCGCCGCACCTCCTCCAGTGGAGCCTCCTGGGGTCCGCGTCAGGTCCCAGGGGTTGTTGGCAGTCGGGAAAATATCGTTATAGCTCTGCCAGTCGCCGGCCATGAACGGAACATTCGTCTTTCCCAGCATCACCATCCCAGCCCCACGCATCCGGGCGACGGCGACCGCATCATGTTTGGGCACGTAGTCCTTCAAAAAAGGGGCGCCCGCAGTTGTCCGCACGCCCGCCGTTTCAAAAGTGTCTTTGATTGTGCAAGGGACGCCGTGCAGCCGGCCCCAGATCTTCCCGCGGGACAGGTCGGTATCGGCCTGTCTCGCCCGTCGCAAAGCTTCTTCGGCAGTGACGGTCACTATTGCGTTGATCTTCGGGTTGAACGTCTGAATGCGATCAAGAATCAGAGACGTCAATTCGACCGAAGAAACTTGCTTTGTTTGGATTGCCCGGGCCGCCATTGTCGCAGAAACATACGGCCATCCATGCTTAGGCAGAATCGCTTTTGTCTGATCGACAACGGCCCCCACCTCTCGCGGCACACTGCTGACGACCGCCGCCATTGTGCCGGTTATAAGAAATTCGCGACGAGTCCATTTTCGCATGGCTCAACTCCTTTCCGAAGAGATAGCCCTCTCCGTGGAATAAGAATTTTTTTTGATCAACGACATAAAGCACGGGCTTTTTATCGTTTTCCCTATCCCCTTGAAAGGAATCATAAGCACGAGAAAAGACGATGTCAAGCTGCGCCACGATAGAGCCGGGTTGACCGTCCGCTTCTTATAATGTAGGATTAGGCGAGGTTAAGGTTACGCCGATGTCAAGGGAACAAAATCTGCTGAAGTCCCTGGAGATTCTCAATGATATGGGGGTTAAGGAAGACGCCATCACGGCTGTCAAACATATCCCCGCTCAAGAGGGCCGCTTTGCCGATTATCCTCCGGGCGTGCATCCGGCCCTGCTCGACGCGCTCGAAAAAAAAGGCTATAAAAAGCTTTATTCCCATCAGCGCTCTTCATGGGAAGCGCTCAAGGACGGGAAACACATCGTCGTTGTGACCCCGACCGCTTCGGGCAAGACTCTCTGCTATAACCTCCCCGTGCTCAATGCCATCCTCCAAGACACGTCCAGCCGGGCGATCTACCTCTTCCCGACAAAAGCCCTCTCCCAGGACCAAAGAGCTGAGCTCGACGAGGTCATCAACCTGCTGCCCGAGGACATCCGGGTTCATACGTACGACGGCGATACTCCCCAGGATGCACGAAAAGCCATCCGGAGCATCGGGCAGATCGTCCTCACAAACCCCGACATGCTGCACACGGGCATCCTGCCTCATCATACGAAGTGGATCAACCTGTTCAGAAATCTCAAATATATCGTCATCGATGAACTGCATAACTACCGTGGGATCTTCGGCAGCCACCTGGCCAATGTCCTGAGAAGGGTAAAGCGGATTGCCGCGTTCTATGGGTCATCTCCCCAATTTATTCTGTGCACGGCCACGATTGCCAACCCGGTTGAGGTCGCCGAAAAAATGATCGAACACCCGGTCACTCTGATCGACGACAACGGAGCTCCCCGGGGCGAGAAATATTTCATCTTTTACACCCCGCCGGTGGTCAACCGGTTCCTGGGCATCCGGCGTTCCTACATCAACGAATCCCGGCACGTCGCCTCGGTGTTCCTTAAAAACGACCTCCAGACGATCGTCTTCGCCCAGAGCCGCCTGAACACCGAGGTCCTCCTCACCTACCTCAAGGAGGATATCGAAAAAGGCATCAAGGAGGAAGGCCTGATCCGCGGTTACAGGGGCGGCTACCTTCCCCTCAAACGGAGGGAGATCGAAAAAGGATTAAGAGAGGGTAAGATCCTCGGCGTTGTCTCCACCAATGCGCTGGAGCTCGGCATTGATATCGGCAGCCTGGATGTGGCCGTTCTGGCCGGATACCCGGGGACGATCGCCAGCACGTGGCAGAGGGCGGGCCGGGCCGGACGGAAGTCGGGAAGGTCGGCCGCAGTTCTCGTGGCCTCAAGCTCCCCGCTCGACCAGTTCATCGTCAATCATCCCGATTACTTCTTCACTCGAAGCCCGGAGAGGGCGCTCATCAACCCCGACAATCTCTCCATCCTTGTCAGCCACGTCGAGTGCGCCTCCTTCGAGCTGCCCTTCGCCGACGGTGAGAAATTCGGAAAGATGGATATTGGCGAAATTTTGAGATTCCTGGAAGAAGAAAAACTCCTCCATCATTCCCAGGAAAAATGGTACTGGACGTCGGACGCCTATCCGGCCGACGGCGTCAGCCTGCGGAGCATCAGCTCGGATAATTTTGTCGTAGTCGACCAGACCGGAGAAGCAAAAGCGATCGCCGAAGTCGATTTCACGTCTGCTCTATCCAGCCTCCATCCCAAGGCCATTTACATGTGCGAGGGGGAGCAATACTACGTCGAGAACCTTGACTTCGACCAGAGAAAAGCCTACGTAAAAAAGACCGATGTGGATTATTTTACCGACGCCATCGACTACACCAAGATTAAGATCCTGGATGTCTTCAGCAGAAAAAAACTGGAGCGTTGCCAGATTTCCCACGGCGAGGTCCACGTCGCCACCCAGGTCGTGGGTTTTAAGAAGATTAAATTCTTCACCATGGAAAACGTCGGCGCCGGAAACCTCAGCCTGCCCCAGAACGAGATGCACACGACCGCTTATTGGCTGACCATCCCCGCCTCGCTGATTCAGTCGCTGCCTTTTTCATCAGAGGAGAGGATCAACGGCCTCTTTGGCCTGGCCTATCTCCTCCACCATGTCTCCCCCCTCTTTCTGATGTGCGACTTGCACGATGTCGGCGTTTCCATAGGCGATAACATGACGGGAGAATCTGTCCCTCCGCGCAACATTCCTCTAAAAATCGCCACCCCCGAGGAACCTCCTGTTTTTTTAGAGCCCGATTTTGAGCCCAACATTTTTATCTATGACAATTACCCAGGCGGCATCGGGTTGAGCCCGGCCCTTTTTGACCTGGAGAAAGACCTTCTCAAACACTGCTTGAAGACGATCAACCTCTGCCCGTGCCAGGAGGGCTGCCCCTCCTGCGTCGGCCCGGCCACGGAGACGGGAAAGCAGGCCAAGCAGGTCGCCCAGGATATCCTCCGGGGACTGCTCGAATAGATCACGCCGGGCCGCCTCTAAAGACCCGCTTTTCGAAGTATGCCTGGTTTGCGAATCTCAAGACTCTAAGGCAAACTCGACGGCGGCTTGCGCGTGAATCCGAGTGGTGTCGAATAAGGGGACCAGGCTGTCCTTTTCTTTGATGAGGAGGCCAATCTCTGTGCAGCCTAGAATGACGCCTTCCGCTCCTTCGCCGACCAGCCGTTTGATGATCGCCTTAAACTGACTTCGGGAGGACGGTTCAATCCGGCCGACGACCAGCTCTTCGTAGATTACCCGGTGGACAATCTCGCGGTCAGGCAGGCCGGGAGTGAGGACTTCGAGGCCATGTTTTTGACTCAGACGTCCTTTGTAGAAATCCTCCTCCATCGTAAAGCGCGTTCCCAGGAGTCCGACCCTTTTAAGGCCCCGGCCGGAGACCACCCCGGCCGTCGCATCAGCGATGTGAAGAAGCGGTATGCGGACGGCGGACTCGATTTCTGCGGCGACCTTATGCATTGTGTTTGTGCACAGGACAAGGAAGTCGGCGCCCGCCGCCTCTACGCTTCCGGCGGCATGGATTAGGACTTGAGCGGCTTCCGGCCATTTCTGCTGGTGCTGCAGAGTCTCCATCTCAGCAAAATCCACGGAATATAAAATACTTTTCGCCGAATGGAACCCACCCATCCGAGCTTTTACCCCTTCATTGATGATGCGGTAGTACTCGAGGGAGGATTCCCAGCTCATCCCCCCGATCAAGCCGATCGTCTTCATGATTGCCTTCCTTTTAGTCGCCTCTGAATATTAAGGCTCTTTGTTCTCCGACTTCATTTGGTCTTCGAGCCATCCGAGCCGGATGGAAGATTTCTGGTCTCTGGAAGTATAGGGTTTGATATCCAGAATGGGAGTTCCTTCCAGCATGTCGATTCCTGAAACCTTGAGGACATTGCTTTCCCGCCCGAGGACTCTCACTACGGTCAAACCCAAAGGATTGGGACGGTGAGGGCTCCGAGTGGAAAAGACTCCCCTGAGTTCATTGCCCAGGAACGGCTTCGTATGAAGTTGATATCCTCGGGACTTGTGGAAGTGGTAAATCACTATAAGATGGGAAAAACCTTCGATATCTTTGAGCCCGTCTTGGTATTTCTTGAACATTTCCAGCTCACCCCGGACGGGGTCAAATCCATGAGGATCGGCGTATTTCCGCACATCGATGTCTCCTTTTTTTTTGAAAGGAGAATGGACGATTCCGATGGGCTTAAAACGGCTGTTGGGGATCACTTTTCCAGGAGCTCTTCGCAATATAATATCATCTATTATCATGACGATCGTCCTACTTCGTAGATGAATTCCGCCTGGCAATATAGACCAGTCCCGTTTTCTCCGGCACCTGGATTTCCTATCCCCTGCTTTCCGAGTCCATAAGGCCCCTGGAGAGCGGCCGAACTTCCTCCGCATTTCATTACCTGGAGAGACTCGTCTGCAGACAAGAATCGAAAATTGTGACGTTCCGGGATAGAGCTTGTCACCTAAATAAAAAGGTCATCTCATCCGCAGGACTCGGATTGGAAATATCTTAAAGTGAAAGACTTTCTTATTTGCTTTTCTTAAGCTTGGCCGTAGCCTCAGCTTTGCTCTTGCGCCTCATGTCCGCGGCGTGGGCACGCTTATAGGTCTGGATGTCTACAAACCGCCCCTTGCTGTCGCGCACCGCGTAAAGCTTAGTGCCCTTAGAGCTCCGATGAGTTGTTCTTTTCATTGGCATCTGTTCCTCCCTCCATAAATTTACTCGCCAAAGCGAAACTTCCTTCAGCCCCGGAAGTTTGCTAGAGGGAATTCAGCTTTTCCAGTTTCTTCTCGTCGCCCATGACGATCAGGACATCGCTGTCTTTGACAACAAAATCGGCTCTGGGCACATAAACCGTCCGTTCGGGCACGAGCTCCCTGACGGCGATCACCTGGATCCCGAACTTGTTCCGCAGGTCAAGCTCTTTCAGGCTCTTACCGATAAACTTTTCCGGCGGGGCGATCTCCTGAATGCTGATCCCGGACAGCAGCGGCAGGCATTCCATGATGTTCGGGCTCATCAGCCGGAGAGCTGTCCGGACAGCCATGTCTTTTTCCGGGTAGATGACTTCCGTTGCCCCGATGGCTTCGAGGATTTTGGCGTGATCCTCTGTCAGGGCTTTGGCCACAATCCGCTTGACTCCCAACTCGGAAAGGTGCAGGACGGTCAGGATTGAGGCTTCCATTTCCGGCCCCAGGCTCACCACCACAACATCCATTTCGCGTATTCCCACGGCCTCGAGGCTTTCTTTATCGACTGAATCCATGATCACGGCATGCGAAGAAAATGATTTTGCCGCCTCAATTTTATGAGTGTCCTTATCTATGGCCAAAACTTCATGCCCTTTTTCGTAGAGCGTTTTGGCCACGTTCCCGCCAAAGCTTCCCAAACCGATAATGGCAAATTTGATCATTTTTTCCTCGCTGGGATATTTTACCCGATCATTACCCTCTCTTCAACATACTCGAACTTCCCCAAGGCTTTCCGCCGACTGAACGCATAGAGAAGGGTCAGAGGGCCGATTCTCCCGGCGTACATGGTCAGGACCAGGACAACTTTGCTCAGGGAACTGAGGCTCGGCGTGATGCCAAGAGAAAGACCGACTGTACCGAATCCGGAGAAGACCTCAAAAAAAACTTCTTTCATCAGCATGGCTGGCTGATTGGCGAGGACGACGAACGAGGAGACAAAAATGAGGCTGATGGAAAGAGAGATGACGGTGAAGGCCTTGATGATAATTTCCCGTGGGATCGTCCTGTAGAAAAGATGGACCGAATCTCTGGCCACAATCTTGGACCTCACGAAAGCCAGGACCACGCCAAACGTGCTCGTCTTGACGCCGCCTCCAGTTGAGCCGGGGGACGCGCCGATGAACATCAGCAAAAGCATCAGCAAGACTGTGGCTGTGCTCAAGGGGGCCAGGTCCATCGTGTTAAACCCGGCTGTCCTGGGCGTGACCACTTGAAAAAGGGAAGCGAGGACTTTCTCCTTCAGGGTGAACAGGGCCATACTCTTGTTCCACTCTAATGCCAGGAAAATCCCGAACCCGCCAACGATAAGGGCTGCCGTCACCACAAAGACCAGTTTACTGTGAAGGGAAACTTGTTTTTTTTTTCGTTTGATCCGCCCGGAAAAAAAGGCTGTCAATTCCTGGAGGACAAGGAATCCCAGGCCGCCGAGGATGATCAAGAAAACGATCGTCAGGTTGACCAGGATATCGCCGCGGTAAGACATCAGGTTGTTGCTGAAAACAGAAAAGCCGGCATTGCAGAATGCGGAAATGGAGTGAAACACAGAGGCGAAGAGCGCCTTGGACAAGGGCAAGCCTCTCCCGAACCGGAGCACCAGCAACACAAACCCTATAAGTTCTATCGAAAAAGCAAAGATAAAAATGTTCCTGATCAAGGCCCGGAAATCCCGCGGCGCGCCGGGATGATAGCCTTCCTGGACCAGGATCCGGTCCGTGACTGCAATTTTCCTTCCGGCCACCAACAGGACCATCGTGGAAAAAGTCATCACTCCCAGTCCGCCAAGCTGGATCAACAGAAGGATGATGACCTGACCTGTCAGCGTGAAATAAGTGGCTGTGTCCTGGACAATGAGCCCCGTTACGCAGACGGCGGATGTCGAGGTAAAAAGCGCGTCGACAAAAGAGATATGGCCGGAGGTTGTGCTGAAGGGAAGCATCAACAGGAGAGCGCCCGCCAGGATGGCGACGGCAAAGCTGATAGCCAGAACCTGGGCGGGCTGGAATAGTCTGTCTTTACTGGCCACGGCTTTTCTCTTTTGAAAATCTATTACTCCGGGCCGTACTTGTCAATAAGCCCAGGGATAAGCCGGCAAACTGCGGTTGCCAGAGTAAAACCTACAGCCGGTCCGACAGAGTCTTCATGAACAGAACGATGGCGGCCTCCTCCTTGGCTGTCAGGCCTAGATTTCCCATTTCGGTTGTATTGAGGTTTTCGGAAATCTCCGGAGCCGGCCAATTCTCGGAGGAAACGTCGCGCGTGTTGTAAAAGTGCACGACAGCCTCGAGATCCTTGAAGAAGCCATTGTGCATATAGGCTTTGGGAAAGTCCGGCCGGGGCCTCAAGTCCACGTTGCGCAGGGTAGGAACTTTGTGCTTTCCGAAGTTGGCGGACGCGAGGCTGGCGTACTTGGGCGATTCTTCCAAGAATCCGCCCAGGCCCTTGTCGACCCAATCCGGACCGTCGGGATTCCAATCCTTGGGCATCTTATAGAACGGGTTTTCCGGGTTCTTGGGGATGCCCAGGTTATCGTAAGTGAAATCGGTGAAGAGCGGCGCCTTGCCCTTTTCTGCGGTCAGGACATGGCAATCGGCGCACTTGCCTTTAGTCTTGAAAAGGACGAGACCCTGGAGCTCCTGGTCGTCCAGGCCCAGACCGGCGAATTTTTTCCAGCCGGAGTCGTCGATGGAATCCACGGCCAGCCCCGCCGCTTGGGCCCTACGCCAGAAATCGTCGAACTTGGAAGAGAAAGGGTTGACTTCAGCCGAACGCTCATAGGCGGCGATCGACCGCGCGATTTTCTCGTAGGCAGCGTCGCCATTCTTTTCGGCATCGAGAGAACCCTTCCCCCAGACTTCCTCGAAAAGAGCGGCATAGTCCGACTTTTGGACCTGGAGGATGATGCTTTTTTTATCAGGGTTGTTCTGCTCCAGAGGGTTGAGGACCGGACCCATGGCCTGCTCGGCCAGAGGATCCCCCAGAGTCTCGCCCGTCGCCCGGCCGTCCCAGAACATGCCGCCGATGAAATTGCCCTCGGCGTCCCGGTGCAGCACTGGGCTGTCCCCGGCATAGGCCGAAGAGGGCGGCTTGCGGTTGCCGAAACGGCCCTTGACCGCCCCTTCATAGACTCCGCCCGACCGATTTATTGCCTCATCGGGGCCCGTGCCTCCTACAGCCCGAGCGTGGCAGGCGGCGCATTCCTGCCCCTCCGGCGTAGAGAGGTTCTTATCGAAAAAGAGTTTTTTCCCCAGTTCTTCGATGGGAGTCAGGGCTGCAAGCTTCAGACTGGCCTCCTTCTGACCTTCCCCCCTCGCGCTTTTCTTCCTCGAGGAGCAGCTCAGGGAAATCAGCAAGACCAGCACCGTTAAACTCAGGGTTGGGAAAAGCAGATATTTCTTCTTCACAGATCCCTCCTTTTTAGAAGGCGCTTAAACCCGTATTTCTTATTATAACCCGATCACCTTTGTCAAACGGCCCCAGAGCTATGATCCCGGAGAAGAAGATGGTTCCAGAGCTGGCCCCATTCACTTATTTGACAATCCCTCCCTCCTGTGTTACTTTTTGAACCGAAGCGATGAACATTTTCAGGTTGATCGTTGAAGCGAGCGCTGTTGTCCAGCTCGTCCTGCTCATTCTCCTCGTTTTCTCAGTCTTCTCCTGGGCGATTATCTTTTTCAAGAGAAGGACGATCCGGACAGCGTTCTCTCAATCGGATAAGTTCCTCAAGGCGTTCCGAAAGAGCAAGAACCTGTCCGAGGTGAATGAAGCGGCCAGAAAATACCGGGGCAGCCCCCTCGTGACTCTCTTCCAGTCCGGGTTTAAGGAGCTCGCTCATATGTCCCGTTCCAACCCCCAGAACGCCATCAATTCCGCCAAGATGGAAAGCTTGAGCCGGGTCCTAACAAAGGCCTCCAACGCAGAGATCTCGCGCCTGGAGAAAATGATGAGCTTTCTGGCAACGACTGGCAGCGTGACCCCATTCATCGGGCTGTTCGGCACGGTCTGGGGGATCATGGATGCCTTTCAGAGAATCGGCATAGTCCGCTCGGCCAGCCTGGTCACGGTCGCGCCCGGGATCGCCGAGGCCCTGATCGCCACTGCCTTCGGTTTGTTCGCCGCTATACCGGCAGTCATCGCCTACAACTACTTTCTCCACCGCATCAAGGTACTCATCACCGATATGGAGGATTTTTCGCTCGAATTTTTAAATATCGCCGAAAGACTTCATGGCACTTAGACCCCAATCTCTCTCCCCGTCCTCGTCCAAAAAGCACATCGGCACCTCTCTCTCTGAAATCAACGTCACCCCGTTCGTCGATGTCATGCTCGTCCTCCTGGTCATTTTTATGGTCACGGCCCCGATGATGCAATCTGGAATCGGAGTGAGCCTGCCCCAGGCCGAGACGCAGTCCGCGCCTGCTGAGGAGGGACTCACTATCACCATCACCAAGGACAGGTTCATCCACATGGGCGAGGCGGTCATTAACATCAACCTTCTGGAAAGAAAATTGCGCGAGTATTTTGCCGGCAAGAGCAAAAAAATCATCTTCATCCAAAGCGACAAAGATGTGTCCTATGGCTATTTCGTCGACGTCGTTGATATTATCAGGAAGGCCGGGATAGAGACAATCGGATTGGTCACAGAGCCGAAAGAGCTCAAAACGGCCAAGACAAAAAAATGAATCCTGGCGGGAATGGCGCGTCATTTAAAAGGGCCATTTATGCCTCCCTGTGTGTCCATGTCGTCCTCTTCTTGTTGATCTTAGTCTCTCCCTCCTTGCCCAAATCTTCGAAAAAGGGAATGGTTCAATATATCCCGCTGACCTTTGTCGGTCCCGGCGGAGGAGGCGGCGGGGCAAGTGGAGGGGGGCCGATGAAGGCTGCTCCGCCGCCTGCCAAGAAAGAAACGTTGAGAGACCTGACGGTGCCCCAGAAGGTTAAAGAAGAGCCCAAACCGGGCCTGCGCTATCCAGTGGAAAAACCGAAGAAAGAGACTCAGCCAAAAACGGAGAAAAAGGCGGCGATCACCAAGCCGGAACCCGGGTCGGCCGAAACTGCCAAGGAAACCGCTGAAGCCGGCGGGGGAGGAGAAGGGTCCGGGATGGGCACGGGTTTGCGCATCGGCACAGGCATGGGTCCTGGAGGCCCCGGCTATGGAGGCGCAGGCGGTCTCTCGAACTTTCCCTTTACCTATTATCTCCAGATCATCACTGACAGGGTCTCAAGCAACTGGTTTACTTCTCTCGTCGACCCGGGTGTTGCCGGAAACTTTCAGACGATAATCTTGTTCAGGATCAATAAGGATGGACAAGTGTCCGACCTGAAAGTTGAAGAGTCGAGCGGCATCACCCCGCTGGACTTGTCAGCTCTGCGCGCCGTCAAAGCCTCTTCGCCCTTTCCACCCCTGCCCAGAGATTACGATGAGCCCTACCTGGTCATCCACCTGATTTTCGAGCACTCCAAGTGAAACGAGTGAAAATGAAAAAAATAACTCCAATCTGCCTTATGTCCGTATTCTTATGTCTTCCCCTGTGCTCCCAGCAAGAAATCTACCTGACGCTGAAAGAAGGGGTCCCGGCGATCGCCCTGGCTCTTCCCGATTTCTTTGTCTCCGGGTCATCTCCCCGGGCCAAGGAGGCAGCCATGGAGATCCACCGTGTGATTTCAGAAGACCTCGCTTACAGCCGGATCTTCGAACTCCTGCCGAAGAAGTACTACGACTACATCCGGGCTCTAGACCCGAAAAATATCTCCTACAAGGAATGGGAGTCAATCCAAGCCAGCATCCTTCTGGCGGGAGAGATCTTGGAGGGAGAAGGCGAGAATATCGTCTTCGAGGGCAAGGTCTATGACGTCAAGGGCCAAAGATTCATATTTGGCAAGCGCTATCAGGCGACCAAAAGCGTTTACCGGCTGGCGGCTCACCGGATGGCCGACGAAATGGTTAAGAACCTTTCTGGAGAAAAGCCGATCTTCACGTCAAAGATCGTCTTCGTCTCTAGCCGCGACGGCAACGACGAACTCTACATGATGGACTACGACGGCCAGAATCAGACCCGTCTGACATTCAACAAGACAAGGGATTACATGCCGGCCTGGTCGCCAGACGGGAAAAAAATTGCCTTCACGTCCTACAGAAGGCTGGGCGAGGCAGGACTTTACCTCCTGGACCTCGAGGCGGGGAAGATCAGTCCTGTCTCAACCCGGGGAACAAATTTTGCTTCGTCCTTCTCTCCCGACGGAAAAAGAATGGCCTTCTGTTCAACGATGGACGGCAATTCGGAAATTTATGTGGCCGCCGCCGACGGCAGGAATGTCAAGCGGCTGACCTTCAATGAAGGCGCGGTCGACACAGCCCCATCCTGGTCCCCTACCAGTCGGGAGATCGCCTTTGTCTCGGACCGGAGCGGCACTCCCCAAATCTATATCATGGACGCCGAGGGTTCCAACCTTCGCCGTGTGAGCTTTGGAGGCACGTATCATGATTCCCCGGCCTGGTCTCCGACCGGCGATAGGATCGTCTACGTTTCCAGAGTCGAAAACATCTTTGACCTGTATGTTTTGAACCTCCGGACCAATCAGATCACCAAGCTCACCGAGAGCAACGCCCGGAATGAATCTCCCAGCTGGTCCGCAGACGGCCGGCACATCGCTTTCACGTCCAACCTGGGTGGAAGCCTGCAAATCTATACCATCGATTATGACGCGACCAACCTCCGGCGACTCACCTCCCAGGGGACCAACAAGCTGCCCGACTGGTCCCGCTGAGCAAAAGACCCGCCAAAGATAAAGATTGACAGGCAAAAATAGGTTTAGTTACAATGAGTCGCGGTGGACGGCGATTCCAGTCGCAATAAACCAACTAAAAAGGAGGAGGATGAATGATTAAAAAACTACTGGTCATTCTCATCATCTGCGTGGTCGCTTTTCTGTTCCTGATGAGCTGCAAGCCCAAGGTCAAGCCAACCCCGCCGCCTCCGGCAGCCCAAGAGCAGCCCCGGGTGGAAAAAGTCGAAGAGGCCCCGCCAGTGACGAAGCCTTCGCTGAGTGAAGAAGAGATCTTTATGTCCAAATCCCTCGAAGAAATCAACATGGAAGCCCCTCTCAAGATGATTCATTTCGATTATGACAGGTTCGAAATCCGGCCAGACGCCAGGCCGGTTCTCGATTCCGACGCCGCCTGGCTCAAGAAATTTGCCAGCGTTAAGGTTCTCATCGAAGGACATTGCGATGAGAGAGGCACCGAAGAGTATAACTTGGCGTTGGGAGAAAGAAGAGCCAAGAGCACGATGGACTATCTGGTTTCACTGGGCATATCTCCGGACCGGATGAAAATTATCTCCTACGGAAAGAGCCAGCCGCTTGAACCCGGCCATTCGGAAACGGCTTGGGCGAAAAATCGCAGAGCCCAATTCCTGATCATCGAAAAATAATATCGAGTCGATGAAAATAAGGCTGCCGGGAATTGCCCTTATTCTCTCTGTCCTATCACTCGTTTCGTTCGGGCAAAACAAGAGTAAGAAAGCGTACGAGCTGATCTATGAAGATGTCCAGGTCCTCAAGAAACAGATTCTCGCGCTCCAGGCCCAGCTGGAGAAGAATGCCGCTGGCATTGAGGCGATAAAAAATCAGGTCAGAGAGGTCCAGGCGCAGCTCAAGCTTCTCCAGGCCGACCAGGCCAATGTTCAGGAAGGCATAAGAAATGTTCCCTCTCAATATCAATTCTTGCTGGACAAGGTCGAACAAGTCAACCTACTCCTCACCAAAATTTCCGAGGACCTGATGGCGATGAGAGGGGGCGGGCCTCAACCGCAGCTTCCCGCGCCAGAGACAAAAGCCGGAGCGCCGCCTGCGGCCGAAAAGAAAAAGCCCGAGCAGAAAAAGGAGCCTCAGGAAACTGGGCAGAAACCGCCCGTTCCCCCCACTCCCTCATTATCGCCGCAGGATACCTACAATTCTGCTTACACAGACTATCTGAAGGGAAATTTTGAACTGGCCGTCGACGGGTTCAAAATGTATCGCGAGAACTTTCCCGACAGCCCCTTGTCCGACAACGCTCTCTACTGGATCGGGGAATGTTTTTACAGCCAGAGAAAATTTGAGGAAGCCATCGACCAGTTCAACGACCTGATCATGAACTATCCGCAGGGTGATAAAATCGCCGCTGCCTACCTGAAAAAAGGGTTTGCCCTGGCGGAACTCGGGAAAAAGGAGGAGGCCGTGGTTGTTTTTAAGCTGCTCACCGGTAAGTATCCTCTTGCCGAGGAATCCAGGATCGCTCAGGAAAAAATGAAGGAGCTGTCCCAAAAGAAATGAGAGATATCAATAGCCTGAACAAAGTCATCCTCATCGGACGCTTGGGCGGCAAGCCGGATCTGAGATACCTTCCCCAGAAAGAGCGCGCCGTGGCCAGGTTCTCTCTGGCCACGAATGAACGCTTTTTCAATCCTAATACTAACGAAAGCCAAATCCGGGCAGAGTGGCATCGGGTTATCGCTTGGGGAAAGCTGGCCGAGTTCTGCGAAAAATACCTGACCCAGGGAAAACAAGTCTTGATTGAGGGCAAGCTGAGGACCCGGGCCTGGCAGGACCGGGACGGAAACAAGAGGTCCACAACGGAGATCGAAGCGCAGAACATCATCCTTCTCGGAAAACGCGAAGAGGCCGTCGGCGTGGAGCCGTTCCCTGCGGAGACGCCCTCGTCCGATTTCGCCCCAGATGAACGGGTCGATCTTCGGGAAGAGGAAGGAGAAGGAGAGGGTGAGGGCGAGGACGACGTCCCTTTTTAAGGCTGCCGAAGCAAAATTCAGAAAAAAAATTGAGGAAGACGTTCGCCCCTGGGGAAAATTCCGCTCCTATCCCTATAAACTCGCCCGGAGCATCAAAATTATAACGGTCAAGCCCGGGGCGGCATTCTCTCTTCAGTATCATTCCAAAAGGAGCGAATTCTGGGTCGTCCTCGACACCGGGTTGGAGATCACGCTTGGCTCAAGGACATGGAAACTAAAGAAAGGAGAGGAAGTTTTCATCCCCAGGAAAATTCCTCACCGGCTTCGCTGCCTCGGCCGGCAGCCGGGCCGCGTCATGGAGATTTGGATCGGCGAATCCGCGGAGACGGACATCGTCCGCATCCGGGATGATTACGGCCGGGTTACATGACCTGTCCCAGCAGAAAAGCCTTGGGGTGCTTGGCCAGGATCTTTTCGATCACGTGTTCTTCGATATCCTGAGCCGTATTCAAGCTCAGTGCTTCTTCGACGACTTTCTCCACAGTTCTCAGCTCCACGGAACGAAACGTATTCTTGATTCTCGGTATGAAAATCGGGTTCATACTGAACTTGCGCAGGCCAAATCCCAGAAGAATGAGCGCGGAAAGAGGATGAGCGGCCATCTCACCGCAGACAGTGACATCCTTCCCTTCTCTTAAAGCCGCCTGGATGATGAACTTGATCAGCCGCAAAACGGAAGGGTGGAGGGGCTTGTAGAGATAGGAGACAAACTCGTTGGTGCGATCGACCGCCAGGTAGTACTGAATCAGGTCGTTTGTCCCAATGCTGAGGAAATCCACTTCTTTCACCAGGACATCGGTGATGGCAGCGGCCGCCGGAACTTCGATCATGACGCCCACCTGGATTTGCCTGTCGAACTTCACCCGTTCCCTTTCCAGCTCAAGCTTGACCTCCTCGAAAATCAGCTTAAACTCGAAGATTTCCTCAACTTCCGTAACCATGGGAATTAGGATCCGGACATTTTTTAAGGAGCTGGCTCTGAGGATCGCCCGCAGCTGGACTTTGAACACGTCCCGGTTCGCCAGGGACAGCCGGATAGCCCTGAGCCCCAGAGCAGGGTTCGGCTCTTTCTCGATCTTCAATTGAGGCAGGCTTTTGTCCCCACCGATATCCACTGTGCGGATATACACAGGTGCGGGGTAGGCCGCCTTGGCAATCCGCGAATAGACAGAGTAATGATCCGCTTCCGTAGGCAGAGTCTCGCTCTGCAGATAGAGGAATTCTGAACGGAAAAGTCCGATTCCTTCGGCCCCGAAGGAGAAGGCCATGCCCACTTCTTCAGGAAGCTCGATATTGGCCAAGGCATAAAACTTGACTTGATCCAGAGTGAGGGATTTCAACTTGGCTGTCTTCTTGAGTTCTCTGTAATAGTGATCAAATTTCTCCTTCTTGCTCTGGAATTCCTTTTTGACCGCGGGGGGAGGATTGATGATTACTTCTCCGTCTGTTCCATCAACGATGAGATAATCCCCGCGTTTGACCTGCTGAGTCACATTATGGAGTCCCACGACGGTGGGAATATTCAAGGAGCGCGCCAGAATCGCTGTATGAGAGGTCGGCCCGCCCATATCCATGGCCACGGCCAGGACATTGCCCAGGCTGAGCCTTGTAGCGGCTTCCGAAGGAAGGAGGTCATGAGCGATCAGGACCAGCTTTTTGGAATTATCATCCCGTTTCTTTTTTCTCTTCAACTCCAGGTTACCGTAAATCCGGGCCAGGACATCCGACACGTCAGATTTTCTCTGGCGAAAATAGTCGTCGGCAATCGAATCGAAGAGTTCTTGATACTTCTTGTTAACCTGAGTTAACGCCCATTCTGCCCTGACTTTCTCTTGATCGACGATTTTCTCAATCGCCGCAAGCAAGGATTGGTCATCGAGAATCAAAAGGTGAGCATCAAAGATGAAGGCGTGCTCCTCCCCCATCTTCTCTTTGACCTCTTGCTTCAGACGGTAGAGCTCGTTTCTGGTCCGTTCGACGGCCTTCTTAAGCCTCTGCACTTCCTCGCCGACTTTGGAAGAAGCAACCCTCTCCTTGGCTGAAGTCAGAAGAGTCCTCTCTGTGAGGGTGATCTCTCCCATGCCGATTCCCGGCGAAACGCCGATTCCTCTCAGCCTGACAAAAGACATTGGGCCTACTCTCGCTCCCCGAATTTATCTTTGACCAGATCCTCCAGGGCCCTGAGCGCATCATTCTCATCCTTTCCTGAAATCCGCAGGACGATCGAAGTCCCCTGAATAGCCGCTAGCGTCAGGATCCCGAGAATGCTCTTGCCGTCTATTTCCGTCTCATCCCTGATGATTCTGACAGAAGAGCTGTAGCGGTTGGCCAAGTTGACAAATTTCACAGCTGCCCGTGCGTGCAAACCCAATCTGTTCTTAATGACAATTGCCTTCTCGACCATCCCCTCAGGCCCCTTTACTGCTTTGAGCTCAAGAGGGCGCTGGCCAGATGGATATTCTTTTTCCCCTGTTCGACAACTTTTTTAACGACATCCTTGAGGTTGTTGCTTCTCTGAAGAGAGACGAACTTGATGAGCATGGGCAGGTTGACGCCGGTGACGATCTCGACTTGATTGTCTTTCATAAAGCTGAAGCTCAGGTTGGATGGCGTTCCGCCGAACATGTCCGTAAAGATCACCACGCCGTTCTTCTGGTCCACCCGCTTGAGGCTCTGGTTGATTTTTTTCTTGGAGTCTTCCACATCATCATACCAGCCGATCGAAATGGCCTCGATGTTGGGCGCCTCTCCGAGGATAATGGTCAGGGCATTCAAGAGCTCCTCAGCCAGCCTTCCGTGGGAAACGATGATTCCGCCGATCATGCCTGCAACCTACTTGTAGAGATCACGGTGATAGATTTTTATATCATATCTCTTCTTTCGAAGATAGTCCCTCAATTCATCGACGACGACGACGGACCGGTGCTTGCCTCCGGTGCAGCCGATCGAAATGGTCAAATAGCTTTTGCCCTCAGCGATAAACCCGGGGATGAGATAATCGACAAATCCGGACAATTTTTTGAGAAACTCCTGCGTCTCCCGGGAATGAAGAACATAATCTCTGACCAGCTTCGTCTTTCCGGTCTTCTCGCGCAGCCGGTCAAGATAAAAAGGGTTGGGCAAGAAACGGGTGTCAAAAATAAGGTCAGAATCGAGCGGAATACCGTACTTGTAGCCAAAGCTCGTAAGGGCGATCTGGAGCGCAGGTTTTTTTCCCTTGACCAGCCTGCGGGTGAGCAATTCTTTGAGTTGCGAGATATTAGTGGAGGAGGTATCGAAAACCTCGTCGGCCATCTTCTTGATCGGGTCCAGTCTTTTCCGTTCAAGTCGGATTCCGTCAATAATGGACTTTTTCCTGGTCAGGGGATGCGGACGACGGGTCTCGCTGAACCTCTTGAGAAGGGTCTCATCCGAGGAATCGAGAAAAATGAGCTTCGGCTTGATTTTTTTCTTGATCTTCTCCAGCACCTTGGGAAAATCGGTTAAGAACCCCGACTCCCTCATATCCACGACCAAGGCTATCTTCTCGATCTCGACCTTTTTCCTCAGCCAGAGGTCGACTAGACTAGGAATGAGCTTGGCCGGAAGGTTATCTACGCAATAGTAGCCCAGATCCTCGAGGAAATGGCTGGCCACGGTCTTTCCTGATCCTGAAATGCCAGTAATGATAAGAAATCGATCTTCCCTCATCTTTGTCTCATCCTTGACTGGTCAGGCCAGAGCCTTATCCAGCCGTTTGACGATCTCATGGGAAGCATGATATCCCTTTTGTCGCAGCAATTGAACTTTGCAGGCGACTTCGATCAACAGGGCGATGGTCCGTCCGGGAGCCACGGGGACGATCAGTTGAGGGATTTTCACCCCCAGAATTTCAAAATCCTCGGGAAACTCAAGCCCCAACCTGTCGTACTCATCCCCTCTTTGCCATTTCTTGAGCCGGATAACCAGGTCTACATTGGACTCGCGGGCAATGGCCCGAAGCCCGTAGATTTCTTTAATGTTGATGATCCCCAGCCCTCTGATTTCCATGAAATAACGGCTGAGGGAGGGAGCACTGCCGATAACTTTTCCGTCCTTCCGCTTCCTGACCTCAACTACATCGTCCGAAATAAAACGGTGTCCCCGAGAGATCAGCTCCAGTGCGCTCTCACTCTTGCCGATGCCGCTGTGACCGATGATGATGACGCCCAGCCCGAAAATTCGAAGAAATCCGCCGGAGAGCGTGATTCGGGAAGAGCCGGTGGGATTATTCATTCAGCTTTTCTTCTTCCTCGCGGATGACATCGATCACCTTTCGCGGATTCTTCGCCCCCATGATTTTCCTGACCAGAGAGGCCGAGTTCCGCACAAGTTGGGCAATAGCGGCGAGGATTTGCAAGTTGAGGCTGGGATTTTCAGGGGAAGTAATGACCAGGAAAAAGACATGCGTCGGTTTTCTGTCGCTCGACCCGAAATCCACGCCTTTCCTGGAGACCGCCACGCCGACAATGGCGTTTTTAACCTCTTTCAGCTTGCAGTGGGGGATAGAAATTCCCTTGCCGATGGCTGTGCTTCCCAGATTTTCCCTTTGAATAAGCTTCTCTAACAGCTCTTTGTCCTGTCTGATAACCTCTTTTTCTTTCAAGAAAAGGGCCATCTCTTCAAGGAGGGCATCCCGCTCCCGGGATTGAAGGTCAACGATGACTGTGGCTTCCGTGAGCAGGGGATAGACTTTCACGCTTTCTGCCTTTTTTTCACCGGCCTATTCTGGTTCGATCAGTCCATAATGGCCGTCTTTGCGCCGATAGATGACGGCCCAGTTTTCAGAACCCTGTTTCCGGAAAAGGAAGACGTCCTTCCCCTCAAGGTCAAACTGGAGAAGGGCTTCTTCCAAAGGCAAAGGCTTCAAGGAATAGGCCTGGCTTTTGATGATTCTTTTCTCTGTCTCGGCCGCCGCCTCTAAAGACCAAGAGGATTGCTTTCGTTCCCGTCCCCGTCGTCTTTTCTTCGCTCTGAATTTTTCCCTCTCTTTCTTCACCTTTTTCTCAAGATTCTCAAAAGCCATGTTCAAAGAATTCATCATGTCATGGGTTTCTTCCACCATCATCAAGCTTGCTCCCTTGGCCTTGACGTGGATTTCCACCTTGTGCCTGTATTTCTCTACGGAGAGGATGAGGTCAACCTCTATGACCGAGCCCATCAATTTTTCCAGCGCTTTAAGCCTCTTCTCACAATACGTCTTGATCTCGGGCGTGAGGTCCATCTGCCGCGCAGTGAAATGAACACGCATTAGCTTCCCTCCATAATGGATTTTCTTTTGCGGATGTGAGACGACGGAATCTTGAGCTGTTTTCTGTACTTGGCCACGGTCCGCCGGGCGATTTTCAGGTTGTTCCGGGCCAATATTTCCTCAATTTCGATATCGCTCAAGGGCCGGGTTTTGTCTTCATTCTCGACGAGCTTTTTGATTTTCTCCTTGACCTTCAAAGACGAAATCTCTTCGCCGAAATTGCCCACCAATGATTTGTGGAAAAAATATTTCAAAGGAAAGACACCCCATGGTGTGATCATAAACTTGTTGGCCACAACCCGGCCGACAGTCGACTCATGGACGCCGATTTCTCTGGCGATCTCCATCAGGGTAAGCGGCTTGATGTAATCGATCCCCTTTTCAAAAAACTCGCGTTGCCGGTCAACGATGTACTTGGCCACCTTATAAACAGTGTGATCACGCTGGTCCAGACTGCGCAGGAACCAGAGCGCCTTTTTCAACTTGTCCTTTAGGAAATTATACGCCTCGACATTCTCCTTGGCGGCCTTGGCCAGGAGTTTTCTATAGTAGGCGTTGATTCTCAGCCGCGGGAGGCCCTCGTCATTTAAACTGACAACGAGCTCGTCCTCTTCCTTCGAGACAGTGATATCCGGAACCACGTAGGATGTTTTTTCCTGGCTGTATTTTCTTCCGGGAGTGGGGTCCAACCTCTTGATCACTTCGATATGGTTCTTGATATCCTGAAGCGACAGGCCCAGAAGCTTGGCCAGCTGGACGAAGTCCGATTTTTCGAGCAGTCCGAGGTAATTCTGGACGATCTGCCGGGTGACTTCGTCGTCAATCTTGAGATAGTCCATCTGAGCGAGCAGGGCCTCCTTGAGGTCGAGGCTGCCGGCTCCAACGGGGTCAAAGGACCTGATTTTGCGCCGGACCTCAGTGATCTTTTCCCGGGTTACTCCTGTCATACCCGCTAACTCGTCTTCAGAAACAGTCAGATAGCCATCTTCGTTTATATTTCCGATGATCAACTGGGCAATATCCCTATCCGCCTTTTCAAAAAAAGTCAGGTTGGCCTGCCAGTTTAAATGGTCCCAGAGAGACGGACTCTTAGACAGGATGTTTTCTAGGGAAGGAATCTCTTTTCTCTCGGTAAAATAAGAACGAAATCCATCATCGAAATATTCCTGAAAATGGGATTCAAATTCCAGATCTTCTGATAGTTCGTCGGACTGACCCGGCTCCATGTTTTCAGCCTGTTCACCCGCTCCGGACGTGTCTGACTCTTTCTCCCTGGTCTTCCCCTCGGGGGCTTCTTCTTCGAGCATCGGGTTTTGCGAAAGTTCTTGATCGATGACTTCGATCAACTCCAAGTTGGTCATCGGGAGCAGTTTGATCGCCTGCTGGAGGGCAGGAGCCAGAATCAGCTTCTGAACTTGCCTCTGGTCAAGCCGCTGCTTTAAAACCATAGCCGAAGAACCTTCTCTCCGCCCTTCCCTAAAGAGAGAAATCCTCGCCCAAGTAACATTTCTTGACCTCCTCCGAAAGGATCAATTCCTGAGGAGTCCCCTCTTTAAGAATCTTACCCCGGTCGATAATATAAGCCCTGTCGGTGGTTTTCAATGTCTCTCTGACGCTGTGATCCGTGATCAAGAGACCGATCCCCTTGTCCTTCAAAGTGAGGATGATTTTTCGAAGGTCCTGGACAGCCAACGGGTCGATGCCGGTAAAAGGCTCATCCAGCATGACGAATTCGGGGCGCATCATCATGGCCCGGGCAATCTCGAGCCTCCGTCGCTCTCCCCCTGAGAGTGTGTAGGCTTTGGACTTGGCCAGCTTTTCCAGCCCGAATTCCCGCAGCACCTTTCCAACCTGACCATCTCCTTTGATAGAGGACTCCGGCGCGGCCTCTACGACGGAGAGAAGGTTGTCCTCCACACTCAGCTTCCTGAAAGCGGACGGCTCCTGAGGAAGAAGGCACAACCCCTTCTGAGCTCTCAAGTACATGGGCAGGTCGGTGATGTCTTCATCTCCCAGGAAGATTTTTCCTTCGTCCTGAGGAACCAGGCCGATGATGATGGAAAAAGTGGTGGTTTTTCCGGCTCCGTTGGGGCCTAAGAGGCCGACAATTTCCCCCCGCTTGACCTCCACTGAGACATTATCAACAACCCTCTTCTGGCGGTAGCTTTTGGCCAAACCGATGGCTCTTAAGGTGAACCTCATTTTTCACGATTTGATGACGGTGACCGAACGTTCTCTGTCTTTATTTTCCACCGTGATTCTACCATCGCCCAGATGAAAAGTCAATTTGTCTCCCTCGATAACTCCCTTGTCTTTGTCGACAAGAATGGGGTTGCCGGTCAAGACAATGGTCTCCTTGTCCACGTCATAAACAGCCTCCGCTCCCCTTCCCTCTCTCAGCTGCTCGCTGATCACTACTTTTCCTCTGGCTTCGATCCTCTGGACCTCGCCTTTCTTTTCCTGGAGGTAGGCAAACAAGAAGTCCGATTTCAGGTCGATCTTTTGAGTTTCGAGCCAGCAGTTTTGTTCATAGGTTAGAATATTGTCTCGCCTGCTCAGGTTCATTTTTTCCCCGCCCATTTCAAGGCGATCCTCTTTCTCGCCTTCGTTCTTGGGCAGGAAAGGGAGGACGGTCCGGACGCGGCCTTCGCCGGAGAAGTCCATCGTCTTTTTCAAAACGTCGAGCTTCTCGGCAAAGAGCATTTTCTTCTCCTGCCACATCCTGATGTTCTCTCTTAGAAATAAACGTTCCTGGCCCTTCTCGTATCTCAGTCCCTGACAGGTGATAAAAACGGGAGTCTCGGCCGAAAAAAAGCCCCCGTTCTCAGTGTTCTCCGGCCGGAGCCTCAGGATGGCCTTGACCTCCCCTTGAGCATTTAATATCTCTGTGCCGGGATCGAGCGAGATATTCCTGGCCGTGATCTCGCTATCGCTGGTGTTGACGCTCGCTTCGCCGTCTTTCTCCGCCGTGACTCGAAGCGACGTTCCCTGGTCGGAGATCGCTATTTCTTTCCCGGACATTGTCCGCTCGACCCTCCCGTCCCTTCTCCTCTCAACCATATTCGCATTCTTCAAGGCGCGGAACCTTCGCAGGCCTCCCTGCGCGTTAAAAACCATACGCATGTCCTCCGACCGGACCTCGGCGAGTTCGCCTGATGAAGCAGAAGATATCAGGAGGCAATGCCCGGTCGCCGTAAGGGAGTCGATCTTGGGCCTGTCCAAAAACCCTTTCAGGCTGATCTCGGCGGCTGAGAGCTCTCTCTTGCTGGCCCTAGTCAGGATGATGTTTCCTTCCGGAGATGCCGCGGCCTGGTCTTCAATGATGGAGGCCTTGACATTCCCTTTCATGAGAAGAGAGTCAAGATACTGCTCATCAGCCGTCAGCGTGAATTCGGCGGAGTCAGCCTGGCCATGGCTTTCGCCCTGAGAAAAGGTAATATTCCCCGTTCCGCTGCCTGTCTTAGATTGACGGCTGTAGATCAAGAGATCCCCCCTGATGAGGAGAGGGGTAGGGATCTCAGAAGTGGGGGGGCGTTCAAGCTCCACTTGCCCTTCTAGGCGGACAGATTCGTCTTTAAAGGAATAGGCCATCTTGAGGGCCTTGCCAGAAAGCTTCTCCGAAGAGAAAGCCATTCCTTGATCTGTGGAGAGCAGGTCGAGGCTCTGCTCATAGGAAAAAGAAGCAGACTCTATCGTGAGGTCACCGTACTTGAGCTTGGCCTTTCCCTCCAAAAAAGCTTCGCGAAAATCCTTGTCGTGGCTGGCCTTGTCCCCTGAAATAATGACCTCCGGCTTCCCTTCTTCGAACCTTTCCCTGATCTCGACATTCCCCTCAAGAAAGTAGCGATTATTTTCTCCAAGGGAATAGCGGTCGGCTTTGGCTCGGATGATCCTTTTCCCCCGGGCATAAAGATGTTCGATGCCCTCCTGCCGTTCGACTTTCTGAGGAGTGATATCCTCTGTCTTCGCGGGAGTCACCGGGGCAGGACGCCGGTGAAAGATAAAATACCAGGAAATACTGAAGAGGACGAGTCCCAGGACAAGTATGAAGCCGCCTCTCAGGAGTTTCGTTAAGGTCAATTTTCTCGACCTGCTCATGATCTCTTCATCTCTTCAAAAGAAAGACTGAACATTTCCTCGCCGAGAAATGTCGAGGACTGGAGAGAATAGACAAGGTCAACCCGGTTTCCCCTTTGAATCTCAGGAATCCATTCGGCCTTTTCCCAGCCGAGCGTTTCAAATGTCCGGCCGGACTGTCGGACCAAGAACTTGAGATGTTTATCCTGAATAAGTTGCGGTGTGTTTATTATTTCCACGCCCCTGGTCAGGAAAACAGGCTTAGGGTTCCCGACCCCGAAAGGCGTCAGGCGATGAAAATTCTCGATGAAGGAGCGGTCGATCTCAGAAAGGTTAATTTGGGCGTCAATCCGGATTCTTTTTCTCAATTCCTCATCCCCGAGCCTCTGCTCGACCACGCTATTGATCTTTTGCTTGAACAAATCCAGCCGGTCTCTCATCAGAATGCACCCCACCGCAAGAGTGTGTCCGCCGTAGTCAAGAAAGAATTCCCGGCATTCGTCCAGACAATGGATCAGAGATAACTCACTGATGCTTCTCCCAGAGCCGTGAGCCTTACCATCCTCATAATGGAACAGCAGCACTGGCCGGTAGAAGAAATCCTTGAGCTTAGAGGCCACGATCCCGATGACCCCCCTGTGCCATTTCTCACATCCCAAGACCAGCAACTTGTAGCGCTGATCAAGAGAGTTCTTCTTGACCCGGCTGAACGCCTCGTTGTAGATTCTCTCTTCTTCTTCCTGCCTTTGGGCATTCACCTCATTCAGCCAAAGGGCCAGCCGGTATGACTCCTCCTCGTCCTCAGTGAAAAAAAGCCTGACTGCAGCGTCGGCCGCTCCCATTCTGCCTGCCGCATTGATCCTCGGTGCAATCCTGAATCCGATATCCACCTCGGTGATTCTCTTCTTCTGCAACCCGCAATTCTCAAGAAGACTCCTGAGGCCAAGATTCGATGTTTTTTCAAGGCCGATCAAGCCCTGTTTAACCAGGAGCCTGTTCTCTCCTCTGAGTTCGGCGACATCGGCAATGGTCCCAATTGCGACCATCTTCACGTAATGAGGCAAGGCTGAAGCCTTGCCTTCTCGGCTCAAGAGCGCCTGAAGCAGCTTATAGACGACTCCTACCCCGGCCAGAGCTTTATAAGGATATGCCGAATCCTCCAGGACGGGATTGATCAGGGCGGCAGCATCGGGCAGGGTATCCCCTGGCAGATGGTGATCCGTGATGATGACATCCACTCCCCCTGCTTTTGCCTTGGCGGCGAAGTCCAGGGACTTTATTCCGCAGTCGACGCTGATGACAAGCCGGGCCTTTTTCCCCCAGACAATCTTGAGGTGGTCTTCTTTGATTCCGTACCCGTCTTTGAGCCGCTCCGGAATAAAGTACTCGACTTCAGCCCCGAGGGACTTCAAGGCCTTGAGCAGGATAACCACGGAGAGGACTCCGTCCACATCATAATCCCCAAAAACAAGAATTCTCTCCTTTTGCCGAACGGCGCTAATGATCCTTTCGACTGCCTTATCCACACCAGGCAAAAGATACGGATCGTGGAGGTCGTCCAGTGTCCCAAAAAGGAAAGCTTCTGCTTCTTCAGGTGAAAGGACTTTGCGGTTGGCCAGCACCTGGGCAATGGGAAGCGGAATTCCCAGCTTTTTGGCAATGATCTCAGCCTCGGCCCGGCGAGGAGCGATCAACCACTGAGAAATTTCCATTATCAGGTTTTAAATTTATCACAATCCCCGGGATTCCACAACCAAGGGGGACACTATGCCTATTTCAGTTGGAAGAACGGCATAATGATCACCACAATCCGCCTCAGCGACCATTGAAGGTTTAGCCTTCCTGAAGCGCTTTTCGAGGGAACCCCCGCTTTTAGTGTGGCGAGGATGTCTGAGCCTGAAGAGACCAAGGGGAAAGGTCAAAGGAGGGCAATTGACAGAGTCCTGGGATGCTGACAGACAGGGCGAGTTCCGCAGCCACCGAGAAAAGCGCTGAAGGAACGGCGTGAAAAACCTGAATGGGAGCGAGGCGGATTGCGGTGATCATGTCGCATTCCCCGCCTTGACTCATAAATGGCCGGAAAATATAATGGTTGCGCCGTGCTGGGAGACCTTAAAGAAAGACTGCTCAAGACGAGCCAATCCCTGCGCCAGAAATTCCAAGAACTCCTCGAGAGCGGCAAGCCACGGGACAAAATCCTGGAAGAAATCGCCGAAATCCTGATTCTGGCTGACACGGGGATTGCGTCAACAGACAAGATCATCCTTTCCCTCAAAGAACAGACCAGAAAAGATGCCCCGTTTGAAGAAATTCGAAAAGCTCTCCAGGATGAACTTGTCCGCATCCTGGCGCAGTATCCTTCTGAGCTTTCGATAAATTCTTCACCCGCCGTGATCATGATGGTCGGGGTCAACGGAGGGGGTAAAACGACATCCCTGGCCAAGCTGGCGCACTATTTCAAGGACAAGAAAAAGAAGGCCCTCCTGGTTGCTGCCGATACCTTCAGGGCCGCCGCTCAAGAGCAGTTGACGATCTGGGGAAAAAGACTGAATGTTCCCGTTATCAGAGGACAGTACGGAGCCGACCCAGCTGCCGTCGTCTATGATGCCCTGAAATCCTTAAAGGCGCACAGCTATGATCTGCTTCTCGTCGATACGGCAGGCCGAATTCACACGAACACCAACCTGATGAATGAGCTGGAAAAAATCAGGAGGGTCATTGCCAGGGAAATTGCCGGGGCTCCCCATGAAATCCTTCTTGTCCTGGATTCGACCATCGGTCAGAATGCCCTCCCCCAGGCCAGGGAGTTTCTCAAGTTCTCCGGGATCACGGGAATTTTCCTCACCAAGCTCGACGGCACGGCCAAGGGCGGGAGCGTTATCAGCATCGTCGACGAGCTCCGGCTACCGATAAAATTTATCGGCGTTGGAGAAGACGTCCAGGACTTGATTCCCTTTTCTGCCGCAAAATTTGTAAATGCGTTGATCTCATGAAAAACCTTGTGGATTCATCCTACCTCGAAATGGCCTTTGGCCTGGCAGAGAAGGCCAAGGGATGGGCCCGGCCGAATCCGTATGTGGGAGCTGTCCTCGTCCGCAAAGGGAAGATCGTCGGCTACGGCTTTCATGAGCGGCCCGGAAAACCCCACGCCGAAGTGATCGCCTTGGACAGGGCAGGCCCGTTGGCAAAGCGGGGCACGCTTTACGTAACCTTGGAGCCTTGCGTCCATTGGGGGAGAACGCCTCCGTGCCTGGGGGCCGTGCTTCGAGCCGGACTCGCCAGGGTTGTCATTTCTTCTCCTGATCCCAATCCCGTTGTCTGCAACAAGGGAATTCGGGCTCTGCGCGCTGCGGGAATCGACGTCTCCGTCGGGCTTCTCGAGGACAGAAACAAGAAGCTGAATGAGACATATTATAAATTCATAACCCGGGGAGTCCCCTTCGTGACGCTCAAGGCGGCGGTGAGTCTCGACGGCAGGATCTCGTCCAAGCTATTCGATTCCCGCTGGATATCTTCAGCCCAGACCAGAGAGTACGTCCACCTTGTCCGCGGCGAATACGACGGGATCATGGTCGGAATCAACACCATCGTTAGGGACAACCCCCGGCTTACCGTCAGACATCCTCACTGGAGGGGGAAAAAAATCACCAGGATTATCCTGGATTCAAGCCTTCGCCTTCCGGTTGACGCCATGATTCTCTCTACCCTCCGCGAAGGAAAGGTCGTAGTCTTCACTTCAAAAAAAAGTCCAGCCCGGAAAGCCGCGGCTCTGCGCAGTAAGGGGGTCGAGGTTATCGAGATTCCGGGCTCAGCGCATAAACTCGAACTCCGGGAAGTCCTTCAACGGCTCGGGAAGGCTGGCCTTTCCAGCCTGCTTGTGGAAGGGGGCAGCCGAGTTCTGACCGCCATGCTTGAGGAAAAACTCGCCGACAAGCTGTTCCTGACCATCTCGCCGCGCCTGATCGGCGGAGAAAAGGCCCTCTCCTTTTTTGAAGGAAAAGGAATCAGACGGATCAGTGAATCGTTAGAACTTCAAAAGACGACCTCGTTTAAAATCGGAAAAGATATCATCGTGGAAGGATATTTCTAATGTTTACGGGAATCATCCACCATCAGGGCAACTTTAAAGGTTACCGGCGAGGAAAACAGGAGATGGCCGTGGAGGCGCCCTCTCCATTCCTGTCGCTGGAAGCAGGGGAAAGCGTGGCCGTGAACGGTGTCTGCCTGAGCCTTGTCAGGAAGGAAAGGAGCGTCCTTTTCTTTAACCTTTCTCAGGAGACCCTCCAGACGACGACGCTCGGATCTCTTCAGACCGGGGAAAAACTGAACCTGGAGCTTGCGCTCACCCTTCAATCGGCCCTCGGCGGCCATGTCATGACCGGTCATATCGACGGCAAGGGAAAAGTCCTTCGGACAATGGAAAAGAAACCCAGGAAAAGGCTGACGATTTCCTTTCCGGCGGGGCTCAAACCTTATTTTATACCTAAGGGCTCTGTGGCTGTGAACGGCGTTAGCCTGACAATCGCTGAACTCGGACCGTCCTCGTTCGACGTTGAGCTAATTCCTGTGACCATCGAAAAATCCAATTTGCAGGGCTTGAAAAGAGGGCAAGAGGTCAACCTGGAGTGTGACATCTTCGGCAAATATGTGTATAATTGGTTAAGTAAGGGAAAAATAAGAAGTTAGGTTAACTGGATGGATAGAGAAAAAAAGACGGTGACTGTGGAGCAGGCCCTGAAGGACGTCAAGGCAGGGCGGCTGATCATCATCGTGGATGATGAAGACAGAGAGAACGAGGGCGACCTCATGGTAGCCGCCGACAAGGTCACCCCTGAGATCATTAATTTCATGACCCGCTACGGCCGCGGGCTGATCTGCCTCCCCCTGACCGGAGAGAGGCTGGAGGAGCTGCGCCTGCCGCTGATGGTGCACGATAACACGTCACGTTTCGAAACAGCCTTCACTGTTTCCATCGATGCTAAAGAGGGAGTCACCACAGGAATCTCCGCTCACGACCGCGCCAGGACTGTGCTCGCCGCCATCAACCCCGAAACAAAGCCTTCAGATTTGGTCCGTCCAGGACATATCTTTCCGCTCCGGGCCAAAGAAGGCGGGGTCCTGGCCAGGGCGGGGCAGACAGAAGCCGCGGTAGACTTAGCCCGTCTAGCGGGCCTGAGTCCAGCCGGAGTCATTTGCGAAATCATGAACGAAGACGGGACCATGGCCCGAATGCCTCAACTCGAGGGTTTCAGTCAAGTCCATCACCTCACCATCCTCACAATCGCTGACCTTATTAAGTACCGGATGAAGCACGAGAGCCTGGTTAAAAAAATCGATGAAGCCGACCTGCCTACACGGCATGGCCATTTCCGGATCTTTGTCTTCGAAGACACCATCCACCACGAAAATCATGTGGCCCTGGTCAAAGGAAACGTCTGTCCGAATGAACCCGTCCTCGTCCGGGCCCACTCCCAATGTCTGACGGGAGACACGTTTGGTTCCAGCCGCTGCGACTGCGGAGAGCAGCTTCACCGGTCCATGCAAATAATCGAGAAGGAGGGCAAGGGCGTTATCCTCTACATTCTCAACCAGGAAGGAAGAGGGATCGGCCTGACCAATAAGATCAGGGCTTATGCCATCCAGGATCAGGGCGCCGACACAGTCGAGGCCAATCGCAGGCTCGGATTCAAGCCCGACCAAAGAGATTACGGCATCGGGGCTCAGATCCTCGTGGCCCTGGGAGTCAAGAAAATCAGGCTCATGACCAATAACCCGCGCAAATTCATCGGCCTGGCCGGCTACGGGCTGGAGATCGTTGACCGCGTGCCCGTTGAGGTTCAGCCAAACCGGACCAACCTCAAGTACTTGAAAACAAAAAAAGAGAAGCTGGGCCATATCCTCGATATGGTCTGATTGATTTTTTAGACAGCCATGACCCTGGCGGAGTTTTCAGAAAAATTCTCTCTCCTCCATCCTCATGAGAAAATACGATTCCTCTACACGAATATCGATTCTCTCGGAAAACAAGAAAAGATTCTTTTCCTCCTTTCTCTGATCAAGGAAAAGGAATCATCTCCTTTGGTCAAGGCGACGGCCCTGAAATTCTTAAGAGAAGCCTCCTACCAGGAATTCGACGTTTATGAGAGCTACATCGGAGACAACTTCAAGGCGGTGGCCAACGCCGCCAGAAGAGCCGTGAAGGAGTTTGAGGAGGAGGACAAAAAGAACCGTTTTTATGCCGATGCCTTCCTCCGGAAACTCCGGTCCCTCCCGGATAAAGAAAGACGGCTCAAAATCCTCAAAGCGATCTCAAAGCTCAGGGCCTCCTGGGTGCTCAAGGTCCTCATCGAAGCCTTGAACGACCCGGCCGAGATGAACCGGGATTTCCTGGTCAAAGACCTCAGCCAAAGGGAAATCTGGAACCTCGAACCGCTCTACGAAAAATTGCTTCATCCTCCCTGGTTTGTCAAAAGCGCCGTACTTAAAGTCCTGGGCTTCAGAAAGGACGCCCTGGCTCTCTCCGCCATTGAACATGCGCTGACAGACGCCAATATCGATGTCCGCAAGAGCGCAGCCGATGCTCTCGGAGAGATCGGCGGGAAGGAAGCCCTAAAGCTTCTGGTCAAGTTGACCAAAGACAGGAGCATTTATGTCAGATCAGCCGCGGCCGAGGCGCTGCGCCGAGTGAGCCAGGTGAGGTTCAGCGGCTGAGGCCGGACTTCCCGGCCTCCAAAACAAACGTGACCGGGCCTTCATTAATGAGACGGACGTTCATGATCGCTTGAAAGACACCCGTCTCAACCCGGAACCCGCGTTGCCTGATCGATTGCGCCAGGTGATTGATTAGCACCTCGGCTCTCTCGGGCTCCTCTGCCTGATCAAAGCTCGGCCTCCGGCCTTTCTTTGTGGAGCCGGCAAGAGTGAATTGAGATATTGCCAGCACTTCTCCGCCAATTTCACCGAGGGAAAGATTCATCTTCCCTGCACTGTCAGGAAAAATGCGAAGCTCTGCGATCTTTCCGGCCAAAGCTTCGGCTTCTTCCTCGGAATCCTCTTTTTCAACTCCGATGAGGAGGCAGATACCCCGGCCGATTCTCCCGACGACACGGCCCTCCACTTCCACTTCCGCCTCCCGGACTCTCTGTAACACAACCCTCATCGGGCTCTCACTCGTTGACTTTGCAGCGAGGATATTCTATCATAACGGCTCAAAATAAGGAGTGAAAAATGGTTCGTCACGCATCAGCTGTTCGCCAGCACCGCCGCAGCGTCCGGAAAAACGTCGTTAGCGGAAAAAACAAAGCGGCTTTTCGCACTCAGGTCAAAAAACTGAGAGAGGCCATCCAGCGGCAAGACAAGGAAGCCGCCCAAAAGCTTCTTCCTCGGACGGTTTCCCTGATAGATCAATCCGTGAAAAAGGGCACAATCCACAAAAATAAGGGCGACCGGTTCAAGTCCCGCCTGAGCCGTCAGGTGGAGCTCGTTAGCCCCGTTCCCTCCAAGTGAGACTCTTTTTCTCTCTGTGCCGATTTCTCCGGCTGCAGTAAGCGAAGATAAACCTTTCCAGCAGAACCTGCGCCGGAGCATCCGAAGTCTTGACCAAAACGTCGATGTTGCTGAGCTCGTCGACTGTGCGGCTCAAATCGGTCTCTGAAAACCCCTCCACAAGGCCAAAGAACTCTTTGAACTTCCGGGCATACAGGTCTTTGAACATGACGCCAACGCGCGGCCTCAAATCAGCAAAGATCTCTTTTTTGTCCCGGTTTTCTTTCAACCAGAGCTTCGCCAGCATGAGGTCACGAAAAAAATTGGCCGTGATGCCCAGGATATACTCGGCGGCCACGCCTTCTTTAAAGAACCGACTCAAGACGACGAGCGTCTGGTCGTAGTCCGCCCTTTCTAGGCAGTCAGTGAGCTCCCAATAAACGAACGTCCTCACCCAGTCACAGACCTGGTCGACATCGTCCAGGTCAATGATCCTTCGATCGGCCACATAGGTGACCAGCTTCTCCAACTCATTGTCGATCCTCTGCAGGTCGTTGCCGACGATTTCGGCCAGCCTTTTTTTTGCCTCGGGCGTCGCTGACTTGCCCAGCCCTTCGAGTTTCCTGTCTATCCAAATGGAAAGCCCTCCTTCCTTAAGGGGCTTCAGGTCCTTCAGAAGAACCGAATCAGAAGGAAGCGAGGCAAAGAACTTGACCAGCGGATGGAATTTCTTGATATTTCCGGAAAAGATCACGACCAGTATTGTCTTCTGGGAAGGAGAGAGAAAATACTCTTTAATTATACTTTCCTCAAGCGAAGTCAACTTATCCTCTCGGCCCTCAGAGACCTCGACAACGACAATCCGCCAGGGGGAGAAAAAAAACGGCGCGGTCCGGGCCAGGTCTATAATCTCCGCCCAGCGATGGCTCTCGAGGTCAAACCTCTCCATGTTGAATGCCCGGGCGTCCGGAGAGATCAAGGTGTCTCCCAACTGGTTCACAAATTGCCGGGCCAGGTATGTTTCTTGCCCATAGAAAAAATAACAGGGCAGAAGATCGCCTTCGCAGATATCTGTGCCGAGCAGGTAACTGAAGGCCATTCAGAACCCTTCGAGAAGAGTGCTGACCAGACTGCGGGCAAATTTTTCAGCGACCTTGGTGATGGCCTGAGTCTCCCAGGTTTCATAGCTTGTGCCCGCCGGGACTTCATACTCCTCTATGTAGACGAAATTTGGATTGGAAAAAATTACTCTCTGGTTGGTGAGGTCGCGCAAGATGATTTTGGTTACGACGATGATATTGTACCGGTCGGCAGAGGTCTGGTTGGAAAAGGCAATGGGGTTGACAGTAAACGAGAGAATCTCCCCGATCAAGATGGCGTCGGCATTTTTTGACTCGCTCGCGACTTGGAACTTGCCTCGCGCTACAAGCTCATCGATAACACCTTGGGTGAGCTTCAAATCTAGGTCAAACCGAGTCGTCAGGTTCTTGAACATCGGGATCTCGACCCTTTTGATGTGCGGGGGAAGGTTGCTTCCGGTGCCCCGCAACCTGTAGCCGCAAGACACAAGCAATAGGCTAAAAACAGCCAGGGCGAGAATTTTTCTCATCTGCTCCCTTTATCTAGACGACGATATTCACTAGTTTGTTCTCGATGCAGACGACTTTCCGGACCTGCTTTCCCGCGATGAGCTCCTGAATGCGTTCAAGGTGCAAGGCCCTCTCACGCATCTCTTCTTCCGCAATACCCGCATCGGCTTCAAACTTGTCCCGCAATTTGCCGTTGACCTGAACAACAACAGTCACAGTTTCCTCTTTGGCCAGGTCCGGGTCGAAAGCCGGCCAGGGAGTGCGGGCCAAAAGACACCTGTGCCCTGTTCTCTCCCAGAGCTCTTCGCACATGTGGGGAGTAAAAGGAGACAAGAGAATGATCATGTTCTCTATGGCCAGCCTCAGGACGTTTTTCCCGGCGTCGGTCAAAAGCAGCGCATCTTTCTCCTTCTTGACCTGGTTATAGAGCTCCATGATAGAGCTGATGGCTGTATTCAGGTGGAACCTTTTCTCGATATCCTCACCGACCTTTCTGATGGTCTGGTGAGTTTTTTTCAGCAAGGCCCGGCCGTTGTCCGCAGAACCGAAAGGCACGGAGCCCGTCGCCCTGGCGCAGTCCAAGAACAGACCTCTGTTTTCCTTAACGAGCGTCCAGATGCGGTTAAGAAAGCGGAAACACCCTTCGATGCCTTCCTCGGCCCAGGCGAATTCCTTGTCCGGAGGTGAAGCGAAAAGAATGAATAGCCTTAAAGCGTCGGCCCCGTATTCTTGAGTAATATCATCGGGGTCAACGACATTTCCCCTGGATTTGGACATGGCGGCGCCGTCCTTGGTGACCATGCCCTGCGCTAGGTAGTGGGGAAACGGTTCAGCGATGGACGTATACCCCAGATCCCTGAAGACCCGAGTAAAAAACCGGGAATAGATCAGATGAAGGATGGCGTGTTCCACGCCGCCGATATACAGGTCGACAGGAAGCCAGTACGAGGCGATTTTGGGATTAAACGGAGCATCCTGTTCGGTGGGCGATGTATAGCGAAAGAAATACCAGGAGGAATCGAAGAATGTATCCATTGTGTCGGTCTCTCGCCTGGCTTTCCCGCAGCATTTCGGACAAGTCGTGTTCACAAACTCGGGCACTTTCTCCAGGGGAGAACCCTCCTCGCCGGTGAACTTAACGTCGTGAGGCAATTCGACCGGAAGGTCCTCGTAAGGCACTCCGACAACGCCACACTTCAAGCAGTAAATCACTGGAATCGGAGTCCCCCAATATCTCTGCCTGGAGATTCCCCAGTCTCGAAGCCGGTAAATCGTGCTCTTTTGGCCGAACCCCTGGGCCCCGGCGAATTCGGACATCTTCTCGCAGGCTTCAGCGGACTTTAAACCAGAAAAGCGGCCGGACTCGACCAGGAATCCAAAATCCTCAAATGATCGCTCCAGCGTATCAGGAGGGGCCACTCTCCCATCAGGAGAGATGACGACCCGAATCGGAAGGCCGTATTTCCTGGCAAACTCGAAATCCCTCTGGTCATGCGCGGGAACAGCCATGATGGCCCCTGTCCCATAATCCATCAGGACATAGTTGGCGATCCAGACCGGCACTTTCTCTCCAGAAAAAGGATTCAAGGCCTTCTTCCCCGTATCCACTCCCTCTTTCTCTTGTTCTCCTCCCCGATTGATCTTCCTGGCCTCCCGGATGCTCCGGCTGATCCAATCCTGGAGCCTGTCTCTCTCAGGAGAATCGGCTATGAGCTCAAGGCTGAGAGGGTTTTCGGGCGAGAGGAGCAGGAAGGTGGCCCCAAAAATTGTATCTATTCTCGTGGTAAAGATTTCAACGGCCCGGGCCGAATTTTCCAGCGGAAACGACACGAGCGCGCCTTCGCTTTCACCAATCCAATTCTTCTGCATCAGGACAACATGCTCGGGCCATTTTTCAAGGCAGCTGTGGCCCTCGAGAAGCTCCCGGGCGTAGGCCGTAATTCTCAGAAACCAGTGGTCCATTTCTTTTTGCTCAACGGTCGACTCGCAGCGCCAACAATGCCCTCCGGCGGCCTGTTCGTTGGCCAAAACCGTGCGGCATTGCGGGCACCAGTTCACCCAGCTCTTCCGGCGATAGGCCAGGCCTCTCTCAAACATTTTCAGAAAAATCCACTGATTCCACTTGTAATATTCGGGAAGGCAGGTGTTCACCTCTCTCGACCAGTCATAACTGTACCCGAGCCGCTGCAGTTGGTTTTTCATATGGGCGATGTTGTCCAGGGTCCACTTCTGAGGATGGATGCCGTGTTGAATAGCGGCGTTTTCAGCCGGCATTCCCAGCGCGTCCCAGCCGATGGGATGGATGACATTGAACCCCTTCATCAGCTTGAACCGGGAGATCACGTCGCCAATGGAATAGTTCCTGACATGCCCCATGTGGATGTATCCCGAAGGGTAAGGATACATCTCCAGGCAATAATATTTTGTCTTCTGCGGATCCTCAACAGCTTGGAAGACCTTCTTCTCTTCCCAGATCCTCCGCCACTTTTCCTCGACCTCGCGGATCGGATATGTTTCTTTCATTTGATTTCTGAATTCACCGATAAATCTTAGTTTTAACCCCGCTCAAAAGTCAACCCTGCCTTCGAGCCCACGCCCCGAGCCTTTCCTTGATTTTTTAAAACAATTGGTTTAAAACCCGATTCGATGGCCATCCTCGACGTCAATAACCTTCGCGCAGGCTACGGCGACGGAGCCGTCATAAAAGATATCGATTTTTCCCTCAAGCAGGGCGAGTTCGTCTGTATCCTCGGCCCGAACGGCTCGGGAAAAAGCACCTTAATCAAGGCGCTCCAGGGCCTTATCCAGGACGTCTCCGGAAAAATCAAGGTGGCGGGCGCCGACCTCTTTAGTCTGAAAAGGCGCGAAATCGCCTTGAGGATTGCCTTTGTCCCGCAAATGTTTGACCTGGCCTTCGAATTCAACGTCCAGGAGGTCGTTTCGATGGGCCGTTATGCCCACCAGGCCAGGCTGGCGGGCCTTTCCGCCTCCGATAAGCGCATCATCGGGGAAGTCCTGGATATGGTCGAGGTTTCCCATCTCCAAGACAAGAAGATGGCCCATCTGAGCGGCGGGGAGCGACAGAGGGTTTTGATCGCCAGAGCGCTGGCCCAGGACGCACCACTCCTGTTCCTGGATGAACCCAGCTCCCATTTGGACATTAACTACGGTGTTGAAATCTTCCGGATTCTGGAAAGACTCCAGAAGGAAAAGGGAAAAACGATCCTCTCAGCCGAGCACAACATCAACCTCGTCATCCCCTACTCCCAAAAACTCATTTTCCTTAAAGACGGAAGAATCCACTCTCAAGGGCCTCCCGCGGACCTGATTACGCGAGAGAACATTAAACAGGTGTTCAACGCCGACGTGGATATCAGGGAGAATCTTCATTCGAAGCTTCCGGAGATCTCCCTTATTCCGCGGCCAGAGGGGAAGCTCGAATCAAAATGATACACCGCGTTTTTCTCGTGTTGCTCATGGCCGCAGCGGCCTTCTCTCCGCAACAGAACCATCAAGTTATATACGACGACCTCCGCGTTCCTTTTCCGCTCGGGCCGCCTCCGCAGCGGATCATATCCTTGGCGCCGAATATCACCGAAATCCTCTTTGCTCTCGGACTTGGCGAAAAAGTCGTTGGGGTAACACGCTTCTGCGACTATCCTTCCCAGGCTGCGGTCAAGGAGAAAGTCGGAGGAATGGTGGACCTGAACCTTGAAAAAATCCAGACTCTCGAACCCGACCTGATCATCGCTTTTCGCGGGAACCCGATGAGCCTTCTGACCAAGCTCAGAAATCTCCGTTTCCCCGTGTTCGTCTTGGACACGGGCTCATCGCTCGAAGACCTGTTCATGACCATAGAAAAAATTGGCCGTCTGACCCGGGAAGAACCGTCGGCGGAGCGCTTGCTCGGCGCTCTGAAGCAGAAAACTCTGGATGTCAGCCGGACTCTGAGCCCGGTCGGTCAAAGACCCCGAGTTTTCCTCTGGCTTCGCGGCCAGGGCCTCTGGACATGCGGCCGGGAGAGTTATCTCAATGACCTTGTGCTCAAGGCCAAGGGAATCAACATTGCCGGCGAGATCCCGAGAAAATGGCTCCAGCTCAGCCGGGAGCAGTTGATCCACGAAAACCCCGATATCATCATCGTCATGGTCAAGGATGCCGTCCAATTTTCTCGGGCCAGAGACGGATTGCTGGCTGACGCCCGGCTTCAAATGGTCAAAGCCATCGCAAAAAAGCAAATTTATTTCCTCGATGAGGACATCGCCAGCCGGTTCGGGCCTCGGCTTCTGGACGCGCTCCTTGAAATCGCCCGCATCCTTCACCCGCGGCAATTTAGCCCACAAAAATGACGCTGAGGAAAAGACGTACCATTTTTTCCTTCGTCCTCCTTGTTTCCCTAGCCGGATTTTTCTGGCTTTCTCTCAGGCTCGGCGCCGTGCCGACCCGGGCTCAAGACCTCTGGAATTTTCTTTTTCGCCAGGACGACACCTACCGGACTATTTTTCTGGACCTTCGCCTTTGTCGTGCGCTGGTCGCGTTTCTCGTCGGCGCAAGCCTATCGCTTGCGGGAGCCATTCTCCAGGGCTATTTTCAAAATTCCATGGCCGACCCGTTCGTCGTCGGAGTTTCCTCCGGCGCTTCTTTGGGCGCCGTCCTCTCCATTTCTTTAGGCCTCCAGGCCTCGGTTTTCGGCTTTTCTGCGCAGAACCTCTTCGCTTTCCTCTCCGGGTTTGCCCTAGTCTCGTTTGTGTATCTGGTGGCGCAGAAAAAGGCGGTTTTCAAGGTTGAGACTCTGCTTTTGACCGGGATAGCCGCCGGTGCCATGGCATCTTCCCTGACTTCTTTTCTCCTCTTCCTCAGGTCTGACTCGTTCGAGCAGGCCGTCTTCTGGTTGCTCGGGAGCTTTACGGCAGCGGATTGGACTCAAGTCGTTGCCGTTGCTCCTTATTTCCTGGTTTGCCTTGGGCTGGCCCAATGGCTGGCCAAGGACATGAACCTTCTCGTCCTGGGAGACGAAGCGGCACAGTCTCTGGGAAGCCCGGTCAACTGGGTGCGCAGAATATTCCTCGTCATCGCCACGCTTCTTGCCGCCATTTCAGTATCCGTGAGCGGAATCATCGGGTTTGTCGGACTGGTCGTCCCGCATTGGGTGAGAATCCTTATCGGCCCTGACCACAGATACCTTTTTCTTTTTTCCTCGATCACGGGCGGCATATTTCTCGTCGCCTGCGACCTTCTGGCCCGCGTACTTCTTTCTCCCACAGAGCTCCCCATCGGCATCATCACTGCGGCGGTGGGCGCCCCATTTTTCATCTATCTTCTGCACCAGAGAAGATAGCCCGAGCGCGTGATGGTCCCACAAATTGACAAAACCCCTTTTTTGGTTTATTTTTAGGGCAATATGACGCTCACCCTCAATCAGCTGCTGTTTGTCATCCTTACGTTTGCTGCCGTTGTGGCTGTCGTTTTTCTAGTCATGTTCCTCGTCCAGCTCCGCCGGGCGGCCGCCGAAAGTGTCAAGACCCTTGCCGAAATGAGAAAACTTATCGAGAACTTGAGCGAACTTGAGAAAACCGTGCAAGAAAAGTTGGATGATGTGGGCCAGATCATGGAAGCGTCCAAGACAACCGTCCGCAATCTCTCCAAGGCCTCCGTTTTCTTGACCACGCGCGTCTTGGACCCGGCGACGCGATACTGGCCTGTGATCTACCCTCTCTTCAAGTTCCTCTGGAAGAGATGGAGAAAAAGAAAGGAGAAAAAAAATGAGTGAGAACAAAGGCTCGAGCGCAGTCGAAGTGGCCGTTTCTTTTCTGATCGGTGCGGCAACGGGCTTTATCTTGGGCATTCTCTTTGCTCCCGCCAGCGGCAAGGAGACCAGGGAGAAAATTAAAACTCAGGCTATTAAAACAGGGGAAAAGGCCAAGGAAAGCTACGAAAAGATATCTAAAGAGGCGGAAAAGGGAATTCAGGTGGTGAAAGAGAAAGCCCATGAGGGTATCGAAGCCATCAAGGAATTCATCGAAAAAAAGAAGGTGGAATTCGCTCAAAAACCCCCTCAGGGGCATGATGCTGAGTGAGCTAAAGGCTGCCCCTGCCTGCAGCTTTGCTTCGCTCTTTGGCCAATACGGAGAACACGCAAAGGTCTCGGGGGGCAACCTCTAATAAGATCGGGCCATGGCGCCGGGAAAAAAAAGAAAAGAAAAATTTCTGACCTCCTCGGACATCGAAATCAAACCCGTTTATGATCCTTCGGACCTGGCCCGTTTCAACCCTAAAAAAGACTTGGGGACTCCGGGAGAATTCCCTTTCACTCGCGGCATCTACCCCACGATGTTCCGCGGAAAGCTCTGGACCATGCGCCAGTATGCTGGATTTGGGACGGCCCAGGAGTCGAACAAGCGCTATCGTTTCCTTCTGGCCCAGGGCCAGACAGGTTTGAGCGTCGCCTTCGACCTGCCGACCCAGCTGGGACTGGACTCCGACCATCCCCAGGCCCGGGGAGAAGTGGGCAAGGTGGGAGTAGCCATCGATTCGATCCACGACATGGAAACCTTGTTCAAGGGAATTCCCCTAGACAGGGTCAGCGTCTCGATGACCATAAACGCAACAGCGGCGGTGCTCCTAGCCATGTACCTGGCGATCGCCCGGAGGAAGCGAATTCCCTGGTCAAAGCTCTCCGGGACGATTCAAAACGACCTGCTCAAAGAATACATCGCCCGGGGAACATATATCTATCCTCCCCAGGCCTCCCTCAAAATCATCGCCCACATTCTTTCCTTCTGCCAAAAAAACGTTCCCCGCTGGAACACGATGAGTATCAGCGGTTATCATATCAGAGAAGCCGGAGCCACGGCCGTTCAAGAGCTGGCCTTCACGTTCGCAGACGCCATTTCCTACATCGATGCCGCCATTAAAGAGGGTTTGGACGCTGATTCTTTCGCACCGCGCCTGTCCTTCTTTTTGGCCTCTCACAATCAATTTTTCGAAGAAATCGCCAAGTTCCGGGCGGCCCGCCGGGTCTGGGCCAAGCTGATGAAACAAAAATTCGGGGCGAAAAACCCCGCCTCTTGGGCCTTCCGCTTTCATACTCAGACGAGCGGTGTCACCTTGACTGCCCAGCAACCGGAGAACAACATCGTCCGCATAACGATTCAGGCACTGGCCGCAGTTCTCGGCGGAACCCAGTCGCTCCACACCAATTCCCGGGACGAAGCCCTGGCCCTTCCCAGCGAGGAGTCCGTCCAAATCGCCCTCCGGACGCAGCAAATCCTCGCCTACGAAAGCGGTGCTGCCGCCACTGTCGACCCCCTGGGAGGTTCCTACTTCCTCGAAGCGTTGACCAACGAAATCGAGGCAAGAGTCTGGGATTATCTCAAAAGGATCGAGGATATGGGCGGCATGCTCAAGGCCATCGAGAAAGGGTACGTCCAGAGAGAGATCCAGGAAAGCGCCTTCAAGTATCAAAAAAAAGTTGAAAAAAGAGAGCAGGTCGTCGTCGGACTCAATGACTATGTCGCCAAAGGAGAAAAGACTCAATTTCGTCTCCACTATCCGCCTAAAGGACTCGAACGAGCCCAAAAACAAGAGCTCCGCGGCCTGCGCAGGCAAAGGTCATCTCTCGATGTCAAAAAGGCGCTCGAGAGACTGAAAAAGACGGCAGAATCCAGCCAGAACCTTATGCCTCCGATCATCGCCGCGGTCGAAGCTGAAGCCACGCTCGGAGAGATCTCGGACGTCCTCAGAGAAGTCTACGGGACGTTCGAGGACACAACCGCAATCTGATTCGAACCACCTCATATCATGTGATTTTCATGATGGCTGCAGGAGACTGCCCTTTGGCCCCCGCACCCCGGAGAACCAGTCCCGTCGGTTCCCCCCGTCAAGGCGAGGAGCTTGGGTTCGTCAGCCCGCTCGTTTCCCCAGCCAGGAGAATTGTCGTTGCGAGCTATAGCGAAGCAATCTCAGCTTGAGATCGCCACGGCATCTTCGATGCCTCGCGACGCCCGCTCAGTCTTCGAGGGGCTTCCTCGCCCAACACCCTCGCCTCTTCCCCCCGGGGGCTCCAGGGCAGCCTCCTGCACCCTGCTAAATCACATAAAACGGGGATGCTTTCATCTGATCCCGCGCCTTGACTTTGACCGCCCGCCCCCCTAAGATAAGTCACCGTCATGCCCTTCCCCTTCCTCTATCTCGCCATTTCTTTGGCTTCAGGCATCCTCTTATCTTCCCTCCTTTCGCTTTCCTTTCTTCCCTGCGTCCTGGGCCTGGTCGGCTTTCTTCTCCTCGCCTGGCTGGCTTTTCTTCTGAAAAAGGACAGGCTCGCTTTTGCTCTTCTTCTTGCCGCCACGGTTTTTTTCGGACTTAATCTTCATTCACGGGAGAACACAGCCTACGAAAATAACACCGTCAAGATATTTGATTTCAACGGCTATGCCGACTTCTACGGCCGGCTGTATAGGTCCTCTTCCTACGGCGTCGGAAGAACTTATCTCTTCTTGAGAGTCGAAAAAATCCGTTATCTCAACAAAGAAGAAAAGACCGACGGAAACTTGCGGGTGACTGTGCTTCATCCCGGCCAATACCCTTCACCGCTAAAACTTAAAGTTGGAGACTGGGTTAAAGTCTCTGCCCAAGTTCTCCCGGTCCGTGATTTTCGAAACTTCGGGGCGCCCCGGCTGGCTAACCTCCGCAAGAATCAGAATATTCACAATCACGCAGTTACAAAAAGCCCTCTCTTAGTGGAACTCCAAGGAAGTAACTCTTTCTCTGTATTCCGCTTGACCTCATCCGTGCGGCAAAGGCTGACTCAAAAAATCGAGGACCATTTCTCCTCGGCTGAAAGAACGGGCCTCTCAGAGGAGGGGGCCGTCATCGAAGCCCTTCTTCTCGGCGAGCGGGGAAGGCTCCAAGAAGTAACGACCCGCGCTCTCCAGAAATCCGGGCTCTTCCACCTGATTGCAATTTCCGGGGCCCATATCGCCATTATCTCCTACCTTCTTTTTGGAATCCTCAAGCTCTTTGGCCTCCCCAAGCGTCTTTCTTATGCAATCCTAATTGGTCTCCTCATCTTTTACGCTCTGCTTGTCGAAGGTCGGGCCTCTGTCTTTCGCGCGGCCATAATGAGCATAGTTTTTCTTGGAGGTAAACTCCTCTGGAAAAATGCCCGCCTCCTTAATAGCATCTCGTTGAGCGCCTTCGTCCTTCTTCTCGCAAATCCCTTTTACCTTTTCGACATGGGCTTCGAGCTGACTTTTGCCGCGACTCTCTCTATCATCCTCTTTTTTCCCGCCGTCCAAAAATATTTGCCCCGGCTTCCCTTGAAAATCAGTGACCTCTTCGCCCTGTCCTTGACGGCTCAGCTCGGCGTTTTGCCCTTCCTGGCGAGCTCCTTCAATCGCGTTTCCATTTCCTCGCTCTTCCTTAACCTTGCCGCTATTCCGCTGACGGGAGTGGTCATGGGCCTGGGATTCATATTTCTCGGGCTCTCGTTTGCCAGCTCACTTCTCGCTCAAGGCCTGGCCCGCGCACTCGAGTTCCTGGTCCGCGTTTTTCTCTGGATCGCCCACCTTTTTGACCCGGTCTCTTTTTTTTCCTACCGCATCCCCACACCACCCCTGCCGGTCATTCTGGGTTATTTTTTCTCCCTCCTTCTTCTCCTCTTGGCCCCCAGGTTTAAAGGACAAAAGCTGGTTGCCCTTGCTTTTTTTGCCTTGTTCCTTGTCGTCCTAGTCACCTATCCGTTTCCCGCTCAGTTTTCCAAGTCTCTCACGTTGACCTTTCTCGATGTCGGACAGGGAGACTGCATACTGGTCGAATTCCCCGGCCGGAAAAAAATGCTCATAGACGGCGGCGGCGTTCCGGATGACAGTTTCGATGTCGGCGAGAACGTGGTCTCTCCTTTTCTCTGGAGCAAAGGAATTAAAAGAATCGACTATCTGGTCCTGACTCACGGGCATCCTGACCATATGAACGGCCTCAAGGCCGTGGCCAGGAATTTTAAGGTCGGCCGCTTCTGGGAATCCTTCAGCCCGCCCCAGAGCCTGGGTTACGAAGAGCTCAAGGCAAGTCTCGGCCCTTTTATCCTCCAGGAAAGAGTATTTCGCGGGTTCAGCCGTCAAGAAGGAAGTGTCAAAATGGAAATCCTTCATCCGGAGGAGGAAGAGCCGTTCATCCGTGAGGCCGTGAACGAAGAGTCCATTGTGCTGAGATTATCTCTACGAGAGACAGTCTTCCTCTTGGCCTCTGACATCGACGTCGGGGCCGAGAGCGATCTCATTGAAAAAGACCTTCCTCTTCAAGCCCGGATCCTGAAATCCCCCCACCACGGCAGCAAATCGTCAAGCTCGGAAGAATTCCTGAATAAAGTCCAGCCCAAGATTGTTGTCATCACAGCGGGCAGGGGAAACCTCTACGGAGTCCCCAATCAGGAGGTTCTAGACCGGTATCGAAAGCTGGGTGCGCGCATCCTGAGGACGGACGAAGACGGGGCAGTTCAAATCACGGCCGACGGACAAAACATTCTGATCCGCACAGCCAGCAAAATGCGCTCGTCTCATTGACAGCACCGGGCCTATGCGTTACGATGAGATCGCAATGCGGCCAAAAAAAATTATAGTTGTCTTGTTCCTGCCTTTATTTCTTAGCTCGTTTCTGTGTTCGCAAACGCTGGCGGAGATTGCGGCCAAAGAAAGGGAAAGAAGAGCGAGCCTCAAGGATAAAAAAGCCAGGGTCGTCACCAACGCAGACCTGGTCAAGCTCAAAAAAAAGCCGGCTTTAGAGGTCCCGGCCACAGAGGAGCCTCCGGTTAAGGAAGAACAAGCCGTACCGCCGCCGGCTCCTCCCGCTCCGGCCCAGGAATCTCAACCCGAGCCTTCGCTAGGAAAACCCGCTCCAGAGGAAAAGTCCCGGGGGACCCTGCAGGAGCTCCAGCAGAATTGGGAAAAGGCCAAGGAATACGTGGAGCTCTTGACCTTAAAAATGGGCGCCCTCTGGCAGCAGTACAACAGCCTGGATGCCCCGTCATCCAAGGAGGCTGTCCAGCTGGCCATCAGCGAAACCTTCATCAAACTGGAGAACGCTCAGGAAGAAGAGGCCAAAGCGCGGCAGGCGTTGGAAAAATTCCTGGGCCAAGCGAAAAAAGAGACTCTTCCGCAGATCTGGATTAAGTAAGCGGAAAAAAACCTCCCGGCTCAGCGGAAATAAATGAAAGAAACCTGGAGTCCGAGTTCGCGCTCGTCCCTGGATTGAGGGTAGACCTTGGCGGGCACAAACGTCTGGTCGGTGGTGACGACAAGATAAAACTCATCCCTATCCCCGAGCATCTCTTTTTTGATGGTATAGCTTTTCTCAAAAACCGTCTCGCTCGGGACGAACTCATCCAGGATCACATCGTCAATCTTGAAGATGACCTTTTGGTCGGGCAGCTTGTCCTTGTTGACGGCTCCCCGGATGATCAGGAGAGCATCACGGCGAGGATTGTCGGCGACGCATCTCGCCTCCCGGGCTGTCCAGCGCCACTGTTTGAGCACAGCGTCCGGGTCAACTTCCAGGTCATACCAGCCGCTCTCATAGATCAGCTCGGGAACATCCGGAGGAGGAGGAAGGACCTTCAGGTGTTTAATCAGGATATCGCGCTTGGATTCGCCGGTCCGGTCGTAGAGGTTGTAGAACCCGACAACCAGTTTCAAGGTTTCTGCCCCCTTGAATTCCGGGTCAAACTCATCAATGAACGCAGGGATATAGATCCGCCTCTCGTAGGTGTATTCCTTGCCCGCTTCCCATTGAGATGTCGGAACGAGAGGCACATGATCGTCTTGAAAAAGCAGGTTTTTCCCGTGCCAAAAATGGACATAGACTGTATAATTTTTACCCACGCCCGGGAAATCGTTTGCTGTCTTCCAGTGATACTGCATAACAGTAGCCAGATTATCGGACAGGGTCTTTTCTGAGAATCCGACGTTGAGCTCCACGCCCTTGACCTCAGCCTTTTTTTGGCAGGAAAAAGAGACGAAAGCCAGCAGGACGGCCGGCAGCAACAGCAGCGAAACTCTCTGTTTCATTGTCCTCCTCCTAACCTAAAAATCGATTTATTATAAAAAATCCAACAGGAGAAGTAAAGAAAAGGGCCGGGGTGCATCATCTGTCCGTCTCCATGCTTGGCGCGATGATCCAGCGAGAGTGACGCGGCAGGACCCTATTCCAAACCAAGATGAGCATGGAAACGGAGAGGTTATGCAGGGGGCGGCCTCGAGGTTGTTGCAAGATGGAAACGATTGATGTATAGTCCGGAAGGATGACGGTTCTGCTTCTTATTTTTTCTGCCTTTTCCAGATTCGGCTCCCGGGTTAAGAATATTTTCTATGATTGGGGCATTTTGAGCCCGAAGATCGCTCCCCTTCCTGTAATCAGTGTCGGTAACATCGCCCTTGGAGGAACGGAGAAAACTCCTCTGGCTCTCCATATTCTCGCCTGGCTGCAGGAGAAAAGGTACCAACCCGCCCTGGTCTCCCGCGGCTACAAGGGCCGCTGGGAGCGGAACGGCGGCGTACTCTCGGACGGCAGAAAAATTCTTGGAACATGGGAAGAAGCCGGGGACGAGCCGTTCCTGGTAGCGCGAAATCTCCCTCAAGCCGGGGTTTTTGTGGGCCGGGACCGGTTTTCCTCCTGCGTCAGGGCCAAGAAGTCCGGGTTCAATGTCGCTGTACTTGATGACGGGTTTCAGCACCGCCGCCTCGGCCGGGACCTGGATATCGTGCTTTATTCTCCCGAAGACAAAATCGCCCTCCGCGAACCCCGAAGCTCCCTGAAGAGGGCCGATATTTATCTGATTAAGAACAAGGACTATTCGGTTATCAGCACGGGTTTCTTTTTTCCCTGGAATCACGAAAAAGCGCCGGTCGTAACTCTGGCGGGGAAGAAAGCGCTCGCCTTTTGCGGGATTGCCCGTCCGCAGAGGTTTTTCGCCCAAGTTCGGGAAGAGGGCCTCGACATTGTCCTGGCCATGACTTTTCCCGACCACCACGCTTACCCCCCATCGTCCCTAAGAAAGATCGTCCGCGGTTACCGCGAAAGCCGCGCTGAACTCATCCTCACAACGGAGAAGGACAGCGTAAAAATTGAGGCGCAAAGAAGTGTCTTTGGCGATATTCCCGTCTATTATCTCAAGATCGGCCTCCGGATCATCCCGGAAGTGGACGAAAAAATGCGGCGGCTCCTGGAAAAGGCGGTGCGGTCTTAATGTATATAAAAACTATCGGCGTAATAGATTTTATAGGGTTCGCGCTGTTCCGCCTTCTCGGCGGTATCGTCTTCCTCCTGTCGCGAAACCTCTGCCTTATGATGGGAGCGGCCGTCGGGACCCTGCTCTTTTATGCGGACATGAAACACCGCCGGCTGGCCCTGACCAACCTCGAAAGAGCGTTTGGCCCGGAGCTACGGCCAGACCAGCGCCGCCGGATCGCCCGGGATTCCTTCAAGACCTTTGGGCGGATGATCGCCGACAACCTGAAATGGATGCGCCTCAGAGATTCCCGGCGTGACGGTCTGATGGCAGTCGAGGGAGATGAAAACATCCACCGGGCTCTCGAACAAGGGAAAGGAGTTCTCCTCTTCTCAGCTCATTTAGGGAACTGGGAGATTGCATCTTCGGTCATCTCCAAGATCGCCCCGCTCAGCGTGGTCGCCCGGCCTCTGGATAACCGGCTGCTGGATAAAGAACTTGTCCGCTTCAGGAATAGTCTTGGCGCCCGGGTCATTTCCAAGTTTCAAGCGGCCCGGCCGATCATCCGCTCGCTCCGGCAGAACGAGATCGTGGCCATCCTGATTGACCAGAACGTGCTGCGGAGAGAGGCTGTTTTTGTGGACTTTTTCGGCATCCCCGCCGCCACAACTCCCAGCCTAGCGTCCCTGCATCTCCGCACCGGCTCTCCCATCCTCCCAGTCTTTTCTTATCTGACATCGTCTCTCTCCTATCGTGTCAAGATCGGCACACGTCTCCAGGTCGAGCTGACGGGCGATCCAGACCAGGATGTGTTGAAAATCACCCAGTCTTCGACTAAGATGATTGAGGCCGAGATCCGGGACCACATCAGTGACTGGTTCTGGTTCCACAACCGCTGGAGGACCCGGCCGGAAGGAGGAGCGGTCGCCCGGCAACCCGCCGCTGGAGAAGAAGATGCCTGAAGTAAAAACCGTGCGGGAAAAGCGCGCTTTCGACGAGCTCCGGCCCGTCAAAATCCAGACAGATTATCTCGACTACGCCGACGGCTCAGCGTTTATCGAGCTCGGAAAGACCCGGGTTGTCGCCGCGGCCACGATTGAAGACAAAGCCCCTCCTTTCCTCAAGGG
>Ga0129297_10000059_pt1 | contig 48526 bp, 40 predicted proteins | sample I18A1metaG_FD_94708 | JGI IMG/M metagenome (GOLD analysis project Ga0129297, IMG submission 94708) | Lake sediment bacterial and archeal communities from Gulf of Boni, Indonesia to study Microbial Dark Matter (Phase II) - ​I18A1 metaG | ecosystem: Environmental > Aquatic > Freshwater > Lake >... | reverse complement strand
TTTCAACACTGAACTTTACGGCTTCACTGACGGGGAACTTAACCTCCTTCGGTCTCTCCGAAGCCATTCACATCACTCAACCCACTTCATTCTAATTCTTTGTTTATAAATCTGTCGCGTCTCATAAGAAAAGGTTTTCTCTCCACATCCCCGGTTTAAGGCACGTAGCCGCGGCGGGTGGAAACAGCGGATTCCTTAAATACCACAACTGAATCCATGTTATCAAGTCCATAGAAGGTTGAGGATATGCTCGAGGGAATCATCAACGTGTTCGGGTTACTCCTATGGGCGTTCATCATAACTGCAGGCATCATCTGCTTTACCTACCCACTCTTCTCCGAAGAGGGAGAGGAGGAGAAGCGGGAGAAGGGTACAACCTGAGCCCTCGGCTTCCCACGGCTGAGAACTTATGAACGCATTCAACAAGCTGTCCCCAATACTTCTTGAGGTTCTTCAGAGAGAAGGGATAACCGGTCCAACGGAGATTCAGCGTTTAGCGATCCCAGTAATCCTAACAGGGAAGGATACGCTTCTGATCGCTCCTACGGGTACGGGTAAAACCGAGGCTGCTTACATACCGGTTTTCGAGCTGTTCACGCGGTTTAAGGCTGAACACACGGTGAGGGGAACAGCGATCCTCTACATCACCCCGCTTAGGGCTCTTAACAGAGACATCTTCAGACGGCTTTTCAGGATCAGTGAAGCCTTAGGGTTTGAGGTTCAGGTGAGACACGGTGACACCGAGGCGAGCGTAAGGAGACTTCAAGCCCTCAAACCACCAGCCATGCTCATAACAACCCCTGAAACCCTCCAAGCCATACTTCCTGGGAGGAAGATGGGAGAACATCTGAAAGGCGTAAGGTGGGTGATCGTCGATGAGATCCATGAGCTTTCATCCGATGAAAGGGGTGTCCAGCTCGCCGTTGCCTTAGAGAGGTTGCAGGAACGCTGTCTTCAACGCATTCAGAGAGTAGGCTTATCCGCTACGATAGGTGAGCCTGAGACCGTGGCGCATTTCCTCACAGGAGGCGGAGAAGCCGTTGTTTTAAGGGCTTCCTCCCCAAAGGACGTTTCCGTCTGGGTGGAAAACCCCTCATCCACGAGAGACGATGAGAAGACGGCTGAGGACCTGCTCATATCACCTGGAAGCGTAGCTAGGATTAGGCGGCTTCTAGCTTTCATGGATACTTACCGCTCTATGCTCATCTTCACGAACACTAGGGAACACGCCGAAGCCTTAGCCTCGCGGATGCTCTGCCTTAAACCAGACCTGAAGGTCGGGGTTCACCATGGTTCACTCTCGAGGGAAACCCGTGCGAAAACCGAGGTGGACATCAGGGAGGGAAGGCTTCAGGCTGTCGTATGCACGTCTTCACTTGAACTTGGGGTTGACATAGGCATCTTGGACTTCGTTGCGCATCACATGTCTCCCAGGCAGACAACGCGGCTCGTCCACAGGATCGGTAGAAGCGGGCATGTGGTTCATGGGAAGAGCCTGGGATGCATCATTTCAGCATGGCCTGACGACGCCTTGGAATCAGCTGTCTTAGCGCGGAGGATGATGGTTGAAAGACTTGAGAAACCTAAGCTACACTTTAACGCCCTCGATGTTTTAGCCCATCAGGTCGCCGGGCTCCTCCTCGACTGGGGAAGGCTTAAAAGCGAAAGAGTCTTCAACGTCGTGAAGCGCGCTTTCCCATACAAGGACCTATCCTTGGAGGAGTTCACGGCTACCATCCAGCAGCTTGAGAAAACAGGGATCATCTACACCTACGCGGATACCGTAGCCCCGAGGAGGGGCAGGCTTCACCGATACTACTTTGAGAATGTTTCAATGATCCCGGATGTTAAGCAGTATCACGTCTACGACTTCCTTGGGCGGAGAAGCGTAGGAGTCCTCGACCAAGAGTTCGTGGGCAGGAATGGGAGGGAAGGCGTTGAATTCATCATGCGGGGGCATACATGGCGTATCCTAAGTATAGACGATGAGAAGAGGTTGGTGAACGTGGAACCCGTTTACGGCAGCCTAGGCGCCATACCCAGCTGGGAGGGTGAAATCATCCCGGTTCCCATGGATGTGGCCGTGGAGGTTGGTGCCTTAAGGGGTGAGGTCGCCAAGAGGGTGTTAACATGTGATAATCCCACCGTGGCTCTCAACCCTTATCCCTTGGATGCGGAGGCGAAGGAAAGGGTTGTGGACTATGTTAAGGAGCAGGTTGGTAAAGGCTTCGAGGTTCCAACCGATAAAAGAATTGTGGTTGAAGGTTATGAAAGGTTCATCGTCTTCCACGCCTGCTTCGGGGATATGGTGAATGAGGCTCTCGGGAGAACGCTGGCCGCCCTCCTCAGCAGCAGGCTCGGCGTACCCATAGGGGTTCAAGTCGACCCCTACAGAATAGCGTTCATAGCAGAAGAGTTCATCCATGCTAAGGATGTGGTTAATGAAGTCCTCAGCCTGAAACCCGGAGACGTGACTTCCATCGTTAAGGCTACGCTTCCTGAAACCACCCTCTTCGCTTGGAAGCTCTGGCATGTTGCGAAAAGGTTTGGAGTCGTCGAGAGGGAAGCAGATTACAGGCTTAACCAAGCTCGGGCTTTAGCCTCCATGCTTAAGGATACTCCGGTCTTCGCGGAAACCCTGAGGGAGATTACAACCGAGAAGCTTGACTTAGAAAACACGGAACGCGTAATCAGCATGGTCAATGCGGGGGAGATCACCGTGGTTTTAACAAGGGGAAGGGAAGTCCATTCCCCGATGGCTTTACCCATCATCGACAGGATCGTTCCCCATGACCTCCTAAGACCAGCCTTCCCCACAAGGGATGTTACCAACCTCGTTAAGGAAAGGCTTCTCAACGAGCGGATGAAGTTCATCTGTCTATCCAGAAACGACTGGGAAGGTGTATACCCGGTAAGGCTTCTACCAGACAGAGTTCAATGCCTGAAATGCCACTCAACCATGGTCACGGTAACGGTTCCACAAGACTTCGAGCTGCGTAGGATTATAGAAAAACACATGGCTAAGGTGAAGCTGACCGCGGAGGAGGAGCGGAGATGGTTGACGGCTTGGAAGGCAGCGGGGATCATCCAGACCTACGGTCGCCTCGGCGCCACGGTGCTAGCTGGACGAGGTGTAGGACCCACCACAGCCATAAGGATCCTGCGAAGATACTATCGCTCAGAGGATGAGCGCTACTTCCAGATCCTTAAAGCTGAAAGAGAGTACATAAGGACTAAACCCTTCTGGGATTAATAGCTTTTCAAAGATAATCCTTACAAGAGTATAGAGACGGGCTTGTAGAGACCTATTATTAAGCGTATTCCCTGATGTACCGCGGATTCACTCCGAAAAAGACAGGTTTCCACGATGCGAGAAGGTGGATTAAAAATGTTTTAAAGGAAAGGTACCTAAGTGTTTGAGGCTTAGATGACTGCGTGAAGGAGATGACTTGCATGCAAAGGTATATCCCAGATGTAGCAGATTTTGCGAAGATTTACCGCGGAGCGACACGTGTATGGGTTTCAGGTCCCTCAATATTATCGCCTCATGAGAAATTCACGCTTCAAGTCTCCTTGCTGAGGCTAGATGGATACCTTGACACAGATTATGAGGGGGAACTCCTTGTGGAAGGCAACTCAGGTGTGGAGGGTCTCCCTGATAGACTTGTGTTTTCAAAGGAGGATCAGGGTAGTATAGTTCTTCCCGGATGCTCTATCGCAGAGGAGGGTGTTCATCGCTTCAGGTTTTCCCCGTTGAAGGGAGTTTTCCCAGCGGGATACTCCCATCCACTGTTAGTTCGGGGAGGTTTTCCATACCGCTTGTTTTGGGGGGATTTCCACGTTCACAGCGTACTCGGTAAGTGCGAGACTCATCTGGCTAAGAGCCCGGGTTTCGGTTACTGGTACGCCCGTGACGTGGTTGGACACGACTTCTGCGGAATGGCAGACCATGCAAGCAACTTGAACGATGAAGACTGGGAGAAACTTAGGGCGTCGGCGAAGCTATGGTATACACCGGGAAAGTTTGTGTCAATACTCGGCTTTGAAGGCGACTATGACGGCGAGGATGGCGGGCATTTCAACATGCATTTTCCATCAGATAAAGGTGACTACAGGAATTTCAAGATGAGCGCCGGTGGTACGCTCGACTCCATCTTCGATTTTGCCCGCGACAATCACGCCTTAGCCGTCTGTCACCATACAAGCCGTGTTACCTGTGGAAGGGATTTCTCGAAGAGTCGTTTCGGCGGCGTGGATGTTGAACCGGTAATGGAGGTATACTCGCAGTGGGGCTCCTCGGAGGAATACGAGAGTAACCGGCCGACGATCGAGGGACGTCACCCAGGCACTGGGCACTATTACAGGTACGCGCTCAGCCACGGTTACCCCCTTGGTGTGGTCGGAGGCTCCGACAGCCATAGCACCACCCCAGGCGGGGCAGTTCCCCTGGCTTACCCACGATGGGGCGGCAAACAGCTCTTCCCTTATCCAGGTGGGGTGACAGCGATCTACGCTGCGGAGCTAACGCGTAAAAGTTTGTTCGAGGCTTTACTCGCTCGACGATGCTATGCTACAAGCTTTGAGAAAATCTTCGTTTGGTTAGAATCGGACGGAGCCCCTATGGGTTCTGAGGTCGAGGCCGCTTCGGCGGAGATCGATATAACGGTTTCATGCACCCACGGACCTTTAATCGAAGTTGTAGTGGTGAAGAATGGGGTGGTTGCAGCGCGATTTGGGAAATTCTGGGACGGTCAAGGCTTCGACGCTCAACGGCAGACGTTTAACCTCCTCTGGCATGACGTAGACTTCTCGGAGAAAAGCTGCTACTATGTTCGTGCCACACAATTCGATGGAGATACGGCTTGGTCAAGCCCCATCTGGATTACCCCTAAATAATGAAAGTTAATATGGTGATGTGGTGCTCCCGGCGGGTATAGGGGTTTTGAACACCTGATAATCTAATCTCTACCAAGCAAAGCCTTCCTTATGGATTCGCCGTAGGGTGGGTTTAGGACTCCTTTCTCTGTTATGATGGCTGTGATAAGGTTCTGCGGGGTCACGTCGAAGGCTGGGTTGATCACCTCTACACCCTCTGGAATAACCCTGCGCCCTAGAACCTCCATAACCTCTCTATGGTCCCTCTCCTCGATGGGTATCGCTTTTCCCGAAGTTTTACTAAGGTCTATGCTTGAGGTTGGGGCGGCTACGTAGAATGGGATACCGTGGCGTTCGGCGAGAACTGCGATGCCGTAGGTGCCGATCTTATTCGCGGTGTCCCCGTTGGAGGCAACGCGGTCACCGCCTACGACTACCTTGTCAACCATTCCCTGCGCCATACAGTACCCAACCATGTTGTCGGTTATTACCGTTACAGGTATACAGTCCCGGGAAAGCTCATAGGCCGTAAGCCTCGCGCCTTGGAGCCTAGGTCTCGTCTCCGAGGCGTAAACACGTATGCTCTTCCCATGTGCGAAGGCGCTTCGTATAACCCCGAGGGCTGTACCCCATCCAACCGTAGCGAGGGCGCCGGCGTTACAGTGCGTGAGCACACGGTCCCCGTCTTCTAGAAGCGTCTGCCCATGCTCCCCTAAGGCCTTATTAACCCTTACATCTTCCTCAGCCATTTCAAGGGCTTCCTCTACCAAGGCTGCCTTAACAGCTTCCACGCTCCCAGGTGTTGCTTCAACCCTACGAAGCATCCTCTCCACAGCCCAAGAGATGTTTACGGCGGTTGGCCTTGTCACACGCAGCTTATCGCCAGCTTCCCGCAACTCGGTAAGGAGCTCGGAGCGATTCCCAGCGGGGCTTCCTAGAGCCGCGAGGGTTATTCCCATGGCTGCAGCCACACCTAAAGCCGGGGCTCCCCTCACGCTCATGTTCCTGATGCATGCAGCGACTTCCTCAAACGTTGCGCACGTGATGTAACCAAGTTTCTCCGGAAGCCTATTCTGGTCCACGAGCACAACCTTCCCGTTAACCCATTGAATCGTCCTCAGGGTTCCCAAAGCCCCTTCTTGAAGATTCATATAGTACCTCACATTTTCTAAGTAGCGTTTATAGGAAAAAAATTTACCTATATTTTTGGAGCCAAGCTTCTTACCACACTCAGCTTAATACTTTTAGGGTGGAGGAAGGATGATTACATTATTGGATAGGTTAAAGTTTGAAATACATGATACGCATCGATCTGAGCCTGATGACCGCATAATTGATATTTATACCACACGCCCCTTTTTAGTTGGGATTCCTCTCAATCACGATGTATTTATGGAATGGATTGATGGAAAATTAGGGATGTGTCTAAGGTTAATTTGTCGGAATAACCCCAATTCAAGGGTAGAAGGCCTGAAAAGCCTTCTGGCAAAGCTGAGAAGCCGGTATTCACTCTCCACCCTGATGTCTTCCACAAGTGTAGGAGAGTATCCATTTCCAATTCAAGAGTGAAAACGACAACATTCTACAAGAGGTTGGAATTAACGTGGTGATATATTACAGTGTTTTAGCCTATTGAGTTAGTAAGGCTTTAAATATAAGAGGATAATATCCTTTTATCTGATTATGTTATGCGAAATTGTCGATGTGAACCCTATTGATGAATGAGGGGGGGTTAAATGTCTCAAGTTCAACCGAAGAAGAGAAGGGTTTCACTGCTTCTGGGTTTCTGCAATGCCATCTTAGCGGTTTCCACCTTCGCTGTCCTACTTTTACTTGGGTCCCCCCTCTTTCCTATATTGGTTTTTCTCATTTTCTGGGTATTCATAGCAATCTGGTACCTCATTATGCTAAAGCGAAGGCCTCGGTTCTGGGAGGAGTTTGAGGAGCAACTAGGAGAAATAAGGAAAGAGCATTTAGAAGAATTAAGGAGGCAAGAGAACAAGGGATCATAGAAGATGTCCAAAACCTCATCCATTAAACTCGCTTTTTTCAGATATATACATATCACAGTGGTATTCGAGGTACTCTAGAAATGTGGTTCACACGCCTGAGAGCGTACATCTAAGGTTTCTAAGCGAAAGTGATTGCATAAGATGAAGAAACGCGTTCCTTTTTTATTCCTCACAATCGCTTGCCTTTGGTTTGAATGTTTCTACAGCCTTAATAAACTCGTTTGGTTTGAGAAGTATGTACATTTTCTCTAAACCTTTTCCATCGAGGTTCAGGAGTCTCTCATTCAGTTTTGCCCTCTCATAATCATCCCAATCTATGTATCCCCCCGGAGTCCATAAGCCTTCCGCGTCGATCACGATCGTAGTCGTAGCCATCATAGCTATGTACTGCACCCACAGGCAAACAAAAGCACCGTAAGCTGTCCACATCGTTATCGTGGGTATATGTAGAGGTTTAGACCCAGCTAAGATTGCGTAGCCCATCACGGCATCTACGAACGTGAGTAGAAGGAAGATAATCGCGTGCCAGGCCCAGATAGCATGTGTCTCCACGAACTGCCGCTCAACCCGCCTAGGCCTTTCTCTCATCCACCTCCTATACCCGCGAAGAAATATGAGAAAACAAGCCACCCCGAGTACCCATGGTCCAATATACTCTATACGGAGTTCACCAGCGAGGTAGCGTAGGACAAGGAAGAGGGACCATAGGATTGTGAAAACGACTAAGCTAATCTACCAAACCCTTTCAAACCGACTCATTTTCTTCCATTACCTCAGCACAACAAAGTTAATGAATGAGGGAAGTTAACAGGCAGGGTTGGCAAGGCAGCATAGCAAACACCAAAGAACAAGAACAAGGCTGAGACCATGTTAGCGACGGAGTTAATTTTTAAATTCTTCATACTATACCCGTTCATATGAACAAGCTTTCCCTTCGCAAACATCACTTGCATGTTCGCTTGGGTTTGGTCTGAACTTCGTTATGGCTTTGCTGTATTCGCTGGGTTTAGGGAGTATGTACATGTCATCGATTCCAAGTACCAGAAGTTTCCCGTTCCATCTCATTCTGGCTTTCTCGATATCCTCCCAGTCGAAATATCGCCACATGGATGTGGTCCAATAAGTGATTCCGCGGGCATCAACCTTGATCTTACCAGTGATCACGTGAACGATGAAGACTATAAATAGGGAAACCCAAAAGCCGTAGGATACCCACACAGCCACCGCGATCTTTTCCATTCCTAAACGGGAAAGAGCGTAAGTTGCCGGGATTACACAGAGGATGAGAATAAACAAGATGAGTGGATGCCAAACGTTGATAGCACGTATCTCCAGAAAGCCCTGTTCAATTATACGCCCACGCTCAAATCGCTTCCACATCTTGTCAAGGTATAGCCCCAGCAGCAAGGCAGTGGCTATCGCCGTTAAAGACAGAACCAGGCGCGTTATACGCAGCTCGCTGGCAACATAGGAATCAACCAAACTAAAAGACCATACGACCGCGAAGAATACTACAAGAATCAGCCCAATTCCATGAAACCGATCTAACACCTCAATACACTGAGAAAATAAGGTAATATCTCAAACATTTTTCCTACTATGTATCTGAGAAATCCTATATTTAAGCATTGCACACTCATCAACCAAAACACCGTAATATATAGTATAATTGACATAGTAAATAAGAGTCAAGGGGAATGAACAGGAGATTTCAAGCATTTATGTCAATAATTTTGCGGTGACTCTGGCGAAGCTTTTTATCTCCTGCGTAAAGAAATGAGGTTATCGTTGTGGAGGGGACGTTACGGATGAGGATAGAAGACGTTAGAACCTTTACTCTGAGGGGGTTGATGCCCTGTGAAGGTGAGTTCTGGGAGGAAAGGTTAGTCAGACCCATCGATGTTTATCAAAGGTTCAGGGAAGAGGGTCCTGGAAGCCTTAAAAGAGTCTCGGAGTCCACGGTGGAGGTTGCTGGCACATACCTTGAGATCGCGACGGATGAGGGTGTGAGCGGGATAGCGGGACCCATCGATAGCTTACAGGTATCGATCATCAACGGGAGTTTGAAGCCGTTACTCTTAGGCGAGGATCCCTATCAGGTTGAGAAGTTCTGGGACCAGATGTACCGCTTGATGGTCCACGGGCGTAAAGGTGAGACCATGATGGCTATCAGCGCCGTGGACTGCGCCCTCTGGGACCTGAAGGGTAAAGCCTTGAAGCAGCCCGTGTATAAACTACTTGGTGGTCCTACGCGAGACAGGGTCCGCGCCTACGCCAGCACCCTCGGCTACTCCTTGAAGCCTGAAGCCGTAGCGAAACGTTGCCAAAGCTTCGTTGAAGAGGGTTACACGGCGATGAAGTGGTTCTTCAGGCATAGTCCAGCCGATGGGGTTAAGGGGGTTGAAAGAAACCTGGAACTCGTGAAGACTGTGAGGGACACCGTAGGCTACAACATCGACCTAATGGTTGACTGCTGGATGAGCTGGTCAGTTCCTTACACGATTAAGATGGCTGGGAAGCTTGAACGGTATGAACTGGCTTGGATCGAGGAACCCCTGCTCCCAGACGACATCAACGGATACGCCGAGGTCGCGGCGGCTGTGGAAACACCGATCGCCGGGGGTGAACATGAGTATACCCGCTGGGGGTTCAATGAACTCATAAAGCATAAGGCGCTTGACATCCTTCAACCAGATATAATGTGGGCAGGAGGCATATCGGAGGTTCTGAAGATCTGCGCTTTAGCCTCAGTCACCGACGTATCCGTTGTACCCCACACGGGCTTTATGGCTTCAACCGTAAACCTCCTCCTTTCCCAGACTGAAACCCTCTGCCCCATAGCGGAGTACCTTGTGAAATGGAACATGATCAATCAAGCCTTCTACAAGGAACAGCTGAAACCTGAAAAGGGCTTCTTTAAACCAACGTGTAAACCGGGTTTAGGCTTCGAATTTGACGAGGGTAAAGTCGTTGAAAAAACGTAGCACACGCATACAAACGGTTGAAGGTACGCTTTCATGAAGCCCGTGTAAGCGCTAGGCTAAACTCCGTAGTCGCACAACCAGTTTTTAAGCATCTCCCATGTTATTAACCGATAAGGGATGGCTGATCATGGCTGTTATAACCGGTGAAGCCACGCTCATCGATGGAAAGGTCACGGTGAAGGATAAGGAGTACATAGATTTCCTGGCTCAGAAGGGTTATGGAAACCCTGAGGAAGGATCTGGGCTCATCCTATCCCCTGAGGAAAGCCTCTACCTCCTGGGAAAGGAGGAGCTTAAGGTTAAGGATGGGAAGGGTGAAGCCTTCTCCTTTAAGCAACTCGCTGGAACGTTTCTAGCCGAGAACCATGAGGTATGGGTTCGGTACCTGATCTACAGGGACCTGAGAAGCCGTGGATACGTTGTTAAAGAAGGCTACGGCATCGGCATCGACTTCAGAGTGTACGAAAGAGGGGTCTACGGGAAGGAAGCCGCTAAATTCATCGTAGTAGGGGTTTCAGAGGGCAAGCCTATAAAGGTTGAACGTATACTCGAAGACCTGAGGATGACGCAGAGCTCGAAGAAGGAGCTTATCCTAGCCGTTGTCGACAGAAGGGGTGAAGTCGTATACTATACGTTGGCCCCGCTGGGCTTCTAGCATCGTCTAAGAGCGGCTGTAGAACGACTTAAACAACCCATCAACCTGAGAAATGTGAACGGCTCAAACAGTAACCATAGATAAAATGCAGGCTATACTTGCCCAGGTTTCCAGTTTTTTAACAGCACTTCGTTAACGATGTTAACCGGTTTCTCACCTTTGAGAACGCGGATTATACCCTCAACCACCGTTAAACCCATCCGCCGCCTCGTCTCAGGAGTCGCTGAACCGATGTGAGGTGTGAACACAACGTTCACCAGTGTTAACAACGGGTCCCCACTGGGGATGGGTTCTTGGATGAATACGTCTAAACCAGCCCCCGCGATTCCTCCCCCCTTCAAGGCTTGGAAGAGGGCTTCCTGGTCTACTACGGCGCCTCTTGAAACGTTGATAAGGTAAGCCGTTGGTTTCATAAGCTCTAGCTCACGTCCGCCGATCATGCCTCTTGTTGAAGCGTTAAGGGGAACGTGGAGCGTAACGAAATCCGAAGCCCTAAGTACCTGATCCTTCGATACACGTTCAACGTTAAGGTCCTTCTCAAGGCTTTTCATAGCGTCGGTATAGACGATATCATGGTATAGAATGCGCATGTTAAAGCCCTTCGCCCTATAAGCAACCCTAGACCCTATCCTTCCAAGCCCTATGATGCCTAGAACCTTACCGCTTACGTCAAAGCCATAGGGAAACTCCCAGCCAACCCATTTACCAGCCCTCACGTAGGCGTCGGCTTGACTGATCCTCCGGGCTACGCAGAGCATCAGCCCTACTGTTAAGTCGGCTACGGTGTCGCAGAGTACACATGGTGTGTAGACCACGTATATGCCTCTCTCCGTAGCCGCGTCCACGTCAACGTTCTCATAGCCCACCCCGAACTTACCGATAACCCTCAGCTTCGGCGCCGCGTCCATAACCCGCCCTGTGAAAGCCTCGCCTCCTATGAGAACCCCGTCCACATCCTTAAGCCCCTCTTCTGTGAGAGACCCCCTCTGAACCTCTATGCCCACCTCACTCAAAATCTTCAACAGATCATCTGCAAACCTTATCGTGCATAAAACCTTCGGCTTCACATACCCCACCTATAAATTAACGGATCTACGATGCAAACGTTTACCCCTTTGATCGTCTAGTCAACCTGATTAACCTAACGGTCTACGCAGTTTATCGGTAACCAAAGCCTCCGAAAGTTAATAGAAGGGTATTACATATGAAATCCCCGCTATTCGTCAAGGGAAGCTTCATCCATAAAAACCACTCTACGCTTAATTCAGCGGTCGTGAATACGGTTGGAGAAACGGCTAAATACCGTTGAATGTGAATGCGGTTGTGACCATCCTTGCCTGCGATACAGTTCGGGTTCTCCATACCCCTCGCTGCGCCTTACGCAGCTCCCAACTTTAAAACCCTAGATTATAAGTCCATCAAACAAGCTGTTCTCACATGTGAAGAATTTGGCTACGATGCTTTATGGGCTGCTGACCACCTCGGATACCACGGGATCGGCTCCTCCATCTTCGAATGCTGGACCCTCCTCACCGCCTTAGCGGCTGTAACGAGGAGAGTAAGGTTAGGACCGTTAGTTCTCTGTAACGGTTACCGGCATCCCTCTATGATCGCGAAGATGGCCGCTACACTGGACATCGTATCCAACGGTAGACTCGACTTCGGAATAGGCGCTGGTAATAACAAAGTTGAACATGTGGCCTACGGGCTTCCATGGTTTGATAAACCAAGCACTCGGATCCAGAGAATGGTCGAAGGCATTGAGGTGGTTAAACGTATGTGGACTGAGGCTAAACCAAGCTTTAAAGGTAAACACTATGAGATTCAGGAAGCCATCTGTGAGCCTAAACCCATCCAGAAGCCTTATCCCCCTATATGGATCGGCGGAGCCGGGGAGAAGCTTACGCTGAGGGCTACGGCTAAATACGCTCAGGGCTGGAACCACTGGGGCGGAGTCTCCGTGGAAATCTTCAGGCGTAAGCTTGAAGCCCTCGAGAAACACTGCCTAGACTTAGGAAGAGGCTTCAACACCATAGAAAAGTCCCTTGAAACACGGGTCATCATATCCGAGGACCCATTGGAGATAAGGGTGTTAGCTGCGCGGTTTGCCCCTGATGCTTCCCTGGAGGAGCTTAAGAGGTCGCAGATCATAGGGACACCGGATGAGGTTGTGAGAAGGTTGGAGGAATACGTGAGCGTCGGCGCGGGTTACTTCATGCTCTGGTTCCTCGACTTCCCATCCCTTAAAGGGATGAGGCTGTTCGCTGAGCGGGTTATGCCCTGTTTTAAGTAGCCTCTAAAGTAACCTTATGTACGCAAGGATCGTATTCTAAACCAGTAAGGCTGGTGCATAGTTTGATAGATAAGCTTGTAAAAGCTTTGGACTCCATTCCCATAGGATACAGCTTCGCAGATGTAAGGATGGAGTTCACTAAAGGGACAAGCGTCACGGTATCCAACGGAGTGGTAGACCAAATCGCCAGAGGTGGTGGACGCCGCGGCGTCATCTTCAGGGTTCTATACGGTGGGGCTTGGGGGTACTCCTCAACAACCGAGCTGAGTGAAGAGAATTTAAGGGCATCCGCTGTCAAGGCGTTCGAGCACGCCCGCGCCGCGAGCATCGTAGCGGGGTCTAAGGTGCAGCTTTCAGAGGAGAAGGTTCTAAGCCTTACGCGGAAGCAGAGGGTCTCAGTCGACGGGAACGAGGTTGACGTCGGTGTAATCGTTGCAGACACCTCGGTTTTAGAGAAGGCGGCGAGACAGTTCTCAAAGCTGATCAAGAACGCCAACGCCTCAACCTCCTATGGCTACAAGCACGTCATCTACCTTAACAGTGAGGGTAGCAGGATGGAATGGGATGAGGTTAGGACATCTATGAGCGTTGGCGTTGTAGCCGCCTCAGAGGGCAGGATGCAGAGCTGGTATGAAGCGCGTTCAGGTTTCAAGGATTACTCAATGTTTAATAACGTGAACGTTGAAGCCCTTGGAACCCGTTGTGCGGAGAACTGCGTTGAGATGCTCGACGCGGTTAAGGCGCCGACGGGAAGCTTCGACGTTGTCCTGAACGATGAAATGGGTGGGCTCCTAGCCCACGAATGCTTCGGGCATGCATGTGAGGGCGACGATGTGGTTAAGGGCAGAAGTTTTTTAAAAGGGCTGCTGAACAAGAGGATCGGCTCAGAGTGTGTAACGATCGTCGACGATGGAAGCTACGCCGGCTGCAACGGCTACATCCCCTTCGACAGCGAGGGGGTTGAGTCGAAGCGGAACGTGTTAGTCGATAGGGGTATACTGGTTTCCTACATGCATTCAAGGGAAACCGCCGGCGCCATGGGGGTTTCATCAACGGGTAACGCGCGGGCGCAGGACTTCACGCGGAGAGTCTACGTAAGGATGACTAATACCTTCTTCGATAAAGGAGATTCGACGCTGGAGGAGCTTACGGCGGATGTGAAGTACGGGGTTTACGCCGTTAAGCCCAGTCAGGGTATGGAAGACCCGGTGGGCGGCAGCTTCCATGTAGAAGCCTACGGGGGATGGCTTATCGAAAACGGTGAAACCACGAAGAGGATTAGGAACTTCACTCTTTCCGGGCATACCCTTGAAATCCTTAAGCGGGTTGACGGTTGCTCACGGGCTTTAGAAGTCGACAGTGGAGGCAGATGCGGTAAGGGAGACGAGGATGACTACGTCCCGGTTTCCCTCGGAGGCCCAGACTTAAGGGTTAGAGGCATGATCGTTGGAGGTGGTTAAAGTGAAAGTCGATCAACTCGCGGCTAAGCTGTCTAGGTTAAACGTGGAAGCGGCTGAGGTGTTCAACTCGGATGAAAGCTTCATGAAGGTCTACGTGGAGAACGACCGTATCCAACCTATCATGGAAGTCAGCGAAGCAGGCGTAGGCGTGAGAACGTACAAGGATGGGAAAACAGGGTTCTCAGCAACGAACAACCTCACCGAGGAAGGGCTTGAACGATGCGTAGAAACGGCTTTAAGCGTTATGAGGAGTTCAAGGGTTGACGAGGAGCTTAGGAGATGCCCGATTCCATTAGGCGGGAAGGGTGAGGAAGTTGAGACCAGTGATAAAGGCTTCGAAGACTTGGAAAGCCGAGACCTTGTGGCTTTATGCCGTAGAGTGGTGGAAGCCGTTAAGGAAGCTGTACCTGAATCCATAGTCCAGTTTGGATCCTTAAAGGCTGTGAAGACCAAAAACCTGTACATGAACACGTTTGGCTCATACAACGAGGGTGGCTTCACGGCGCTCAAGTACAACTTCAAACCCCAGGTTTCGTCTGAAGGTAAACAGAGCGAGGGCATAGAGCAGAACGCTGTCTGTAAGCTATCCGAATTTAACCCGGAGGATGTGGGTAGACGCGCGGCTTTAAAGGCTAAGGAAATGCTTAGGGCACGGGTGCTTAAAACCCTTGAAGCCGATTGGGTTATAGCCCCGGATGAATGTGAGCCCTACTTCTACTCAGGCGTCGTCTACCACGCCTTATCGAGTAACATGCATAGGAAAAGAAGTAAGTTCATCGATAAGCTCGGGTTGAAAGTCGCCTCGGAGAAGATTACGGTTGTGGAGGACCCCCGTAAACCCTACCGCCTAGGCTCATGCGCCGTAGATGGAGAAGGTACCCCAACCACGGTAAAAACAGTTTTAGACAAAGGCGTTTTGAAAACAGTTCTGTACAACGGTAGGGAAGCCGCTGTGGACAACGTTGACAGCACTGGGAACCACGTCCGAAGCCATTACGGAAGCCCAGGAGGGAACGGTGTGCACAGGATAACCGTACTCGGCGGGGACATGTCCCTACCCGAGTTGCTGCAGGATATGGGTGATGGATATATGCTCATAAAATCCGCTGCTGCCGGGGCGGATCCCTACACAGGCGCCGTAAACGTTGATGTAAGGGAAGCCTACCGCGTAGAGAGAGGGGAGGTGAAGTACCCCGTGAGGAAGGGTGTACTAACCGCCAACCTTAACGAGATCCTGCAGACCCTTGAGATGACAAAGGAGACGGGAAACGTGTACGGCTCAGACATCCCATGGATCCTCGCTAAAGCCGTACATGTCGCCGCAGAGGGGTAACGCCGGTTCACGCTTCCACATTGTTTAAATCACCGTATCTGGAATACGTGAAGCCAGTGGTCGAGATGACGCAGCGCATGAACGCCGTGGGTTTACCCCTTATCCTAGTGAATTTCAAGGTCTACGTGGAAAGTACCGGTGAGGGGGCTTTGAACCTAGCTCGGATGGCTGAGAGGGTTAGCCGCGCGACGGGGGTCTGCGTGGCCGTAGCCCCCCAGTACACGGATATAAGGCTTATAACTCGGGAAACCAAGGCTCCGGTCTTCAGCCAACACATCGACCCTGTGCCACCGGATAAATACACAGGCGCCGTTACACCTGAGGCCGTTAAGGACGCGGGCGCTGTTGGGACACTGATCAACCATTCTGAGCGGAGGCTTCAACTCGCGGACATCGATGCATGCGTGAAGCGGGCTAAAGAAGCCGGGCTCATCAGCCTCATATGCACGAACAGCCCTGAAACGAGCTACGCAGCCGCAGCCTTAAACCCTGACATAATCGCCTACGAGCCCCCAGAGCTTATAGGCACAGGTATATCGGTAAGCAAGGCTAAGCCAGAGGCTGTGACAAACGCCCTTCAACTGGTTAAGAAGGTGAATCCCAGCCTCACCGTGCTCTGCGGAGCGGGGATCTCGAACGCTGAGGATGTGCGTGTGGCATTAAAGCTTGGAACCATGGGGGTTCTCCTAGCAAGCGGGGTTGTGAAGGCTAAGGACCCTGAGAAAGTCATGTTGGACATGGCTAGGGCTTGCAAGTGAAAAGATTGAAACGATGAATACAGTGGTATAAGCCTTCCTATGAAAAGACCTAGTGGAAGTCTGGTAGCAGCGGGAAGATGACAGCCGGACGCATCTGAAGTAAGGCTCCGCTCATAAAATGAAGGTACATGGAAACCTTAAGCAGCCTCCTTAAAATTAGGTGACAGGTTTATGAGTGGAGAAAACGTGGTTCCCCGTGTGATCTTAGGCTGTCAACCCTTCATAGGGGAGTCCTATCAGGGACCTGAGCGGAACAGAGTTTACGCTGAGAGGTTTAGAGACTTCAGAAACGTTGCCGACGTACTTGAAAGAGCCGTTGTACGTTACAGGGTTTCAGCTCTCGCCGCTGTTCCAGCCTCGGTCAGCTCCTTAGCCGTCTCCTTCATGAAAGCCGTTAAGGTTGTTGAACGCCGAACTAGCGTTTTCCTGTCTTTAACGCCGTGCCTGAGTATACCTTTAAGGGTGAAGGGTAAACCCGTGGACGACTACAGGCGGTGGCTTACATACTATGAACACGAGAAGCACACGGATCAGACGGGGCTCTTAGAAAAATACCTAACAGACCCTATCCTACTCACTCGTCCAAACTGGAGGGAGAACTTCATGGAGACCGTGGAACATTCATCACCGTACACATCCGAGGAGCTTAACACATTAACGGTTGACTACGGGAAAATCGACGTGGCTTTAGAAAGCCTTAAGGAGAATCGGATACTCTTCACCGAACCCGGCTCAGAGACAGACTTCCTAGCTGCAACGGGAAAGGTGGAAGAGTTGTGGAGGCTTATAGAGTACCTCCGCGGACGGGGCTTTAAAAAAGTTTTTCTAGGCGTCCACCACGCAGGTACCACTATCCCAATCCTTGAGGAATCAAGACTCAACTTCGACGGTTACGTAACCCCTGTTAACAGGCTTGGCGCCATGATGTTCCCGAGCAGGGAAAAGGCTTTGCAGTCCATAAAATCAACTGGGAAAACCGTTGTAGCGATAAAACCTATGGCCGGTGGGAGGATCCCACCACGGGAAGCGTTTCGGTACGTCTTTAAGGAATCAGGGGTTCAAAGCACCATGGTCGGGGTAGCGTCGAGGGAAGAGTTAGACATAGACATGAAAGCCATAGAAGACACGCTTCATTGAACATGTAAACTCCTTACCTCGATCAGCCTTCAAGCCGAAAGATGAACGGCTTCAGTGGCAACGTTAACGGGAAGATTTCCTATACTATTCTGGTGGACCGCCCCAGTCCGGGATCTCGAGTAACTTTCCGCCTGAGAGCGCCGATTCATGTGCGATGATGCCTGGGGCACAGTAACGTACGGCTTCCCAGACGTTGATGCGTGGCAGACGCTGTCGGTTCACTGAGTCCACGAACTCGTGTACAAGGTAGGCGTGGGAACCCTCGTGACCTCCTAGGTTCGAGGCAAGGGGTTCAGGTAAAGCCTCACGGTACATAGCCAGGTCCACGTTGTGCTTCCCCTTTTTATCAGCCCAAGCCGCACCTGTTAAAGAATGTTCGAAGCTACCTTCAGTTCCGTAGACACCGTTAGCCCGCACGGTTCCTGGATGACCCACACGGCGGAACTCCGAGATTAACGCGGTTGCACCGTTGCTCATCTTGAATAACGCTGTTTCGTTTGAGAAGGGATTCCCGTAGACTGTGTCCACGCGGTAGAAATCGTCGTTGGGGTAGATGAATCCCTGCGCTGACACTTCTGTCATAAGGGCTTTCATCACTGAAACTGGGAAGCAGGTTGAGTGTGTAGGATAGTACATCGGCGGGTCGCCTGTCTTATCCCTTCCATACTGTTCACCCCATCTGTTCCTATAAACTTCGTATAATCCATGGCTTAGGTCGTGGAAGTACTCAGCTCGGCAGTGAACAAACTCGCCGAAAGCCCCTTCATCAGCCTTCCTCCGGCAGAAGAAGGCTTCAGGGTAGAAGTAACTGGTTTCACCCAGCATGTAGATTAAACCTGTCTCTTTTACCGCCCTCACGAGTGCATCGCATTCTTCGATTGAGTAAGCCGGCGGGACCGCTGAGTACACGTGTTTACCCGCCTTCAAGGCTTGAATGGCTTGGGGAGCGTGAAGCCAATGCTGTGTGATAATCGCGAGGGCCTCTATGTTCGACCGGCAAATTTCATCGAGACTTGAATACGTCTCAGCGACCTCGTACTTCTCTGCGTGATACTTCAATCTGTCTTTACGCAGGTCGCATAGGGCAAACCTTTCAACATCGGGATGTTTCATAAACGGTTCTACGAAGTAGCTGCCGAACATTCCGAGACCAACTAAACCAAGAGTGATGCCCAAGATCTCCCCCTCGTTTTCTATTAAGCTCAGACAACGTGGATTTCAAGGATCAGCCGCTCTGCTCTTAAGTATTTAGCTTAAACTCAGACCTTCAACATCGACCTGAAAAAGGGTGACAATTGCTTCTAATGTCGTCTTTCTTCCAAGACAGGCTGGACCAATTTAGCGATCGCATCTGCGATGATCGGCTGGGATAATGCGTTGCTGTGATAGCCATCGGGTCTGTCGAAGTATGGTCCCGGATAACGCTCCACCATACTTGGGAAACTGCGCCATAAGTTAGCCAGCGGCACCTTCAAATCGTCCGCTACCCGTTCAACGCATATAAGATAGTGCTCAAGTATTTCCTTCTGGATCGCGTAGTGGGTTGGGCTTTTGAAGCTCTCTGGGAAACCCGGAACGGGCGGAGGCGTCCAAAAGATCGGCGTTGCACGCATTAAACGTGAACGCTCAACTATGATACGCAGGTTGGCGTCCATACGGTCACGGGTGCACTGAACGCAGTAAGATGATCGGCATTCGTAGTGGCGGATGTGGCTGTCATTGAGTAGAAAGTTAGTAATGATGCAGTGGGGGTGAACAGGCGCGACGTCTCGTTCCCATCGGAAAAGCCCCAGACTTGAACTCGTACCCCCGATACCCGCGTTGACAACGATGCACTCACCTCCTAACTTCGCCTCTAAAATTCCAGTCCACCGTTGCCCCCGTTCCCAACGCGAGCACTCTGTGACCGAATCACCTAACGCGACTACTCGAAACCGATCTTTAAACTTGCCTAAGGTAAAAACCGCTACTTCCTCGGGAAGGGTGACGGGTTCATCAAGGATGACGTTCATATTACCCATTTACCACACTCATCTCTTTCTTAAGTTGAAAGCTTCTACGTTAAATAATATATATGCGTTGTTGACACTCGATCTGCTCAGGCTTATAGCCCATAAGCACTCTAGCGGGAAGGCTTTTGTAAGCCTTGAGAGCGGTAAGTCTACGCTCATAGTTGTTGAACGTGATAATCTTCTTTCCAAGCCGCGGAGTGAAAGGTGTGGATGAATAGCTGCGAACTTAAATGAAGTTTGTGCTTAGTCGTCGGGGTTTGCTCGGTGAGGATCTATTTTTAATTGCACACTTTTGTACACGTAAGCCTTAAATATGACTTTAATGTATTGCAGTAGCCATGACGCTGCAAAGAAAGATCCTTTTAAACGAGGAAGAGATACCGAAGCAGTGGTACTGTATACTACCTGACCTGCCCAAACCCTTAGCTCCAACGATAGAGCCGGACAAGAGGGCGCCTGGACCTGGTATCGTCCCCTTGATTTTTCCAAAAGAGATCATTGCTCAGGAGTTCAGCAAGGAAAGATGGATAGACATTCCCGAAGAGGTAAGGGAGGTCTACCGTCTATGGAGGCCTACTCCCCTATTCCGTGCGGTCGGGTTGGAGAAGGCCTTGAAGACCCCGGCGAGGATCTACTACAAGTACGAGGGCGTCAGCCCCCCTGGAAGCCACAAACCCAACACCGCGGTTCCCCAAGCCTACTACAACATGAAGGAAGGCGCAGAGAGGATGACCACGGAGACGGGAGCCGGTCAATGGGGCTCAGCCCTAGCCTTCGGATGCATGCTCTTCGGCATAAAATGCACAGTCTATATGGTGAAGGCAAGCTACTACCAGAAGCCTTACAGGAGGGTTATGATGGAGCTCTGGGGTGCTGATGTGTACGCCAGCCCAAGCGATAAGACAGAAGCCGGTAAGAAGATTCTAGAGCGGGAGCCTGACAACCCTGGAAGCCTAGGCATCGCCATCAGTGAAGCTGTCGAAGATGCCTTAACCCATGAAGACGCTAACTACGGCATAGGTAGCGTTTTCAACCACGTTTTAACGCATCAGACTGTGGTTGGGTTAGAGACTAGGAAGCAGCTGGAACTCGTGGATGATTACCCGGACATCGTCTGCGGATGCATCGGTGGAGGCAGCAGTTTCTCAGGTCTCTTCTGGCCTTTCTACCACGATAAGGTCTCTGGAAAAGCGTCGAAGGATGTGAGGTTTATCGCCGTCGAGCCTACGGCTGCGCCCTCAATCACCAAGGGTGTCTACATGTACGACCACGGCGACACCGCTAGGTTAACCCCTCTGATAAAAATGTACACGTTGGGACACGAGTTCATACCGCCGCCCATCCATGCTGGAGGTCTACGCTACCATGGGAAGGCACCGACGCTAGGCGTACTGGTCAACGAGGGGAAGGTGGAGACACGGGCATACAACCAAGTTGAGGTCTTCGATGCTGCCAAGCTATTCGTCATGAGTGAGGGTACAATCCCAGCTCCGGAGCCAACGCACGCCATTAAAGCCGTCGTCGACGAAGCCCTTAGATGCAGGGAGACAGGGGAGGAGAAGACCATTCTCTTCCTACTCTGCGGACATGGGCACCTAGACATGAAGGCCTACGACGATTACTTAAACGGCAAGCTACCCCCCTATGAATACCCCAGTGAAGAAGTGGAGAAAGCCGTTCAACGCATCAAGGAACTCTACCCGTGGCTCGAAACACTCCCCTACTAGGCTCGGCGGGTCAACGCACCGAAGACGGTTAGAACAGCAGAGCCTAGTAAAAGCAGTAGACGGAGACCGTAAATGAACTACGGTCTCCAGGGGGAGTCCCCCTTTTTAAAAGACAACTGTTAGAATACCGTAAACAGCGTGGAGTATACAAGATATATCCTTCCTGTACATAATCGTACAGTGAACGTGTCATTATGTGGAGCAAGGTACTAGAGTGCTTGAAAGGTTATCCTGAACGCCTCTCCGTAGCCAAGGTACTGGTGGAGAATGGTTTAAACGTGAGGAATGGAAAGGTTTACTGCAACGAGATCGAGATCCCACCTATCAGGGTTGGGCGTGTTGCTCGGGTCGACCGGAGAACCGTGGCTGAAACTGTTAAGGCGATTGAGGCTGACCCGGAGCTGAGGCTGATATTCAGTTGTATAAGGTCTGCTGGGCATTCCCTGAAGGAGGTGGCGAGGCACCTAAACCTCGGAGTTGTAGAGATCACTCCCGTGAACGCGAAGATCCCTGGTATCCTCGCCAAGTCAGCCTCATTGATCGCTGAGAAAAATATAAGCATCCGACAGGCGATCGTGGACGACCCAGAGCTTTCGCCTGAGCCAAAGCTTACGTTAATCGCTGAGGCGACGATCCCTGGGGAGCTTATCCCTGAGCTTCTCAAGGTAGAGGGTGTAGCCAAGGTTTCAGTCTACTAACCTGTTCAACCGTATATACTTACCGTAGTCTTCTTGGGCTTAAAGGGGGTAAGGCTTATTGTATAAAAGCGTATTCGGCTACGTAAACCTTCTAGACGGCCGCTCACAGTGTTACCTGCTCTTATCACTAAGTTTTTCATCATCGCATGGGGTTAGGGGATGCGGGGAACTATGCTTCAGGTAAGGGTTGTAGTGGATGATAGGGAGAGGGCTTCAGGTGTGCCTGAAGCCCTCGAAGCCCTCGGTGTCCGAACAACATACAGGATGCTCGATGTGGGTGACTACATCATATCCGAGGGCATCATTGTGGAGCGGAAGCAGGTCACGGATTTTCTAACCTCCCTCTTCAACGGTAGACTCTTCGACCAAGCGCAGAGGATGAGGGAAGCATGTAAGAACCCAGTCGTCGTTGTGGAAGGAGACCTCCAGGAGGCCGCTGAAAGGCTTTCAAACCAACGTGTTCTCTGGGGCGCCCTTACCAGCCTCTCACTCTCCTACGGCGCCTACGTCTTCAACACAGCCACGCAAAAGCAAACGGCAGACCTCGTATACACGATGGCTAAACGTGAAGCCGCGGTGGGGAAAGCGAGGTCTTTGATACAAGTCAAGAAGGTTTATAGTAGAGGCGGGGTTGCGAAGGCGCAGTTGTACGCGGTTGCCAGCCTCCCAGGTATCGGTCCGAAGCTAGCTGAGCGCATGCTCAAGCGTTTCAAAACCGTTAAAGCCATTTTCTCAGCCACCGCTGCGGAGTTAACAACCGTGGAGGGGATTGGGAGGGTTAAGGCTGAAGGGGTTGCGGCGTTTCTCAACCATCGATACACGGTCCCCAGTAGTCGAAGAATGGGTTTAACCGAGTCCCTAACCTTAAGGAAAGAGTAGACGATGACCGGTTTTCAGTAGGCGACACTCTTATCTTCCGTTTCAAAGAATTAGTTTGAGAAAGGCGTTGCACATGGTGGAGAAGGGGGTTTCCTCTGGAGACAGCGACCTAGCTTTCGATAATAAGACCGTTAGGGTTGTAGCCGTCAAGGATATGTCTGAAGTGAAGCTTACAGGTATCACTGTTGGTCCCTACGAGGAGGGTAGGGAGTATGAGGAGAAGCGTTGGGTAGCCAACGAGTTGGTTAAAGCCGGTATTGCACGGTTTAAGGCAGATGAGAAACTAGACTTCAACGGGCTTAACAAGGTTCATTGGACGGAGATCCATATTCTTCAGTCTGGTAGGCAGTTCTCCGTTGTACCGCAGGATTTCTACCCGAAGCTTCAACGTTACCTCGTCGATTTGAAGAGGAGGGTGGCGAAGGAACCGGGTGAACTGGAGCGATATAATAAATCGTTGAAGCTGGCGAGGGACATTATAGATTACAGGTCTAGGAAGGTTGTGACCTTAGCCTCCTCGCCCATCGTGGGAAATGACATTCTCCAACCGTTAACCACGGAGGAGCGAAGCCTTTATGACAGGCTTCGCGACGTTATTTCAACGTGGCGTTCAACCCTCCTAATCCTAGGCGAGGAGGGTGAGTAAACATGGTTGAAACCTCTTTAACAGACATCGAGGAGAGATTCCAAGACTTCCTTAAATCCTTTAGCACCGAGGACGGCGAGTATAAGTACCGTCTCTCACTCACGCAATTGGCGAACACGCGGCTTAAAGCTTTAACCGTGGACTTCAACGACGTTATATCCTTCGACGATGCTATGGCTAAGACGCTCCTCGATGAACCAGACCAAAGCATCGGCTTAGTAGACAGATCCGCTTACACGCAGCTTAAGATTCAGGCTCCTGAGTACGCTGAGGAGGTTAAATCTATCCATGTACGTTTCAGAGGTCTGCCTGACACCCATAAGGTTTCCCTAAGAACCTTAGGCTCACAGCATGTTAGAAGACTCGTCCGGGTGGACGGTATCCTCGTGAGGGCTACCCCAGTGAAGCCCCTGCTCACGGTTGGAGCGTTTAAATGCCGTAGATGCGGTGCTGTCACCTTCATGCCTCAGGAGGGGGTTTTCATGGCTGAGCCCACCCGCTGCTCGGGACCCACGTGTAAACGGATCGGACCCTTCGACCTAGTTGAATCTGAGTCTACCTTCGTGAACTATCAGGAAGTGAGGCTTCAGGAGAAGCCTGAAGACCTCCCACCTGGACAGCTCCCCCGATGGCTTGACGTAAATCTTACAGAGGACCTCGTCGACGTAGCCCGCCCAGGAGACCACGCATCCATAACGGGAATCGTGAGGGCGGAGCAGGAAGTCCTCGCTAGGAAGGGGAAGATGCGGACGTTCTCCATGCTCATCGAAGCCAACCATGTGGATGTGGCTGGGAAGGAAGCTGAGGTTGTTGAAATATCGGAGGAAGAGGAGGAGGAGATCAAGGATATCGCTAAGGACCCATGGGTTTACAGCCGCGTCGCCAGGTCCATAGCCCCATCAATCTTCGGCCTCGACGACATTAAGGAATCCATCATGTACCTCCTCTTCGGAGGCGTCCGCTTAATCACCCCAGATGGGATACAGGTGAGGGGTGACATCAACCTCCTCCTCATAGGAGACCCGGGCACAGGGAAATCCCAGCTTCTCCAGTACATTCATCGAATCGCACCGAGGGGGCTTTACACTCACGGGAGGGGAACCACCGCCGCCGGCTTGACGGCTGCTGTTATCAGGGAGAGGATGGGCGGCATGTCCCTTGAAGCCGGAGCCCTCGTCCTATCCGATAGGGGTGTCTGCGCCATCGATGAGATCGATAAGATGAAGCCTGAGGACAGGGTTTCCGTGCATGAAGCCATGGAGCAGCAGACCGTGTCTGTGGCGAAGGGAGGTATTGTGGCAACCCTTAACGCACGGGCTTCGGTTCTAGCCGCAGCCAACCCCGCCCTCGGTAGATACGACCCGTACAGAAACGTTACAGAGAACATTAACCTCCCTGTTACCATCCTCTCAAGGTTCGACCTTATCTTTGTCCTCAGGGATCAGCCTGACAAGGACTTAGACATGAAGATGGCTGAGCACGTGCTCACACTACATAAGATGGAGGCTGCGCCAGTGCAGCCCGTCATCGGACCCCTGCTTCTAAAGAAGTATGTAAGCTATGCAAAGCGTTTGAAACCCGTTCTGAATGATGAGGCGAAGCAAAGGGTTCAAGACTTCTACCTGAAGATGCGTTCAACCTCAGAGAAAGCTACTGAGTCTCCTGTGGCGATAACCGTGCGCCAGCTTGAATCCGTGATAAGATTAGCTGAGGCACGGGCTAAGGCATCCTTAAGGGAGGAGGTTACAGCTGAGGACGCTGAGGCAGCGATAAGGTTGATGATGAAGTCCCTTGGACAGGTAGGCATCGACCTTACCTCGGGAGCCCCTGACATCGACACCATCATGACGGGTAAACCTAAGGGTGTGAGGGATAAGCTTCACGCCATCATTTCCGTTATCCTGAACCTTGAGAAGGAGTTTGGAGCCGCTAAGGAGGAGGACGTGTACGATACGCTCAAGAAGGAATACGACATTGAAAGGGCTGAGGCTACCGCGCTTCTCAACCAGCTTAAGAGGGATGGAACCCTCTACGCTCCCCGCGATGGGTACGTTAAGAAAACCTAGGGTTCGATGTGGAAGAATAGGGCTTGAAGGTTGAAGAACTCCCCGTACCTGAAACCTTAAAACGGGCTGTAACGGAATCCGGGGTTGTTGACCTATACCCACCCCAGGAAGACGCCTTCGTGAAAACCCAGGTCTTAGAGGGGCGGAACCTTGTCTTAGCAAGCCCAACAGCCAGCGGGAAAACCCTCGTCGCCGAAGTCTGCGCCCTCAAACACGTCTTAGAGGGCAAGGGTAAGGTTCTCTACCTTACCCCTCTAAGGGCTCTAGCCTCTGAGAAGTACCTTGAGTTCCAAAAATATTCAAGGCTTACGAAAGCCGGTGGGGAGAAGGTTAGAATCGGGATAAGCACCGGTGACTTAGACTCCTCAGACCCTTGGCTTGCACGCTACGATATCATAATTTCAACGAATGAAAAAACCGATTCTCTTCTAAGGCATAGGACTCCATGGATCAACACGGTTTCCTTAATCATAGCCGATGAAATCCACTTCATAAATGACGCTGAGCGGGGGCCAACCCTGGAGGTTGTTCTCGCAAGGCTCATGCAGGTTAACCCTAAGCTACAGGTTCTCGCCCTCAGCGCCACGATAAGGAACGCTGAGGAGATCGCTTCATGGCTTAACGCAGACTATGTGACGCGGGATTGGAGGCCTGTGAAGCTCCGCGAAGGCGTGTACCTCCACGGGGAAGTGAAGTTCAACGATGGACACGCGTACAGGGTTGAGGAAACCTACAGAAACCCGGCTTTAAACCTGGCTCTAAACACTGTTAAGCAAGGTGGGCAGGCGCTTATCTTCACGGGAACGAGGAAGGAGGCAGTTGACACGGCTAAAAGCCTCACCTCCATCATGAAACAGGCCACTGCTAAAGAGGCTAAACGGAGGCTGGAAAAGGTTGCGGAGAGAATTATGGCGGCGGGTGAGAAGACGCGGCTCAGCGAACAGCTTTCAAAGCTTGTTGAAAACGGTGTTGCCTACCACCATGCCGGACTAAGCGGGGTACACCGTGGAATCCTCGAAGAAAGCTTCCGAGGAGGGCTCGTTAAGGTGCTCGCAGCCACTCCAACCTTAGCCGCAGGCGTGAACCTCCCCGCACGCGTTGTGATCATCAACAGCTATGAACGCTATGAACCCGGTTACGGAAGGTACCCAATACCGATCCTGGAGTATAAGCAGATGAGCGGCAGAGCTGGTCGACCGAAATACGATAAGGTCGGTGAAGCCGTGCTCCTCGCCCGTACGGATGATGAGGAAGAGTACCTGATGGAGAGCTACGTCAACGCTCAACCTGAAAGGCTATGGTCGAAGCTCGGAGTTGAACGGGTTCTCCGCTCCCATGTCTTAGCCACCGTGGCTTCGGGCTTCGCCCAATCAGAGCAAGGGGTCTTCGATTTCTTCGATAAAACCCTTTACGCGTTCCAATACGACCCCGTGAACATAAGACCGGTGATCTCGAAAGTTCTCCAGTTCCTCCACGGTGAAAACATGGTTGAAAGCGACGGTAGGTACATCAACGCCACGAAGTTTGGGAAGCGGGTTTCAGAGCTTTACATAGACCCAATCTCAGCGGTTACCATCCGTGACTGCCTCTACAGAGGGGCTGAAACGGTTACAGACCTCAGTTTCCTCCACCTCATCTGCCACACACCGGATGTGGCTCCGCAGCCATACCCGAGGAGGAAGGAGATGGCTGAACTTGAAACCTATACTGAAGCCCACAGGTCTGAGTTCATGGTCGCCGTACCCACGGAGTTAATGGACCTTCTTGAGTATGAGACTTTTATCAGGGAGGTGAAGTGTGCAAGGGTTTTAGAAGCCTGGATCAACGAGGTTACGGAAGACGGCATCATCGAGAGGTTCAGCGTTGAACCAGGCGACCTTTTCCGGTTGTTGGAAGCGGCGAGGTGGCTCATATACGCCACCTATGAACTCGCGGTGTTATTCGGGCATAAGGATTACAGGCTTAGAATCAGCCAGCTTGAGGAAAGGGTTAAGCTCGGGGTTAAACCTGAACTCCTACCCTTGACGCGGCTTGAAGGCATAGGAAGGGTTAGAGGTAGGTCCCTATTCAACGCAGGCTATAAAACGGTAGAGGACTTGAAGAAGGCGTCCGTAACGGAGCTCGTTGAGGTACCCCTCGTCGGCGCCCAAGTGGCTAAAAAGATCAAGGACCAGGTTGGGGGAAAGCTGAGTGAGGAGGAAGCTGCGAAGCTGCGCAAGGGATATGAAAGGGAACAGAGGCTCATCACAGAGTACAAGCCTTAACGTATCGAGGTGCACTTCCTAGGAATCAGGCGTACACCCTTCAACTATGGAAAAGGAGAAATACCGTTTAGGGAATCATCCTCTGTAACGTGGTTGCGATGTTCAGGTTTGAGCGGGAACAGCTGATTTACGGAATCCACAACGTTCGGGTCGGGGGGCAACCAGGGCAGCTCCCGCCCGTGATGGTCGGAAGCATATTCTACAGCGGACATAAAGTCGTTGAGGATGAGCGGGTAGGCCTCTTCGATAGGAAAAGAGCTGAGGAGCTGCTTCGGCTGGAGGAGGAATACTCACGGACAACGGGTTTACCTCGGATCATCGACGTGGTAGGCAACTACTCAACAGCCCTCGTAAAGTACATCGACTTCATAGCCGACGTTGTGGAGGACCCATTCCTCCTAGACGGTATAACGGCGCAGGTTAGAATAGAGGCTTTGAAGCACGTGAAGGAAGTGGGCTTAGCACGTAGGGTTGTCTACAACTCAATAGCCGCAACCTACGAAGCCGCTGAGGTTGAAGCCTTAAAGGACTCAGGTGTAAAAACAGCCGTCCTGCAGGTCCTCAACATGAGGAACCCCACCGTTCAGGGAAGGCTTGAGGTTTTAAGAGACACAGGTCGGGGAAGGGGGCTCATCAGCGTAGCCAAGGAGGCTGGGGTGGATCAATTACTCGTGGACACCTCGGTCTTAGATACAGCGGACATCGGGGTTGCGAGTCAAACGATATATGAGGTGAAGAGGGAGACCGGGCTTCCGAGTGGATGTGGACCCGCAAACGCTATGTCACCGTGGAAGCAGCTGAGGAAGTTTGAACCGGAAGTCCTCAGAAGCTGCGATGTGGTGTCCCAAGCCTTCCCGCTGACTATGGGCGCCAACTTCATCCTCTACGGACCCGTGTCAAACGCGAGGCACGTATACCCAGCCTGCGCCCTTGTAGCCGCCTACATCGCTTACTCCATGCGTTTCCAGGGTGTCAGACCTTTAACCCAGGAGCACCCGTTGTTCAAAGTGATCCGTTAAACTTTCCCATTCTTTAGATCTATGTTGGTGAAGCTACGTTGATCCTAACCGTTGGTTCAGTAAGCGTTAAGGTTGATGAAGCGCGGTTTGAAGGCTATCTTTCAAAGCTCTACGGAGGATCCGCCAAGCTGCTGGAAATTAAGAAGCTGGGTGAGGGCTTCCACAACGCTGGTTTCCTCGTAACCTTCAAGGTTGGGGATGAGAACAGGGTTAAACGCCTCGTCATGAGGGTTGTGAGGGGTGACACGGGGTGGGGACACGATTACCTAGGGGACAGAGCCTCCGTACTCCTTCTCCAACATAGGCTTTACAACTCAGCCCCAGCGGGTACGTGTTGCCGCTCCATAGACGTCGCGGGTATACTCGGAAGCGGGGAGGTTGTATCCATCGGGGATACCCAGGAGTTCTTCAACCTCGTAGAAGAGGTGACTGAAGCCGATGGGAAACCCTATGTTGAAGACCTCTTCGCCGTGGCTCAGCGTGGAAGCCTAACGGACAGGGATCGAAGGCGCTGTCTTAAAGCCGCTGACTACCTTACAGCCCTTCACAGAGTTAAGGCTAGGAACGACGTCCTCTACCGTAGACACATCCGGGACCTTATAGGGCACGGTGAAATGATCATGGGCGTCATCGATTCATACCCAGACCCACAAACCTTAAGCTGGGTTACTCGGGAGGAGCTGGCTATGATCGAGGTGAAAGCTGTAGAGTGGCGGAACCGGGTTAAATACCTAACCCACCGCCTCTCACGCATCCACGGCGACTTCCACCCCTTCGGCAACATCAGGTTTAGGGAAGACGACGCGTTGATGGCTTTAGACCTTTCAAGGGAAGAGTTCGGTGAACCAGCCGACGATGTAGCCACGCTGGCCATGAACTACATCTTCATAAGCCTATGGCATTTCAACGACCTCATCGAACCCTTCGAGGAACTCCTCAACCTCTTCTTCCACAGGTACCTGGACATGACAGGTGATAAAGAAATCTTACGGGTAATCGCGCCCTTCTACGCCTTCAGAGGCCTCGTCGTCATACATCCCCTCTACTACCCAGTAATGGAAAACGAGAAGCGTAGAAAGGTGTTAAACTTTATCAACAACGTCCTCGACGCGGATGCGTTTAACCCAGATGTTGTAAAGGAATACATCATGACGCCACAGGGCTAGCGTTCAACCTGAGGGAAAGCCCCGTATTCATTCGAGGAGAAAAATGGGGTATAAGGCTTACAGTGTAAAAGCATATTTATCGGCTTCAGGGATATGATAAGTGTGTAACTTCTATGGGTGGAAAATCTAAAGCAATCGATGTTAGCAACCGAAGGCAGATGTTCATCGACCATCGTTTCATCGCCCGCTGTGATGGAGTTGAGCTTAACGTCAACCCTCCGATGCTGCACAGGCCGGTTGTCACGGCTGAGCGGCCTTGGGAAGCAGGTTGGATGCACTACGCTTGCCTCGTGCAAGAGAGCAACGCATTGAAGCTTTGGTACGGCTGCCATCCACCAAGCGAAGACGGCGAATTAGGACCTGAGTACTTCTGTTATGCTACGAGCGGCGACGGTGTCAGATGGGAACGTCCAAGCCTCGGGCTCGTCGAGTACATGGGCTCAAAGGATAACAACATCCTACCCCTGTCTGGGAGCATGGTGTTCATAGACCCGAAAGCTCCTCCACATCAACGCTTCAAGATGCTCCGCAGTAAGGCGTCTGAAGACTTGGAGCAAGCCGGTCTCTACATCGCATACTCAGCAGACGGTATTCATTGGAAGGAGCATCCTCAACGTGTACTACCCCACCTACCCGACACACAGAATCAGGTCTTCTACGACTCACACCTCGGGAAGTACGTAGCCTACCTACGCTCTTGGGCGCCGTTGCGGAAGGTGGTACGCGCCCAGATGGACGATGTTCTCCAACCTTGGCCCTACGACCAATCCTTCAAGCCGGTGAAGCCCTGGGGTGAAAAATACCCGCCTGTACCCACCCACGAGCTTCCAACGGCCATCAGCTACGACCAACTGGACCCGCCGGAGACGGACATCTACACGCCTGCAGTAAGCGTCTATCCATGGGCTCAAGATGTCTACCTGGCCTTCCCGAGCATCTACTGCCACTTCCCAGACCCACCGAAGGGAAGATGGAGGAACGACGGGTTGCTCGAGATCCAGCTGGCTGTAAGCCGCGATGGCATGAGCTTCGAGAGACCGGATCGTAGACGAGCATACATCCCACTGGGTCTACGAGGTGAGCCGCAAGGCGGCTCGTTGTATATGGTGCCGGGCTTGGCAAGGATGGGCGACGAGGTTTACCACTACTACGTGGCCTACGCTCACAGCCACGGTGAGTACGTGGGTTTCAGGGAGCTCCGAGGCATTGGAGCCATCTACCTCGCAGTCCAGCGTCTAGACGGTTTCATAAGCGCCGACGCAGCTTACACGGGCGGTTGGCTGGAAACTCCGCCGATCATCTTCTCCGGCTGCAGGCTTGAGTTAAACCTAGACTGCGGTGCCACAGGTCATACCCTGGTCGAACTCCTAGACGCGGGTTGCACACCGATCGAGGGTTTCACCGCTGAAGAGGCCGACCCCATCCGTGGAAACCACCTTCACTACACCGTCACTTGGCAGGGTAGGAACGATGTCTCAAGACTCGCCGGTCGAGTTATCCGTCTCAGGTTTACGATGCGGAATGCTAAACTTTACGCTTTCCAGTTTCTCCCGTAGCTTCCCGCTGCCTCTTAAGGTCCTCAGCAGCATTGAGCGCACTTCTGTTCAAAGGATGAATTTGATAACCTAAGACGCACGGCATACCACGGCATTTCGTTTAGAGAGTTGAACTCGTATTACGTGTGACCAGGCTTTGACGGTGAATTGAAGAAGGGTGGGGAAAGTAATGATGCCATAGGTCAGTTTATCCAAAGGTTGCTTATGGTGTACAGGATGTCAGGGTTTCCGATAACCTTATAGTTACATGGACACATCAGCTTAAGTAAACCTTTTAGTAAATGAAAGCGGGGATTCGACGTGGTAAGTGTTTTATCGGTCGGGATCATTGGTTGCGGCGGCATCGCTACTGCCCACGCTGAGGCGTGGTCACGTTTCCCAGAAGCCAAGGTTGCGGCTGTATCCGATGTGGTTGAGGAGAGGGCTAGGGCTTTAGCCAGTAAGTGCCAGAGCCTGAAAGGTTTCCAGCCGGATGTCTACGTGGATTACGTGAAGCTCTTGGAGTGTAGAGACATCGATGTCATAAGCGTCTGTTTACCTCATTACCTCCACGCCCCGGTTACCGTGGAGGCGGCTAAGGCTGGGAAGCATGTGCTCTGCGAGAAGCCTATGGCGGTAAGCCTGAGGCAGGCAGATGATATGATTTCAACGTGTAGGCGAAACGGCGTGAAGCTGGGCATCGTTTTCCAAAGCAGGTTCAGCCCTGATACGAAGAAGGTTAAACGGGCTATGGACGCACAGGAACTCGGTAGACCCGTTCTCGCAGATGCCTGGGTGAAGTGGTTTAGAAGCGATAAGGACTACTTCCACAGAGACGCTGTGGCTGAGTCGTGGAGAGGGAAGTGGGACACCGAGGGCGGAGCCGTCTTAATCAATCAAGCCATCCACACGATCGATCTACTTCAGTGGTTTATGGGTCCTGTGAAGCGTTTAACCGGCTTCTACGCCACTTTAACCCATAGGATCGAGGCTGAAGATGTAGCTGCCGCGGTGCTAATGTTTAGAAGCGGTGCCCTAGGGGTTATCGAAGGCAGCCTCTGCACTCAGCCTAACGAGGCTCAGGTGACGCAGATGCAGATACATGGGGAAAGGGGAACGATCGCGCTGAAGGGGGATAACATAGCGTTTTGGAAAACAGTCAACGAATCCGCTGCCATTCAAGCTCCAACCGTTGAGCAGGTTACTCCTCCGCCACCCGTACCTCCTCCAATGGGGCATCAAGCGGTTGTAAGAGATTTCCTAGACGCCGTTCTTCAAGGGGGAGATCCCTCCATCCCAGGGGAAGAGGGTCGTAAATCCCTGGAGATCGTTCTCGCGGTGTACAAAGCCTTTAGGACGAACTCCGTCGTTACTTTTCCATTGGAGGAGTAAGCGGGCTGATGGAGGGCTGGGCTGTATGGGTTACTGGGCTTCCCTCGAGCGGTAAATCCGTGATCACGCGGCTTCTCTTAGAACGGCTTAAGGAGCTTGGGGTTTGGGCTCAGGTCTTAGAGTCTGATGAACTCCGCAAGGTTATCACACCCCTTCCCAACTACTCGGAGGAAGAGCGGGACTACTTCTACACCGTGATGGTTTACGTAGGTAAGCTTCTAACCCAGAACGGTGTTAACGTCATCTTCGACGCCACGGCTAATAGGAGGAGGTACAGGGAAGCGGCGCGTAGTGAAATCCCTAGGTTCATCGAGGTCTACGTAAAGTGTTCCCTAGAGGTCTGCATGAAACGGGATGTGAAAGGGATCTATAGGAAGGCGCTGCGAGGGGACGCATCGAACGTTCCAGGGGTACAGTCTTTGTATGAGGAACCTTTGAACCCAGAGGCCGTTGTGGAATCCGATATGCTTTCCCCTGAGGAGTGCACGCGGCGGGTCCTTGAGGTGTTAACTAGATACGGCTTCATTAAAGGTGGGTGAAGCCGCGCTTCAAGCTTCTACCTGAGCGATTACCCCTCGACGCTCGGGGACTCAGAAATCATCTCCGGTAACGCCTTAGTTACGTCGACGAATTCATCGCATTGAGATTTAAGCCAACGCCCCGTGGCTTCAGGGAAGAACATGACTATAACTGTTTTCCCATGGGTCTTAAACTTCTTAACTAAGGGGATGTAGTTATTATCTCCTGCGATGAGGACGAGGATTCCGAAGTCAACTTGGAAGAGGACCTCCATACCCTCGGCTACAAGGCTTGTGTGAACGTCTAGGTTCACGGTTCTAACGGCTGGCATACCTATGGATTCAAGGAACTCATCGAACTTAGGAGCCCCAGGGATACCAATGTGTATGAAGTACCTACCAACCTTAATTCTACCAACGTTAGCTACAACCCAGTCCCTCAGCATCTCAAGGTCTAACTCCCTCTTACCAAAGAGGTTAACCCAGCTTTGATAGAGGTTCTGCCCATCAACTAAAACAACAACGTTTTCAACCCTTTGATTACGCTTTACGAAACTCAGATCGACACACCTCCACTTCTCTAACCCTGCATAGAGTAAGGGGAGTGAAGTAACTTAAGCTTTTAACCACCGGGGTAAGCCGGGAAGGTAGATGCCGGGTGGATGCGTTTACTTAAGCCGCATTCTTTATTGATGCCTACCGCAGAGATGAGAAATACACCAAATACCCAGGCACATACATTCTTCCCACGATGACTCTTACATAGCCTTGAAAGATGCTGAAATATTCAGGCTTTTAACGGCTGACTGAGAACTCCACATGAGGTTTAAGATTAAGCTGAATTACTATTTTCTCCACGTGCGTATCTATTCGAATAAGCGCTAAACTTGAGTAGGCTGTGGACATGACATAAAGCCCGGAGTTCCTAGAAGTAGGTATTAAACAGGGGGAACGGTGGTAAACGATACGCGATGTTTAAGAAGGAGTTTATGGTTAAGTATTGAGCTAGACCTGCGTTGTCACACGTTGTTAGCGTCGTTGAGAAGGAAGCCATCCCGGAAGAGCCTATAATCATCGCCGGACTCCCGGATATCGGATTAGTAGGTGTCATCGCGGCTGTGCACATCGCGTCTTCATTAAACATGAAAGATGTGGGAAGCGTGGAGTCCGACCTGCTACCTCCTCTCGTTGTCCTATACAACGGTCTTCCAAAGCCTCCAGTCAGGATTCTCAGCTCCGGGAAACTGGTCGTGATCCTCTCCGAGACAGCGATCCCAGCGTCAGCGGTTTACAAGGTCGCACACGCCATCGTTCAGTGGGCTCTTGAGAAGAAGGCGAAGCTCCTCGTTTCCATAGGAGGTGTCGCTGTTGAGGATAGACATAGCATCGATAAACCCAAAGTCTTCGCCTCGGCATCAGATGAGGCTACACTCGACACCGTTAAGGGGAAGGGTGTAGAGCCTTTGGATAAGGGTTACATAGTCGGTCCATACGCTTTAATCCTACGGTATTCAGCGATGCAGAATATCCCAGCGATATCCCTCTTGGCGGAGGCATTCTTCAACTATCCGGACCCTGAAGCCGCAGCCTCAGCCATCACTGAGCTTAACAAGATCCTAGACCTGAACGTGGATGTTTCTAAGCTGAGGGAGAAAGGTGAGGAGATAAGGTTGGCTTCGAAGGACATCATGCGGAGGACGCAGCTTGAGATGGCGAAGATGCGGAAGTCGCAGGAATACGATGTGCCTCCTCTTCATGTGTAGGAGGGAAAGATATGAGTAGTGAAAGGAGAAGAAGGTCCATCTTCGAGATGTTCGACGAGTACTTCGAACGGGTGGAAGCCCTCGTTGAACATCAGGTTGAAGCTTTAATGGAGCGTCCAAGCTGGAGACCCGTTTCATCCACCATAGAACCCCTTACGAACATCTTCATCGAAGCCACTGAGGTTGTGGTAACCGCTGACATCCCGTGCACGGACCCAAGGAAGACGCGGGTCAACTTCATCGACGAAGACACATTAGAGGTGACAGCCCCGCTTCAACGATGCGTAAAATACGGGGACTTCAGGGTTAGGCACCGGAGGGGTGAATTCAGACAGTTCCATACACGGTTTAAAGTCCCCGTGCCCGTGGAAAAGCATGAAGCAAAGATAACGTGTAAACGAGGCGTACTGGAGGTCCGTATCCCGAGGAAACTCGGCGTTCCAACAGCCATCGAATAGAAAGCCCACCTCCCTCTTCCTATTTCCTAAACCGTCTGAAATGCTCCCAGCCCTTAGCCTCAACCTCCTCGAACACGCCGTCCGGCTGTTTTAGGAGAACGCCCTTCCTCCCCGTAACGTAACCTATCCGATGTAGGTCCCCGCCTGCGCGCTTCACCGCCTCAAGGGCTTCACGCCACTTTTCAGGCTTCACGGCGAGAAGTAACTCAAACTCCTCTCCACCCTCATATAAGGCGAGGTTCATAGGATCTAATCCATGGTGTTCACTGAAGCTTAGAACTTGGCTTGACAGCGGGACATCGGTGACAACCATTCCCACCCCGCTGGCTTCAGAGAACTGGTGAAGCGAAACGGCTAAGCCGTCGCTAATGTCCATTCCACCGCTGACAGCTCCTACATCAGCTAGGGCTAAGCCCTCCCTCAACCTTGCCCTAGGCATGTAAACCGCGTTTAAAACGTTTACCCTAACCGCCTCATCGGGTGCCTCGAATCCAAAGAGTATGATCTTAAAGCCTACAGCGGTTAAACCCATGGGACCTGTCACGGCCAGGACATCCCCAGGCCTAGCCCCAGTTCTCTTGATCAACCTGTCTTTCATAGTTAAACCTAAGGCTGTGCCCGCTATGGTTAACTCCGTGGTTTCACCGAGGTCCCCTCCAAGAACATAGGTTTCATACTCCCGTGCCCCCATGTTCAACCCGACAGCCAGATCCAGGATGGCTTCCTCTTGAAGGTTTGATGGGAGACCCCATGAGAAGAGGAGTCCTAAGGGTTTGGCTCCCTTCGCTGCGAGGTCTGATACATTGGCTACTACGACCTTCCTAGCTGCCTGCCTGTAACTCATGCCGGGCGGCATATCGGTTCCAGCCGCGAACATATCTGTATGCGCCACGAGAACCTGGCCTCCCGCTGTCTCCTTAGCCACGGCATCGTCTAAACCAAGCCCTAGAAGCTCCTCTGGGTCTCTCTCTAACCTGTCGATGATGAGCTTGATAGCCTTACGCTCGCCCAGTGTATTAACGGTGGACAAGGGATTCAAACCCCTGATGCTGTAAATACGTGTTTCTCCTTAAAGGCTTGCTCAGGTAAAGGCTCAGTAGCTTATCGATGTCAGGGATTTTAAGACAACTCTTAAGAATAGATTAGGTATACAATGGGAGAGGAGGGTTGTTTACGCCTTTCTATACCGGCGGTCAGATCATCGCGGAGCACCTCGTTAAGGAAGGGGTGCCCTACGTTGTAGGCATCCCTGGGCATGGTAACCTAGGTCTCGTTGACGCGTTTAAGGAGAAGGCGGATTCCCTAAAGATGATTCAGGTAAGGCATGAGCAGTCAGCCTGCCATTTAGCCGATGGGTTTTACCGGGTTTCCGGTAAACCGCTTTTAGTCTTCACCTCCATCGGTCCCGGAGCGGCGAACACGGTTATTGGGCTGGGCACAGCCTTCGTCGATTCCACAGCCATGGTAGTCGTCACAGGGGAAACTCACACCTACAGCTTTGGAACAGGGGTTTTGCAGGAGCTTGAACGCCACCACTGGGCGGATTTCCTAAGCGTGGTTAGACCCGTGGTTAAGAGGACGTGGCTCGTGACTAGGGTCGACCAGGTTCCAAGGGTGATAAGCGAAGCCTTCAGGGTCTCCCTAACCGGTAGACCAGGTCCAGTTCACATCGCCTTGCCCATGGACATCCAAGCTGATTCAGCTGACGTTGAAATCCCGGAGCCTCTAATCGCTCAAGGTATAGGTAGGGTAAGGGGTGACCCAGCGGGGATAAAGAAAGCAGCCGAGCTCCTCATCAAAGCTGAGAGACCACTCATACTCGCTGGAGGAGGCGTTATCACCTCACAGGCTTCCTTGGAGCTCATCGAGCTAGCGGAGTTTCTAGGCGTCCCTGTTATCACAACCCTTATGGGGAAAGGCGCCGTACCTGAAGACCACCACCTATGCGCTTTCTACGCGGGTTCTAAGGGTTCAACCGTCGGAAACAAAATGGCAACTGAAGCCGATGTGCTGCTAGCTGTTGGCTGCCGCTTCGCCGACCTAAGCTGCAGCTCATACAAACCCGGGATATCCTTTAGAATCCCGCCTACAAAGCTGATACACATAGACATAGATCAGAGGGAGATCGGGAAAAACTACCCCGCAGCCATAGGGATCGTTGGAGATGCGAAGGCTGTGCTTCAAGACCTCATCACCGTTGTAAAGGCATTAACGCGTAAACGCAGGTATCAGGAATCCGCGTACTTCAAGGAGTTACAAAAGTTGAAAACCCAGTGGATAGCGCTTCTGGAAGGACTTAGAGCCTCTGATAGAATCCCTATGCCCGTGTCCCGTTTTCTTAAAGAGCTACGTGTCTTCCTCAACCGCGAAGCCGTCGTCGTAGGTGCAGCGGGTCATGCGCAGGCACAGTTGTTCCAGGAATTCCCCGTTTACGAGCCTAGAACCCACGTAAGCTCAGGGGGCTTCTCAACCATGGGCTGGAGTGTCCCCGCAGCCATCGGTGTGAAGCTGGCTTCACCTGAGAGGCAGGTAGTCGCTGTCTGCGGCGACGGTGATTTCCAGATGGGCTGTAAAGAGCTTGCTACCGCTGCGCAGTACGACGTGCCCGTGGTCTTCTGCGTCCTAAACAACCTCGGGTGGTTAAGCATCAGAGACCTGCAGATCAGCGTGTACGGTAAAGGAAGGGCTTACGCCACAGAGTTCATACGGGAGAAAACTGGTGAAAGGTACAGCCCCGACTTCGTGAAGCTCGCTGAGGCTTACGGATGCTACGCTGAACACGTTGAGAAACCAGATGATGTGAAGAACGCCTTAGGAAACGCTTTCAAAGCAGGTAAACCCGCGGTACTTGAGGTTATGACCGCGTATGAGCATCCCTACTCCGAGGGAGCCACCACTGGGTGGTGGGATGTACCCATACCAACCTACTTAAGGAGGGGTTAAGGGAGCGTACTGCCCCCTCGATCTACGCGAAACAATACCTTGCCTCTGCTCTTTCCGTAACCTAGGCAATCCTTCAGTCAGCTTTGTCTATCATCCACCGGCCTCAGGTTGGATGAGCGTATACGTTGTTTCTCCAACCCCAAGTTTCTCACAGGCTTTAAGAAGCTGTCTCCAATCAACGTTCGGTAAGGCGGCTTTAAGCTTATCCACGCCGGGGTTCAGGGCGCCTACCTCCTCAGCCTTCGACCCTGGAATACCTGGGGCTTGATTTACGAGTTCTGCTGAGGCTTGGTCGATGGCTACGGGGTCTTTGGAGCCGAGGATACCGATATCCGGTACAATCGGGATGTCAGACCATCCCTGTTGCAGGTGTTCACAGTCGCATAGCCAGTCAACTTCGAGGAGGAAGTTGAGGAAGAGAACCTTATCCCTTCCTACGACGTTGAGGACGGCTGATGCTAGGTCCGCTATACGTAGCTGAACCTCCAAGGGGTCCTGCTGCCTCTCCGTCTTCACAGCCTTCCTACCGCACTTAGTTATGCAGGCTTTACAACCGATGCAGGTTTCAGGCTCTATGTAGGCTTTACCATCCTTAACCTGGATGGCGTTAACAGGGCAAACCTCTAAACACGCTTGGCAGTCATCGCAGATACTCGATTCAACCCTGGGTTTGGCGATGTAATGCATGAGGTACTTACTCTCCTTCCCAGCGAACCCGACTGCCAGGTTCTTCACGGCTCCTCCAAGCCCAGCGATGGCGTGACCTTTAAAATGCGTTAACGTTAACACCGCATCAGCCTCTTTAAGGATGTTTGCAAGAGCTACCTTCGTGAACCTATGCCCTTGAACCTCGCTGTGAAAGAACTCTGTACCCAGCGCCCCGTCTGCTATGATGATCGGTGCGTTCACGGTTTCCGCGGTGTAGCCGTGCATCGCCGCAACCTTCAGATATTTCTCAGCGGTTCCCCTAGGGTCGAGAAGCCCAAGACCGGTTGTGTCGGTTACGATAGGTTCAGCGCCGAGCTCCCTTACCCTATCCGCAACCCTTCTAACATAGAAGGACCTTAGATAACGCGTGCATAAAGGTGCACCCATGTGACACTTGATGAGCACCCTGTCACCCGGTGAAACAAGATCTTCGACACCCGCTGCGTCAAGTATCTTACTAAGCTTTTCAACGAGGCTCTGTTGGCTCTTCCGCGCCCTTGCATCCATCATATAAACAACTGACATCCACGAAAACTCCTAAGCCCAGTTTGGAAACCTTCTATAAGGTGATAAATGCGGGATTTAATCCTTTTTCCAAAACCTTTCAAGAATGGGATACGGTATATTTCCAGAAGGTTATAAAGATCCTAAAATCCATGGTGCATGCCTGATTCTATAGCACGCTCAATCCTTAACTCCTATGACTTACGCGATGGAGTGGTAGATACACATGGCTTTTAACGATGTCTCCGTATTCCGCGTAGACCTCGGTTAGCGTAGGCAGCGTAAGTTATTTATTCCCTATCGATGGCTAAGCTTAAGGCGATGCAGTAATGAAGGTTTGTGTCATCACAGATGAGGTTAGCTCAGACCCGGAAACCGCCATCGAGCTTGCGCTTGAATGGGGGATTCACCACTTTGAAATAAGGGGACTCTGGGGTAAAAGGTTTCCAGACATCGAGCCCTTCCAGCGTAAGCATCTAAATGAGATACTAAATCAATATAACGTTGACGTTGCAGCCGTTTCACCTGGCCTCTTCAAAGTCGATGTTAAGGATGAAACCAGCATTGAACGTCACTTAACACATCGGCTTCCACAGTCTATCGGACTGGCGAAAAGCCTTGGAACCAACCTCATAGTCATCTTCGGCTTTGTTGGGGAAAAGGAGCTTTACAAGGCATGCTTCAACCGTAGCGTTAAGACCTTACGGAAGGCGGCTGACTACGCTGCAGGGGAAGATATGGTGCTCGCCTTGGAGAATGAGCCTATATGCCTCGCAGACACGGCGGAGAGAACTGTTAAACTCGTTGAGGCTGTGCAGCGGGAGAATCTCTTAGTTAACTGGGATCCATGCAACGCCTACTACGCAGGCGAACATCCCTTCCCTGAAGGATATTCCCATGCGCGAAACCTAACCGCTCATGTCCATTTGAAGGACTGCGTAACTGACAGGAATACGGGTGAGAGGACATACGTGCCTATAGGTAAGGGAGAGGTGGGTCTCCGTGAGCTGTTGGCAGGGCTTAAGGTAGACATCTACAGGGGTTTCATCTCCATTGAAACACACTTCACCCCGAAGGTTAAGGGAACACGGGAATGCTGGGAAGGGCTTCTCAAGCTTCTCGAAGAAGTAAATGAGAAACCTGAGTGAAGCGCTTTTAAACAAAGCGCCGTTGAGTATAATAAGTGGAGCATGTTCTGAAACCTAGGGGACCCCCCTCATCCTTCAAAGTCTCTTTCTTCAACCGTTCAGTCTTAGATAACAGCTATTTTCAAGGAGTTGCTTCTAAGGGTTCTAGGGCTATGACCTCGTATTCCCGGAGTGCTGGGAGGGTGAAGGTGATGCCTGAAGTGGTTTCTTCGACGTTGAGGTTCCTGTTCATCCACAGGGTTTTAGCATATCTTAAACCTGAGAAGCCTTGGAGGGTTACCTTGATGTCGTTCAGAGGTATGATGGACTCCATTGGGCGCGTCATCTCCGCTGTGAAGTTCACGAGGTGAACGAGAAGCCTACGCTTTTCACGTTGCTGTCTCAGGACGACCTCGACGCTGCTTGGGCTGTTCTCCAAGATGACGAGGGTTTTAGCCATCCAGTGGGCGGCGTTGGCTACGATCCTCCTGAAGTCAGGGTTATGGTAGCTGTAGTAGTGTTCAAAAAAGTTTCCAGCTATGTAAAGGCACTTACCATCACCATACGTATTGGCTAGGAGTGCAGGGTTCTTGGAGAGAGGCGGTAGCTTCACGTATCGGGAAGGCATCTTCTCATGATACATAGCCAGAACCTGAGCGGAGGTTGGGGCCACCTCTACGCCGTATATGGGGCAGGGGAGAAGGTTAGCGCTTAAACCCATAGTCACAGGATGCCCATCCGTTACAGTCATGTAGTCCATTCTCATAGGGCCGAAGGTGCCTCTGCCAATTTGTACGCCGAGAACATCGGTTAACCCAAACTCTGTGAGAAGGTCTCCGTACCCGTTGTAGCGTGAGGTTTCGAAGCTCGCGATGAGGTTGCCCCCAGCCTTAACATACTCTGTTATTGCCTTAACCCTAGTTTCAGGTATGCAGGCGCAGTTCGGGGCGACTAGGAGGTCGTATCTACCCAGGATGTCGGGTTTAAGGGCTTCCTCGTCTAGCACGGTGAAGGGTATATGGGACCTGACGAAGGCTTCATAGCATCCTAGGAAGCCCGTGTAGAAGTTTCCAGCAGCCTCCCGCTTTTCAAGCTTCTCCCCTTGAGGAGTGAAGTCTGTAACGGGTACCGTTGCCCTGTAATAGTCCGCGGACATACTTGACCAGAAGAGGGCTACCTTAGCTATAGGTATGGTTTCTTCAAAGTACTCCGCGTTCTTTAAGAGGAATGTGTTCATCTCCCCTGCGGCTAAGGCTCCCGGTCTATCCGCTGAGGTCAATGATATACCATACCACGGGTTGGCGCCGTTAGCCACGGAGTCCGCGTAGAGAAGCCTCGTCTCCGTAGCGGTGAGAATATACTCGTCCCATCCCTTGTTAGCACCGGCGATGAAGACCACTGTAGGCTTTCCACCAGCCTGAGTCTCGATGAGTTTAGCCGCCATCCCAGGCTTCCAAAGAGGCGCTGCCCTCAGATCGTAGTAGATGAATCCCCCCTCAGCCCCAAGGAGGTCTTGGTAAGGCATCAGCCTTCGGTTATCCCTGGCAGCGGGCCATGCCGGCCAGAGCCCTGTGCAGTTCATGTAGATGATGGCTTCAGGCTTCAACAGCTTCAGGGCTTTCTCCGCGTCTCTAAGATACTCAGCGATGCTGCCGTAGCGGAAATCGATGAACTTCCTCCAAACCGGGTCCTTCCAATCCTCCACCCTGGGAAGTTCTAAGCCGTACCCACGTTTGAAGCCCTCTTGGCAACTCCTGCAGTAGCAGGCTCCGGGGGCGACGATGGGTCCGTCTAGGAAGATCCCGTCGATGTCGTACTTTGCGAGGTCCCTAATCCCTTGAAAAGACCATTCACGCCAACTGGAGTTTACGCATGGGGCGTTTCCAGAACCGTAGAGGTTGTCGATGATTTTTCCCCCAGCGTTCACCTGAAGCCATTCAGGGTGTTCCTTACCGAGGTCGAGGCTGAGCCAGTGCACGTTGTAGTAGATTAAGACCTTTATACCCCTTTTATGCGCTTCAGGTATGTATTCACCGATGAAATCCCTGGGAACCTCCTTAGCTATCCCAGTCTTGAAATAGAATATCCTTCTCTCCCCACCGTAAACCTGACTGCATGTTAAATGCTCAGCGTTGAAGCCTAGCCTCTTCTTGGTTTCAGCAACCTCCGCTGGGCTAAGTTCCAGAACCTCATCAGCACCGGGGAGTCCTAAGTCGGCTATAGTTAAGAGACCACGCCACCAAGGTTTAACCGGCATACTTCCAAACCAAGAGAGGCATTACAGCGGTTCTCAACTTAAGATTTACCGTTGAAGTAAAGTCCTGATTAGTAATGGATAAGGTTGTGATGCGGGTTATGTTAGAAGTTGATTAACGGAAATATTCTAAAACGTTTTAATGTGGTTATCGGAGTGGCTCATAGAACTTGGGTTACCATGAAGTAGCAGTGTGGATTAAAACCATTAGGTAATGTGTTGAAGCGATTTAGTTTAAAGAGTGGCTGGGTTACATCAGGTAAAAGGGAGGGGCTGAGGGCTTATTTGGGGGTGGTCACCGCCCTCAGCTTCTCCTCGTCGATTTCAAGTCCAAGCCCTGGTTTATCCGGTACCTCTATGGCACCCTCATCCACTCTTAACCCTTCCTTCACAACGTCGTAGGTATAATACATCGGACCGACGAGTTCACATTCAAAGCTGACGTTTCGCGTAGCCGCGGCGAAATGCACACCCGCGGCAGTTCCAACCCAGAGTTCAAGCATGCTTCCTACCATGCATGGGACATCTGCGGCTTCGGCGAAGGCGGCGACCTTCCTTGAGAGGTTTAGGCCTCCCACCTTTCCAACCTTGAGGTTAAGGATGTCCGCGGCCTCTCGTTTCACGATGTTCACGGCGTCGTGGATGGAGAAAATACTCTCGTCAGCCATGATCAGCATGTCAACAGCCTCCGTAACCTTGGCTAAGCCATCGATGTCCCAGTGGGGAACCGGCTGCTCAACATACTGCAAATCATAAGGCTCAAGTTTCTTGATAACCCTGATAGCGGTGTCCGGGCTGTAAGCTTGATTAGCGTCCGCCCTTATGGCGATGCTCTCACCTACAGCTTCCCTAACGGCTTTAACCCTTTCAACGTCCATCTTAGGGTCTAAGCCGACCTTAAGCTTCAGACAGCTGTAGCCTTTAGCCACCATCTCCAGGGCTTCCTCAGCCATCAACTCTGGGCTTTTCATACCCATAGCCCATGCTAACGGCACTTTACCGCGGTATCGTCCCCCTAAGAGCTTGTATACGGGAACTTGGAGGAGTTTGCCGAGGAGGTCGTAGAGTGCGAAGTCCACAGCTGATTTAGCCAGGTGGTTTGCCTTCACCGCGGTTTCCAGTCTCTCTATGATAAGCTCGACGTTGAATGGGTCCTGCCCGATTATGGCTGGTGCTAAGAGGTCCCTTGTAACCGCTAAGCAGGTTTCCCCGCTTTCCCCTGAGAACTCCGGTAGCGGCCCGATCTCGCCTACGCCAACGCTTCCATCGTCGGCTATGAGCTTAACGATGAGGTGGTCCTTCTCCCTGACCTCCGCTAGGAAGGTTCTGAAGGGCTTCACGAGGGGGACTTTAAACACGTAGGGTTCAACCTTAACGATTCTCATATCCAATAACCCCCCTGACCTACCGCATCTTAAGAAGCTCCAGCTTCGCCTCGTCGAGGTCCACGCTGATCCCGGGTTTCTCGGGGACCTCGAGGAAACCGTTAACGATTTTTAACGGCTCCTTAACCACGTCGTCCGCGCGGAACAATGGGCCTATAAGGTCGTTGGCGAACTTAAGCGTCCGCGCTGCGAGGGCGAAGTGGGCGCTCGCCGCGGTGCCGATGTTTCCCTCAAGCATGCTTCCTACGACGCAGGGGATATCCGCGGCTTCAGCGATGGCGTTGATCTTCGTTGAGTAGAAGAGCCCGCCGATCTTCCCGATTTTTATGTTGATGATATCCGCGGCTTCCATCCTTACGATTTCAAGGGCGTCGTGGGGGGTGCGTACGGACTCATCAGCCATAACCGGGACGTCCACGGACTTCGTAACCCGTGCGAGGCCCTCGAAGTCCCAGGCTGGGGTTGGCTGTTCAACCATCTGAAGCTCGTAAGGCTCCATCTTCTTTATGATGTTCACAGCCTTGCCGGCGCCCCAGGCCTGGTTTGGGTCGATCCTGATCTCAACAGCGCCTCCAACTGCTTTCCTAACGGCTTTTAACCGTTCAAAGTCTCCCCGCCAATCCTTTCCCGCCTTCAGCTTCAGCTCCTTGAAGCCCTTAGCCACGTAATCCAAGGCTTCCCGAGCCGCTTCCTCAGGGTTTTTAATCCCGACAACCCATGTGACGGGTACCTTCTCCCTGTAGCGTCCTCCGAGGAGCCTGTAAAGGGGTACGTTGAGGGTTCTAGCCATGAGGTCGTAGAGAGCCCAGTCTATGGCGCATTTAGCGAAGAGGTGTCCCCTAACGGCGTCCTCCATCTTCTCAAAAAGCCTCTCCGTGTCAAAGGGGTCCTCGCCTATGAGCGTAGGCGTTAGCCAATCCCTTATCACGGAGGCGCATGCGGTAACCGGTTCACCGAACTCAGCCACTAGGGGAACGGTTTCCCCTACACCTGAAACCCCATCGTCCGTCGTGATCCTAACCACCACATGGTCTTTCTTATAGGAGGTCCACATCGCCATTTTCTGGGGTCTGATGAACGGTGTGCTTACAAGGTAAACGTCGACCTTAGCTATTTTCACCTTTAAACCTCCGAGGAAATAGATGTCCATCCCTTTAAGCGCTCTGGGATAAATATTTTTCCTTAATTATGAAATTGTTGCCACGTCGCACAGTCTTCACTCAGTAGGTTATTCATCGGAATGTTGTTCGATGGTTCCTAAGCCTTACTCGATGAGTTTCATCTTAACGCTTTTAGGCTTTTAACTCAAGCTTCAAGAAAGGAGTGGGATCAGAAGAGCTATATTACTTAACCGATGTTCTAAGGATTAAGGATGGTTAAGGTGGCTCAGGGAACAGTTACTAAGCTATGCGAAGGGGTTTACCGGATACAGGAGGGGGGGATGAACCTCTACCTCATCGTGGATGGAGGGGAGATGGCGTTGGTGGATGCGGGTTGCGCCGATGCTCCGGGGGAACGCATCTTCGACTACATCAAATCAATCGGTATGGGTGAGGGATGCCTCAAGTACGTCCTCGTCACCCATGCCCATCACGACCACATGGGCATGAGCTACATGCTTCAGACACGAACCCCTGCAAAGGTCGCGATCCATATCCTTGAAGCCTCTTGGTTTGAGGACCACGACGCACTTTTCAGCGAATGCTACTATAGGTATACACCTCCGCCTCCTGGGGCTGAGGAAGGGTTTAGAAAGGCTGTTGGGCATCCATGCCGCGCAGATGTTCTTCTCAGAGACGGGGATATCCTTGAAGTGGGTGTTTTCAAGATAGAGACGGTGCACATGCCAGGTCACACGCTGGGGAACATGAGCCTCTACAACCCGAAGTACAAGATGCTTTTCACCGGGGATTCCCTTGAAAACTCCCTTGACTTCACAGCTAATAACAGGCTGGGAATCATATACGACGCGGCGAAATACGAGAGTTCGCTTCTAAAACTTACGAAACGTGAAGTTGAATGGGTGCTTCCCGGTCACTTCAACGTCCATCAGGGATACGAGGCTAGGGATGATGTCCAATCCTGCCTGAGAGCCGTGAAACGTGTTGAAGGCATCATCATGGACATTCTTGGGAGAAGCGGGGAAGGATTAACTCTTAGACAGGTCAGGGAGAGGCTTGTTAAGGAGTCGGGTTTAACCCATTACAGGGAGGAGCTTGAGCTTCAGACAACTAACGCTTACCTGCATAAGCTTCTCGCTGAGGGAAAAGTTGATAAAAACGAGACTTGGAGGATACCGTAAACGCCTACGTCCCCTCGATGAAAATGGATCACATCCGGCTTTCATTTGTTCCTTCTATCCATTGGGACAACTGGCAAAGATGAATAAATTCGTGTTGCATCGGGTTAAACGGGTTTCTATTCCTAAGCTTTTTTCACCCGTGTATTGCTTCTCCGATCGCGTTTAGAACGGGTTTATTGTCGATATTGATGGCTTGGAATATGATACCGTCGTGTCCTACGTCCCTCGTTGCCCTAACCAGCCTCCCAACGGTTGCTGGGTCCCAGCCTGCGCTGATGCATGGGTAGGATGGAAGCCTCCCAGACTGGGCTATCTTGGATTTTCGGATCTCGAGTTCAACCATGTCGCCGACGGGTACCTCGTTGAACGGTAGCTTCAACATGGGCAACCCCTTCCGTCCACGTCCAGTCTTGTAGTCTATGGTTAAGGGCATGTTGAACCTGTCGTAGTTGAAGAGGCGGTAGACAAGCTTCAAGGCCTCAGCTTCAGTTAATCCCTTCGCCCACTGGGTTAGGAGGTTGGCGTACTCGGCGAAGCACGCGGTGAAGAAGAACTCGACGTGGGGTAGAAGTGTGCTGATGAAGTCTACGCCTTCCTCCCACTTCCTGTACCTGTGACCTACGAGGATGGCGAAGGTTGGGGCGAAGATGTCTGTGCCGTAGGTGAACCCCTTCTTAGCCACCTCGTGAACAGCTTCCCCCCATCCCTTAACGCGGTTTGATATGGACTCAGCCCTGAAGCTGAACCAGTCGATGAGGGCGCCGTCGTGGTCGAAGTAGGTGAGGAAGTCGAAGAAGCTCAGGTTTAACTCGCTCAGCCTCCTAGCCCTATCAGCGTCGAGGCTTCGAATACCCTTCAGGAACCTGAGGACACTCTTACGCATCCTCGGGAAATCGTAGCCCATTTCACCCGTCGCACGTTGACAGTTTGGGCAGGCGCATGCGAAGAGGTTTTGAAAGTTCCCAGGAGGCGAGTAGCGGACATGTGTTAAAGTGAAGCCGTCGAAGTCGTAGTTCCCCGCTACGTCGCAGTAGTATGCCCTAAACCAGTTGTCAACCTTCTCGTTGTTCGGGCAGAAGCTCACCCCGTAAGTGTGATACCTCTCATCGATGGGCTGACCCTCCATATCGAGGATGTGAAGCCCAAGCTCCGGGAACTCCTCAGCCTGTCCACAGTAACTTCCTAGGCAAGTCCACACCTCCAAACCCCTTTCACGCGCCTCCCTCATGACGGCGAGTAACTTTGAATCGTCAGCTGACCAGGTTACACCAGGACCCCTAAGCTCAGCGTTAGTCGGGTATGGGTTAAGTCTCTGAGCCTCCTCTGAAAGCTTGTTACCCCCGATGATGACCATGTTCAACCCTATGGCTTCAGCCAGGATGTCCAAAGTCTCAGGGTGCTCATAAAGCTGGTCTGTGTTGGCGTACCATCCAACAAGCTTCATAAACCTCAACTCGTTCTTTGAAAAACGACGCGTAGCTTATAAGCTTATGAGAGTTAGTTAGTTGAGTTCCAATCAGGGGTGTCCACCGTGTCCGTTGAGAAGGCTTTAGCGTACGTGGATGAGAGTGAAGTCGTGGATCTCGTTAAGGCTCTGGTTAAGATTCGGAGCGTAAACCCGCCTGGACTTGAGAAGGAAGCCTCTGTGTTTGT
>Ga0129297_10000057_pt1 | contig 49140 bp, 40 predicted proteins | sample I18A1metaG_FD_94708 | JGI IMG/M metagenome (GOLD analysis project Ga0129297, IMG submission 94708) | Lake sediment bacterial and archeal communities from Gulf of Boni, Indonesia to study Microbial Dark Matter (Phase II) - ​I18A1 metaG | ecosystem: Environmental > Aquatic > Freshwater > Lake >... | reverse complement strand
GCCGCCGGGATCTCCGCCGTCAGCTGGGTCGCGGAGACATAGGTCGTCGGCCGGCTGGCGCCGTTCCACTGCAGGGCGGAACCGTTGACGAAGCCGCTGCCGGTGACGGCCAGCGTAAAGGCCGCACCGCCTGCGGTGGCGGTGGACGGGCTCAGGGAGGTGACAGCCGGCACAGGATTATCGGCCACGGTGACAGTGAAGGTCTGGCCGCTGGAGGTCCCTCCTCCCGGCGCGGGATTGACCACCGTCACCGTGGCAGTGCCTGCCCCTGCTATGTCCGCCGCCGGGATCGCCGCCGTCAGCTGGGTCGCGGAGACATAGGTCGTCGGCCGGCTGGCGCCGTTCCACTGCAGGGCGGAACCGTTGACGAAGCCGCTGCCGGTGACTGTCAGCGTAAAGGCCGCACCGCCGGCGGTGGCGGTGGACGGGCTCAGGGAGGTGACAGCCGGCACGGGATTATCGGCCACGGTAATCGCGAAGGTCTGACCGTTGGAGGTACCTCCCCCCGGCGCGGGATTCACCACCGTCACCGTGGCGGTGCCTGCCGCTGCTAAGTCCGCCGCCGGGATCGCCGCCGTCAGCTGGGTCGCGGAGACATAGGTCGTCGGCCGGCTGGCGCCGTTCCATTGCACGACGGAACCGTTGACGAAGCCGCTACCGGTGACGGTCAGCGTAAAATCCGCACCGCCGGCATAGGCGGAAGAAGGACTCAGGTTTGCCGTCGTTGGCAAACTAATGGCCGACACTGTTATGTCGTCAACCGTCATCGTGTATGGCAGGGACCACGTCCACCAGTCCACGCTTATGCCGCCATTCACATAGGGGGCGCGGGAGTCAAAGTTGTTGTCGGTAACGTCGATCTTCAGTTCCCCGTCGTAATACACGAGGATACGGCTCCCCATAAAGGTCATCTGCAGTGTGTGCCAGCCCGTGCCGACAACCGGCAGATTTATCTGCTGCATCGGTACACCGGTGCCGATATCCGTCCATCCACGAAACTTCCATAACTTCAAGACATTCGATCCACCTGCCGAACCTGTCGGGTAGATCCACGCACCATAATGGGCACCTGTTGCCGGGACAACACGCCCGCCGATGCCACCTCCGAAAGACCCGGCCGGGATCTGGACACTCCCTTTCACCGTATAGTCTGCCCATTGGGGAGTCGTGGAATAATAGGCATAGGAATACTGGTTCTGGTTGCCGGAGCCTTTCATTACCCCTGCCGTTACCGTCCATGTCCCCATTGATGTAACCCATGGGAAGAGCGGGTTGGGGATACCGGGCGATCGCGTGAAATCATCCGAAAACAGGGTATCACTGGTATTGATCGTGAAGAGTTGAATATTAGAGGTACCGCCACCCGGCGTTGGATTGAACACGGTCACAGTTGCCATCCCTGCCGCGGCAATATCCGTCGCGGGGATTGTCGCCGTCAGCCGGGTCGAGGATACGTAGGTCGTCGTCCGACTGACCCCGTCCCACTGTACGACGGAGCCGTTGACAAAGCCGCTGCCGGTGACGGTCAGCATGAAGTCCGCGCCGCCGGCGATGGCAGTGGAGGGGCTCAGGGCCGTGGTTGTCGGAAGGGGATTGCCAACAGTAACCGTAAAGGTCTGGCCGTTGGAGATGCCCCCACCCGGCGAGGGGTTGTCCACCGTCACCGTGACGGTACCTGCCGCTGCTATGTCCGCCGCAAGGATCGACGCCGTCAGCTGGGTCGAGGACACGTAGGTCGTTGCCCGGCTGTCACCGTTCCATTGAACGACGGAGCCGGTGACGAAGCCGGTGCCGGTGACGGTCAGCGTAAATGCCGCACCACCGGCGGTGGTAGTGGACGGGCTCAGGGCCATGGTTGTCGGAAGGGGATTATTGAGCGCGTACTGCACCTTTGCACTCGAAGCTGCAGCACCGACTCGAACCTTCACCGTATTGCCGATCATGCGGTAGTCAGCAGGATCAGCCGGTGAACCATCAATGAAAACCTGCAGGTTGTTGACAATCTGGTTTGTGCTGTTCGGGAAGGTCACGTCAATGGCAGTGTCGGAATCAGTGGCCCCACTGATTGCAGCCTGGGCAGTAACCGTAGTGTCCGTCACACTGTAAGCAGGCATGACAACCGTACCGGATCTCACCTGCCACCAGTCAGCAATGCCGGTCGTATTTGTCGACCACATGCGAGGTTTCGTGGTGCAGTACTTCACATACTGCCCCATCAAGGTCGAATCACTCGAAACAAGGTGCCCGTAAAGATTGATCTGGGCGCCCAGGTTATAATAGAAATCAACGGCTGCCCGCATCGAATCTGAAGTATGCCCCATATCGAGAGCACCGGGGACTTCGCTACCCACATACCAGTCGCTAGTCGGCACCGAAATATATGGAAAACGCTGGACAGGATTCTCATACGACAACTCACGATGCGGGTACGGGCCGACTTTTTCTTCACCTGCGGTTATAAGCGCGCTGCCCATGTCCCTTAGAATGATCCGGGAACCTTCCCTCGTCGAGTTCATAAAAGGAGCGGCCCAGAGGCGGGGGCAGGTATCCGTCAAGTTGCACCCTGCCCTGCCGTTGTCCACCCCTGCCAACCACCCTTCTATATCATGGAAGGAAGCACTGACAGATGCCTGGGCATATGCTTTGCCGCTTGTATAACCAGACGGGATCATGTCCAGGACCTCATCCGGTCCCCAGTGCCAGTAGTCAAAATCGCTCATGTGCAGAGACGGATTTACCGGATTCTTCAAACCTCCGTTGTGCGATCCGATTGTCGCCCCGTAATTTATGACGGCCCGTCGCAAGCTGGCTACCACGCTGCTTTCGTCCCACATCTCATCTCGAAGCGTGCCGGTACAGAAGTAATAATCACCCCTTACACCGTATCCCTTTTCGTAAGCTGCGGAACTTTCAATGGATCGAATCAAGTCTGCTTTATTCTCAAAGTCATGCCGGACGATGAATGCTGCATTGTATCCGTAGCGCCAAGGACTGACCCTGATGAGCGGGAGGTTGTATGCCTCGAAGGCCCACTCTATGGCTTGTCGATAGATGAGGTATGCATACAGTGACGGGTCATAAATCGTGTGTCCGACAAGCGGCTGCATCGCACCGTGATAAACCAGGTTCCCGTTGCCGTACTGCCTGGTCGCAAGCAGTGGTCCGGAATCACCATTTGCAATGACCGTCGTGCCGCTGTCCGCGGAAACCTGAAACACCCAGTGGTAGCCGTGAATATAGTAATTGGGCGAGGTACCCAAAGGTATCTCATCGGAACTGATAGGCATACGCCAGGCGATTTTTGTTGAGGGGATATTACGTACCAGGGGGTGGTCCGTGACTTTGGTGAAGTACAAATTCTGGTACCAATTCTGAAGAGAAGGTGTGACCATGTGCAGCCCGAGTTCGTTGGCCAGGGCAAAATCTCCCCGGGTTGTACCGTCCGGATGGCGCGTAAATGCTGATGAACCGACAAACAGGTTTCCGCCGGCAGCAACATAATCACGAAGCGGAGCTATCTCGTTATCTGCGATCGCTTCGGAGGCCAGACTGATCAGAATAGGGTATCGGGGAGAGCCATCGGTGAACTGGAGCCGTCCGGCCACAATGTCGGCGTCACTTACTTCGACAAATGGCGTGCCGTCTGAGCGAAGCGACTCTTTCAGTGATTCCGGCATCACGCGATAATGCCAGGCAGTGGTCCACCATTCGTAGCCAGTCGTCCCAGGCCCGGTCGGCGTGGGTGACTGTGCACGGAGTGTCTCTAACGCCTGGGTCAGTTCTGAGACATGAATGGCCACGACCGGTTCGGGGGTCTGAGCCCGGACCTGTATCGGTTTTATCGCAATTGTTACGGATAAAATGACCAGTGAGAGGAAGAGGGATCTGTAGTTGCGCCGAATCTGAACTGTACCGGTGAAGATAAAAGAGCTCATACCTGCCTCCTTACTCCATAAACCGATCACCAGCCAAGATATTGCGAATAGTCAGTCATGCATCGCCACCCATCTGCCGGAGAAGGTGCGACAGATAAAAGAAACGGTCAGAGGCCGAGGATACTCGCAATGATATTTTTTTGAATTTCCGACGTTCCTGAATAAATCTTTCCTGCTATTGAATCCCTCACGTTTTTTTCAAAATCCAGTTCCGTCGAATATCCATAGGCACCATGGATCTGCAGTGCCTCCAGGCAATTCTGCACATAACTTTCACTGACGAACAACTTGGCCATGGCAGATTCGAGAGGAGCCCGTTTACCCTGTGCCTTCAACCAGGCGACTTTGTAGAGAACGAGCCTCGACAGTTCGAGCTTGACTTGCATGTCTGCGATTTTGTGGGATATGGCCTGGAATTTCGCGATAGGCTTTTCGAACTGGTGCCGTTCTTTCACATAGCGGATACAGTCGTTGATGTCTCTCGACATGGCCCCGACATGGGTGGCAAACAAACAACTTCTCTCCCATTCCATTTCTGAATTGAAGATAGCGGCCCCCGCCCCTTCTTTCCCCAGCCTGTTCTCTTCCGGGACCTCGCAATCCTGTAAAACGACCTCTCCGAGGGGGCAGGTCTTCAATCCCATCATGTCGAGGGGCTTTCCTGTCGAAAAACCCGGGAAGCCTTTTTCAACGATAAAGGCAGAGATTCCGGCAAAACCTTTCGTGGGGTCCGTAACCGCAAACACCAAAAGGATGTCCGCTATCGGGGCATTGGTGATAAACATCTTCGTCCCGTTGATAATGTAGCGATCACCCCTTTTTTCTGCCTTGGACCTCATGCTGAATGCATCTGACCCCGAATCCGGCTCCGTCATGGCATGGCCGCCGATGAGCGTCCCATTGCAAAGACCTGGCAAATATTTAGACTTTTGATACTCGCTGCCGAATTTCAAGAGGGGAGACTCGCATGTCCAGATGTGCGAATTGAGAGAAAATAAAAGCCCGCTGTCTTTGCAGCCGTAGCCGAGTCCTTCCATGGTGGCGACGCATGTCAGGATATCCAAACCGAGGCCACCATACTCTTCCGGGACTGGAAGGCCCTGCACCCCAAATTCGGCACACTTTTCCCAGCCATCCCGGTTAAACTCGCATTTCCCCTCCCGGTCTTTTGCCCCTTTATTGAGAACTTTCTCCGCGAATTCGATGGCTGACTCTTTAAAGGTTATTTGATCTTGAGAAAATGAAAAATCCATGATTTTATCCCGTCTTTCCCGTTCAATAGGTGTAAATATCCCGACAAGATTCGATCTAAACTACGTAGAACGTAATATTTCAAAGGTTAAATAGCCCCTCTTCTCAGGTATCGAGAACATACAGCGATGTGACCATCGACTGTCACCACGGATATGCGCTATTGTCGTACAACCTATAAGTTTCACAAATGCTGCTGAACGAGATTAACCATGCTGTTAAGGCATTGGAAATTTTCTGGAACTATCTCCTCATCGCTTATCTTTATGCTGAAGGTCTTCTCAAGAAAATCAATCAGCTTCATGAGCCCCAGTGAATCGATAATGCCTTGCTCCAGCAGATCGGCCTCAGGATCGATTTTTTTATCGGCAAGTCCGACCGCTATTTCTGTAAGCAGGATCTTCTCTATGTTTTCCAGAATGCTCATGTCAAAATACCCCCTTGAATTTGGTTACACACCTTCGGGAAATATCCCAAACGCTTCAATATACCGGCCGGGGTGCCATGCCCCCCGTACCATCAGGTTATTGAGACAATACAGCTTAAAACCCATCCCCATCAGTGCCCTGGCAAGAAGATAGTCCCTCGCCATGACGCGCGTCTGCATGGGGCGGTTGCCGTAGACGCCTAAAGCATGCCGGAACAGGTGGACAGCTTCCTCTTCTCCATCGGCGAGCAAGGGACCGAGTTGCAGCGATCCTGAGCCGGGCAGGCAGGCCAGGAATCCGCGGATGTGCGACTGTTCGCGATAGACAAAGACCTTGCCCCACCGGGCATAATAGGCAAGATCCTTCCGGCGGTCAGACGTGCTTCTTGGGCGGTCATAGTCGTAAACGGCAGGAAGATCATGTTGCTGCACTTCGTTTACCTGACCGCACGGTTCCAGCTGCTTCCCAGTTTCTCCATCACGGACCAAATCCAGCAACTGTGTCACTGGCATGAACTTGTGGGAGTAGAACAAGGAAAACGATGCGGGGTTGAACGCCTCCTGTATCAACCGTAAACTCTGCTGGTTCCCGGCTCTCTCCAGAAGAGCGGCCATCATCTGGCTCCCGATCCGGTATCCCTGGAATTTTGCATTCACGACAACGGGCCCGACCCCCCCCAGATCACCTCTCGGGCTCAGGCAACACATTCCGGCAATACTGTTTTCCACTTCTGCAATCAACAGCTCATTCGAACCATAATGAAAGAGTGCCCAGGCCCAGGCTTTACCAATCTCCACGCGTTGCATTTTCGGTGCATAGCCATGCTTTGATGCACCGGAACTGAACGATTCGTAAAGAATCTCACCCAGTGGTCCTATGTCCTCTGTGGTCATATTCCGTATGCGGGCAATCATGGTCAACCTCACCGCACATCAATCAGTCATAAGACTGAGTTCGCATGAAAACAGGTCCCGTTCACTCCCTATAGCCACGGAGAAAACTGTTCGTGTTGAGAAGGGTCATCGGGAAGTATTCGATCTTTGTGAACCCGGCTTCTTCGAGCCACTCCCTCGTTTCCTGCGGAGCGTGGTTTCTGCCGTTTTCCGTAACACAGAGCTGGATCAGGTCTAGGAAGACAGGCCATCGTCCACCGAGACGATCGTCCCGCAAATACTGGGCCTGGATGACCAATGATCCGCCGCGGTTCACCGAGGCATATAACCGCTTGATAAGCGAACGGCTCGCGCTCTCCCCTAGTCCATGCAGCATATTGGAGACGAGTATGATGTCGTATGAACCGGGGATATCATCCTTCAAGGCATCGAGGGGCACATAATGAATCTTGTTCTTTAAACTGAACCTTGCCTGTATTTCCTTTGCGGTCTCCAGAACGACCGGGTGATCCGCAAGGTAAAGATCAAGCGCGGGGTTACGCATGCCCAGGTGAAACGCGTATGTCCCCGGACCACACCCAAGGTCCAATAGCGACGTGCACCCGTCGGTACTCAGAAAATCGGCCAGTTCCTTTCCGCGAAGTGTTGCATAGTCGTGCATTGACAGGGTGAAACTTCGCGTACTTTCCTTATCGCCGCCAAGATGCGTCGAGGGTTCGATCGTTGGCCCGGAAGTAAGAATCGCTTGATCAAGCTTTGACAGTGGCGTGCAAAAATAATCCAGACTGCGTATCCAGTCTCCGAGATAATTCTCCCCGGCTGAGGGAGACAATACGGTTCGACACGTGGAAGCTATGCTGTAGTTGAAACCATCTTTGGACTCGAGCACTTTAAGGACGACCCCTGCATTCAACAACCTGGCCAGGGTGTCCGGCCGCACATCAAGTTCCGTCGCGAGTTCCATGAGGGATTTACTGCCTCCATCGATGCGTTCAAATATTTTCAACCGCAACAAGGCAAAGAAAATACTCGACTGGAAAAAACCCTCTGCGATGGAAAGTACTTCGATCTGCATTTTCTTGACCGATCGGTCCGATACGGGTAATTCCTGAAGCATCACAACCTCCCTGTGGCCGATTTTCTTCGTCTTCAGCACCGCTGTCCCTAACGCGCCCTTAATGGCCACGTCAGCCAGCTCCTCAATTCATCACTTCTCCTTGCAAGAAGCTCCGGAGGGGGATTGAAGTAGACTCCTTTTTCCTGAGTATTCTTGTTTATTGACACGCCACTACCGATAATGCACTCCCTGGCTACCGTGACCTCTTCTTTCACGGTCGCGTTCGCTCCGATCAGACAGTACTCCTCCACGGTAACACCACCCAGAACGACAGCGCCGGGGGAAACGAAACAGTGATCCTTTATTACGGTATGGTGACCGATGATCGCTCCCGAACCGACAAATACATCATTACCGATCTGTACATATGGACCGATGATGGCATTTTCCAGAATGATGCTATTATCGCCAGCGATCAAACCCGGAAAAGACGTAGCCTTGGAACTAAGGTAGTTGATAAGATGGTATCCTTTGTTCTTTGCTTGAGTGTATTTTTCCTCTCTTAATCTGTTGACCCGTTGAAAGCTGACCGCAACCATCATGAGATGTTCAGACGGCGGTAAAACAGATTGTATATTTTCAAAAGGAAATACTGGCAGATCAAATAACCTATCTTTCTTTATGTATTTGCTGTCTACTGTGAACGCAACTACCTCGTATTCCGAATCATGGGTCAAAAGGAAGTACATATGTTCTGCAAAGACACTATTGCCAAAGAGAATAACTTTATGCATCTCAGACTCCTCGCCGGATCGATGACGATAACAGTAATCATTCAAACTGAAGTTTGCGCGTAAACGTATTGACTTCCAGGCCTTCGCCCAGATATTCCGTTTTCCAATTCAGCACAGGTTGCACAACGCCCGGCTCCCTGCCAAAGTAGGCGAAATCCCTATGATTCAAGTCCAGTATGTTGATTGATGCCCCGCTCTCATGGCGGTAGATAACCGAGTTCGTATTCTTGACAATCAGTACCACTATCCGGTGCAGCCCGCTGTTCAATAAATCGCCGGGGACATAGCAGACACTCCGGAACAACCCCGCCGGCATGGGCCGCTCGGGCAGTCCCCCTGTGGTAAAGGCAATTATTCCTTCCGCAGTATAGAGGTGCAGGGTGACATGCAATTGCGTATTGTCCACCAGATTCCAGCATTCAATTTCTACCTGAAACGGCGTCTGCATCGTCAGGGGGTCTGACAGACGGCCGTCCTGACGACGCACGCGCACCCCGTGGAACCGCACGATGTCGTTGCCCGGTGCGGTGGTTATGTCATCCCATGATTCCTCGGACGAATCCATGCCCTTCAGGGATTTTTCCATATACCTCGTCACTATGGGAGTCGTAGGCCCGTCTTCGACGATTGTGCCGCGGTCCAACCAGAGCACCCGGTCACACAGGCTGTTTACCGCGGTCATATTGTGACTTACGAAGAGGACAGTCCTCCCTCCTTTTGCCACATCACCCATTTTACCCAGACACTTCTTCTGGAAAGCGGCATCACCCACCGCCAAGACTTCGTCCACAAACATTATTTCCGGCTGGAGATGGGCGGCCACGGCAAAGGCAAGGCGCACATACATGCCGCTTGAGTAACGTTTTACGGGCACGTCAAGAAACTTCTCCACCTCGGCAAATTCGACAATCGCATCGAACTGTCGTCGAATTTCCTCCTTCTTCATGCCTATGATGGCACCATTAAGGAATATATTCTCCCTACCGGTCAGCTCGGGATGGAAGCCGGTACCTACTTCAAGCAAGGAGCCAACCCGTCCATAAATCTGGGCCTGGCCGTACGTCGGCACCACAATCTGGGAAAGGACTTTCAGCAGGGTGCTCTTCCCGGCACCGTTCTGCCCGATGATGCCGACGACCTCCCCCTCTTTGATCTCAAAAGATACATCTTTCAACGCCCAGAATGCATTTTCACCCAGGCTGGATCGCCGGTTGCGCCGGAAAAGAGACTTCAGTCCGTCAGCAATCTGATCACGCAGAGTGTCGTGACGACGTTTCCCCATCGTAATGTTGTACCGTTTTGACAGATTCCCGGCGCGAATCGCAATATCGCCCATGATGTCCTTCTCCGATTAAACCAACATGTATTCAGCAGTGCTCTGAGATGATGGTCGATGCCAGTTTGATTCCAGCTAATGCCTTGAAATTACCCCCACTGGTATTGACTCAACGCTCGCTATATTACATCGGCAAACGTCTGCTCCGTCCTTTTAAAGTACACAATTCCACTCCCGAGTAAAGCCAGCACAACGGCCAAGCTCACTGCCATCACCATGAAGTCGGGACGTTGCTTTCCAAGAAGGGCCCAACGGAATCCTTCAATTACTCCAGCCATCGGGTTCAGAAAGTAGAGCACTCTCCACTTCTCAGGTATCATGCTTGCGGGGTAGGCAACAGGTGATGCGTACATCCAAACCTGGATCAAGAATGGGATGATGTATCCCACATCCCGATACCTTACATTCAACGCCGAGGACCACAGCCCCACTGCCAAAGCCGTACTTATGGCAAACCCCAGAAATAGTGGCAGTGCCAACATCCCCCAGGAGGGCGATATGTGGAACCAGGCCAGCAGAACAACCAGAACCAGTAATGAGAAAAACAAATCGACTATGGGGGCAACGGAAGCAGCGAGCGGGATTAATAAGCGAGGGAAATATATTTTTGTGACCAGGTTAGAGTTGTTGACAACGCTGTTCGAACTTCGTGTCAATGCTTGAGAAAAGTATGTCCATGGCAACAGTGCGGTGAAGGCAAAAACCGGATAGGGAATACCATCCGAAGGAATTTTGGCCAGATTGCCAAAAATCAACGTAAAGATGATCATGGTGATCAACGGCTGCAGGATGGCCCAGGCGACACCAATTGCCGTCTGCTTGTAACGGATCATCACGTCTCGCCATACCAGAAAGTACAGCAGTTCACGATATTGCCATACACTGCGCAGATCAAGCCGGAAAAGACCCTTGCGCGATTCAATCAGTACAGTAGGTTTTCTCGACTCTATACTTTCGACTACATTCATGGTACCTACCTCATCCCAGCAGAATACGTTGGCATTGCATGCCATATTCTGCCAGGGCTACTGGCACACCAGTCCTAGCACATCCCTAACTCTACAGAATTGCAAATTATGCAGAAGACATTTGACTTTTGACTCCATCCTTTCCAGATTCACATAATGCCTGAAACGGGATTTCAATCCGGCACGAATGCGTGGCTGGTCAGGATCGATCTCCCAAGGATGGAAATAAACCACTGCGGGTTGACTCTCCTTTGTATTGATATAGTTAATGGCTTTCACAATCCACAGCGCATTGAAAAGGCGAAGATAGCCTCCCCCGGCAATCGGAAACCGCCAATGCCAGTTGCCGATTGTTATCGGTAAGGTCGAAATTGGAAATTCGGTCAATTTTCCAGAACCGGTCGAGATTTCATGGGGAAACCGTTCTCCACCCGGGATGCCATATGTGTCATGTACGATTGGAAAGATGCTGGAGTCATAGGAAAACCCTTCTTCTACGAGAATATCAAGCGCCCAAAGTGACTTTCTGGTAATCGAATAACTTGGAGCGCGATACCCCTTCACAGCAACGCCGCACTGATCTTCAACGATCTGCTTTGCTCTGCGTATATCCTTCCTGAAGGCTTCCGACCCTATAGAAAATATCAACTGATGTCCGTAACCGTGACAGGCCACTTCGTGACCACGGCGGTGGATTTCCTTCACAAGGCATGGTCTGCGTTCCGCAACCCATCCGAGAATGAAGAATGTTGCCCTGATGTCAAACTCGTCCAGAAGATCCAGTATTCGCATAGTATTGGCATCAACCCGCAGCGGAAAGCTGTCCCAGTCGTCATACCGCACCTGCCGGGCAAAGGCGTTGACCTGGAAATAGTCCTCTACATCTATGGTAAGTGCGTTGAGCATGGGTGATGCTCCGGACAAGGATCAAAAAGTTATTTTCGCCTCCAGGATCAGGCGATTTATCCGTTTGTTATCATTGACAATTTTAGCGGAACTGTAGTCGATGTATTTATAGGCAAGATCGAGGGTCAGGTATTTGCCGGCCAGCCAGGAGATGTTGCTGTCAACGAAGTACTTGTCAGTGTAGGCGTCCAGCAGAAGGTCATGGTAGTTTTCGTACGTTAACGCAAGGAATGTATTTATGTCCGGCAGCAGTTCCAGTGTGCTTGAGAATCCGCCGGAGTAGCTTTTATTCTTTTTGATTTCGGTGATACCGTCCTCGTATTCACGATAGGCGCCTGTCAGCGTCAGCGTTCCGCGCTGGAAGTTTTTCGTCAGGGCAAGGTTATAGCTCGTGGTGAGCGTCGTGTTGCCAAGAGGATCATCGGCATAGCTGGTACCGGCGGAAATTGTGGCCGTCGCCGTATCTAAGGAGTGGCTGATCCCCGCCTTCCAGGAGATATTATCCGCATTCCTGCCGTTGTCATAGTGCGATGAGATGAAGCCTCCCTGGGCGAACAGGTAGGATTTGTCGGCATACTCATAACGGGGACCAACCAGCACCTCGTGACGGGAGAAACTGCTGCCACTTTCAGGCTCCTCCCGGGTGAATGTATAGTCAGTCGTGATGAACGTTTTCGCTGTGAATTCGTATGAAGCAGAGAGAAACCCGACGTGGTCCTGCCTGCTGATTGCAATGGAAGAACGGTACCAGGTATTGATATAACGGTATCCGCTCTTGAGATCCAGATTGGCCGCTGGCCGGAGCACGATATAAGGGGATACGGTACCGATATTCTGGTCCGACTGATCCTTGAACAGAGATTCGTTTGAGGTATCGCGGGTTACGTCGAGAGAGACTCGCTTGTAGGAGTCGCTCACATCAAGGAACAACACTTCATCGACAGGTTTCATAATGCTTTTGAGCATGATGTTGTGGGTGGTGTCATCACTTCGGCTGCCCCGTGCGTAGTAACGGTTGTCATAGTTATATGCCAAGTCCCAGTCCCAGAACGGAGCGATATATTTCATGGTCAGTCCGGGTTGGGTCCTGGTGATATAGTCGGACTTTTTATTACTTTCCACTTCGAAAACGTTATCAGTATATTCCTCACTGATGGTCAAGGAGGGGACAAAGGTAAAATCAGCCGCCAGAGCGTGCCCTGCGGTCATCAGCGAAAGAGAGACGATGATGATGTATGCAACTAATTCGCGGCAGACCGCCTGCCTGCAACCGTGCTGTTTCCTGCCGAGGTCATCAGTGTTACATGCATGGCGTTTTCTGTACGGCAACGATTTCATGAGAAAAGTCTCCGTATAAGGTTGGATCTGGATGATCCGGGATCGTCGGCAGGCGCCTTGGTGTTTCGTTCGGTCCTATTGAGAGCATCAAGCTTGCCATTCAGGCCGGCAATCGCCCGAGATGTCATATCGAGGCGACTCAGGAAGTCATGTTTCATCTGCTCCATTCGCTCGTCAAAACCTTTCAGGGTGGTGACGGTGCTGGATACGGTGTCGCGCTCAAATATTTCCAGACGGTTACACAGCTTTTCGAACAATTCGTCAAAACGGCCGTCTGGTTGTGGTGCGTCCGGTCGTGACTGCCTCATTGTCTCTGGATCGGAATCATCGGTTGCACAGGACGATGCATCTGCCCAGTAGTGAGTTTTAAAATCGAGGTCACCAATGGTATCCTGAACCAGTCCCCTGTCGACCTGCCTGATCCCCTCCGCGAAGGCCGCCAGAAGGAGAAAATCATTGATGATATTGATAAGCCGCGGTATGCCGCATGTGCTGGCGAAGATGATATCGAATGCTTCGGGTGAAAACAGCAGGGCATCCCGGTTTCCTGCAACATGCATGCGATGGTAGATGTACTCCTCTGTCTCCTGTCTGTCGAGCGGCTGCAAGTGGCACTGGATATTAATCCGCTGGCGAAGTTGGCGCAGCTGCGGCTGAGACAGCACGTTCCTCAGTTCCGGCTGGCCGACCAGTATGATCTGGAGCAGCTTGGAGTCAGACGTTTCCAGGTTTGAAAGCATCCGTATCTCTTCCAATGCTTCGGCAGAAAGATTCTGAGCCTCATCGATAATAAGAACCGGTTTTCCCCCCCTGCTGAACTGTTCAACCAGAAAGTGGTTCAAGTCGCGCAGCAGTGCAATTTTGTCCTTGCCGATCACCGGAAGGTCGAAATCATCATTGATCATAGCCAGGAGCTGTTCCGAGCTGGCATTGGTGTTGATGACCTTGGCGAGCACTTCCTGCTTGAGGTGTTTCTCGATAAGCTCCCGGATTATGGTCGTTTTGCCTGAACCAACCTCTCCCGTAAGCAATACGAAGCCGGCCCGCTCCTTGATACCGTACTCCAGATAAGTTATGGCCCTTTTGTGGGTCCTGCTGAGAAAAATGAACTCAGGATTGGGAACCAGTTCGAAGGGTTTACAACTAAAGTTGTAGTACGAGCAGTACATGGGATACCGTCCTGTCCTGTCGTTGTCAGCGTTGCGCGATGCTGCCAGCTGACTTGTAATAGTACGTACTGTAGTGGGCAGCCTCTTCATCGATGGACGTCGAATCGTTAAGGACGACCCCAAGGACGGGACATCCCTTGAGGAGGTCCTTTACTTCGATGATACTGTCCTGGAGGGTAACACCCTCGCGGATGACAAGCACCACGCCATCCACCAGGTGAGCCAGCGCCCGGGATTCGGCAAAAGGCAGAAGTGGCGGTGTATCCACGATGACGTACCGGTCAGAATATCGATGCTTGATATCGGTAAACAGGTCCAGCATGGTCTTCGAGGTGAACAGTTCCAGCGGATTTTCAACTTCGTGGCCCGCCGGCATGATAGAGAGTTTGTCTATACTCGTGCGGACAATCGCATCGGCCTGGTCGACACCGGCGAGCAGACAGTCGGAAAGACCGAGTTGTGGCTCGAAGCCAAACAGACGATGGATGGTCGGCCGCCTCAAATCCGCATCGATCAGCAGCACGGTGAGGTCGAACTCCTGGGCAATCGAGATGGCCAGGTTTGCTGCGGTCAGACTCTTGCCCTCTCCGGCAACGGCGCTTGTTACCATGATCAGATTATGGAAAGCGTCATCACTGGTGATACGCACGAGAGTGCTCTTCAGCTTTCGATACTGCTCGGAAACAACGGAATGTGGGTCGGTGACTGTTGGCAACATACGGTTGGCGGTATCGATGGAAACCATGCTGGAAGCAGCACGTTGTTGAGACTGGGGCTCTGCACGAAACTGTTTCCGTTCCTCAACCGCAGGAGGCTTTCCTCCCCTTAGATGAATAGCCTTTTCCAAAGCTTTTTCTATTCGGCTCATATAGTCACCTGTCCCGCCAGATAATATCTGGTTTATGACGATCAGCCATGGAGCCTGCTGACCAGATTGGAAAATGCATGTATCCCGACCACCTCCAGCATGAGAACGGCAAGTATCAGGGAGAAATAGCATCCGGAGGCTATGTACAAGAAGCGATCCCTTTTACCCGCCAGGAGTAATTGGTGAGGGTCTTCTATCCTTGGAATGACGGCAAGTACCGGTAACCCCAACTGCTTAACAATGTCAGCATCCTTGATGGTGGCACTCACCTGATCCTTCAGGAGCACAATACCTAATCCACCGCCAACTCCCGCCAGGATGCCCAGCAGGATTATCCTGACCCGATTTGGACTGACAGGTTTAATTGGCAGGACCGCCGGGTCAACTATCCTGAACACCGTTGATTTATCCTGCACCTCCATCTGTTTGGAGACTTCCGACTGCCCCTGTCGTGCGGCCATCGTTTCGTAGAGGCTCTTCTGGGAGTTTTTCTCGCGCTCGAGTTCATCGAGCCGTGCCCGTGCCACAGGTATGCCCTGTAAGATCCCCCGGTTTCTGGCGATGTTGCTGTTAAGATTGGCTACAGCCTGACGAACAGCCTTGAGTTCCGAAGAAACCTTTGCATATTCCGGTGAATCAGTCGGCTTGACGGTACCCTGCCCTGCCTTCATCTGCTCTTCCAGATTCTGGATGTCATCCTTTAACCGAATGATTTCCGGATAGCTGTCGGTGTATTGCAACTGAAGCTCCTGAAGCCTCTTCTGCATTGCCGGTAAATTCGACTGAACCGTGTTCGCCTTGCTCAAACCTGCCAGAGAAGTCTCCAGTTGACTCTGTTTTATCCTCAGATCATCCAGTCGCTGCTGTGAGTCGTTGATGTCCTTCAGAAGCAGTGCGGAGTCCATGTTTGCAATGGAACCGGAACCGCGTTTGAAGTCATTGGCTGCTGCTTCGGATTTCTCGAGCTTCTCTTTGAAAGCAGCCAGCTGTTCCGAAAGGAACTTGGTGGCTCCATAAGATTCTTCCCGCTTACTCGAAGTATTCTCGTCAATATAACGCCTGACCAGAGCATTGACATAATCACGAGCGATCTTGGGGTTCCGGTCCTGGAATGAAATAATGAAAAGTCCTTCCCTGTCCTTGATCTTGATGGTGGTATTCTCCTGCAGGCGTTTGATCAATGCTTCCTGATCACCCTGTCCCGTTCTCTGCATATCAAGCTCATCGATAACTTTGCTTATCAGGGTCCTGCTATTCAGAGCATAGGTTAGAACTTTTATCTTATCCTCCACAGAAGGGGTTACCGCCACCCCCTTGACAAGTTCGGCTATGACGCTTTTTTCAATGAAAACGACACTTTTTGCCTCAAACCTGCTGGGGAGCAGGTACGCAGTCACTGTAACGACCGTCATGATCGTCAATGCTGTGATGATATACAGCCGTTTTTGTTTCTTGAGCAGAGAGAGATATTTCAAATAGTCTACATTGTCGGATGTCATCGTATTCTCCACATGCAGTTGTCAGCTGCACCACATTGAGGAAACGTCAGAACATGCTCTCCTTGACAATGACGTAATCCCCGGGTTTCAGCTTGACGTTTTGTTCCATGTTACCGTCTTTTATGATCTCTTTTACCTTCACCGGGATTGAGACGTCGGCGCCGGAACTCTTGCGGCGGATCTGTGTATCGTTCTGACTGGCAAATTTGGTAAAGCCCCCTGACTCGAGAATTGCCTCCATGACCGTCATCCCCTCCCGGTACTCAATGGCTTTCGGCATAGTGACGGCGCCTAGGACATAGACGCTCTTGTCGAGCAGAGGTGGAATAAACAGAGAATCCCCGGATTCAAGGATGACATCCTCTGCGGTGACGCCTCCGATGAACAGTTTGTGAAAGTCCTCCTTGACCCGTTCCCCCCCCCGGAGGAGATACGATTTGGTGAGGTCAGCGGATTTCACGTCTCCCAGCGTGCAGAGGAGTTGCAGGAGCGTAGTCCGTTGGAGCAGTTCGGATACGCCGGATTTCACCCCACCGCCAAAGATGTAAACCTTGCTGTTCGCAATCCCCGTGACGGTGACGGTGACGATGGGATTTTTCACCAGTGCCTTCAGCCGGTCCGACAGAAGGGTCTGCAGCTGGCTTGGGGTGTTTTCATTGGCAACGACCTCACCAAGACCGGGAATGGTTATTTTTCCATCAGGCCGCACCTTTACCGGAAATGTCAGCTCCTTTACCCCCCATACTGCGATGTCGAGCGTATCTCCTTCGCCTATGACGTAATCCTTGGCATGGGAAGGTGTCGATATGGTCACGATGATTACGAACAGCATAACTATCAGATGCATATACATACATTTCCCTCTCAAGAGACCGATTGCGTGGGGCTCTTTATCTGGCACCACGGCCGAAGAGAACAACTTTGATGGTTTCAAGAAATATCAACGTATCCAGAAACGGGCATATGTTTTTTATGTAGTAAAGGTCGTAGCGCAGCTTCTCAATGGCATCTTCAATGGTTGAACCATAGGAATACTTAACTTGAGCCCACCCGGTCAATCCGGGTTTTATGAAGTGCCGTTTTGAATAATAGGGAATGACCTCCTTCAGTTTTTCCACGAATTCGGGGCGCTCGGGGCGAGGGCCGACGAAGCTCATGTCACCCCTAAGAACATTGAAAAGCTGCGGGAGTTCGTCTATTCGGGAGTTTCTCAAAAATTTTCCGAGCCGGGTCACGCGGCTATCATTTTTTGCCGCCCATACTGCTCCGGTCTGCGCCTCGGCATCCGAGCACATGGTCCTGAACTTGTACAGCATGAACGGCTTTTCCTTGCAACCGACCCGCAACTGACTGAAAAACACAGGTCCGGGAGAGTCGAATTTTATGGCAAGGGCTATCAACGGGAAGAACGGCAGAGTGAGAATCAATCCCATCGTGGAGAGGAGGATATCAATGACCCGTTTGCACATATTGAAAATGCTCGTCCTATGGAAACCGCTCGAGTAGATGAACCAGCTTGGATTGATCGACTCAAGCATGAGTTTACCGTTCACTATCTCGTAAAACGTCGGCGCATCCAGGACATACATACCGTTCAACTTGCAGTCGAGAACTTCCCGGATCGGGAATATTCCCCTTTTCTCCGAAAGCGCCACGACTATCGCATCGACGAGTGAGCGCTGTGCAGTGGCCAGAAGATCGCAGCTATTGCCGATAACCATGTCGTGAGGAATGACCAAAGCTGCCGGTTCCGTGGCAACGGTGGGGAGTTCGCTGTTACCGCACAGCGCATAACCGGCAAGGGTATAATTTCTCTTGTTGGAGGATGCCATCTCTCCGATCCTGGCTGCCAGGGGGCCCGTGCCAAGTACCAGAACTCTCTTGGAAAAGCGAGAGTTATGCATTCCTGTCATATAGACCGAATGCCAGCAAAACTGATACACGACGACGAGCAGGAGAGAGATGAGAAGTATCCCGCGGCCGACATAAAGGTCAGCCGCCAGGTGATTGATAATCATCAGCAAGGCAAACGATGATACCGAGGCAAGCAACATATTGACGAAGATTTCCCTCTTTCTCACATTCTTGTCTAAATCGTAAACCTCCATCAGATGAGAGGAAAACAGAACAATACTGACAAATGCTGTCAAAAGGATGAGAAAATTATGTTCGTTGAACAAGACATGACTGGCTTCGGCATATCCCAGCCTCACAAAGGCGGCGGAGAAAAAAGCCAGTATTATCAGCAAGATGTCGACAAGAACCAGTATGGCCATAGTACCAACCACAGTTTTCCGCAGGCTACCTCAGCTCCGTCATGAGAGAGGAGGCCAGCTTTGCCTCGGGAAAATCACCGAGTGAAATCGCCTTGTTCAGCTGTGCAAGGGCACGTGATTTGTCCCCCGCCGCGTTATATGCCAGTGCAAGGTGATATGACAGCGTTGGGTTATGGGGCAGCAGGTTCACCGCCTGTTCCAGGATTTTTTTCGCTTCGTCCTTCCGGTTGTTTATGAGCAGCGCATAACCTAGCGTGTCCATGACACCGGCATTTCCCGGTTCAAGTCTGTACGCCGCCATGGCCAGGCGGAGCGCATCCTCTTTGCTGCCGTAACCTTCTGCATAGAGGTACGCAAGATTATTGAGCGCGGGCAAATATTGATCCGACGTTTTAACGAGCTCCCGGTATTTTTCTATTGCCTCTTTTTTCTTGCCTGTTTTTTCCAGAAGGTTCGCCCGTTGGAAGAAGGCGGGTAAATAGTCCGGTTGTTTGCGTATGGCGGTTTCATAAACTGCCATCGCTTCGCCATGCTCTTTCCTGGCTTCATATAACTTTCCCAGATACGTCAGAACCTGTGCGTTATCAGGCTCCAGTATTATGCCGTTGCGAAGTTCTGTGATTGCCCGTGGCAGATCTTTCTGATGTTCGTAAATGGATGCAAGCACCATATATCCGCGTGCCGACCGGGGATATTTCTGAACTATCCGATGCGCCTGTGCCAGAGCCTTGTCCGTATCCTTCTTATCCATATAGGCCCTGATTTTCAGGGATATGCCAAGGTCTGGATTAAGTGTCTCGACCTCCTCGTAAACTTTGAGAGCGTCCTTGTACTTCTTGATGGAAACCAGCACCTTCCCCTTCATTTCAAGTATGGAAACGTTGCGTGGGTCGATTTTTGAAGCTTCGTCAAGAACCTTCAGCGCCTTGCCGGCATCATTCCTTTTCAGGTAGTAGTACGCCTGCCCCAGGTAGGCAACGGGCTGACCGGTTTCCGTTGCCTTCGTGTAGCAGGCAACTGCTTGTGCATCATCACCCGCCACTTCGTGCAAGGAGGCCAGATTCAGCATCACCTTGAAATTGCGCGGGTCGATGCGCAAAAGTGAGTTGTATTCCTCTATCGCTTTGCCATAGTTTCCCGCGGCGGCATAGTAGTTGGCAATATTCTGGTAAGTAGCGGGGAACGCGATATCGGCCATTTTAGCCTTCTGCAGGGTCTGGAGAGCATCATCCTGCTTGTTTTGAGAAAAGAGCAGCGTGGCAATCCCGTTCAAGAGGAGGGCGTCGCTCTTTTTGTTGGTCAATCCTGTTCTGAGAAGATTCAGAGCTTTGGCAGTATTGCCGGAACGGGCAAGATACGAAGCGAGCAACAACCTGCTGTTCAGTGCATCGGGGACCGCCTGAACTGCGGAGACAAGCTCCATTTCACCCTCAACTGACTTGCCCCTGCTGAAATAGAAAGCCCCTCTCTTCACATAGGCTTCCACGATTTTGGGGTCAATTTTTGTGGCTGTTTTCAGTTCGCGCATCCCATCGTCAAACATTCCTTTTGCCATATACGCGCTGCCAAGCAGGTTATGGGCTACGGCATCTCTCTCATCCTGCTGAAGCAGCTTCTGAATCTCTGCAATGGCATCATCGATCCGTTTTTGGGCAAGCAGGATGACGGCAGTCATAATTCGGGGCTGCCGGGAGTAGGGATAACGGTCGAGAATGATACGGAATTGACTGAGAGCGCTCTCCAATTCGCCCCGGTTGTAGTAAGAAAGCCCGATGAAATAATATGACTCCGGTGTCGGTCCAATTTTGAGAGAAGATTGAAGATACATCAGGGCATCAACGTAATTTTTCCGGCTGTACGCGGTAAGCCCCTTCAGGCGCGAGCCTTCGGCACGGTTCGGGAAAGCCTTGAGCAGATCGTCGGAGGTTTTGTCCGCTTTATCCAGCTCACCCTTGCCAAGGTAGATCAGACCTGATTTATAAACTGCGACCGAATCCGCTCTGTCGAGCACTTGTATTTTTCGATATATATCCAGGGCTGCATCAGTATTGCCGCGTTTCAACTCAATGGCGGCAAGCATGTGCAGCGCTTTTGTATTTTTCTGGTCTGATCTGACAAGATCTCCCAGCAGTGCCAGCGCCTTTTGCTCTTTACCGCTCGACACGTACACACTAGCCAGCTCCAGTTTCGTCCTTGTGCTGGCAGGGTCAGCCGCAATGGCCTGAAGCAGATACTGCTCCGCATCGGGATATTTCTTTGCCGCGGCAGAGGATACCCCGAGAATCTCGAATCCTTGAACGCTTCCGGGATGTTTGGCAAGGTACTGCTCCCCCAGACTGAAGGCCTGATCGACCTTGTTGGACAGGATGTAAATGTCAGCCAATTCGGGCAGGACATCATCCCGGGAAGGGTTCTGTTTGAGTACCTTTAGAAACTCTTTCTCCGCCTGCTCCCTTTTCCCGCTCCGCGCGTACGCCCTGGCCAGCATGAACCGTGCATCCACATAGTTTTCATCCTTCTCCAGCGCACTTTTGAACAGGACCGTTGCGCCACTCGGATTGGCCGCATTGAGTTGCTTGACACCTTCAGCATAAAGTTCATCTTTTGTTTTACGACCACAGGCAGCACAGAACACAACGAGTGCTATCAATATCCCCAGGGAAAAACGCATAAATCATTCTCCATAAGCGAGATGGCACGAGACATAATCAGATTTGGATGAAAGTGCACGATCACGAGGAGGTTGCCTGATCCTGATTCTGTGGATGTGTCAGACCTGCAACAGGTCAGGCACTAATCCGAGGTTGCATTAGAATATTATCATACTTCACCACAATAACAACTCAAAGGAACTAAATACCATTTAGAAATAATTATCACTCTGACGTATGACATCCCCAGCTTCTCACGTGATGAACCGGGACGGTGAACTGTGCGTGACGCAGGGTAGCCAGAGGTTCTCACAGATAGGCGGTTTGATGCAGGGCGTTTTCATCGAATCACTTCACAACGACTTCCGAGCGTTTTGGACTCAGTAGTTGCCAGATCTGGCAGGGTGCTCCCCTACCCCAGAAAACTGCCTTCGCAAGGTTGACATTAAGTTTTTTTATCTGTTTTTTCTATTGACTGGCAAACGAACTCTTGCTATAAAGTGTGGACTTGTTGAGCGGGAATAACTCAGTGGTAGAGTGCAACCTTGCCAAGGTTGAAGTCGCGGGTTCGAATCCCGTTTCCCGCTCCAAAAAATTCAGAAGGCCAGGTCCCCGACCTGGCCTTTTTTGTATCCATATTTCAATGTATTAGCAGGATCAGCATTTCATCATAATAAGCATGACGGGCTTTTGTACCAACAATCACATTGAAGATTTATAGCGTTCGTGCCTTGACCGTGCCTTAACTGTGCCATGCATTTGTTCTTACAGCTCTGTTTCGCATTAAAAGTGATTTCAACCTTTCGTGCCTTACCGTCAGTTCCATATAGAGTAATTTGACAACATTGCATTATTCGCTGAACTATAGGATACTCATTACATGACTCCTGAAGAACGAAATAAAATTATTAAACACCAGTTGATTGACAAAGGACTCTCCTTTCGTGAGTGGTGTACCCAGGTCGGTGTTTCCCGAAGCGTGGCAAGGGATATTGTTTATGGTCGCCTTGACGGCAGCAGATCAGATAATTCCCGACAAATAAAAGAATTGTTGAAAAAAGAATTTGGGGACATCTTTGATTAATACATAACCCCTCACCAATATTTTTTTCTTGCTTTATACGACCAATTGTCGTATACTGAATTCATCCTGATCGTTTTCAGGAAGCAACGTTAATCGCGTTGCTAATTTTTGGACCCCTAATACGACCAACTGTCGTATTAGGGCCAACGAAAAGGAGAAATAGACATGGTACAAACAAGTTTCATCACCACAGAAGAACTCGCTCACAGACTGCACTACAACACCCGCTACATCCGTCAGTTCCTGCTCGACTCCGTACTGATGGAGGGAGTGCATTATTTCCGTCCGTTCGGCCGGCGGAAAATTCTTTTCATTTGGGAAGCTATCGAACGAGACATGATGACCGCCTCTACCCTGCAGGCACCGCTCATACCGCTTGCCAGCGGAGGTGTTTGCCATGGGTAGTATCAGGGTACGGAAAGATAGCGGAGCATTGTTCTTTGATTTCATTTACAAAGGGGTCCGTTGCCGGGAACTGACTACCTTGAAGGACAATACAGAGAACAGGAAAAACATGGAAAAGATGCTCAAAAAAATGGAAGCGGAGATGCTCCTGGGGCAATTCGATTATTCCAAATATTTTCCGACATCATCAATGGTCAAGAAACTTACTGAGTGTGTGTCACAGGTAGCGACTGCTGACAACAATGCCGACACACCAACTTTGAAAAAGTTTGCTGAGGAGTGGCATCAGGAGAACACTGTTCGCTGGAAAAGAAGTTACCAGGACATGGTACAGGGAATCATAGATAAATATCTGTTACCCGCGTTTGGCGACAAAAAAGTCGGCAGCATCACCAAAGGAGAAATCCTCAAGTTCCGTTCCACTCTCGCCAAAGACACGAACGGTACCGATGGGCTATCTCCTGACCGGATAAATCACATCATGACGCCATTGCGCATGATGCTCAGTGATGCAGCCGACAGATATCAATTTACCACTCCATGCCTCGGAATAAAACAGCTTAAAGTGCCACACACAGATGTCCATCCTTTCTCGTTGGACGAGGTGAATCGCTTTCTTGCCCAGGTCCGCACGGATTTTCGCAATTACTATACCGTGCGTTTTTTCACGGGGATGCGCACCTCGGAAATAGATGGGCTCAAGTGGGAATATGTCGATTTCGACCGGCGACAGATTCATATCCGCGAAACAATTGTCGGCGGCCGCATGGAATCCACAAAGACCCTCAGCTCAATACGGAGCATCGATATGTCGCAGATTGTGTACGATGCTCTTAAATCCCAGTGGGATGTAACTAGCAAGCTGAGTCCATTCGTGTTCTGCAACGCCAACGGCTCACCACTGCGCTACTGCAATATAACCAACAGAATCTGGATACCTACGCTGCTCCTGCTCGGGCTGAAAGTGCGCAGGGCCTACGAAACCAGACATACCACGGCAACTCTTTGGTTGGCAGCCGGCGAAAATCCGGAGTGGGTCGCAAGGCAACTGGGTCACGCTAATACCAAAATGCTCTTCACTATCTATTCGAGATTTATCCCGAACCTTACCCGTCAAGATGGTAGTGCGTTCGAGAGACTGCTCATGACCAAGCAGAATCAGGAGGTATCTAATGACCATCAATAGTCTTGATTTTCACCATAGAGCACCGGTGAGCGGGCAGTTCCGGGTTCGCCGGCCAACACGGAAGGTCGCAACCAACGGAGCTCATTACCTGTCGTTTACCATTGAAGACTCCACTGGAGAGTTGCGTGCAGTTTCCTGGGACGTCAATATTGCTGCGGGTATCGATTTCAAGGAGTTCGACTGTATCACGCTGACCGGCCGACTCAGAACCTTTAATGGTAACTGGCTGGTTGATGTGGACTCGGCTGAACTGCTCCAGGAAGAGCCGGAAAATCCGGTGCACCTCATCCCCCGCAGCATGGCTCCCGTGCCAGTGCTGCTGGCTGAACTTGAAAACCTTTACGACTGTATCTCCCATCATCCGCTGAAGCGTTTCGCCGGCTGGGTATTGACCGATGCCACAATATCTTTCCCCTTCGTGTCTCTGCCTGCAAGCCGTCATCATCACCACAACACGGCCGGCGGCCTTCTTGACCACAGCCTTGAATGCGCCTCCATGGTCTCGCGCTTCTACGAATTCCCCGAAACGGAAATCCAGGTGGCAATGGTTGCCGCACTGCTTCACGACATAGGTAAAATCAGGACCATCCAGTGCGTCGGCAAGCCTACTGCCTCCGGTTACGTTCTTGACCACGACGCCCTAACCCTGGAAATTCTGGCGCCCCATCTGCAGCGGCTCGACTTCATCTGCCCCGATGCCGGCATGGCGCTCAGGTATCTCTGGACCTGGCGCAGTCAGCGAAAAAGCTGCCACCCGTTATTGACTATCGCTGAGGCCATTTCAGCGGCAGACCACATCAGCAGCGGTCTTGATAGACAGAGGTCGGCATTTGAGAACTGTCCGGAGTGGCAATCGTTTGCGAAGCTCGGCGAAAGGAGCAACTATTGGCGGCCTCGCTTGGAACTGGCCCGAGGTCATGGGAAGCAGCAGAACTAAATATAGTTAAGGAGGCGGTAGATTATGGCAGCTACGTACAGAACTTTTGAGGAGACCAAGGAACTGGCAGAGAAATGCGCCGCTATTTTGGCATGTGTTACCCATGGCCGCGGAGAGTGCGCGCTAGAACTGGAGCTGTTTGGGTTGAGGCAAGATGGTATTGTGTTGGGAGACTGGCGGGTGATAATCGAATGCATCAATTATCCTGGTCATGATTGTTAGAGAAAATAAAGTAACAAGGCCGGAAGATGTTTCTCTCGGCCTTGAGATCAGATGCACGTATGGCCTTACTCCCCCTTGAAAAAGCTATTGGCTCCCTTCACGGTTAATCAGACGCCGCGCCCAATCTTGTGCCCGCATATATCGCTCAATCTCAATTTTGGTTGGAACTTGTCCTGATATCATCACACTTGATGCCTCCAGCAACTCCTGCAGAGCTGCCAGGAGATCTTCATTTACCATTTATCACCCCTCAATTTTATTCCACACCAAACCGTTGCTTCAACTGCTCGATGGTATGATTCCATTTGTGTGTTTTAGGCCGGGCGACCGTATTCTGGTTGCCAAAGAAGCCGATTTCTGAAATTGCCTCGGCAATAGGCTTGGTGCAGATCCATTCGATAGACACAAAATATTCTGATATTTCTTAGTCATCAATAGACTGCCGATGATAGTTGGCCTGGGCAACTTCAAGGAATGGTCGCACTACTCCATCGACATTATTATGGGTCACTTATCAAGGAAAAGCCACTCTTGAAAGGCTTCGCTTCATCCCTTTACTTTTCGCTACCGACGCCGGCGGCGATAGCTGATGCCTAGCTTGTCCAGGCGCGAACGGAGCGTACTTGGGTTGATCCCCAACATCTCAGCCGCACCACCGGGACCATCGATCTTCCCCTTGGCCAATTTAAGTACCTCGGTGATATGCACTGCGTTTGCCTCGTCCAGGTTGAGCGGGTAAAGCGAGCGGTCGTTTCCGGCGACGAGCGGCATGTTTTTTTGTTCCGGGCCCGACAGAATAGTGCTGAAGGTCAACGGTCCGCCGCGATGCAGGATGAGCTCACGCTCGACCAGGTTCTCCAGTTCCCGGACGTTGCCGGGCCAATCGTATTCCATGAGCCGCTGCAGTGCCCCCGGCGCGATTGACGGGGGCATCCCGATGCCCAGGTCCCTGCTCCTGACCGTCACGAAGTGGCGGGTAAGGGCCGGCACGTCCTCCTTCCGCTGCCGCACCGGCGGCACCATGATGGGAAAGCCGCTCAACCGGTACCAGAGGTCCTCGCGGAAGCTCCCTTCCGCAACCATGCTTTGCAGGTTGCGGTGCGTGGCCGCGATCACCCGTATATCGACGGGGATCGGGCGCTTCCCGCCTACTCTCTCCACTTCGTGGTTTTGCAACACCCGCAGCAGCCGTACCTGTGCGTTCGGCGGGAGCTCGCCGATTTCATCCAGGAAGATGGTCCCGCCGTCGGCCCGCTCGAAGCGCCCCCGGCTCTCGGCCACCGCCCCGGTAAAAGACCCTCTCTCATGACCGAAGAGCTCGCTGTCGATCAGGTTTTCCGGCAACGCGCCGCAATTCACCGTGATGAAAGGTCCATTCCTGCGCGGTGAGGAAAAGTGAATCGCGTTGGCGATCAACTCCTTGCCGGTCCCGGTTTCGCCGAGGATGAGCACGGTGCTGTTGAGCGGCGCCACCTGGCGCACCATCTCCATTACATTGCGCAACCCCGTATTGCCGCCGATGATCCCGTCCGAGGCGTCACCGTGCAACTCCCGGTTCAGGAAGCTCTTGTCGTCCAGCAGGATGGCCTGGTAGTGAAGCACCTCCTCGTGAGCGAGGGCGTTGGCTAGGGCGATCGCAAACGGCTCCGCAAGGCAGCCGGCGAGTTCAAGAACTTCTTCGTCGTATCGTTCCTCTCCCAATGCCCGCAAAACAAGCCACCCGATCAGTTCCCCCCTGATGCGTAAAGGAACTATCAGGTGTGTATTCCCTTCGAATTTCACTATTGGTTCCAGCTCACCAAGAATCTCATCCTTTCCAATATCCACGATAAATGGCTCAGAAAAATTCCGGGCAGCAATCTTCTGCAACATCCCCTCCGGCAGCGGGATGATACGGGGAGGAAGAGCGATATTTTCAGAGGCATGGTCAATGCGCCGGAACGCCCCCAGCCGCTCGTCAATTATGACGAGGACCAAAGAATCGAGAGGGACATGCTCTTTCAGGAACTCGAAGGCACTGCGCAACGATTCTTTTATTTCCAGGCTGCCGCAGATTCTGAGGGTGATTTCCCTGATAAATTCGTCGCGGCCGGCCATAGCCTTATCGCTCACCTCGTCTGCCGTGCCTCTTTTTTCCGATATTGCCTTCATCTGTTTTTAGACCCCCCATCAATATTCGCGATATTTCGCATCATATCCGACTTCCTCGACATTTCACAATAAAAAACAGGAAATATCGCTGATACGCAAATGACGGTCATGTAACCAGTTGAATTTACTTATTTCAATAGATTGGCACGCTTGTCGCTATTAAAAGGACAGCGTCAATGCAAAGGAGAACAACATGGCCACCCTGCTCTATGTCACCTGCAATGTCAGACCTCAGGATAGATCCTGTACCCTTTCGCTCGGCAATGAATTTCTGGAGGAATACCTTCGCCGGAATCCGCAGGACGAGGTGCAGGTTCTCGATCTGTACCGCGACAACATCCAGCGCGTCGATCTGGACGTGCTCAACGTCTGGTGGCGGATCGAACGCGGCGAGGATTACGGCTTTGTTTCGGATGGAGAGCGGAACAAGATTGCCCGGCTCATTCGCCTCGCCGATCAATTTCGCAGGTGCGACAAGTACGTCTTCGTCACCTGCAGCCTCAACCTGTGGTTCCCAGCCGAATTCAAGATGTACATCGATGCGATCGGTATTCCCGACCCGACCAACCGTATGATGCCGCTTGCGGCGAAAAACATGTTTCCCGATCAGCGCAAGAAGTCCCTGCATTTACACGCAGACTTCGGGCAAGAGCACGACCAGAGTGTTCCCTACCTACGCTCAGTGCTGAGCTTGCTTGGCGTGACAGATCAGAGAACTGCGCTCCTTGAGGGTGACGACCCGGAACTCGGGTCGAAAGAGGAGTATGAAACGGTTCGGCACGAACTATTGGAACTGGCTCGCCGTTTCTGAAAAGGAGAGCGGAATGGAACTAGTCGTTGCATTCTTTGCCGCAATCTGGTTCCTGGCGGCACTGATCGCGTTCGGAGTCCGGAAGAAATAGAAGATCGGCCATTGAGCAGGCCGGTTGACGAAGCATATTAGGATTTCAAGAAAAGGAGCATCAACAATGAAAAGTAGTCTGACATCCATTCTCAAGACCATAGTCCTGCCACTGCTGGGAATTTCACTGACTGCCTGCACCGGCGAGCCGCACAAGAAGGAATTGAGCAGCGAGGCCGTTCCCGTGACGGTTGGGAGACTCCAACATGTTAACGAGCGAGAAACGATAGCGGTGAGTGGGACGGTCTCAACCCAAAACTCTCCGGCAAGCGTTTCGTTTCTTGTTTCCGGCAAAGTCGTGTTCGTAGGGCCGCGCGAAGGGGAATACGTAAAAAAGGGGCAGGTCCTGGCCCGGATCGACCCCACCGACTTCAATCTTTCAATAAAGGGAGTCGCAGCTCAGGCGGCCACCGCCCAAGCTGCTCTGGAAAAGGCCATGAACTCCGCACGACCTGAGTTGCTGGAGCAGGCCCGTATCGGCTTTGAACGGGCTGAGGATGAATATCGTCGTATGAAGATGCTGTACGACTCCAAGAGCCTGGCGCCGAACGACTTCCAGAAATACAAGGCCGCCTATGAGCGCGCAAAACAGGAGTACGAGCAGGCCAAGGCCGGAGGGCAGAAGGAAGACAAGGCCCTGGCAAAGGCGAGCTACAACCAGGCTGCCGCCCAACTTGAGGTCGCCAGAAAAGCGCTGTCCGATGCAACCCTGTGTGCCCCGATCAGCGGTTACATAGCAAAACGGTCCATAGAGCCCGGGGACACCGCCGCTCCGGGGCGTCCCGTCTTCGAGATCGTACAAATGGACCCGGTAGAGGTTAACGTCGGGGTGCCGGAGACGGATGTGCACCTCGTCAGGATCGGGCAGAAATCGGACATCACCGTACCTGCTCTCCCAGGGAAGACGTTCCAGGGGACGGTGCGCGTCATCAACGTTTCCGCGGACCCCAGCACCCGGACCTACATGGCGAGGATTTCCATGCCGAATTCAGAGCACCTGCTGCGGGTCGGAATGGTAGCGGAATCCACCATCCGCGGCGACCGGACAATAGCCATGGTGACGCTCCCGGGGGATTCGATTGTACGTGACCCGCAGGGCGCAACGCAGGTATTCGTCTACTATCCCGAACAGAAGCGGGTGTACGCCAAGCGCGTGGAAGTCGGCGCGGTAGTCGGCAAGAACGTCGCGATCAAGAGCGGTCTCTCCGGTAACGAACTGATCGTTCTGGCCGGCCAGACGAAACTAAAAAACGGTCAGGCCGTAGCGGCAACAGAACAGACGGTTCAGAAATAACCCGTAACAGCGAGAGGACTATAATTGTATGAAACCGATAAAGTTTTCGCTTCGTTATCCCGCCGTTACCCTCATTTTGACGGCAATGGTTGTCATCATCGGTGTCCATGCCTTCCTGAAGATGCAGCGGACGGAAGATCCGGCGATCACCATCAGGACCGGGCTGGTGGCCGCGCTCTATCCGGGCGCGACCTCCGAACAGGTGGAAAAGCAGGTCACCAAAACCCTGGAGAAACATATCTTCAAGTTTCCCGAGGTGCGGAAGGAAAAGACCTATTCCACGAGCCGTCCCGGCGTCGCCATCATCAACGTCGAACTGGAGGACCACGTAAAGAACTCCGACCAGTTCTGGGCCAAGTTGCGCCACGAATTGAACGTGGTGCGCTCAACGGAACTTCCTGACGGCGTCAAGGGGCCGGTGGTCGACTCCGACTTCGGCGATACCGTCGCCATGTTGGTCTCTATTCGAGGTAAACGGTACGGATATCGTGAACTGAGAGATTTTGCGGACAAGATCCATGACGAGATGCGCACCGTCCGTGAAGTGGGAAAACTCGTAACCTACGGGAACCAGAACGAAGAGGTCTGGATCACGAGCAGCCTTGAACGGGTGGCGCAGTATCTGGCCAACCCAGGCCAGATAGTGAACGCCCTCAAGCAGCGGAACGCCATCCAGGGCGGGGGGAATTTCGACGCCGACCATTCGAAGGTCCCCATGAGGACCACGGGGATCTTCAATTCCGAGAACGAGATCCGCAACGTGCTCGTGGACGTTTCCAGGGACGGTCATCCCGCCTACATCAAGGATTTCGCCAACGTGGAGCGCCGCTATCAGGACCCGACCTTCATGGTGCGCTACGACGGCGACCCGTGCCTGCTCCTTTCCGTGGAGATGCAGAAGGGGAAGAACATCGTCGAACTCGGCGAACAGCTGGACACGGTCTTCAAGCGTCTCAAAGTGCTCCTCCCTCCTGACGTGCAACTTGACCTGGTCGCCAACCAGCCGGGGGTCGTCAAGGAGCGGATTTCAGGCCTTTCCCATGAATTTCTGCTGGCCATTATCTCCGTAATTATTGTCACCATCGTTCTCCTGCCCCTGCGGGTCGCTCTCATTGCAGCCCTCGCCATACCGGTGACCCTGTGCGGCACCCTCGGCGTCATGAACTCGATGGGCATCGCCCTGCATCAGGTCTCCATCGCCGGTCTCATCGTGGTCCTCGGGATCGTGGTGGACGACGCCATCGTCATCGCCGACCAATACGTGGAACTCCTGGACCACAAGGTGCCGAAGGCGGAGGCGGCTTGGCGATGTGCCAGCGACGTCTTCGTGCCGGTCCTCACCGCTACCATCACCATCATTGCCTCCTTCCTGCCGCTCCTCATCCTGACCGGCTCGGTGGGTGAATTCATCATGGCGCTCCCGGTCACAGTGGCGATCGCCCTGGCGGTTTCCTTCATCGTGGCGGTCATGCTGACTCCTCTGCTTTGCAGAACCTTCATCCAAAAGGGTTTGCACGACCACGACGCCGTGGAAAGCCACGGCAAGGAGAAGAAGAGCCTGCTCGACCGGCTCCAGGAGCAGTACGGGGTATGGATCGGCATCTTCATGAACCGGAAATGGCTCGCCTTCACACTTGGAGGTTGTGCGTTCGCCTTCGGGGTGGCGCTCTTCACGATGGTGCCGCAACAGTTCTTCCCCTCGGCCGAGCGCGACCAGTTCGTGATCGATGTCTGGATGCCGCAGGGAACGCGGATCGAAGCGACCGACGCGGTCATGGGACGGATCGAAAAAACCCTGGGATCCAGCAAAGGTGTCGCCCACTACGCCACCTTCGTCGGTCAAAGCGCCCCGCGATTCTACTACAACGTGAATCCGCAGCAGCCCGACGGCGCCTACGGCCAGTTCATCGTCAACACAGCATCGGTAAAGGACACCTCGCGGCTGGTGAAGGAACTGCGCCCGGCGCTGGCTAAAGTGGCGCCGGAAGCGATGGTGATTGTGAAGGAACTTCAGCAGGGAGCGCAGATGGAGGCTCCCATCGAGGTGCGGATCTCCGGCGACGACATAGAAGTACTGAAACGGCTGGGTGAGCAGGTCCAGGGGATTCTGGAAAACGTACAGCAAAGGGACTACGTGTTCCGGGACTACTTCAACGATTCATACATGGTGGACGTGAATGTGAACGACGAACTGGCTAACCGTCTCGGGCTGACGGAGGCATCGGTATCGCAAACCCTCTCCGGTGCATTCGACGGCGGCTCGGTCAGCACCTTCTGGGAGGGGGACCGCCCTGTCACCATCAAGCTGCGGCTGGACCAGCCTTCGCGTTCAAGTTTCTCGGACATCGGGAACGCCTACCTCAATTCAGACCTGACCCGCGCCCGGGTGCCGCTCCGCGCTATTGCCCAGTTGTCACCCGAGTGGCAGACCAGCAGGATTGTCCGTCGCAACGGCGTACGCACCCTGACAATCCGGGCCTTTGCGAAGCCCGGGCAGTACGCATCAACAATACTGGAGGAGGCAATGCCGAAGATCAAAGCGCTGGAACTGCCGGCAGGGTACCGGATCTCCTACGGCGGCGAAATGAACAACCAGGCAGAGACCTTCCCGCAGATGCTCGCTGCCCTTGGCATCAGCCTGGTGGCGATCTTCCTGGTCCTGCTGGTGCAATTCAGGAACATTTCCGACCCGCTGATAGTTATGGCCTCCATCCCGCTCACCCTGTTCGGGGCGATCTTCGGGCTCATCATAACCCACAACCCCTTCGGCTTTACCGCGTTCATGGGGCTCATCAGCCTGTGCGGCATCGTGGTGAGAAATGGGATCATCCTGGTCGACTACTGCAACGAGCGGGTCGCCGAGGGAGAAACTCTGGAGCAGGCAGCGCGGGACGCGGGAGCACGGCGGCTGCGCCCTATCTTCCTCACCACCATGGCTGCCGCCGTGGGGGTAACGCCGATGATTCTCTCCGGATCAAGCCTTTGGGCCCCACTTGCGAGCGTCATAGCCTTTGGACTCATCTTCTCCATGTTCTTTACGCTTCTGGTCGTTCCGGTCATCTTCGTGGTCGTCAAAACACGTTCCATCAAGGGTGGGTCCTCCAGGTCGGCAGCTGCCGTCACCGTTGCGATCATGGCATTCGTTCTTCTTACGACGGGAAAGAATGCCTCGGCAGAACCGGTGAAGCATTCCCTTACCCTGTCGCAGGCGGTCGAACTGGCTCTGCAGCAGAACTCAGGCCTCAAAATCGCCCGTTTCAGGGTGATGGAGAGAGACCAGAAAATCGTGTCAACACGGTCCCAATATTTCCCGCAGCTTTCCAACAACACCAAGCTCATGGCCTTCTCGGACAGGCAAGAGATTACTATTGGCGCCGGCAGCCTGGGGAATGTCTCAGGGAGCCCCTTCCCGAACCAGGATGTAAAGATGAAACAGGGAGACTCCACCATCCTCTACAGCGAAACCACCCTGGCACAGCCGACGACACAGCTTCTCAAGATTCATGAGTCCAATCAGATTGCCCAGGCGGATCGCGGCATTGCACAAGCAGAATTGAAAAATTCGGAAAACGAAACGGTCCTCGCGGTGCATCAGCTCTATTACTCGTTGTTGATTGCCTGTAAGGAGAAAGATGCCGCCAAGGCTTCGCTCGCAGCGACGGAGGAAAATTTGCGCGAGGCCGAAGATGCGGTGAGGGCCGGGAACGTGCTCGATGTTGCTCTCATATCGGCCAGGGCAAATCTGCTCCAGGGCAAACAGGCGCTCATAGCAGCTGAGAACCGCATTTCGGATGTAACCTCGGAGCTGGGCGATCTGTTGGGTCTGCCGAGCGACACTATCCTGGAAGTGACCGAGGCAGGCTTGCCGGAGCAGACGGAACTGGCAAAAGACCAGTCCTATGACGAGGCCAGAATGAGAAACGGCGAGCTTATAGCCGCCCGCCAAACGCTGGAAAAGTCGCAGCACGCGGTGAAGGCGGCCAAATACGAGTACATCCCCGACGTGACGCTCTTTGCCAAGCACGGCTACCAGGACGGAGCGCCGTTTCTGAAGGACAACATCGGCATCTTCGGGGTGGAGCTGACCTGGAACATCTTCGACTGGGGAAAACGGAAAGGCGAAATCGGCCAGCGGGTTGCCCAACAGTCACAGGCGGAAGAGAACCTGGCACGGACAGACAAGCGGATCGGCATCGAAATCGACAAGGCGTACCGGAAGCTGGAACGCTCGAAACAGATGGTGGACGTCGCCCGCGAGGCGCTTTCCTTATCGAAGGAGAATGCGCGGCTCAGTGAAAACGGCATCAAGGCGGGAACTGTCACGTCAGCAAAGCATGCCGAAGCGGTTGCTGCACTGAGAAAGGCGGAGATGGGAGACCTGCAGGCTTCATTGCAATACCGGCTGGCCGGGGCCGAGCTTGATCGGATCAGGGGAGTCCTCACGTCAAACCGGTAGGGGTATCAGCGGGACTGCTAAACGACAGACAGATTGTGAAAGAGGAGTTCAGAATGAAAACGAAGGACATCCTTCTCGTTGATGATGACATCTATTATCTACACCTTCTCAGCATGCTCCTTAAATCTGAAGGGTTTGATGTCAGCACAACGTCGGACGGGATTAAGGCATTGGAAACATTGAAGCACAACAAATTCAAAATGATGATTACGGACTTCAACATGCCGGGAATTAACGGTGTGGAGTTGGCAACCAAGGTAAAAGAGCAGCGTTCTGATATGCATATTGCTCTGGCAACCGGAGAAGACCTCTCGGAAATTGCGGAGGCTGCTGCCAATGCAGGCATATCTAAATTGTTTTCCAAGCCGATAGATGTGCAAAGATTTTTGGCAGTCATCAGGTCTTTGCTAGGGGCAGAATCTGCGTGCTCAACAAACAGTTCCTTGCCGAAGCAAAGTGCCGCTAAAGCTGGTGCGGATGTCAAGAGGTACGACAAAAACCGACATGTTGCATCGGAGTATGTGGAGGTGGGACTTTGAAACCTGTATGGATAGCTTTTGTATGTGGTTTTTTTCTTGGAGGCATGGCGGTATTTCCTCTTTTGTTTTGCCTCATTTCAACTGGTCACCAGGTAGTGGCACGGTTTAGGAGAGGATGATCCAATGAATACCGCGAAACGAGCTGCTCTTATCGAGTCGTCCGTTCAGATAGTCGCCAACCGCGGCTTCCATGGCGCCTCGATGAGCCTTATTGCCGGCCTTGCAGGCGTTGCGGGAGGGACGATCTACGTCCATTTCGAGAGCAAGGACCACCTGATGCTGGAGACGTACAGGGAACTGGAGCGGCGCTGTCTCGTGGCGGTGATGAAAGAATATCCTGCGCAGGGGTCGATCCGGCAGTGTTTTTCCCACCTGGCACAAGGGGTGATCCGTCACTTCCTGCTCTTCCCCGAAGAGTTTCTCTTCGCGGATCAGTTCCTCTGCTCGCCGTACCGGAAAGCCGTATCTCCGCATTATCTGCCGGACGCCGAACTGAGCAGGATTCTGCAGTTCTTCCGGGAGGGAACGGAGAAGCAGCTTTTCAAGGAGATGCCGCCGGCCATGCTGCTCGCACTCGCGTGCGGGCCTCTGATCCAGGTGGTACGCGCGAATGCGGCCGGGTTCCTTTACCTGGACGATGACCGGATTTCCCGAACCGTAGAAGCCAGCTGGGAGGCTGTCTCAGTATGATAACAGCGTGGTCAGCTGAGAGAATGGATTACCTATGAAAATCGCAAGAGACATCCTCATTATCTTCCTTCTGCTAATGCCGGCTTTTGCCTGGGCCGACGATGCCGTTTACCGTTATCCGATTGACGACTCCTACGGGGCGACGATTCTGGGCACTCCGCAGAACCTCAGGCCGGAGCTCAGCGGGAAGGCTCCGGTCAAGACAATGATCCTGGAAACGGACCAGAAGAAACCGGAGATCTTTTTTTATGACCGCGGGCTGCGCTACACGGTGGCGTTTCAGGACCGGAAGGCTCCCCTGATCTTCCTCATTGCGGGGACCGGCAGCGGCAGCAAATCGCCGAAGGTACTGGCTCTCATGGAGAACCTTTACCACGCGGGGTTCCACGTGATCGCGCTCCCCTCCCCGACTTTCCCCAACTTCATTATCGATGCCTCTACCAGTCATGTCCCGGGGAATCTGTCGGAGGACGCCGTGGATCTCTATCGGGTCATGGAGAAAATCCGGGACCAATTCAAGGGACGCATTGAAGTCTCCCATTTCCTCCTCGCCGGATACAGCCTCGGCGGGACCGAGGCTGCCTTTGTTGCCAAGCTGGACGAAGAGCGTAAGGTGTTCGATTTCAGCAAAGTGCTGATGCTCAACCCGGCGGTGAGCCTCTACAACTCGGTGTCGAGAATCGAGGGGCTCCTGGACGGCATCCCGGGAGGCCCCCGGAGGGTCGGAGCATTCTTCAACCGCGTGATGGATAAAAGTACCAATTTCTACCGCAAGGGGGCTTTCGTCGGCGTAGACGACGACTTTCTCTTCGCTGCCTACCAGGCCCAGCTCCTGGACCGGGACGAAGCAGGGGGTATAATCGCGGTCTCCTTTCGCATCAGCTCCGCCGGGATGATTTTTGCCTCCGACGTCATGACCAATGGCGGCTACGTCGTCCCCAGGAACAAGGTGCTGAAAAACAGCGACTCCCTGGAGGACTACTTCTGGACCACTCTGCACCTCTCATTCCTGGACTACTTCAACGAGTATTTTGTTCCCTATTTTCAGAGCAGGCGCCCCGGCCTCTCCAGGGAGGAACTCATCGAAGCGCTGAGCCTCAAAAGCATCGAAGGCTACCTCGCCTCCTCCGCGAAAATTGGCGTTATTACCAACGAGGACGATTTCATCCTGGCACCTGGGGAGCTCGACTACCTGCGCCGGGTTTTCGGCCCCCGTCTCAAGGTCTATCCCCGCGGCGGGCATCTCGGCAACCTTGAGTACCGCGACAACATGGCCTTTCTGATCGACAGGCTGCGCTCGGCTACATGGTAGGGAGGAGAGACATCATGTTTCGCTACCTGATTCATTTATTCATCACCCTTGGTCTAGCCCTGTATCTAACCGGCTGTGCTGCAAGCAACGCGCATATCACTGCAGAAATCCCGCCAATGCACACGGTGAGCGAATTCAGCGACGACGAGAGCGTCTCGCACACGCACGATCCGTGGGAAGGCTTCAATAAAGGCATGTACAAATTTAACTACCAATTCGACAGATTTGTATTCCTTCCGGTCGTTGACGGATACGAAACAGTAACTCCCGGTTTCGTTCAGACCGGCGTCAGCAACTTCTTCGCCAACATCCGCGAGATTCGGACCTTATACAACAGCATCCTGCAAGCAAAAGGAAAGGAGTCACTGGTGACCCTCGGCCGGTTTCTGGCCAACTCGACTATTGGGATCGGCGGCCTTTTCGATCCGGCGACCTCATTTGGCTGGCGGCAGCAGCATGAGGATTTCGATCGCACCCTGGAAACCTGGGGGGTCGGCACCGGGCCGTATCTGGTTCTGCCGGTCCTGGGTCCGAGCACGGCTCGCAATGCAAGCGGACTTGCCGTCGATGGGGCAGTCCGCTGGGCGGTGGTGAGCAGCATTGATCCTTTTGGAGAGACCGGAGCCAGCAGTGAGATCGAGATGGGGGCTACCACTCTTGAGGCAGTGGATCTGCGCCATCGGGAGAAATTCCGCTACTACGAAAGCGACTACCCGTTCGAATACTACATGGTCCGCTACATCTTCAGCGAGCGGCGAGAGTTGACGACCATCAGGTAAGGCCGCTGTTACTTAATGGACTCAGCATCGCCGGGTGCTTCAGGACTCTCGAAAACAGGCCCCCCACGCTTTGCCTGGGACTTCGGAAATTCGACGAGTTTCCCCGAGCGGCACTCTGGTCCACCTCATTCCACTGGCTTGCCATGCAGCCGTACGCAAATAACCCGATTCCACGGGCCTGCCCGTGAGAATATCACACCACACAAAGGAGAAGATGATGAAGAAATCCGTTATTGCAGTACTGATGGCCGGCGCACTGCTGCTGCATGCCGGCGCACTGTTCGCCCAGACCCCCACGAAAGTGTTCGCACAGAAGCCCACGAAACTGTCGATGGAAGACCAGGAGATCACGTCGCAGCTGGAAGACCTGCGGTCGCAGAAAAAACAGATCGTCTCCGCGAATATGCAGCTAACCGAGGCCGAGGCGCTGAAGTTCTGGCCGGTGTATGATGAATTCACGGCGGAAACGACAAAGATCATCGACACCCGGGTAGCCCTGATCAAGGAATTTACCGGAAACTACGACACCCTGACCGACGCCCAGGCCCAGAGCCTCACCAAGAGATGGCTCCAGGCGGATGATGCCGAAGTCCAGTTGCGGCTCAAGTACATACCGATCTTTTCCAAGGTCCTTCCCGCCAAGAAGACGGCACGGTTCATCCAGATCGACCGTCGTCTCGGGATGTTGATAGATGTTCAAGTGATGTCATCGATTCCCCTCGTTCAACCCTGACAGGTTGTTGCTTCCCGGCGGGAGGAGGTAGCCTCCCCCCGCCGGGTACTCTGGTATCCGGTAGAGCGTCCAAGAGAGGATCGAAATGAGGTTACCAGTGATGAAGACCGCTCAGGATCGGAAAGGAAGTCCGCCGCATCCTCGTGAGTACTATTCTGTAAGGACAGGTGGGACGTGAAATTGCGAAAAAAGGAGTGTTATGCATGAAATGTGAGAAAGGAGAGGAAAAGTCGTCACATCCAGCATACGTCGACCCGATATATCGCATCAGCAAACTCGCTTCTGCAACTCGTAAACCACTTTCGGTACCACCTGACACTAAATTGGAAGAAGCCGTCACTCATATGCTCACAAATGACTTTTCCCAGTTGCCGGTGATGATTGGTGGAAGAGACGTCAAGGGAGTGATTACGTGGTCATCTATCGGTAGCCGCCTGGCTATGGGTAAGAATTGTTCCGTAGCTCGAGAGGTTATGGAACAACACCATGAGATTCGTTCTGATGCATCGCTTTTTTCAGCAATCGGCATAATTGCGGAACACCAGTACGTGCTGGTTCGTGGCCACGATCAGAAGATTTCCGGCATCGTGACAGCAAGTGACCTGAATCTGCAGTTTCAACAACTGGCAGAGCCATTCCTGTTGCTTGGAGAAATAGAAAATCACGTGCGACGAGTTATCAGCCAACGGTTTACTCCTGAAGAATTAGAGTCTGCAAAAGACCCTACAGATACAAAGCGCAAAGTCACCTCCGTTGCAGATCTTACTTACGGAGAGTACATAAGGTTGCTTGAAAACCAGGATAGATGGAACAAGTTGAATCTTACTGTCGATCGTAAAACCTGTATGGAGAAGTTTGAGAGTGTAAGGAGAATCAGAAATGACGTTATGCATTTTGACCCGGACGGAATACCCGAAAAGGACTTGATGACACTTCGTGATTTTGCCCGCTTCCTTCAAAGGCTACAGATTATCGACGTAATTAATGCTTAGTCGGGCACGAGAAAAGAAAGCAGGAGAAAGGAATAATATCGATGAACGGTGAAAAAAAAGGGGAACACGGGAAGGAAAACGGCGCAAAAGCCGGCGAAAAGCTGAAGAACAACGAATATGAAAAAGAACTGGCCAAGTTGCACGTGGAGTTGGTGAAGCTCCAAGAATGGGTGAAATTCAAGGGACTGAAGGTCTGCATCATCTTCGAGGGGCGCGACGGCGCCGGAAAGGGGGGGACGATCAAGGCGATCACGGAGCGGGTGAGCCCGCGCGTCTTCCGCGTCGTAGCTCTCCCGGCCCCGACGGAGAGAGAGAAGTCGCAGATGTACCCCCAGCGTTACATACCGCACCTTCCGGCCGCCGGTGAGGTCGTCATTTTTGACCGGAGCTGGTACAACCGTGCCGGAGTCGAACGGGTAATGGGATTTTGCACCAAAGACGAGGTCAATGAATTCCTGGATGTGGTGCCGCACTTCGAGAAGCTGGCCTGTGACTCGGGGATCATCCTCCTCAAATACTGGCTGGAGGTCAGCCCGGATGAGCAGACCCGCCGGCTGGAAGGGCGTATCGACGACGGGCGCAAGATCTGGAAGCTCTCCCCCATGGACATCAAGTCGTACAGCCGTTGGGACGACTACACCAAGGCACGCGACGAGATGATTGCGGCGTCGGACACTCCCTGGGCCCCATGGTTTGTGGCGCGATCCGATGATAAGCAGCGGACGCGGCTGAACATCATTACCCACCTCCTCAGCAGAATTCCCTATGAGGAGGTGCCGCGCAAAAAGGTGAAACTCCCGAGGCGGCGGAAACTGGCCAAGTACAAGTCGCCCGACTATCCGTTGAAGTTCATCCCCGAGGTCTTCTGAGAAGGAAAGTGAGCGTTTTCGGAGAATCTTTTAAAATCACGAATACTGGCCAATTTCATGGAAATTCATTTGATGAAGTACCGACCGACCATATGCGTACCCGAGATCATTACAGGTCTTTCATCGCTGGCATTCGGCAAGGTGTCGTTCAGTGAGGACGACGAATATCGCGCCTTCCAGTTCAAACTGCTCTGCATCATTGCAATGACCAGCTGGCTGTTGTGTTTGCTGTTTATCGTCAGTGCAAGCCTTGGCGTCAATGCCATGGAGAGCAATCATCTGTATCCGCAAGTGGCTTTTGCTATGTCGACCTTCGCGCTCTGGCTGCTGCTGCGTGGCGAGCCGCGAAGATACCTCATGGCCGCCTGGAGCTATGAGACTCTGTTCTTAGCTGTATACATCTGGGTGTTGTTCCTGGTACCAAACGATGAGTTGCGCGTGCTCTTCGCCGTGGTCAACGTAGCAGTCGTATACATTTTGCTTGGCCAACGCCCCGGCTTTATCATTACGCTTGCATCGGTAGTTGGCCTCCCTATCGCCAACCATTTCCTGAAGGCTCCGTACTCGCCCAACGCCTTGGCTTCGTTGCTGATTGGCGTCGCGTATTTTGGAGTTCTTTTCTACGCCTACAGCGACCGGTCCATCTCCCACTTTCACCGCATGCGGCAATACAACGAGGCCCTGCAGCGCCTCGCCACGCGCGACTCGCTTACCGGGGTTTACAACGTCCGCGCCTACTATACCGAATGTGACCGTCTGATCCGTTTGGCAGCACGCCAAGGTACCCCCTTTGCCGTCCTGTTCGTCGACCTCGACCACTTCAAGTCGATTAACGACAAGTACGGCCACGCTGTGGGCGACATGGTGCTCAAAGCGGTGGCCGAAAGCCTTGAGGCCGGTCTACGTGGTAGCGACCTGGTGGGGCGTGTCGGTGGTGAAGAGTTTTCTGTCTTCCTTTTCGATGCGCAGCTGCAATCGGCACTTGAGCTAGCGGAAAGGCTGCGTGCCCTGATCGAAGGCCTGATGCCGGAAGTGGGGAACGGACAGCGACTCAAAATCACAGCGAGCATCGGCATTGCCGAAAGCGGCGAAGGCAGGCAGACCATGGAAGCCCTCCAACGGATTGCTGACCAGGCCATGTATCTGGCCAAGCAGGCTGGGCGTAACCGTGTTTCCTGGATTGCGGCTGGAAATGAGCAAGCTGGAATTGATACTTCAGGAAGTTACTAACAAAACCATCGAAGAATGCTGGGGGATAGTATGTCGCCAGGAAACACCACACCAGAAAGCGTAATCAGCAAACGGCCCTGCCCTGCCGTTCGGGACCGACTGCTGGATGTAGCACTGCAACTGTTTGCAAAGAAAGGCTTCGAGGCAACAAGTGTTCGTGAGATTGCATCAGCCGCTGAAGTGACCAAGCCGACGCTTTACTACTATTTCAAGAGCAAAGAGGGTCTCTACCTTGAACTGGTGGGCCGATTATGCGGGACCATTGAAAACGCGGTGATGCTTTCGTCAGTTTCAGATGGAACTGCACGCAATAGAATAAAGCTGTTCGTTATAGAGTTTGTAGATTCCATAGTGGTCAACAAGGTCAACTGTCAGATTCTATTTTTACTAATTACAGATTGTCGCAGAGACATAATATCTGAACTTCATGCACGCATTACAAATGTAATTGTAACTATTTTGGAGGATATCATAGTTGATGGCATTAAGCGAAAAGAGTTTGTGCTTGTAAATACTGAAGATGTTATACGTCCATTATTGGCGTATATCACTTATTTCATCTATGATCAGCAATTTTTGCAATATCAGAAGTTCAATACGGAAAAGAAAACAAGAATGCTTGATAAGCTACTCGATCAAATAGCATCATGACTCTTATTGGTCGAGGCCAGTGATATGCTTGCGAATCAGAAATAATAATGTGCACGCCCTGACAAATGGAGGTTAAGAAAGGAGCAAAGCAATGGCACCATCAAATACAGCTGACGACCATCACGGAATGACCCCTCTGGAGATTCAAAAGTCCATTCGCAGACATCTCCACCATACCCTGGCAAAACCGGCATCCTTTGCCACCCGTAACGACTGGTATATGGCCACAGCGTATGCCGTTCGCGACCATATGCTGCATGACTGGCTTGCCACGTTCGATGTTTTCCTGTCTTCGACGCGAGAATCCCCGAAGATCGTGAGTTATCTGTCGTCGGAATTCCTCATGGGTCCGCACCTGGGAAACAACTTGGTCAACATGGGCATCACCGAGCCGGTCCGTAAGGCATTGTCGGCTTTGGAACAGGATCTGGAGGACATACTCCTCCAGGAAATCGAGCCGGGGCTTGGCAACGGCGGTCTCGGCCGTCTCGCCGCCTGTTACCTCGAATCGATGGCGACACTCAGGGTCCCTGCGGTAGGTTACGGCATCCGCTACGAATTCGGAATCTTCGAGCAGGAAATCCGAGACGGCTGGCAGTCTGAAAAAGCCGACAATTGGCTCAAGAACGGCAATCCATGGGAGGTACGCCGGCCTGATATCACCTATGAGGTCAAGTTCGGAGGGCATACCGAGTTTGTGGCCGATCCCGCAGGGGGACTGGCGGTTCGGTGGCTTCCGGAGAAGGTGATCAAAGGCGTCGCCTATGACACTCCCGTTGCAGGCTATCGCTCCGGTGGAGTAGCCGTGCTCCGTCTCTGGAAATCTGAAGCGGTAGCGTCGCTCGATTTTCAGGCATTCAATGCCGGAGATTACTACAAGGCGGTCGATGACAAGGTCCTCTCCGAAACCATCAGCAAGGTCCTCTACCCCAACGACGAACCGGAAATCGGGAAACTTCTGCGCCTCTGCCAGCAATATTTCTTCGTTTCCTGCTCCCTGCAGGACATGATCAGGTTCCATCTCCTGTTGGGCAGAAGCATCGAAACCTTTTCCGAAAACTTTGCCATCCAGATCAACGACACCCACCCTTCGGTGGGAATTGCCGAGCTGATGCGGCTGCTGGTGGACGAACACAATCTTGAATGGGACGAGGCGTGGCGCATAACCCGGGAGTCGTTTGCCTATACGAACCATACGCTTCTATCGGAAGCGCTGGAAAAGTGGCCCTTGCCGCTCTTCTCCAGTGTCCTTCCCCGCATCGTCGAGATCATCTTTGAAATAAACCGGCGGTTTCTGATTGATGCGCGCATCCGTTTTCCGGAAGACGACCCGCGGATCGCACGCCTGTCGTTGATCGACGAGACCGGCGAAAAACATGTACGCATGGCACACCTCGCATGTGTCGGCTCCCATGCCGTCAACGGAGTCGCTGCACTGCACACCGAGCTTCTGAAAAAGACCGTGCTCCATGACTTCTACGAACTTTTCCCCGAGAAATTTCACAGCATCACCAACGGAGTTACCCCCCGCCGATGGCTTGCACTCAGCAACCCGGAGCTCGCGAAGCTGGTTTCTTCGAAGCTGGGTGACGGGTGGCTCAGCAATCTCGAAACGGAACTTGGATGGCTCCAGGCTTCGGCAAGGAGCACGACCTTTCAGCAAAAATGGCTGAAGATCAAACTGGCGAACAAGAAAGCGCTGGCAAAGGTCATTCTGGAACGGACCGGTATCGAGGTAGACCCCTCAAGTCTTTTCGATGTGCAGGTGAAGCGAATCCACGAGTACAAGCGCCAACACCTCAATGTGCTGCACATCATCACCCTGTACAACCGGATCAAGCGGGACCCGAATGCCGACGTCACGCCGCGGACCTTCATCTTTGCCGGCAAGGCTGCGCCCGGCTACTACCTGGCGAAACTGATCATCAAGCTGATCACCTCCGTCGCTGACGTCGTAAATGCCGATCCCGACGTGGCCGGAAGGCTCAAGGTCGTGTTCTTCCCGGATTTCAACGTTACCAACAGCCAGTTGATCGTGCCTGCGGCCGATCTTTCCGAGCAGATATCGGTGGCCGGAAAAGAAGCCTCCGGAACCGGCAACATGAAGCTCGCCTTGAACGGCGCTCTTACCATCGGCACTCTTGATGGGGCCAACATCGAGATACGGGAGGAGGTCGGCAAGGAGAATTTCTTCCTTTTCGGTCTAAATGCCGCGGAGGCTGCCGAACTCAAGTCCAGCGGCTACCAGCCGCGAAGCTGGTACGAGGGGAACCTCCTTCTACGGGAAGCCATCGACCAGATCGCCGAAGGTGTCTATTCCAATGGTGATCGGGATCTATTCCGTCCGCTGGTGGACAACCTGCTGGGCCGCGACGAGTATCTGGTGCTGGCGGATTACCAGTCCTACATCGATTGCCAGGACCGGGTAAGCGCGGCGTACAAGGACAGAAATAAGTGGGCGGAGATGTCGATCCTGAACCTGGCCGGGATGGGAAAATTCTCCTCGGACCGGGCCATTAGGGAATACTGCAACAAGATCTGGAAGACCGAAGGGATCATCGACACGGAGAAGTACGTTTACTCGCAAGGGAAGGCCAGTCGCGGCAAAAGAGAGGAATAGGCTTAGATGCTGACAATCCTTACTGAACCCTCTGTACCAAGGGAAACAAAAGAGAACGTATGCAGGTATTTCATCTTATCGAAGAAGGACGAGTCGATCATCCCGCCATCACGCCCGTAGAGTACGGGCGGTACCTGGTTAAGGTACGACCGGACGGTAGCGTGGTGTGCGATGACCATCTCTTTAGGATAAACAGCTCGAATCCCCCTGCTGCCGGAGAGAAACTGTTGGTATGGTGTAACCTCGACTATTACTGCTGTCGCGAGGAGGAGTATGAGGCTCAACGAGAAAACAGAATGGCACGGTGTCACTCTGGGCAGACCTGACTGGAGCGACGAATCGCACAGCTTAGCCGTAACTCAAGGTGGCTTAAATGGCCACCTTTTATTTTGGGAAAAAGGGAAATTTGTCCAGTAATCTTCAATGCCCCTGGCATCAAGCAGGAGCAGAAAGGAGGGAAGAGCGGAGGGTGTGGAGCCAGAAAAGGAAAAGGCCCCAGAAACTGGAGCCTTTAACTGGTCTTTAATCAACCTTTAAACATCGTTAAATCGGAATTAAACCATCAAAACAGTTTTGATGGTCGGATTTTAGGTTTTTTTTAAATGTCTCCTGCAGGGAGCCTGGATTTTTTTTTGTGAGGTATATCCCCCACAGGCCGACGAGCAGGGCTGCGATGTTGAGAAGGTTGTCGGTTGTGAGAGGGGCAAGAGTCATGCGCAAAATCTACACGACAATCAAAGGTAATGTCAACCAATACCAGATCAGTCGGGGTAATTAGCTGTCGCAGTTATTCACCCACCAAACAATATCAAATTGCATCAGGATGCTACTGATTATTCGTTAATTGCCTTTTTAAGCAACGCGCTCGGCTTGAACGTGAGAATACGCCTGGCCTCGATGGTAATTTCCTCGCCGGTCTGTGGGTTCCTGCCGCGCCGGTCGGCCTTCTGCTTCACATCGAAATTCCCGAATCCGCTTATTTTGAGGGTTTCGCCTCCCTCTATCATATCTTTCATGGTCTCGAAAACTAATTCAACGACCTCGGTGCCCTGCTTTTTTGAACATTTGAGCCGGTCACAAATTATCCCAACGATGTCAGCTTTTGTCATATCTCTTCCTTTCCGGGGGAATGCAGGACACTCCCGGCTCTATATATTTACATGGTACCCTATACCGTTAACCTTTCCAATCGCGCACCCACTCGCTGAAATGCGGGAACTTGGCACGCAACCCCGGCAGGCCTACTACCGTCGCCGTAGGGGCATCTGGCTTCCATGCGGGCCAAGTCCACAAATCAACTACCCAAAAGGGCCCAACCAATACTAACAAGGAATGTGAATATACGAAGGGCGTCCCGCTGGCTCACCCTGCAAGATTTCATTACTGGCCAACTCATGGCATTCTTTTGAAAACTGTCTGCATCCCCATTGGTTGAGCCATGTGATAAGGGCCTGTCGGTGATCAGCGTCCGTCAAGTCCAAGTCTTTTCCGACCTTGCCGAGGAAGTCTATATAAGAGCTGTCATAATCAGTCATGCTGGCGTAGACGTAACATGCAAATGCAAGTTCAGCCAGTTTCATGACAAATAGTCCTCTTCATACAAATGTTTTACACGAAATCTTTTAACACAAAGCTTTTCAAGGGTTTTTATAAATTCATCTGCTGAATCAAACAAGCTAAGCAGTTTTTCGCAGTTTTTTTTGTCTTCATCCGAATAGTAAGACAATATTGACTTTGCGAGTGGTAAAGCAACGTCAGAGTCAGAGGTAATATCTCCAGAATATTGGTCTATATAATCAGGTAAAGACTCCATAATCAAACGTACTATGTAAACGACGTCATCTTTTATACACTTCTCAGCATTGATGGTTCCAAGAAACTTTTTCCTGGGGAAATTATAACTGTTTGATAAAATGTACGATATCAACCTTTTGCCAGCATTGAGATTTGACCTTCCACAATCTTCACAATGCAATGGCAAAATATTACAAAACTGTAGATGGTGATTGACAAAATCGATGGTCAAACAATCATCAATGTCAACGTCTCTTTCTATCATTATTTCAAGACAGTAGTTTCCATTCCAATAATGGTTATCATTTATTTCATCAAACCACCAAGGCCCATCACGGCGTGTCGGGTCATATTCTTCTAAAATATCTGATCTATCTTCATCTGTAACTAGAATGCGACATGCTTTAACTCCATAAGCAAGGCTTTCTACCCAATAATACCTTTTGTTAGCTATTAACGTTTTCCAGTCATAATTAAAGCGTACATTACCGTAACGAAAACCATCGGACCAATGATTTGGAGATAACCACGCGACCAAGATTCTTTCAGTATTCAGCTTGCTCTTGTCAAAGATCAGACCAGAGTTGATTTTGCCATCCTTAAATATTCTCTTTGCAGTTTCTATATGAGCGACATGTGAAACTGTTGTAAGCTGTTGGCAATCAGGATTAACCCATCTAGTAGTGCTCAATTCACCAACTTTGAATTTTTCCCATTCAGGTTTCGCAGTCATTTCTTATTCCTCTTCGGTCTCATCTTCTCTGAAAAACTCCTCAAGACGGTCTTCATAATCGGAAAGTGCGGCTTCAACGACACCATATTCAGCTTACAGGAACAGCGATTCACTTCAATATCTCCGACAGCAACTTTCCGCCGACACCGATGTTGTCCCGCTCTAACTCGTTAATGAGCACGATGAATTTGTCTGCGGGAATCTTCGTGACCTCGCTCGCCTTTGCCGTTAGCTCTCTCACAAGCTCTGCTTTATTCTCCTTATCCAATATTCCAATATCTACAGTTATAACTGGCATTTCTTTGCTCCTTTCCTTATCAATTTGCTTTCAACGGGGTGCCCCCATGACCCGCTAGCCCAGGTTTTAGGGCGGTCGGCGTCTATGGGGCTTTTTGGGACGTCACTCATTTCTTATAGTTAAGAACAGACCCTGCATCTGACTCTTCTTACAAATCAGTCGTGCTCAATTCTGGCGTATCCCCCTTGAATAAACCAATCCGCTGTACATAGAGCTGTATAAAGTGCGGTGCCCCACGAATTTAGCCTGTAACTTCGTCGCGAATTAAGCTCTTCTAGGAGATGCGCATGAACTGCTGCAGCTCCACCGGCATTCCCAATTTCACAGAGACGATGTCGAGTATCAGCAAGATGTGATAATGCTGAAACCTGATATAGCTCTCCAACACCAACGTTCTTAAGATGGCTTGCCATTCGCTGGCGTAATGAAGCTGGAACCACGTTCTCCCATACGTCAAACTCAACCGAAATTGCTTCTCCATCAATCAGGACACACTTCAGCCAGCGGATATTTTCAATGTTGTCATAGTATGGGTGGAGCGTTAGTTCATCCGATTTTGCAAGTTTATAGCCGTTGCACCTAACACAGGATGGTACAAGGTTACGTGGGTATACTGCCATCGCTGGATATTTTGATTTAGGAAGATAATGATCTACCGTAGAAACTGGTAATTGGCTGCACAGCGGGCAACGATTTTTCGGAGCACTTTGCCGAATCGACATATATGTTTCGCGTCCAGGCCTTCCTTCCGGCACAAATTTCGTGTCGTACAAGTCTACCAAATCATCCTTGGCTGCGTTCCCGCAGTGAGTATGAGTTCCAAGTGTCTCCAAAGAATAAGAGTCTGCTAATTCATCATACCTAGCGGCAAAAGATTCAAGCTGATCAAGTGATGATAGTATTCGCTGCTTGCGATGCTCTGTCCGTGCCTGGGTGTAATCGTTGGCACACGCAACAATTAGTTGCCGATATTCATCCTTTGATGGTTTTGATATTGCGTCCACGATTTATCCCTTCTTAAGGAAATGCATGCGCAGCAGAGCTCGGCCCACACTACCAAGATGACCGCCAAAGCACTGCAGAGCTTCTTCGTAGGTGGAATGCTTTGATGACAAATCGGCGATGAAGCGATGAAACCCTGATTGAACAACTTCAAGTCCAAATACTTCTGCTGTTAGCCTCCCAACACTCTCACCAAATGTTTCCATTTCTGGACGATGCGCCGATGTTGATCCTCCGATTCGAGTCATAATGTGGGCGCATCTCGAAGGAACCTCCTGTAGTACTACCGGTGAATGTGTTGCAACTACTGCAACAGCATTCCTGTTGATGAGCAATTCACTCAAACAACGCACAAATGCACTAAGTAGAGGTGGATGAAGGTGGGCTTCCGGCTCATCGAGAAGTATAAGTGTGCGTTCTTCAGTTGCTGCCACAAGCCTAGTTACTGTCAACAGAATCAACATATGCCCAGAACTGAGTCGCTCAAACCATTTTCGAAATTTGGCTGGATCGTTATTAGGTAACGCAATGTTTGCAATTCCATTCTCCGAGAACATGGGATCAGCCCCCAGTGACTCCAGCGCTTGCCTCCAGCGGGCACGCCGAACCCCCTGCCCGCACTTGTATGCTGCATCTACAAATGATTGAAATACTGCATCAGAGTCAATCGCATGTCGAACCGAACCTGTTGCAGGAGCCTCGCTCTTTAGTCCAATATACTCGTGTTCGATATTGCTCACGCACTGCGTTTCTTCGGGCATTGGGATGAAAGTGTCAATCGGCATTGAATTTTGACCCACCATAGGCGTGTTTTTTGACCCACCCCCCAGCGGTAGTTTTCAGTTGTTGATCCTCGTTCTGATTCTCCAGCTTTCGTTCCCTGTTTCGACTAT